>VOFJ01002684.1_pt1 | contig 23851 bp, 19 predicted proteins | sample 5384081 | NCBI WGS metagenome assembly VOFJ01 (sample SAMN12384729, study PRJNA508395) | human gut metagenome | isolation source: healthy gut I | host: Homo sapiens | reverse complement strand
GGCTGCGGCGACCTCCTCCGGGCAGCCGTTGGTGAGGATCTCAAGGAAAAGGCGCGTGGTCGCGCCGCCGAAGCTGTGGCCGACGAGGTTCACGGCGCGCTTTGTGCCCCAGCCGTCAAAGAGCGGCTGCTTGTAGTCGATACCGTAGCGCTCGTGCCCGAAGTCCTGCGCATGCTTGACGCCGTAGTCCGTGCGTGTGCCGGCGAGCTGCGCATAGAGCTCACACGCGCGGTCCCACGCGCTCGAGAGCGGACCGACGGAGGCGGCATACGTCTCGTAGCCCTTCGCGGACAGATAGTCCGTGAGGCTCCCGGTGGTCATGCCCCAGTAGGGCATGATGCGGTAGATCCTGTCGCGCTGTCCCCAGCCGAGCAGACCGTGCACGAACACGACCGGGTCGTCTGAGCGGGTCTGGTCATCGGCCGCGGCGGCCGGGATGGCGCACAGGCTCAGCGCGAGCACCACTGTCAGCAGCAGGCACAAAAGTCGATGTGTTTTTTTCATGGTTTACCCCCTTGTCTTGTTGTTTTCACAGGTTCATCCTTCTCACATAACCGGCAATGTGTCTATATTATACTTGCGGAATTTGTTGATTGCAAGACATTTTGACGAAAACCTGCCGATCATTTCCCGGCGCCGTGTGCAGTGCGCAACAGCGTTTGGCGCGCACGAAAAAAGGGACGCATCCAAGCGGATGCGTCCCTTCTGCTGTTGGGTCATGCCGGGCAGTGCGCGCCTGTCATGGATAGGTGCTGTAGATGTCCTGCACGATGTCGCGGTAGAGCGCGCGCGTGTTGAGGATGCTGCCGTTGAGCATACCGCCGATGAACTGGATGTGATCGAGCGTCTGCACGGGCATCACATACCAGAGACCGGGGCGGAATGTGGTGTCGGTGTAGCCGTTGTAGTTTTTCCAGCCGCGCGCGCCGTCGTCGGTCAGGCAGGTGCTGTCGCTGTGGGTGGGATAGAGGGCGGAGACGGTGTTGACCATGCCGTCGTTCGGCAGCCAGCGCTTGTTGATGTAAAAGCCGCCGGCGGTGTAGCGGTCATAGTATCTGCCCATCTTCGCCGAGCCCGGGTGAAACAGTCCCCACATAGCCGGCGAGGGGGAGAAGCTGTCGCCGGCCGCGTTCGACACGGTCTGGTTTCCGGCGTAGGAGAAATAGTAGACGTTCGGCTCGATGCCGATGTCGTCGTTGATCTCGAGCGCGCGGTCGATCGTGAGGTCGAGGAAGGCGTTGTCATTGTGCGAGAGGAAGTCCGAGTGCAGCACGCGCTCGAGCGCCTGCGAGAAGGTCTCGCCGTCGTCCTTGCGGATGCCGAACTGGTCGAGCTGGAAGTCGTACACACCCTTGAATACGGACAGACCCAGCGCCTTGGAGATCGAGGTGGCGAGCTCGGCTGCGACCATCGTAAAGTCACCGCAGGTCTCAATGAACGTCGTACCGTTGTGTGGTGCGGCGATGGCGGTCAATGAGTGTACCCAGCTGCCCTTGCCGCCGAGGAAAAACGGGCTCGGCTCGACACCGGCGGCTTTGGCTGCGGCGACCTCTTCCGGACGTCCGTTGGCGAGGATGTCAAGGAAGAGACGCGTGGTCGCGCCGCCGAAGCTGTGACCGACGAGGTTCACGGCACGCTCTGTGCCCCAGCCGTCAAAGAGCGGCTGCTCGTAGTCAATGCCGTAGCGGTCGTGGCCGAAGTCCTGAGAATGCTTGACGCCGTAATCCGTGCGCGCGCCGACGAGCTGCGCATAGAGCTCGCACGCGCGATCCCATGCGCTCGAGATCGGGCCGACGGAAGCGGCATACGTTTCATAGCCCTGTGAGGAGAGGTAGTCTGTCAGACTGCCTGTGGTCATGCCCCAATAGGGCATGATGCGGTTGATCTTGTCGCGCTGCCCCCAGCCCATCAGGCCGTGCACGAACACGACCGGGTCGTCTGAGCGGGCCTGGGTATTCGCGGCGGCAGCCGGGATCACGCATAGGCTCAGCGTGAGCACGAGCGTGAGCAGCAGGGACAAAAATCTGCGCGTTTTGTTCATAATAACCTCCAGTCAAGTGATTGTTTCCGCATTAAAAATTCTCACAGCAACCGGCAATTTGTGTACATTATATCGGGACATAGTGTCGTTCGCAAGACATTTTATAGGACAACAGCGCTGATTTGCGTAAAAATTTTCCCCGCGCGGCAGCGCGGGGAATTTCAGTCGTCCAATTCGGTAAATCGGTCCCACGGATAGCAGTCCGGCGGCTGCTGCTCGAAGTAGAGCACCTCGCCGGTTTCCGGGTGGGCAAAGTGCAGGCAGTGCGACCAGAGCGCGATCGGCCCGTCGTCGGGCAGGGTGCTGTACTTCCTGTCGCCCCAGAGCGGCAGACCGCGCGACGAGAACTGGCAGCGGATCTGATGCGTGCGCCCTGTCTGCAGATAGATGCGCACGAGCGAGAGCTCCGCGCGCGTGCCGAGCACATCGTAGTCGAGCACAGCCTCCTGCACGCCCTTGGCCATCCTGTCTGTGACGTAGGTCTTGCGCTCGTTCGGGTCGCGGCGCAGCAGGTCACGGTAAGTGCCCTGCAGCGGCGAAGGCGCTCCGTGCACGACGGCCAGATACGTCTTGCCGAAGTCGTGCTCGCGGATCTGCGCCGAGAGCTTCGACGCAGCGCCCGGTGTGCGCGCGAGCACCATCAGCCCGCTGACCACACGGTCGAGCCGGTGCACGGTGCGCACGCAGGCCTTCGGGTCTCCGAGCGCCTGACGCACCAGCTCGGGCATGCCGCCCGGCTCGTCCGTGGACAGCACGCCCGCAGGCTTGATGCACACAAGGATGCTGTTGTCCTGATAGAGAATGTCCATGTCGTCGCCTCATTTTTCAGTCTGCCGCGAGTATACCACAAATGCACCGCGCGGGCAACGAAAAAGGGCGGCGCAAAAGCGCCGCCCTCGAAAACGCGGAGCGTCAGGTCTTTTCTTTCCCCTGACGGTAAAACGGGATGGCCAGCGCCATGATGACCGCGAACACGATCAGATAGTAGAGCACGGCTTTGCCATGCGACACGACGGCCGCGACGCAGAAGAAGATGCAGCACACGATCGACAGCACCGGCATGACGTAGCGGTGAAAAGCGTTCAGCTCCTTTTCCCGGCGCATGACGTTGAGGAACATCGGAATATAGAGCGCGTAGAGCGTGATGATCGGCAGCTCGGACGAGTCGAAGCAAAACGGGCCGAACCAGCCCTCGGTGAGGTTGGCGCCGTAGAAATATGTCAGCCAGACGGCGCACATGAGCACGCCCACGATGGCGGAGTTTGCCGGCATGTTCGTGTATTGGTCGATGCCGAGGAACGCCTCCGGCTTCGGGCCGTTGCCGCGCGCGGCGACGGAGTAGAGGCTGCGCGTCGCGGCGAGCATGAGCCCGTTGAGCGTGCCGAGGCACGACACGACGACCAGCACGAACAGACCCACGCCGGCGGCCCGGCCGAAGATCTTCTCGAAGGCGAGCTTGGCGCCGGCCTCGCCGCCGGCCATGATCTCGGCGTTCGAGACACTGCCGGACAGACCGACATAGTAGAGGATATACGTCAGCGCGACGATGAGCGTGCCGATGACAAGCGCGATCGGCAGGTTGCGCCGGTCATTCTTGAGCTCGGCGTTGATACTCGTGGCGATGATCCAGCCCTCGTATGCAAAGGCCGTTGCCGCCACGGCGGTGAACAGCGCGTGGCCGTTGCCGCCCTCGACGGTTGTGACGACGGTGGTGAAGTTTTCGATCGTTGTGCCGTTGGCAAGGCCGACGATCGTGCCGACGATGCCCATGAGCAGCAGCGGGATGAGCTTGATGACCGTGGTCGCCACCTGAAACTTGCCCGCCAGGATCGGCGACAGGGCGTTGACGGCATAGCTGCCGACGAGAAACAGGCACGCGATGACCATGACCGGGCCGCCCGTGATGTCAAACCCGCACAGCACGCCGAGATACCGTGCGCTGACCCAGGCCAGCACGGACGTCATGGCCGGGAAATAGATAAACGTTGTGAACCAGCCCATGTAATAGGCGTAGCGTTTGCCTACGAGCGCTTCGGCGTAGTCTACGAGCCCGTTGACGTGCGCATAACGTGTGGCGAGGATGGAGAACATGTACGCGCAGATGATCATGATCAGGCCGCCGATTGCCCAGGCGAGGATGCCGAGCGGCAGGTTGCCGCCGGTCGCGGTGAGGATCTTCTCGGCTTTGAAGAACACGCCGCTGCCGATGACGATGCCGATGACGAGTGCGATCGCCGTCGGCAGGCCATACTTTTTCTTCAGTTCATTGTCCATAAATTCTTTTTCTTCTTTCCCCCAGATTTTTGCCGCCAATTTCACACTTAAAATCGCTAAATCAACAGCTGTAAGATATATTGTACATGACAGCGGCGGAAATTACAAGGAAAGGTTGTGCCGAGCGTGCAAAATTGCCCTCCCGGACGGCTCCGGGAGGGCAATGCGGTGGATTTAAGAGCTTGCCTTACAGGGCACACAGCACGACGCACGCCTGTTCACGGGTCGCAGTGCCGAACGGCTGGAAGCTGCCGTCGGGCATGCCGCTGATGACACCTGCACGGTGCAGCGCCTGCACAGCGGGCAGAGCATAGGCGGAGATGCTGCTCTCGTCCGTGAAGGGCGTGACCGTCTGCTGCTGCAGTGCGACATCGTAGCGCTGCGTATACTGATAGAGCATCACGGCCATGTCCTGCCGCGTGATCTTGGCGTCGGGCGAGAAGGTCGTGGCGCTCGTGCCGCTGACGATGCCGTTGGCGAGGGCCCAGTTGACGTAAGGCGCATACCACGCGCCCTCCGGCACGTCGCGGAACGAGGTGGCCGGGTATTTCGACACATCCGCCTTTGCAAGACCGGCGAGCATGGTTACAAACTGCGCGCGTGTGACATCGCCCGCCGGCTCAAAGGTCGTGGGCGTCATGCCGGAGACGACACCGGCATCATACATCTGCTTGATGTAGGTGTAGCTCCAGCGGTCGGCTGCCACATCCGTGAACGGCAGACCGGACGCCGCGCTCACGTGGGAGAGATTGTCCATCAGGCTCAGGTAGAACTGGCGCAGCGCGGTCACGCTCTGCGACGCCAGATCGGGCACAGGCATGCCGGCGATGAAGTTGCCGTGATCATAGTGGCGCACAGGCATCACGTTCCACACGCCGGGCTGATAGCTGACGTTGGAGTAGCCATCCTGCTGGATATAGCCGGTCTGACCGCTCTTGGTCAGGCAGCGGCCGGCGCTGTCGGTCGGATACAGGGCGGAGACGGTGTTGACGAGTCCGTCGTTCGGTGCCCAGGTCTTGTCGATGCGGAAGCCGCCTGCAGTCGTCTGGTCATAATAGCTGCACATTCTGTTTGCAAACGGCACGAACAGCGGCGTCATGTCGACGGCCGAGGTGCGCGCGCCGGTGGCGCTGCTCTGGCGCGTCTTGTCGCCGGCGTAGGAGAAGTAATAGACATTGGGCTGGATCTCGATATCGTCGTTGAGCTCCAGCGCGCGGTCGATCGTCAGGTCGCGGAAGACATTGTCGTTGTGCGACAGGAAGTCCGAGTGCAGCACGCGGTCGAGCGCCTCGAGCACGGTCTCACCGTTCTTGCGGTAGAAGCCGAACTGTTCGAGCTGGAAATCATACACGCCCTTGAAGTCCGAGATGCCCAGCAGCTTTGCCATTGCGGTCGAGGCCTCGGCCGCAAACTGCGCCATGTTGTCGCAGCACTCGAGGAAGGTCGTGCCGTTGTGCGGGGCAGCCAGTGTCGTCAGGGAATAGACCCAGTCGGCCTTTCCACCCTCGAAGAAGGGGGAGACCTCCGTGCCGGCGGCCTTGGCCGCGGCCTGCTCTGCAGCAGAGCCGTCGGCGAGGATGTCGAGGAACAGGCGGATCGTCGCGCCGCCGAAGCTGTGGCCGACGAGGTTGATCTTCTTGCTCGCGCTCCAGCCGGCAAACAGCGGCTTGTCATACGTCGCGCCGTAGCGCGCGTGGCCATATTCGGCGGCGTGCGCCGCGCCGTAGTCCACGGTCGTGCCGGTGAGCTGGGCGTAGAGCTCGCACGCGCGGTCCCACGCGCTCGAGAGCGGGCCGACGGAGGCGGCGTAGCTCTCATAACCCTTGCTCGTCATATACGGCATCAGGTCGGTCGACAGACCCCAGTAGGGGACGGCGGAATAGATCTGGTCGTGTTCGCCCCAGCCCATCAGGCCGTGGACATAGACCGTCGGGTAGCGCGTCGCGCCGGACTGCGTGTTCGCAGCGGCCGCCGGCAGGAGCAGAAGACTCCCGGCCATCACCAGTGCGAGCAGCAGACACAAAAACTTCTTGCTTTTTTTTTCATGGTGTATGCACATTCCTTTCCGGCGCGCCGGAGCGCGCTGTAATTTTCTTGCTTTCCGCTATATTATAGTATCGCGTGTGAGGATTTTCAATCCGGGCAGCACATCTGCTTTGTGCCAATTTATTAAAAATGTGAGGTTTTGTTACATATAGACGGAGTTGTCTGACTTTTGACTTGGCGCTCGCAGCGTATGGAAACAGGTCCTCCTGGCACCCCGGAGGACCTGTTCAGCTTGTCAGAAAACCTCGTAGCCTTTTGCCGCCGGAGCGGCGAAAGAAAATTCGATCATTTTCTCAGGCGACATGTGCGGCTGAGAAAATACTTCTCGGCCTGCAAACGTGCGCGCTGCCCGTCAAAGGCGGACAGCGCGTGCGCTGCAGTCAGGCCGCAAATCCCCCTTGTCAAAAAGTATTACTTTTTGACAGTCTTAAAAACGTCCCCCCGGGTACCCCGGAGGACGTTTTGACTGTTTTGTGCATTACAGCATGCACAGCATGGTGCAGGCCTGTTCGCGGGTAGCGGTTCCGTACGGCTGGAAGCTGCCGTCGGGCATGCCGCTGATGACACCGGCGCGCTGCAGCGTCTGCACGGCAATCTGAGCATAGGCTGCAATGCTGCCCGCATCCGTGAAGGGCTTGACCGGCTGCTGCTGCTGCAGATGCACCTGGAAGCGCTGCGTGTAGCTGTAGAGCATCACGGCCATGTCCTGCCGCGTGATGCTGGCGTCGGGCGAGAAGGTCACGGCGCTCGTGCCGCTGACGATGCCGTTGGCGAGCGCCCAGTTGACGTAGGGCGCGTACCACGCGCCTTCCGGCACATCGCGAAACGGCGTGGCCGGGCAGTTCGACACGTCCGCACCGGCGAGCCCGGCGAGCATGGTCACAAACTGTGCACGCGTCACGTTTGCGGCGGGGGAGAAGGTCGTAGCGCTCGTGCCGCTGACGACACCGGCGTCATACAGCTCCTTGATATACGGGTAGCTCCAGCGCGTCTCAGCCACGTCCGTAAACGGGAAGGCGGTACCGGTCGCCGCGGTGGTATAGGTGCTGTAGATGTCCTCCATGATGCCGCAGTAGAGTGCGCGCGTCTTGACGAGGCTGCCGTTGAGCATGCCGCCGACGAACTGGATGTGGTCAAACGACTGCACGGGCATGACGTACCAGATGCCGGGCTGGAAGTTAATGTTGGAGTAGCCGTCGTAATTCGTCCAGCCCTGCTTGCCGTCCTTCGTCAGGCAGGTGCCGTCGCTGTGGATGGGGTAGAAGGCGGAGACAGTGTTGACCATGCCGTCGTTCGGGCGCCAGCTCTTGTCGATGTAGAAGCCGCCGGCGGTATACTTGTCATAATATTTGCCCATGTTGTATGCGCCGGGGTAGAACAGCGTCCACATCCTGGCCGACGGGATGTAGTTGCCGGAGACCGGGTCCTGCACGGTCTGGTTGCCGGCATAGGAGAAGTAGTAGACGTTCGGCTCGATGCCGATGCCGTCGTTGATCTCGAGCGAGCGGTCAATCGTCAGGTCGAGGAAAGCGTTGTCGTTGTGCGACATGAAGTCGGTGCTGAACACGCGCTGCAGCGTCTCAAGCACGGTCTCATCGGGGTCTTTGCAAATGCCGAACTGCTCCAGCTGGAAGTCGAGCAGGTTCTTGAGCGCCGTGATGCCGAAGCCCTTGGCGAGCGTCTCGGCCAGGTTCGTGGACACGTCCATGATCGTGCCGTTGGACTCGATGAAGGTCGTGCCGTTATGCGGCGCTGCGACCTCGGTCATGGAGTGCACCCAGCTGCTCTTGCCGCCGGTGAACAGCGGGCTCGGCGTGGTGCCGGCGGCTTTAGCCGCCGCGACTTCCTCGGCGCTGCCGTTTGCCATCAGCTCGAGAAACAGGCGCGTCGTCGCGCCGCCGAAGCTGTGGCCGACGAGGTTGACGGCGCGGCGCGTGCCCCAGCCGTCAAAGAGCGGCCGGTCGTAGGTGATGCCGTAGCGTGCGTGGTCGTGCGCTGCAGCGTGCGCCGCGCCGTAGTCGACCGTCGTGCCGGTCAGCTGCGCGTAGAGCTCACACGCGCGGTCCCATGCGCTCGAGATCGGGCCGACGGTGGCCGAATACGTCTCGTAGCCGAGGGAGTTGAGATATGCCGTCAGGCTGCCGGTCGTCATACCCCAGTAGGGCAGCACGCTGTTGAGACCGGCGCGCTCGCCCCAGCCCATCAGGCCGTGCACGAACACGACCGGGTCGCTTTTGCTGCTCGGACAGGTCTGGTCTGCGGCCGCTGCCGGAAGCACACACAGGCTCACGGCCAGTGTGAGTGCCAGCAGCAGACTCAAAAATCGTTTGTTTCGTCTTGTCATTTGCTTACCTCCTAATATCGTGGGTGCGGGTGCCGAAGCTTTTCCGTGTGCGCGGAAAAGCGGGGGCGGCGCGCCGCTGCGTACCTGCGCACCGTCTGATGTATATATCTGTATGTAATATAAATGAATTACAGTACTGGAATAATGCACACAATTCCGGCGCGGCGAGAGATTTTTTGAACACAAAGCAAATATTGTATAAAATGACAAACCGATTCTGCATTTTTCCCGTCATCATTCACGAAAATTCATAAATTCTGTATTTGATTTCGGAAAATTCTACGAATTTGGGCATTCTCTTGCAAACTGTATAAAAACCGCTTCCGCACATTGTGAAGATTTGGACAGTTTTGCGCACATTCGTTATAGCACCGCAAGGGGCGATTTGATATAATATGAACGAAAGATACCATGGATAACTTTACAAATGGAGGTAAAGGAATGAGCAAAAAATACCTGTACTATTTCAGCGAAGGAAGTCAGGCATTCGGCGGTGACAAGACCGCGATGCGCAACACACTTGGCGGCAAGGGTTCCGGCCTGGCGGAGATGACAGCGGCCGGTATGCCGGTGCCGCAGGGCTTCACGATCACGACGGAAGCCTGCACGCAGTACTATACGGACGGCCGTCAGATCAATGCGGAGATCCAGGCGGACATCTTTGCGCACGTCAAGGGCCTTGAGGAGATCACCGGCAAGAAGCTCGGCGACGTGGAAAATCCCCTGCTGGTGTCTGTGCGCTCCGGCGCGCGCCAGTCCATGCCCGGCATGATGGACACCATCCTCAACCTCGGCCTGAACGACGCGTCCGTTGAGGGTCTGGCCAAGAAGACCGGCAACCCGCGCTTTGCCTACGACAGCTACCGCCGCTTTGTGCAGATGTTTGCAGACGTCGTCATGGGCGTGTCCAAGAGCCTGTTCGAGGAAGAGATCGACAAGATGAAGGCCGCCAAGGGCGTCACGAACGACGTCGATCTGGATGCCGACGATCTCAAGCAGCTCGTCGTCATCTTCAAGAAGATCTACGAGGACAACGAGCACAAGCCCTTCCCGCAGGATCCGAATGAGCAGCTCATCGAGGCCGTCAAGGCCGTGTTCCGCAGCTGGGATAACCCGCGCGCGAATGTCTACCGCAAGATGAACGAGATCCCCTACGAGTGGGGCACTGCCGTCAACGTCCAGCAGATGGCCTTCGGCAACTCCGGCGACCGCTCCGGCACGGGCGTTGCCTTCACGCGTGATCCCGCCACGGGCGAGAAGAAGCTCATGGGTGAGTACCTCATCAATGCGCAGGGCGAGGACGTCGTCGCAGGCGTGCGTACCCCGAGCCCGATCAGCCACCTGCAGGAGCAGATGCCCGAGGTGTATGATGAGTTCGTGGCGATCGCCAACCGCCTTGAACACTACTTTAAGGATATGCAGGACATGGAGTTCACCATCGAGGATGGAAAGCTCTACATGCTCCAGACCCGCAACGGCAAGCGCACCGCGCAGGCCGCGCTGCAGATCGCGTGCGACCTCGTCGACGAGGGCATGATCTCCGAGCGCGAGGCCGTGCTGCGCGTCGAGCCCAAGCAGCTCGACACGCTGCTGCACCCGCAGTTTGACGCCGAGGCGCTCAAGCGCGCCGACGCCATCGGCAAGGGCCTTGCCGCGTCCCCCGGCTCCGCCTGCGGTCAGGTCGTTTTCTCCGCCGAGAGGCCGAGGAAGCCGTCAAGAACAAGACCATGCCGAAGGTCGTGCTCGTCCGCCTCGAGACCAGCCCCGAGGACATCGTGGGCATGCAGGTCTCTCAGGGCATCCTGACTGTGCGCGGCGGCATGACCAGCCACGCGGCCGTCGTCGCCCGCGGCATGGGCACCTGCTGCGTCTCCGGCTGCGGCAATGACAACAACGTCCGCATCAGCTACGCCGACAAGTTCTTTGAGATCAACGGCCACAAGTTCACCGAGGGTGACTGGATCTCCCTCGACGGCAGCACCGGCAACATCTACGCCGGACAGATCCCGACCGTCGCCGCTACCGGCAACAAGAACTTCAACCGCCTCATGGGCTGGGCTGACGCAGCCCGCCGCCTAAACGTCGAGGCCAACGCCGACAACCCGCGCGATGCGCAGCAGGCGGTCGATCTCGGCGCTGAGGGCATCGGCCTGTGCCGCACCGAACATATGTTCTTCGCCGAGGACCGCATCAAGGCCGTCCGCGAGATGATCTGCGCCCGTACCGTCGAGGAGCGCAGGTTGCGTTGGCGAAGGTCGAGCCGTTCCAGCAGAGCGACTTTGAGGCCATGTACCGCATCATGGGCGACCGCCCGATGACGATCCGTTACCTCGATCCCCCGCTGCACGAGTTCCTGCCCACCCAGAAGGCGGACATCGAGGAGCTGGCGCAGGAGATGGGCATGACGGCTGAAGAGCTGCAGGACGTTGTTGTATCCCTGCACGAGTTCAACCCCATGATGGGCCACCGCGGCTGCCGTCTGTCTGTCACCTATCCGGAGATCGCCGAGATGCAGACCAATGCCGTCATCAAGGCTGCCCTCAAGGTCAGCGCGGAGACCGGCAAGATGATCACGCCCTACATCATGATCCCGCTGGTCGGCGAGCGTAAGGAGCTCAAGTTCGTGCGTGACATCGTCGTCCGCACGGCGGACGCGCTGATCAAGGAGGCCGGTGTGGACATGAAGTATCACGTCGGCACCATGATCGAGATCCCGCGCGCCGCGCTCACGGCCGACGAAATTGCCAAGGAAGCGGACTTCTTCAGCTTCGGCACCAACGACCTGACGCAGATGACCTTCGGCTTCAGCCGTGACGACGCTGCAAAGTTCCTCGGCAGCTACTACGACACCAAGATCTACGAGAGCGACCCGTTCCAGCATCTGGACATCAACGGCGTCGGCAAGCTCGTGGAGATGGCCTGCAAGCTCGGCCGTCAGACGAATCCGGAGCTCGAGCTCGGCATCTGCGGCGAGCACGGCGGCGATCCGTCCTCCGTTGAGTTCTGCCACAAGGTCGGCCTGGACTACGTGTCCTGCTCGCCGTTCCGCGTGCCGATCGCCCGCCTGGCCGCGGCACAGGCTGCTATCAAGGAGAGCCTGTAATCCGCGCCGGTGAGGCAGCGCAACAGCATAGCAAACGCCCCTGTTTTCACACGAAAACAGGGGCGTTTGAGATTTCCGGAAAACACAAGAAGCTCTCCGGAAAACTGCTTGCAGTCCGCCGTGTGCATGATCTGCGCACCGGTGGAGAAGCTTACCCCCGCACGCACTTCCGGTTCCGAGCGCGTGCGGGGCTTTTTATGGCTTTGTGTGTTTTATTCGTCGAGGCCCGGCACCTGCGGCAGCGAAGCAAAGCTCTCGGCGAGCTGTGCGTCGGTGGGGATGAAATCGCTCATTTCGCCGTTGTGGAACTTCTCATAGGCGACCATGTCGAAGTAGCCGGTGCCGGTCAGACCGAAGACGATGGTCTTTTCTTCGCCGGTCTCGCGGCACTTGACGGCCTCGTCGATGGCGACGCGGATGGCGTGACTCGATTCCGGAGCGGGCAGGATGCCTTCGATGCGCGCGAACTGCTCGGCCGCCTCGAACACCTTTGTCTGCTCGACGGCGCGGGCCTCCATCAGGCCGTCGTGGTACAGCTGCGAGAGGATAGAGCTCATGCCGTGGTAGCGCAGGCCGCCGGCGTGGTTCGGCTGAGGGGATGAAGCCGCTGCCGAGCGTGTACATCTTGGCCAGCGGGCAGACCTTACCGGTGTCGCAGAAGTCGTAGGCAAACCTGCCGCGCGTGAAGCTGGGGCAGGAGGCGGGCTCGACGGCGATGATGCGGTAATCCTTTTCGCCGCGCAGCTTCTCGCCCATGAACGGAGCGATGAGACCGCCGAGGTTGCTGCCGCCGCCGGCGCAGCCGATAATGATATCCGGCACGATGCCGTATTTGTCGAGCGCCGTTTTCGTCTCCAGACCGATGACCGACTGGTGCAGCAGCACCTGATTGAGCACGCTGCCGAGCACGTAGCGGTAGCCGGGAGTCGAGGTGGCGACCTCAACGGCCTCGCTGATCGCGCAGCCGAGCGAGCCGGTCGTGTCGGGGTCCTTCGCGAGAATGGCGCGGCCGACATTCGTGGTGTTCGATGGGCTGGGCGTGACGCTTGCGCCGTAGGTGCGCATGACCTCGCGGCGGAAGGGCTTCTGCTCATACGAGCACTTGACCATGAAGACCTTGCAGTCGAGCCCGAGATAGGCGCAGGCCATCGACAGCGCCGTGCCCCACTGACCGGCGCCGGTCTCGGTCGTGACGCCCTTGAGTCCCTGCTGCTTGGCGTAATACGCCTGCGCGATGGCGGAGTTGAGCTTGTGGGAGCCGGAGGTGTTGTTGCCCTCGAACTTGTAGTAGATCTTCGCCGGGGTTCCGAGCTTTTCCTCGAGGCAGTACGCGCGCACCAGCGGCGACGGGCGGTACATCTTGTAGAAATCGCGGATCTCCTGCGGGATGGGGATATACGGCGTGTCGTTGTCCAGCTCCTGCTCGATCAGCTCGTCACAGAAAACGGGGCGCAGATCGTCAAAGCCCATGGGCTTGCCGGTGCCGGGGTTCACGAGAGGCGCGGGCTTGTTTTTCATGTCCGCGCGGACATTGTACCAATTCTGGGGCATCTCAGACTCAGACAGATAGATCTTGTAAGGAATGTTTTCGGTTTTCATAGTTGTTTCTCCTTTCGCGTTTTGGCTTTCTCCGGGAAAAGGGAAACAAAAAAGACCTTCATCCACAGAGAAAACCGGTTATCGGTTTGATCTCTTGGGACAAAAGTCTGAAAACTTCTGCGGTGCCACCCAAATTGACAATTGCTTGTCCGCTCATGACGCGCCTGCACGCATCCTCCCCTGTAACGGTGGGACTCCGTCAGCGCCTACTTGCCTTCGCGTTCAGCCTGCCCTCCGCAGTCCATTCGGCAAGGTCGTCTCTGCTGCACTCGCACCACCCGGCAGCTCTCTGGGAAAGACGCAAACCCTCGCTTACTTCTCTGCTTCTGTGGTTTGCTGCTTTGAACTTGGCGCAAGCATACGCCCAAATATCATCGCTTGTCAAGCGGGCAAATGCACTTTTCCGCTTTCCACAAACGCGGTACGCCGCATGGTGGATTCATTAGCTATTTAAACACAAAAAGAAGAAAGACGCTTGAAAATTCAGGTATAACTCACACTTTACATTCGCAAAACGGCGGCATATACTGAGACCATCCCGGAGTGGGTTCGGGTCCGGCAAACAGAGAATGGAGGGATCACCATGGCGGAAAACAAGACATTATGTATTGCCTGTAAGTACAAATTCCATGATCGGGATCTGCAGCCGTGCGCAGACTGCCTGCGCAGCACACAGCTGGCGCAGCAGGGCATCGACCGGTATCAGTGGGCTGCGCAGCCGCAGCAGGCATCGCCCGCTTCGGAGACGCGCAAGGTGCATCCGGCGGCCAGAACGCTGTGCTTTGCCTGTAAGTATATGTACTGCGACTGGGACGCCGAGCCGTGCCTGACGTGCCTGCGCCACACGCTGGCGGAGGCGGGGCAGGCGGACGCCTTCGAGCAGGCTCAGACGGAAAAAGACAGGCTTTTATGAATTTTGCTAAATATATCGATTAAGAAAACAAATAGTTTGGCGGTTATCGCCGTTGATTTTTGCGTGCGATTTCCCCTATAATAAGAGCGTGCAAGGGAGCACATCTTCGAACAGAAGTTGTGCTCCCTTGCGTTTTTTTATTTCCTTCGCCCACAAAAAACGGAAAAAACACAAAAAACGGAACTGGACCCATCGGGCGGGCGAACATTCAGATAGGAGGATATGAACATGAAACTGAAACGATTGACTGCATTGCTTCTCTCTGTCATGCTGGTGCTCTCACTGGCAGCGTGCGGAGGCGGAAAAGACGCCAAAGATGATTCTGCCGACGGCGATTTGTCGGGCAAAGAGATCATCATCGGCAATATCACCCCGGTGACCGGCGCACAGGCGGCCTATGGCCTGGCCATCACGAACTCCATCCAGATGGCGATCGACGAGATCAACGCCGACGGCGGCATCCTCGGCGCGACCGTGAAGCTCTCCACCAAGGACGATCAGGGCACGCCGGCAGAAGCGGTTTCCGGCTTCAACTCGCTGCTCAGCGAGGGCGCGGCGGCCATCATCGGCGCAACGCTCTCGAGCTGCACGTCCGCGATCACGAGTCTGGCCGACGATGAGGGCATCGTGCTCGTCACGCCGAGCTCCACGGCAGATTCCATCACCACCACGGACGACTATGTGTTCCGCTCCTGCTTCAAGGACAGCTTCCAGGGCGAGATGGTCGCGGCCTACGCCAAGGATCAGGGCTGGACAAAAGCCGCGGTCCTGTACGCGACCGGCGACACCTACTCCTCCGGCCTGCACGACTCGTTCGTGAAGGCGGCCGAGAAATACGGCATCGAGATCGTCTGCGAGCAGTCCTCGTCCGACACCGGCGCCGTGGACTTCTCCTCGCAGCTGGCGACCATCGCCGCCTCCGGCGCGGATATGCTCTTTGCCCCGTATTACTACGACGCGGTCGGCCCGAAAATCATCCCGCAGGCACGTGAGGCCGGCTTCAAGGGCGCGATCATGGGCTGCGACGGCTTTGACGGCACGCAGGACTACACCACCGGCGACCTGAGCGCTTATGAGAATGTCTACTTCACCAACCACTATTCCCCGGAGGACAGCTCCGAGATCGTGCAGTCCTACGTCAAGAACTACACGGAAAAGTACGGCTCGGAATCCATGAACGCCCTCGGCGCTCTGGCGTATGACGCCATGTATATGGCCAAGCAGGCCATTGAGAAGGCCGGAAGCATCGATCACGAGGCCATCCGAGACGCGATGAGCGGCATGCACTATGTCGGCGTCACCGGCGACATGACCCTTGACGAGACCGGCACACCGGAAAAGAGCGTGGCCATCCTGACCTTCACGCCCTCCGACGGCAAGCTCGTGCAGAAGTTCGTCAAGACGCAGAGCTGACCCAACCCCGGCGATACAGCCGGGACCGGACGCGACCCAAAGCAATAGCAATGACCTTTGCGCGAAAGCGCCGACCGGCGCTTTCGCGCACGAATATTCCGGCGCGGCTGACCTGCGCAAAAACCGAAAGGCAGGGAGAGAATATGACTGACTTTTTACAGCAACTCATCATCGGGCTGCGCCTCGGCAGCGTCTATGCGCTCGTGGCGCTCGGCTATACGATGGTTTACGGCATTATCCGACTCATCAACTTTGCGCACGGCGACTTCATCATGGTCGGCGGCTATACGCTGTATTTCACCGTGCCGATCCTGCTGCACAGCATGGGGCTGCCGGCGTGGACGGGGGTGCTTGCGGCGATCGTGATCTGCGCGCTCGTGGGCGTTGTGGTCGAGCTGGTGGCCTACCGGCCGGTGCGGCGCAAGGGCACGAGCATGTCGGCGCTCATCACGGCGATCGCCATGAGCCTGCTGCTGGAAAACCTCGCGCAGGCCATCCCGGCCATGGGGCCGAACCCGCGCGTGATCTCCGACGAGATCTTCAGCACGGCACCGATCTCCATCGGCGGCGTGTCGGTGAATATGGCGGCCGTCGTCACGATCATCATCGCAGCCATCGTTATGGCGGCGCTGCAGCTGTTTGTGCAGAAGACGAAGCTCGGCCGCGCCATGCGCGCCGTGTCCGAGAACAAGGAGGCGTCCACACTTGTGGGCATCAATGTCAACCGCACGATCGTGACGACGTTTGCCATCGGCTCGGGGCTTGCGGCAGTTGCGGCGCTGATGTACTGCGCGCAGTATCACACCGTGACGACGACGATGGGGTCCATGCTGGGCCTCAAGGCGTTCGTTGCAGCCGTCATGGGCGGCATCGGCCTGATCCCGGGCGCCATGCTCGGCGGCATCGTCGTCGGCATCATCGAGGCGCTCGTGACGGCATACATCAGCTCGTCGCTGGCAAATGCCGTGGTGTTTTTCTGATCCTGATCGTGATGCTGCTGGTCAAGCCGGCCGGCATCCTCGGAAAGAATGTAGGTGAGAAGGTATGAATACGCTGCAAAAAAAAACTGCGCGGCACCGGCGTCAACTGCGGCCTGATCGTGCTGCTCTTTGCCGTGGTGCTGCTGCTCGGCCAGGTGCTCCCGGACAATACCTATCGCCGCGTGCTGGTACCGATCATCTGGCAGATGTGCATTTTCATCCTGCTCGGCACGTCGCTCAACCTCACGCTCGGCTATCTGGGCCAGCTCACGCTTGGGCACATGGGCTTTGCGGGCATCGGCGCGTATACCGCCGCGCTGAGCTCGCTCGCGCTTGAGCGCGCGGGCGTGTTCGAGGCGTCCCAAGGCGGCGCCCGGCCAGCTCATTCTGGTCGTGCTCGGCTGCTGTCTGCTCGGTGCTGTCTTTGCGGGGCTGCTCGGACTGCTCGTGGGCATTCCGGCCCTGCGCCTGCGCGGCGACTATCTGGCCATCGTGACGCTCGGCTTCGGCCTCATCGTCGAACGTCATCGCAAACCTGCCCTTTGCCGGCGGCGACGGTCTGGCGAGCGGCACGGCCAGCTCCTCGCTCTATGCCAACGGCCTCGGGCTGTCGACCTCGCTGCAGGCAAAGTATGTGTGGCTCGTGCTGGGCATCACCGTTTTGTGCATCGCGCTCATGTGCACATTCATCCGCTCCAAATACGGCCGCGCCATCGAGGCCATCCGCGACGATGAGATCGCAGCGGCGGCCTCCGGCGTGAACACAACGTACTATAAGATCCTTACGTTCGTTATCTCGGCATTCTTTGCAGGGCTTGCCGGCGGACTGTATGCCACGTGCTTTTCCTCGCTCACGACGGCAAGCTTTACGTTCACCAGCGCCTCGATCTGGAATTCGACCTTCATCGTCGTCATCGTGGTGCTTGGCGGCATGGGCTCCATGACCGGCTCGGTGCTGGCGGCCGTCGCGATGTACCTGCTCAACTATGAGATCAAAAACGGCGCATGGGTGTCAGCGCTGCCGGGCTTTGTGCAGTCGCTGTTTCAGTTCCCGATGCTGATCTATGCGCTTGTGCTGCTGGTCGTCATCATCTTCCGCCCCAGAGGCATTCTGGGCACGTATGAATTTTCACTCGACCGGCTGCTGTTCGACGGCCGCCTGGCCGGGAAGAAAAAGGCCAAGGCCAGGAAGGGAGGCGCCGACGCATGACCGATACCAGACCCGTTGTGCTCAAAGCGGAGCACCTCGGCATTACGTTCGGCGGCCTGAAGGCCGTGTCGGACTTCAACATGGAGATCCATGAGGGAGAGCTCATGGGGCTCATCGGCCCGAACGGTGCAGGCAAGACCACGGTCTTCAACCTGCTCACCGGTGTGTATGTGCCGACGGAGGGGGCATTCTACCTCTGCGGGCAGAAGCTCAACGGCAAGCAGACCTATCAGGTCGTAGAGGCCGGCATTGCCCGCACGTTTCAGAACATCCGCCTGTTCAAGGCCATGACGGTGCTCGACAACGTGAAGATCGCCTTCACGAAGGACATCCATTACAACCTTGCCGACAGCCTTCTGCGCACGAAAAGGTACTGGAACACGGAGCAGGAGCTGACCGACAAGGCCATGGAATACCTGCGCATCGTCCATCTGGATGACAAGGCCGGACAGCTCGCGTCCAGCCTGCCCTACGGCCAGCAGCGCAAGCTGGAGATCGCCCGCGCGCTGGCAACGAACATGAAGCTGCTGCTGCTCGACGAGCCGGCAGCCGGCATGAACCCGACCGAGACGGCAGAGCTGCTCTCGTGCATCAACACCATCCGCGATACGTTCCATGTGGCCATTTTGCTCATCGAGCACGATATGAGCCTGGTCATGCGCGTCTGTGAGCGCATCCAGGTCATCAATTTCGGCCAGACGATCGCTGCCGGACTCCCGTCGGAGATCGCGAGCAATCAGGAGGTCATCGAGGCGTATCTCGGCGAAGAGGAGGTGGACGACGATGCTGAAGATTGAAGATCTGGAGGTGTCCTACGGCGCTGTGCAGGCGCTGCGCGGCATCAGTATGGAGGTCAATGACGGCGAGATCGTCTCGCTCATCGGCGCCAACGGCGCCGGCAAGACCACCACGCTGCACGCCATCACCGGGCTCGTGCCCATCAAGAGCGGCTCCGTGATCTACGACGGACACGACCTGCGCAAGACAGACTCCAGCCGCATCGTCACCATGGGTCTTGCGCACGTGCCGGAGGGACGGCAGGTGTTCACGCGCATGACCGTTGCGGAGAACCTTGCCATGGGTGCGTATTTCCGCAAGGACAAAAAGGCGATCGCGGACGATCTCGAGCGGGTCTATGCCCGCTTCCCGCGTCTGAAGGAGCGCGCAAAGCAGCTCGCGGGCACGCTCTCCGGCGGCGAGCAGCAGATGCTGGCCATGGGCCGCGCGATCATGAGCGCACCGAAGCTCATCGTCATGGACGAGCCGTCCATGGGCCTGTCGCCCGTGCTCGTGCAGGAGGTGTTTTCCATCATCGGCACGATGCATGAGCTTGGCATCACGATCCTGCTCGTGGAGCAGAACGCGAAGATGGCGCTCGCCATCGCCGACCGTGCCTATGTGCTCGAAAACGGACGCACCACCATGTCCGGCGGCGCACGCGATCTGCTGCATGATGATAAGGTGCGCAAGGCCTATCTCGGCGCGTGAATACAAACAAGCATCATCAGGCGGAGCCGCTTTTCGGCTCCGCCTGATTTCGTTTTGAAGCGGCGTCTTGCGCGTGGACTGCATCTGCGCAAGATGCCGCTTTTGCGGTTCTGTGGTAGAGACAACTTCACGCGACACATAGATTTTGCGGTAATTATGTCGCAAAACGTGTCAATTGTGCATATGGCCTTACATTTATACTTGCGAAATGGTATCAATAGGATTGGAACAAATACTTGCTGCTACTTGCTGCGTTGATGTGAGTCTTGGATGCCATGTACGCAGCACGCAGAAAAGTGCGCAAAATCACGAGAAAAATGTAGGGAGGAGACCATATGAGAAAACGACGTTTGAGCGAAGGGGTGTGCTAGCACTAGTGCAGGTTCATCGCTTGCTTTCGAATCCAACTCATTGAATTGTTAATTGATTGTATTTTTTGGCGAGTTTAACGCCTTAAAGTGCAGCGGAAAGGTGTGGTCAGAAACGTGAAACGTGTTATTTCGATTATCTTAATTATTTGCCTAATAGCAAGTTTTTCAATTACGGGGGCTTTTGCGGCTGGAGAAGACTATCGCGGATGGGCGCAGTCAGACTCGCGGTGGGGTAATCTCCCGATGGGGTCATCAGGTTCAACAGTATCAAGTATTGGCTGCTGCGTCACATCTGTGACAAAGCTAATTATTCAGGCAGGACTGCGCAATTCAAATGATTTCAATGTTGGAACACTTGTCCGTTGGCTTAATAATAATGGCGGGTTCACTTCCGACGGAGGCTTATACTGGGGAAAGCCGGGAGAATGTGTTTCCGGTTGGTCAAACTATGGTGATGTTTTGGGATATGGGTCGTATTCATCGTCATCATATAATGACCAGATGATTGCGTGGATCCGCAAGGGATTACATATGTTGATCAACGTAAATTCTGGCGGTCACTGGGTTGCGGTCGATGAAGCAAAGTCGCTGGCGACCGGGCAAATATATATTATGGATTCCCTGAGCGGTGCGCAAAATACGGATTTAACACTTGCGAGTAGATACGCATCCTTTAATGCCATCCATGCATACACTGGTGGTTCCACGCCTAGCGGCGGAACAGTGACACCAGATCCGGGACTGTCCGTTAAGGAGACAATTAATTGCAGACGTAAAATCAAGCTCCCGGAGCGCGTGGTCAATCTGTATAGCAATCCGACAGATACGACACGCCTGACGTATTTTGATTATGGCCCGACCGTGTATTCATCTCGCTATGCCGTTATGAGTGATGGCAGCATCATGTACGAGGTCGGTGCGACGAACCATCAGGGACAGGACATAAAAGTGTGGCTGAAGTATGAAAGTGACATGACCGTCACAAAGCAGCATACTTACGGCAGTACGCAATACGAATCTGCGCATCCGCACCGTGGTTATCGGGTATGTGAGTGCGGAGACAAAACTTATACCGGGGAAACGACAACCAGAGACGACTGCAGTGAATGCGGTGGGGAAGTGAAATATGCTGTGGAAGGCGGCTATCTCACGTTCGATAAAAAGACAGGAACCGTTACCGATTGCGATTCGTCCGTTACCAAAGCCAATATTCCGCATACGATCAAAGGTGTGACCGTGACGAGCATTGGCAATGGCGCTTTCGGTTGGTGTAAATCTTTGACCGGTGTGACGATTCCGGACAGCGTGACGAGCATTGGCGGTAGTGCTTTCTATGGCTGCACATCTCTGACCAGCGTGACGATCCCGGACAGTGTGACGAGCATTGGCGGTAGTGCTTTCGGTAATTGCAAATCTCTGACAAACATGACGATCCCGGACAGCGTGACGCTCATTGGCAATGGTGCTTTCCTGGGTTGCACATCTCTGACCAGCGTGACGATCCCGGACAGCGTGACGAGCATTGGAGAGCGGGCTTTTTCTGAATGCACATCTCTGACCAGTGTGACGATCCCGGACAGCGTGACGAGTATTGGAGAGCAGGCTTTCATGGGTTGCACATCTCTGACCAGCGTGACGATCCCGGACAGCGTGACGAGCATTGGAGAGCAGGCTTTCTCTGAATGCACATCTCTGACCAGTGTGACGATCCCGGACAGCGTGACGAGCATTGGCGATGGTGCTTTCGCTTCGTGTACATCTTTGACCGGTATATGGGTCGCTGAGGGCAACAACGATTACTCCAGCGATGCGTCCGGTGTTCTGTTCAACAAAGATAAGATAACTTTGGTGCAATGTCCGGGTACTTTTAGAGAATATACGATCCCGGACAGCGTGACGAGCATTGGAGAGCAGGCTTTCATGGGTTGCTCATCTCTGACCAGCGTGACGATCCCGGACAGCGTGACGAGCATTCACTGGGGTGCTTTCTATGATTGCACATCTCTGACCAGTGTGACGATTCCGGACAGCGTGACGAGCATTGGTGCTTGGGCTTTCCGTGACTGCACATCTCTGACCGATGTGTACTATGCCGGGAGCGAGGCGCAATGGAAAGCGATCTCTATTTCTTCCAATGGAAATGATGACCTTTTGACCGCCAACATCCATTACAATTATGTTTCCCATACCCACAGCTACAAGGATGTTGTGACCGCGCCGACCTGCACCGAAAAGGGGTACACGACGCACACCTGCGCCTGCGGCGAGAGCTACCGCGACGGCTATACCGCCGCTCTGGGTCACGCATGGGACAACGGCAAAGTGACGAAGGAGCCGACAGAGACGGAGACCGGCATCAGGACCTATGCCTGCACGCGCTGCAGCGCGACGAAGACGGAAACCATCCCGAAGCTCACGCACGAACACAGCTACAAGGCAGTCGTCACCGCGCCGACGTGCACGGCCAAGGGCTATACGACCCACACCTGCGCCTGCGGCGACAGCTATGTGGACACTTATGTGGATGCTCTGGGTCACGCATGGGACAACGGCAAAGTGACCAAGGAGCCGACCGCGACGGAGACCGGCGTCAGAACCTATACCTGCACGCGCTGCCATGAGACGAAGACGGAGTCTATCCCGGTCGTCAGCGTCGACGTGACGCAGATGTTCACCGATGTGGAGAAACTGGGCGTATCCCGGCATCCAGTACTGCGTGACGCACGGCATCATGGGCGGCATGGGCGACGGCACGTTTGCCCCGACCGGCACGACGACGCGCGCGCAGATTGTGCAGATCCTCTATAACCTCGAGGGCACGCCGGCGGTGAGCGGCACAACGCCGTTTACCGACCTCACCGCAAACTGGTACAAGCCCGCCATCCTCTGGGCATACCAGAACAACGTGGTTGCGGGCACAACGCCGACCACGTTCGACCCGGAGCGGCCCGTCACGCGCGAGCAGATCGCAGTCATCCTCACGCAGTACATGTTTCATGTCCTCAAGATGGAGCGCACGTGGACGCCCGCCGATCTGAGCGCGTTCCCGGACGGTGCGAACGTGAGCGGCTGGGCGAAGGAGGCCATGCAGGACGCGGTCGCGCTCGGCCTCATCAATGGTACCAAGGCGTCTGACGGCTTGGTCTACCTCGACCCGCAGGGCAGCGCCGCCCGCCAGCAGGTCGCAACGATCCTGATGAACTTCTGCCAGAACGTGAAGAAGTAACCACCGTTGCGCAAGACGGAATAACCGCAGCAAAAAGCACCCCCTCGGGCTCTGCCCGAGGGGGTGCTTGCGTTTGAAGGGGTCACGCCTGCGTCTGTTCGCCGCTGCGGGCGGCAAACTTGTGCGCCGGGCGGCAGATCAGCAGCGCGGCGATGATCAGCACGGTGGTCGTTGCAAGGCTGATCGGGTAGGCGAGCAGGATCGATCGGAACGTCCGGTGCGTCGGGAAGATGGCCTTGATCCAGAAGATACGCACGCCGCAAACGCCGAAGAGCGTCAGAATGGCCGGGGCGAGCGAGATGCCGAAGCCGCGCAGATAGCCCGACAGGATCTCATACGTCAGCGTGAAGATATATGACCCGAAGAGGAACAGCAGCCGGGTGTAGCCGATGGCAATGACTTCGGGATCGCTGTTGAAGATCGCGAGAATATACTTGCCCGTCAGCAGCACAAGCGCGATGGCAATCGCAGAGGCAATGAAGTCCTCGATGAGGCACAGAAACATCGTCTTCTTGCAGCGGTCGATCTTGCCGGCGCCGTAGTTCTGGCCGACGAAGGTCGTGCACGCCTGACTGAAGGAGTTGAGCACGTCGTAGGCGATGATCTCGATGTTAAATGCTGCGCTCGAGGCGGCCATGACGACTGTACCGAGGCTGTTGATGGCCGACTGGATGATGATGTTCGACAGCGAGAAAATGGCGGTCTGAATGCCGGCCGGCAGGCCGATGCGCATGATCTTGTTGAATGCGTTGCGGTCGATGCGCAGCTCCCGCAGCTCGACGCGCACAAGGTCGCCGTGCAGCAGACGGCGCAGCAGCAGCACGGAGCTGACTGCGTTTGAGA
>VOFJ01002289.1_pt1 | contig 23852 bp, 41 predicted proteins | sample 5384081 | NCBI WGS metagenome assembly VOFJ01 (sample SAMN12384729, study PRJNA508395) | human gut metagenome | isolation source: healthy gut I | host: Homo sapiens | reverse complement strand
GTCATCCAGACGGCTTATGAGGGTAAGATGCCCATTTGTACATGCAGGCAGACGGTGCGTGGAGAAATATGGCGAGCAGCTTGCTGGGACAGTGACCGGGGATGATGCGGTCATGGATGCCCAGTATAAGAGCAGCATCGAAAATCTGGTAAACCAGGTCGTGATCCTTGGGGCGTCTGACCAGCCCATCGGGGAGGTTTCCAACGGTCTCACAGGGTATGGCATCATCCGTGAGGCTTATAAACAGACCGGGGATGAAAAGGATGTGGCGGGGGAGGCGCGTAAATTGCTGAAAGGGATCGAGGATTCCGGAAAGGTGGTTGTGCGCGGCAATCCCGCCTACCAGACCGGACGGGCGATCGTGGTGGAAAAGGTAAATTCCAAGATCCGCGGGCGCTTTACGATCATATCGGATGAGCATGCATGGACAGGGTTGACTATCAGACGACGCTGGGGATTGCGGTTTTTGGAGGTGGCATAAAATGGCGCAAGGAAATCCCTACGCACGTTTTGTGGAGGTCATGAAACGGCAGGGGCGGCAATGAATGAGCCCGCCATGACGGTTGGAATCGTAACAGGAGTGGATCCGGTCAGTATTTCGGTTGATGGCGTGCCGATCGCAGAGCATATCTACTGCAATCAGGTAACAAGTTCCAACAAGGATGAGGAGCTGGCGGCAATTTTGGAGCAGGAGGAATATGTATCCCCTGCCCTGAAGGGGTTTTTGAAAGAACTGTATGAAGGTATCCGGGTACAGCCTGGGGATTATGTACTGGTACAGCGGGTCGGAAATCAGTTTGATCTGTGGAAGGTGGCGGCGTTAAGGAGTATTTCTTCCGTTTACACAGGACGTGCCGGAACTGGAGGAGCGTGCTGCGCAAGGAGCTGCCGGTGTTCCGGGAACTGGCATACGACTATGAAAATAACTGCCTGAAACGTAAGGGAGGGAAAAAACCTATCTGGTCGAAAAAAGGATGAGGCTGTCCGAGTCTGGATTTACAAGGCATTGCTGACGCGCCGCTTTGTGTGGCCTGCCTATACCCATGCTTATGGAAGCGAGCTGGAGGCTGTTATAGGATATTCAAACAATAGGGACATCCTTGACAGTGAGGTAAAACGCTACATCACAGAAACCCTGATGGTAAATCCGTATATTCAGGAATTGTCAGGATTCCGCTTTGAACACAGGGGATCGGAGATGACGGTAGCGTTTGACGTCACGACAGTTTATGGGCGTTTTACCCATGAGACGGAGGTTTACAATGAGTGAAAACAGCTTTATAGCGATCTTAAACCGTATGAAAAGCCGGATAACAACGGAAGCGGACAGGCGGGAAGGCACATGGACGGCAGATAACCTGCAGGCGGTTGCAAATGAACTGGCAAGGGGTTTATGCGGAGGACATCGAGGACATCCTGCCGCAGGCATTTGTTGCTACGGCGGTTGGGAAGAATCTGGACAGCGCCTGCAGTGATTATGGAATAACCCGCCGGGAGGCAACGAAGGCAGAGACGGTCGTGGAAGTGACCGGGGATCCCGGGAATTACAGTGGTGTGACAGGGTATGCCGGGGAGATCGCTTTTTGCTGGATGATTTTGTGATCGAAGGTGCAGGCGCGGTACAGGTCCGGGCGGTCTGCATGACGGCAGGGGAGCAGGGAAACGTGGCTGCTGGAAGCATTACAGAGGCGGACAGCATCCACATCAGGAAGATCACAAATCCGGAGGATGCAGAGGGGGATATGATCGGGAAAGCGATAACGTCCTGCGGCAGAGGGCGCTGGAGCATATCCGTACCCCAGCGATCAGCAAATAACATTGCCCACTATATCCAGTGGGCAAAGGAAATCCCCGGCGTACATAAGGTAAAGGTATTTGACCTTTGTGCGGGGAACGGGACGGTAGATGTGGTGCTGATTGCAAATGACAACGAACCGGCGCCGGAAAGCCTGGTCACTGATGTGGCGGAATATATAGAGTCCCAGCGGCCGATCGGGGCGGATGTACTGGTAACAAGCGCGGAGGCGGTGGAGCTGCAGGTAGAGGCGGCGGTGCTGGTAAAGAGTGGATACACGGAATCCATGGTAACAGCACGTCTGCAGGAGCTGCTGGACAGATACTGTGAGGATACGGCATTTTTATCCACAGTGGTGTCTTATCGGGGGATTGTGGCTTTGGTTTTTGACTGTCCGGGGGTGGTGGATGTGGAAAATGCCAGAATTAACGGGCAGGAAAAGAGCCTGATCCTGACAGCAAGACAGTTTCCGGTAGCGCTGCCCGTGCGGATCAGCGTAAAGGAGGTTGCAGATGCTTAAAAAAGTGTGCCGCCCTTTGTCGCCCAGATGCGGGAGATGGCAGAACTGTTTGGGGCAGAGCAGCCGGAATTGGACAGGCTGGAGGGGATCCTAACAGAGCTTTTAGCCCAGTTTTATATCAAAACGGCAACGTACAGTCTGAACCAGTGGGAACAGGATTTTGGGATTGCTGAGAACCCAGAGCTTACGCAGGAGCAGCGCCGCGCCCAGGTACTGGCAAAGCTCAATATGCGGATGTCCGCCACGGTAAAAATGCTCGAAAATCTGGTACGCCAGACGGTGGGTGCAGAAAACGTCTGGATCGAGGAGCATCCGGCGGAATATGCATTTACGGTGTATGTGCAGGAGGATAAGTTGTCGGACTTTTTGGGGATTGCCCGCAGGGCGGTGCATGATGCCCGTCCCGCCCATCTGAATTATAAATTTATTGAGCGCCTGATCCGGAATGCCCGGCTTGACTTGTATGGGGCAGGGTATGGGCGGATCATTCACATGTCGGAGTCGGAGGTGGACATCAGCGGGCTGTTTTCGGTGCTGCATGCAGGAGGCTACAGGACATTCATTTCCGGTGCGGCAGGAGGAGGTGAGTATGGTATGAAATATGTATTAACGGCATCAGGGGAAAGATACCTGGCCCGCGTCAATGCCCAGATGATACGGATGCATCTAGTCAGGGTAGAAGTGGGGGAGCGGCGTGTCGGCTGCACCCGAAAAGCTGGAAGCCCTGCTGGATGTAAAGCAGCGCTTACAGATTGAATCCGTGGAGCAGGATGTGAATGAGGCAATCATCCATTGTATGCTGACAAATCTGGAGCTGCATGAAGGGTATCTTTTGCAGCAGTCCGGCGTATATGCGCATGATTCAGTCGCAAACCGCGATGTCCTGATCTTTGTGGGACAGGATGCAGAAGGCGAATGGATTCCGCCTATTGAAGAAAGAGAAGTGCAATATCTGCATAACATTGCAGTCCGGGTCAGCTCCACGGATAAAATCACCTTTGATGTGAGTGTCAGCGATTTTGTGCGGAAGGACTATCTGGATCAGAAGCTAGAAGAGCATATGCGGGCATTCTGGGCATATTTTTGTGGGAGCAGCCGATACGGAAATCCGGGAAGGTGATGTGCTGCTTATCATGGACATAGGTGGGGAGCCTCCGGTTCCAGATGGGGACTTTGTGGTGGCAGCTCCTACGAATCTGGTAATTTCAGACCAGCCCCCGACAGATGGGGATAACTGGGGAATAGTAGAAGGTAAGATGACTGTAGGTAGTACCCCGGAGGAGGACACGACCTTTTTCGGGAAGATATAAATGTTAAGGAGGACTAAGAAATGGCAAACGAAAGAGTAACAATGTCGCGCAACACGGCACCAAAGGGAGAAGCACCGAAGTGGGAGAGATACTTCCCCAAAACAGTTGTGGATGCCATCCTTGCGAGTGACAGGGAAGGCGAAGATAAGACAGTCATGGATCTGGTTAATGAGCGGATTCAGGCAGTAGTAGGCAGTGCGCCGGAAAATTTTGATACTTTGCAGGAGATTGCAGCCTACATCGAAAGTCACAAGGAAGTGGCAGATGCCTTACAGGCGGCAGTAGGAAATAAGGCAAACAAAGATGAGGTTGTTTATAAAAACAAGACGGCGAGTACCGTGGCGGTTGGAGGTATCCCGAAGGGATATGTACCTCCAACATCGGGGGATCAGTGCTGCGGAGCTTTTAGATAAGATGCTCCATGCTTATGTTGCACCGACGGTATCTGCCAGCGCAAAGCCGGTGAACGGAGGCGTTTTTGAAATCGGGAAATCGCAGTCCGTGACGGCGGTGGATGTGAACATCACAATGGGGTCTGCAGGGGTAAAAAAGGTAGAGGTATTTGATGTTGATACATCCCTGGGGGGTACTTACCTCTGGGATCAAGGCGGGTGTCAATACGATGACGCTCACGAAGGCTTTAACTGTGACGGCAGCCAAGCAGCTTACTGTTAAGGTAACCGACAATGAGGATAAGGTGGTAACGGCAAAGACAGGATCCTTTAGTTTTGTATCCCCGTATTACTGGGGTGCGGTGGCAGCAGGTGTGACAGCAACAGAGAGTGTGATCAAGGCAGCTACTAAGGTCGTGCAGGGCAAGGGTAACAAGTCCTTTGTATATAACTGCAACAATCAGCGGATGCTGATCGCTTATCCCAAGAGTTACGGCGCGGTAGCAAAGATTCTGGACGCAAATAGCTTTGACGTGACAGGTACCTTTGTGCAGACGACGGTGCAGGTAGATGGCGTGGATTACTACGCATATCTTAACGACCCGTCTACAGTAGCGGCATTTAAGATGAGCTTTAACTATTGATTAACCACGTTTTAAGGAGGACTTAACCATGGGATTTAAGGATAAAAAAGGTATAACAGTAGCGAGCGGGTTTAAGCTGCAGGCAGCAGCTTTGCTGGATGCGCGCGGTCAGGTAAAAACCATCGCAGAGAGGGATGAGCTGGTAACCCTCAATGCGGTAACGCCTGGTTTGCGGGTTTACGTTGAAGAAACGAAGACATCTTATGTATATAATGGTTCGGGCTGGGATGAGCTGACCAAGGGTGCCGAATATACCCATCCGAACACGCCGGGTAACAAGCATATCCCGGCGGGCGGAGTATCTGGGCAGGTGCTTGGTTGGTCTGCAGACGGTCAGGCAAAGTGGGTAGAGGATAAGGACACTACATACAATCCTGCCACAACAGGCACGAACGGCCTGATGAGTGCTGCAGATAAGACAAAACTGGATGGTATTGCTGAGGGGGCAAATAATTACTCCCATCCCAAGACTCATGCAGCAACGATGATTGTGCAGGATGCAGAGCACCGTTTTGTCAGTGATGTGGACAAGCAGGGCTGGTCAGACAAGTACACCAAAAATGAAGTGGACAACAAGCTTTCAGCGCTGGAAACAAAGCTTGACTGGAAAGAAGCGGTAAAAACCTTTGCGGATATTGCCAAAACCTATCCGAACCCGGAGGATGGGTGGACGGTAAACGTCAAGGATGATGATGTGACCTACCGCTATACCGGGGAATAAGTGGGTGGCGATCTCAGCCAACAGCATCCCGCTGGCAACAAAAGACTTAGATGGCCGTATGAGCAAATCGGATAAAGCAAAGCTGGACGGTATTGCGGCAGGGGCAAACAACTATACGCATCCCGACACGTCCGGAAATAAGCATATCCCGGCGGGCGGTGCATCGGGACAGGTGTTGGGATGGTCTGCAGACGGGCAGGCAAAGTGGGTAGAGGATAAGGACACTACCTATAGTCCTGCCACAACAGCCACGAATGGTCTGATGAGTGCTGCAGATAAGGCAAAACTGGATGGGGTAGCTGAGGGGGCAAATAACTATACCCATCCGGAACATCACCCTGCGACGGTTATTACAGAGGATGACAACCATCAATTTGTGACAAAGGCGCAAAAAGAAGCGATTGACAATATGCCATCTATCGGATTTGGCAGAGAATATCCGCAGGAGGCAGCACCGAATTCCCCTGTTCTTCTTGATTGGATAAAGGAGGACGATATGAATCTTTTAACTCAGATTAAGCACAAAACACAGAAAGGTGAGGAAGTTATTATGGACATCGGGGCGAAAGCCTCGAATGTCCTGCCGGAAAATTTTGTAGAACAGAAGGAACGGAGCAACCTTGCTGCTAAAGATAAATTGCCAGTTATTTTTGGTAAGTTGTCAAAGTGGTATGCGGACTTGAGACCGGTGGCGTGGTCCGGAAGCTATTCGGATCTGACGAATAAGCCTACTATCCCAGAGGGGTCTGCGGCAAATTATCAGGTGGCGAACAATGACACCACAGAGGCTGAGGGGTTTGTGGCGGATGCTCGGATCGTGAGGACACATGGGCTGGAGATTGATGGACTAAGTAGGGATTTGCAAAATAAAATGGATAAATATTACGGTGCTGCTACTTTAAGTGATGTAAATGAATCAAGTGTTTTAAAATATCTGATTTTAGACATAGATTTAATACATCAATCGCATGAAATCAGCTTTTCAGTAATCGAACCATGTTAATAGTCTATATTTCTATAGTGGCATTATGTACACAGATGGCGGCACAACTGCATGGGGGCACATCCAGCAGCGCAATGCTGACAATGATCCCGGAAGCTTATATAGCTTTTACTTTACGCGAGGTGCTGATCCAGTACTAAAAAAAATTGGGTAGTGGAGTTGTTTCCATTTCAAATTACATTTTCAATTTTAGTGTAAGTACTTCCGGAAACGGTTCTTCATCTGGCAAAACCAAGGACGTAGCGGAAAGTCAGAGTTCGTTTTTGATACAAAGAACTACGATGTCCTTACTATTGGAAGTTTTGACACAACAGAAGGCGATGGTGCCCATGCCGCATGGAATCCACGCGATTGTTGCACTCAGCGTTACAATCAATGGAATAAAAACGGCAGTGGGTGAAGGAGGTCGCACTTTTGATGTCAAAAATGCTGATAGTGCAACTATCGTTGCCACTTTTGTGCACAAACGGAAATCCTGACTATGGAACATGGTTGCGACTATTACAGTCTCAAACATCACGCTGGGATAGTTACCATAACCGAATGTTACCGACGGTTCCTTTTTACATATGTGCTAGCAGATTTTTTTACAACCTGATCATATGCGGTAACATCATAGTATCCATCAGACTCTTTTGATAACGTAATAGCGGAAGATGCCATTCCCAAAACGGACATCGAACCTCCATTGCCATCAACTTGCCCGATGGACAGCTTTTTGTACTCAGATGAGTCGAGGATAAATTCGGTTTTTCCTCCATTCGCCTGATAATACCATGTGGATATTTCCAGCGGTTTATTTTTTTAGTAGATACATTTTAAAACACCTTTCTGCAGATAATGACCGTTTTCGTTTGAATGGAATGAGAAGCCGCCCAAATCCCTACTTAATTGAGTAAGGGGGACAAAAAACTATGTCAATAAGATTCCGAAAGGGGTCGTAATTTTTACCCGGAAAACCGGGAGAAAGGAAAAATACATGAAAGAAAAAAATTATCTTAGGAAACAAAGTGGAGCTGCCTTATGACAGCATCGGATTTGGAACTGGTACTCTTGCAATCAGCTTTAAAGCTGGCGATATTACCACACTGGAAAAGTCTTTTTAGAGACGCCGGTCAGAACAACTTAGAACTGATCCAGCAGTGCGATGCAGAAGGCCATGTGCAGGCGACACATGAGCGTTATGACATCTTTCGTGAGATTACAAAGACAATCGGGGCAACTCCGGAGGAGGATGTTGTTACAGTGACATTAGAGCAGGAGAGTCTGATTGAAATGAGACTGCGTCATCTGGAAGCTGGTCAGGGTATTCAGGATGGCGCGATCCAGGATCTGGGGGATGTCGTGTCCGGAATGGCAGAAGCACAGGGCGTAAGCCTTTGCCATTGAGAAAGAGAGGAAAAAATAATGGTAAAATTTTTATGTCAACAGAATCAAAAACGGTGGAATGACGATTGATGAAGTGCCGAGCCTCTGGAAGAAAAAAAAAGTAGAGGCTGAACTGGCAAAAAAAAACAACTGAATAATGTATCTTACCCCTGCCGTCTGATAACATGGCGGCAGGAGGTGAATGTCCATGAAAGACGAAATTGTAATGGCAATCCTACAGGCGATGACGCCTGTTTTGGACCAAGAGCAACTTGCGCGCTTAAAAAGTGTTGTCCGGGTGCAATTATGCGGCTATGACATCAGCAAAAAAGAGACAGGGCTAATGCGTGTTGATCAGAATGGTCAAAATTATCTGCGGGTATTTTTTAGATGCGTTCCGGCAGAACGGGAAATCTGAGGGCACGATCGAACAGTATCAGCTGCATTTAAGCCGCATGCTGTCGTATGTCGGAAAAAATGTGGAAGATATAGAGGATGATGATCTGATCGAGTATATGGAAAAAAATATAAGTCGATTCGGAAGGTGTCAAACAGATACATGAATAATATCCGTCTTGTGTTTAACAGCTTTTTCCGCTGGCTGCAGCGCAAAAAAGTGATTATGCGAAATCCTGTGGATGGGCTGGAACCAATCAAGTACAAGCAGGCTGTAAAAAGCCATTGTCTCCGGAGGAGTTGGAAAAAGGTACGTTGTGCCTGCGAGCAGGAGCGCGATCTGGCCATAGTTGAGTTTTTGTATTCCAGTGCCGTGCGCGTTTCGGAATTGTGTAGATTAAACCGGGACGACATATGCTGGGAGTCAGATGATGTCATGGTGCTGGGGAAAGGCAATAAGGAACGGAAGTGTACCTTAATGCGCGAGCACACCTGCACCTAAAGCAGTATCTGGAAAGCAGGGCGGACGATAATCCTGCCTTGTTTGTGGGGACTCGAGCGCCGCACAAGCGCCTGACGAAATCTGGTATCAGGAACATCTTAAAAAGGTCGGGAACGCGGCGGGGGGTAAGCAAGGTACACCCACATCGCTTTCGGCGGACGTCGGCCACGGATCTGCTACGCATGGGAATGCCGATCGAGCAGGTACAGGAGCTGCTGGGGCACGTTAAAATCGAGACCACGCGGATATACTGCACGGTTACAAAGGAGCAGGTAAGGGCATCGCATCGTCGCTTTATGGCGGCGTGATTTGAGCGTATTATATGGAATTTTTTAAGGCCGCCGCAAGACGGTCTAAGAGAGGTTATGGGGACAAGTTGCACCGGTGCAACGATGCCGGAGAGGCAGCGAGAGTATTAAGTAGGGATTTAAGCGCCATGAACGACAATGGCGCAATTACTGGCATGGATGCCAGGGAGGATGGCGTGTACATCACATATGTACCTGCAGATGGTGCTGATTCAGTAACAAAAAAAATTGGGTAACGAACCTCAACTGCTCGGAACGCTAACTGGCAACGGAACTTTTGATTGTAAAAAAAAATTGCAAACTATAAACAGCTTACAAAAGATAATTTTTTTATAATTCCCAAAAACAGTCAGAGCCAGATTCAACGCACCTAGGGGAACGGATTCCAGCAATATGGGATGGAATAGTACAAAAGAATTTAAAAAGCATCGAATACAATGCGGATACAGGTATTCTTTCGTTTTATCTAACTACTTCTGATAGCTATTCGTATGGCAGCTATTGGACAAAATCATATTCAATAGATATTACAGGTGATTTATATTGCGTTTTTTAAATATAATGAACACGAACTGTTCTTTTGCTTTAATCCAGTACCGTATTGTATTAAAACGCACTCCGTATGGCGCGATGATATGGAAAACGAATTCCTTTATCAGCATCATAATTCCAGTCATATCCGACTCCTGTTCTTAACATGGAAGTGTTCCAGTTTGCCATATCAAGATCTGAAAGCATTCGTGGGAACAGAGTTTCCCATAAAATCAAAAATCTTTTGTAGTTAGGTATATCAGATATATCTATCGACATTGAGCCAGAGTTTGCAGTGGGGGGACAGTAAAATCTCTATATGTGAGAGACCCTAATTTTACCTTCATTCCATCGGCTGTAGTTCCCCAAAAGTTAGTGCCGTCCCACTGAAGTCCCGTCCCGTCTGGAAAACGCTGGTTCAAATCCCTACTTAATATAGAAGCAAAGGAGAAAAATAGATATGAAAAAAATTGATTGGATGAGAAAACTAACCAGTAGAAAACTTTGGTTAAGTGTAGCATCATTTGTGACTTTAATGGTTGTTGCGTGCGGCGGCACGGAAAATGAAGCTGCACAGATCTCTGCGCTTATTATGGCCGGTGCTACTGTTATCGGCTATGTAATCGGGGAAGGGATGACAGATGCAGCGGCAATTGAAGCGAAACAGGCAGAGCAGGAAGGATAAGGTGATCCGATTATCTCCCGGCGCGGGGTTAAGCGTGATGTAATCGAAGATTATACGGAGGATTGAAAGTATGGGAAGCAAAGAGTTTTTGGAGAAATGCAAGCAGATTGTCATGGTGTGGACGCTTACAAAAAATGGGAGAATTTTGTGGTGAGGTAATGATTATGTGGAAAGGAATAGACGTATCAGATAATCAGGGCGCAATCAACTGGGCGCAGATCCACAAGAATGTAGATTTTGCAATCCTGCGCAGCGTGCGCCGGTCGGGCAAGGCAGACCATCAGTTTTCCGCAAATTTGGAGGGCTGCCGGAAGCGTAATATCCCGATGTCGGTCTACAAATACACCTATGCCGCCACGCCGGAGGCAGCGCGACAGGAAGCACAGCAGGTCGTAGTGTTGCTACAGTCTTATGGACTGACTGGTACAATGGTCTGGTGGGATGTGGAGGATAAGGACGTGCTGCGACCGCTTGGCGCTGCAAAGCTGACGGAGTGCATCCGCGCGGCGCAGGAGGTTATTACGGCAGCAGGGTACAGCTTTGGACTGTACGTTGGGTTGTACGTGTACAATGAGTGCTGGTTTGACTTTAATGCATTTTCTGGAACACGGTTGTGGGTGGCTCGATACTACAAAAAGCTATCGCACGATGTTGTTTGCCGATGAGCCGGATCAGAGCTATAAGCCACCGGTTGATCGATGGCTTACGGTATGGCAGTATACGAGCTGTGGCGAGATTGCAGGCATCAAAGGCGATGTTGATCTAAATATTAGCTACGAAGATCCGGCAGCGTGGACACAGCATGTGGCGGAGTCTGGAGTAATCTATACAGTATCGGTGGCGGATGTCTGGACACGCGATCAGGCAGAGGCTATTCAGCAGCAACTTGCGCCTCTGGGAGTTTGCGGCGTGGTGCACAAAGTACAAATATTGGAGTAAAAAGACCGGGCGTTTTTAAGGCGCACCGGTCTCTTTTGATGAAGCTGTAGGTTTTTCTTTAACATATTTTAAAATAGTGTTTATTGAGAAATAAACGGATGAGAAAATCAACAAAATTAAAGATTTTTTTCGACGTAAAAAAAGAAGTGTCATTTTAGTGTATTAAAACGTCATTCTTTGCGGCAGTACAACTCCACACAAATGCAGCAATATATCAGAGGAGGAAAAAATGACTGAGCAGAAATTAAAAGAGCTTCTGGCCGACATGACGCTGGAAGAAAAAGTAAACCAGATGAGCCAGGTGGTGGGTGCCTTCTTCAATAAAGATATGGACATCACAGCCATGGGACCGATGGCGGATAAAGGCTTTACGCCGGAAAATGTAGCGCTTTCCGGTTCCATCCTGGGAAGCATGGGCGCAGAAACGTTAAAGAAAATCCAGAAGGATTTCGCGGAGCAGCACCCGCATCATATTCCGATGCTGTTCATGCTGGATGTCATCAACGGCTTCAAGACCATTTTCCCGATTCCGCTGGGACAGGGCGCAACGTTTGAACCGGAGCTGTCCGAAAAGTGTGCGGCAGTTGCTGCAAAAGAGGCAGCTGTTTCCGGCCTTCACGTAACCTTCGCACCGATGACCGACCTGGTTCGCGATGCAAGATGGGGACGTGTCATGGAGTCTACCGGTGAGGATCCGTATCTGAACGGCTTGTTCTGTGCCGGAATGGTGCGCGGATTCCAGGGAGACGATCTGAAGGAGCCGTACAAAATTGCTTCCTGTGTGAAGCATTTCGCAGGCTATGGCGCACCGACAGCAGGAAGAGACTACAATACTGTAGAGCTTTCCGAGCATACCTTCCGTGACTTTTATCTGCCGTCCTATAAAGCCGGCATCGATGCAGGCGCAGCGATGGTAATGACGTCCTTCAACACGGTAAACGGTGTTCCGGCAACCGGAAACAAGAAACTGATGCGCGGCATCCTGCGTAACGAGATGGGATTTGACGGCGTTCTGATTTCCGACTGGGCAGCGATCGAGGAGATTATTTACCACGGCTACTGCGCAGACCGCGAGGAGGCAGCAGTCCGCTCAGCCGAGGCAGGCGTCGACATTGATATGATGACCGGCATTTACTGCGAAAACCTGTGCCGTCTTGTAAGAGAAGGTAAGCTTTCCGAGGATCTGATTGATGAGTCCTGTATGCGTATTCTGGAACTGAAAAACAAACTGGGACTGTTTGAAAATGCGTATAAAGACGCAGACGAGACGAAAGAAAAAGAGGTAATTCTCTGCAAAGAGCACCGCGATCTGGCAAGAGAAGCCGCAAGAAAATCGTTTGTACTGCTGAAAAACGAAGAGAAAATCCTGCCGCTTGGCAAGGAGAAGAAGATTGCCTGGGTCGGACCGTATGTCCACAGCAGAAACCTGATGGGCTCCTGGTCCTTCATCGGAGATGCAAAGGATGTGACAAATCTGGAAGAGGCCGTAAAAGCGCAGGCAGATACGACAAACATGAGTTTCCATGCAGGCTCTCCGATGCTTGGCTCCGACATCCGCCTGGAGGGCTTCGGCGAGGCGATGGAGCAGTCCCATACACCGGAAGAAGAGGAGACAATGCTTCTTGAGGCTGTAAACGCAGCAAAAGAGGCCGATGTTGTCGTTCTTGCGATCGGTGAGGACCGTCTGCAGTCCGGTGAGGCAACCAGCAACGCGAATATCCGTATCCCGGAAATCCAGCAGAGACTGCTTGAGCGCGTTTCTAAAGTCAATGAAAACGTTGTTGTTGTCCTCTTCAATGGCCGTCCGCTCGACCTGCGCGATGTCGTATCGAAAGCAAAAGCCGTTCTTGAAGTGTGGATGCCGGGTACCGAAGGTGCCAATGCAATCGCAGACGTCGTTTTCGGTGCATACGCTCCAAGCGGTAGGCTGACCATGAGCTTCCCGTATTCCGTAGGTCAGGTGCCGGTTCACTACAACGAGTATTCTACCGGAAGACCGCATGTACCGGGCAAGGACAAAGACCGCTTCCGCTCCAAATACCTCGACATCCCGAACGCACCACTGTTCCCGTTCGGATATGGTCTTGGCTATACGAGCTTTGAAATTTCGGACGTAACACTGGACAAGACGGAACTTGGAATGGAGAATGAAATCAAAGCCTCTGTGACCGTGAAAAATACCGGTGATACGGCAGGAACTGAAACCGTACAGCTTTACATCCACGACGTAGCTGCATCCGTGGTACGACCGGTCAAAGAGCTGAAAGATTTCCGCAAAGTAACCCTCCAGCCCGGAGAAGAGCAGAAAGTCGAATTTACGATCAATGAAAAAGAACTCCGTTTCCTGACTGAGAACGAGCGTGTAGAAAGTGAGAATGGCGTCTTTGAAGTCTTCATCGGAAGCGATAGCACGACAGAGAACAAAGCAGAGTTTGTACTGAAAAAATAAGAAGCAATACTGGGATGTAGCGTAAGCGGAATCAAGATGGGGGTCTGAATCGCTACGGAAAGATAAAAGAAAAGCCAGCCACAAAAAGCGAAAAAGAATTTTGCTTTTGCGGCTGGCTTTTTTGCTGCCGGTACCGTATTGACCCTTCTGTTAAAACAAAGTAAAATAGAAATTGGTATTGGGACGAAAGAGAGGAAAAAAGAAATGGGGTACTTAGGAAACAAGTTACAGGGGGAAATACCACAAAAGACACATTCCAGACCGCCGTCAACATGGCGTGGCCGGCGATCGTGGAGTCGTTTTTCATTGCATTTGCGGGTCTTGTAGATTCGCTGATGGTAAGCTCGCTTGGCTCCTACGCAGTTGCCGCGGTCGGTCTGACGACACAGCCGAAGCTGCTTGGCCTGGCGTTTTTCTTTGCGCTGAATGTGTCGATTTCTGCTCTCGTTGCGCGGCGGCGCGGAGAGCAGAGGCAGGGTGCGGCGAATGAGACTCTGGTAACTGCGCTTGTATTTATTATCCTTGCGGCAGCTGCATTCAGTGTTGGATTTGTGGCGTTTGCAAGTCCGATTATCCATCTGTGCGGTTCAACGGCGGAGACTCATAATGGCGCAGTAACATATTTCCGTATCATCATGGGCGGTATGATTTTTAACTGTATCCAGATGGGGATCAACTCGGCACAGCGCGGTGCGGGCAATACAAAAATCACGATGCGCACAAATGTAACATCAAATACGATTAATATTATCCTGAATTATCTTCTGATCAACGGCCATTTCGGGTTCCCGGCACTCGGCATTCAGGGTGCGGCACTGGCAACCGTCACAGGAACGGTTGTCGGATGTGTGATGAGCATCCTTTCCATCACAAAGCAAGACGGATTCCTGAACCTTGGCTATATTCTGAAGAACAAAATTAAACCGACGATTGCAGCGTTCATCAGCCTGGTCAGGGTCGGGTACAGTGTGTTTTTCGAGCAGGTTTTCATGCGGATCGGCTTCATGCTGACTGCCATTATGGCCGCCGACCAGGGAACCGATGCGATGGCGGCACACCAGGTCGACATGAATATTATGTCGCTTTCGTTTGCGTTCGGCGACGGCCTCCAGTCCGCAGCGGTTGCACTGATCGGCCGGAGCCTTGGCGCAAAAAAGCCAGATCTGGCGAAGGAGTACGGCAGAACGTGCCGTCTGATCGGCGCGGGCATCGCAGTATGCCTCGTTGCCATTTATCTTTTCGGCGGAAGATGGCTGTACAGCCTGTTTTTCGAAGAACAGCATATCATTGAAATCGGTGTCAGCATCATCCATGTCATTATCTTCGTCGTCATTTTCCAGATCTGTCAGGTTATTTACATGGGATGCCTGCGCGGTGCGGGAGATACGCTTTATACGGCAGTTGCATCCATGATCAGCGTTACATTTATTCGTACGATCGTTTCGTATCTCGGCGGTTACACGCTGGGGCTTGGCATCGTCGGAATCTGGTTCGGCGTGCTGGCGGATCAGATGTCACGGTTTATCTTTGCAACGATCCGATTCAAACAGGGAAAATGGGTGAAAATTAAGATTTAATCGAATCAAGCAGCGAAGCGGATTGCGAATATCCGCTTGACGTAACGATTCAGAGCCATGCGAAATGGTACTCTGAATCATTACCAATATAAAACTAAAACAGGAGGAAGCAAAACGATGTACAAATTTGACAGAGAAGCCTATGACAGGCGGATGGAGTGGTACCGCGACGCCCGTTTCGGCATGTTTATCCACTGGGGACTTTATGCCATCCCGGCACGCCGGAGAATGGGTGCGGAGTACCGAGCAGATTCCAAAAGAAGATTACATGAAATATTTTGAGGAGTTCAATCCCGTTGATTTCGAGCCGCGGAAATGGGCAAAAGCGGCGAAAGAGGCCGGCATGAAATACATGGTTCTGACTGCCAAGCATCACGATGGATTCTGCCTCTTCGACAGCCAGTATCCCGATTTCAAATCCACCAACACGAAATGCGGCCGCGACCTCGTTGCAGAGTACGTTGATGCCGTCCGCGCAGAAGGACTGAAGGTTGGTTTGTATTTCTCCCTGCTCGACTGGTTCCACGACGATTTTCCGCACTATGGCGACCGGAATCATCCGATGCGGAACAACCCGGCATATAAAAACGATGACCGCGATTTCGACCGCTACCTGACCTACATGCACAATCAGGTACGCGAGATCTGCACAAACTACGGAAAGCTCGATGTGCTGTGGTTTGACTTTTCCTACGATACGCTGCGCGGCGAAGCATGGAAAGCGACGGAGCTGATCAATATGGTGCGGAAGCTCCAGCCGGATGTCATCATCGACAACCGTCTCGAGGTGAGCGGAGAGGGCTACGGTTCTCTGGCGGCCGGAAATCCGACCTCGTACCACGGCGACTTTGTGAGCCCGGAGCAGATGATTCCGCCGAATGGCATCCAGGATGTAAATGGAAACGATATCGCCTGGGAATCCTGTGTTACGATGAACAATCACTGGGGCTATTGTGCCAACGACCACTTCTTCAAACCGGCACCGATGCTGATCAAAAAGCTGGTCGAGTGCGTATCGAAGGGTGGAAACCTGCTTTTTTGAACGTCGGCCCGGACGCCAGGGAAATATCCCGGAGGAGTCGATCGAACGGCTGGCTGAGATTGGAAAGTGGATGAAGAAAAACGGGGAGAGCATTTACGGCTGCGGAAAAGCCGGTATTGAGAAACCGGACTTTGGCCGTGTGACGCGCCACGGAAATCATCTGTATTTTCATGTCTAGCATGAAAATACCGTTGGGCCGCTGCCGCTGCCCGGCGTGAAAAAAAAGAAGAAATTCAGGCGATCCGCTACGTTGCAACCGGCGCGGAAATCCCGGTTTCCACAAGCTGGGTACACAGCGATTATCCGACCATGGCATTCGCTGATCTCGGCGAAGACCCGGTATTGCCGGATGGAGTCGATACAGTCATCGATGTGATTCTGAAAAAGTAGAGGGTAAAGCATCAGCCACAGTTTTCCGAAAGGGTTTCTGTGGCTGATTTTTTTGCGTGGCAGGAAATTTCGTTGAAGTTTCCTGTCGCGTAAAATTGAATTTGATCCTGGAGCGTATCTGAAAAAGCATTTCCGCAAGCTGCAAGCCCCACTTTGCGGAAAAGTCTTACAAGTTCTTACAAAATTCTGTATTTTTCGCTCCGACGATTGACAGTTCTGACAGAAAAATGCATACTGAAAAAAACGCAAGATCACAGCCCGTGCTTCGAGATTTAACCGAATCAAGCAAGTAGCGAAGCGGATTGCGAATATCCGTCTGACTCCTTTTCCTGCGAGGGAAGGATAAGAGCTTTCGGAGTGAGAAAAGGGCAGTCTGTTTTTAGAAACGAAGCAAGAGAATGATAGCTTTGCTTTACAAAGAAAAAAAGAGGGGGAATAAAACATGATTCGTCTGAACCACGTCAGTAAGATTTACGGAGACGGAAGCAAAAAGCCGTCGACGATCTTTCCTGGGATATCGAAGATGGAAAGATCACCGGCTTCATCGGTCCTAACGGGGCCGGGAAAACGACAACATTAAAAATGATCACCGGCATCCTGGCACCGTCCGAGGGAACGATTGAAATCAATGGAAAAGATATCCAGAAGGATCCGCTCGAAGCCAAGCGCCAGTTCGGTTTTGTGCCCGACGACCCGGATGCGTTTCTTCGCGTCAGGGGAATTGAATATCTGAATTTTATGGCAGATATCTACGGTGTCGGAACGGAAGAGCGTCAGCGTTTTATCGAAGAAACCGCAAAACGCTTTGAGATGGAAGAGAACCTTTCGAGCCGTATCATGAGCTACTCGCATGGCATGCGTCAGAAAATCATGGTGATGGGCGCACTGATCCACAAGCCGCCGGTCTGGATTCTCGATGAGCCGCTGACCGGCCTTGACCCGCGCTCCGCGCACGAGCTCAAACAGATGATGCGTGAACACGCCGATGCCGGAAACGCCGTGCTGTTTTCCACCCATGTGCTGGAAGTAGCGGAAAAACTCTGCGACCGCATCGCCATCATCCATCACGGCCGCCAGGTATACCTGGGTACCCTGGAAGAATTAAAAGCGGCCTATCCGGATCAGACACTTGAAAATATCTTTCTGGAGATCACTGAACATGCGTAACTTATGGATTCTCACCCGTTTCCTTCTGAAAAGCGGACCAGGAAAAAGCAATCAGAAGAGCGGAAAAAAAAGCATTTTCGGACGGAGGACGTATCGTTGTATACCTTCTGCTTGGTGTCTGCCTCCTTCCCGTGTCGGTCTTACTGTTTCTTCTGGGATATTCCGGCTATACCTTCCTGCAGCCGCTCGGGCTGGAAACCCTGCTGATCGAGTTCGTCTGTGCCATCGGCATGATGGTCATTTTTCTTCTATGGCCTGCCGCTGTTTCTGAGCGAGTATTACATGGACTCTGACCTCGTAAAGCTTTTACCGCTGCCGTTTACCCCGGCGCAGATTGTTGGTGCGAAAGGCTTCTGCTGTCTGCTGAACGAATACTATCTTATTGTACTGCTGTTCTTTCCGTTTCTGTTAGGGTACGGGATCAGCGCCAAAATGGGCATTTTTTACTGGATCAATATGATCCTCGCCTGCCTTATTTTTTCCCGGTTGTGCCGCTCGTTTACGCCGCAGTTTTGACGATGCTCGTGATGCGTCTTTTCAAAAATATCCGAAACAAGGATTTCTTAAGCTACCTCGGATTCGCCGCATCCCTGATTTTTGCGATCGGCATCAACGTATTTTTCGCGCAGTATCGGAAATTTTGAAATGCAGGATATTATGAACCTGATGGAAAGCCAGAAGGGCACTCTGCGCGCCTTCCGGACCATTTTTCCGAACCTGCCCCTGATGACCGGAAGCCTTGCAGATGCATCCTTTCTCAAAATGATACTCTACATCGCTACAACAGCCGTCATCCTTGCTGTCTTTTTCGCCCTCGCCTGGAAAATCTACCTCCCGGCTGTCCTCGGCATGAGCGAAACCACCAGCGAAAAACGCATTTTATCCAAAGAAGAAGTGACCCGAACCGTCAAAAGCAAAAAAAATCCGGTCCGCACCTACGCGATGATTGAATGGAAAAAACTGTACCGCACACCGGCCTGGTTCATGAATTGTGTTCTGATGCCTCTCATCTGGCCGGTCTTCATGCTTGGTATTGCCCTCATTTCAATCATTTCCAGCCTGGGCATGGCTAAAACCACCGGCCTTTGGACCCGGCTTGTCGCCGATGGCACTATATTCCGCCTCCTGAAAGGGGAACTGCCCGTCGCAGTTGCCGTCCTTACTGCCGCCGGAATCGCCGTCATGATGTCCATGTTCTGCGTGATCTCCGCCACAGCGATGTCCCGAAAGGGCAGCGAATACATCTATATGAAATGCATTCCGATGAGCTATCACGACCAGATCCGTGCCATGCTGGTAAGCGGCATCCTGATCAGTCTCCTTTGGCACCTTGCCGTACTCTCTGGTCTTCAACATGATTGCTGTCGTCTTCGGTCTGCACCCGGCGACCCTTCTTTACACCACGGCGATCACGGTTTTATTTACCCTGTTCGTCAACTATGAACAGCTCCTTTTTGACCTTGCATTTCCGAAATTAAACTGGGAAAACGAAACCGCTGCCATAAAATCCAACAACCGCTCCCTGATCTCCGTCCTCATCGACCTCACTGTCGGCGCAATCCTGATCGGAGCCGGCTACCTGCTGTACGGAAAACTTCAGCTCAACATCCACATCACCAACGAGCGTGATGATTCTGCTTACCGCAGTCCTGACCTTCGCCATGCGAACCGCCCTTTTTAAATGGGGCGTTCAAGTGATGGAACATCTGGAAAGCGTTTAACAGTTTCGAGACATAATAACAATATTAAAATGTGATAGAAAAGAGATTTCAGCCAATGTGCGGATCTCTTTTTTTTTTGCGCTCCTTTCCAATTTCGCTGCGTATTTTCTTTTTATCGATTATGCTTCATTGTACTACTAAAAAGACCTGTGTGGGCAATCCATTGCCGCCATTCCCCGAAAATTTTAAAAGACGGACAAAAAACAGAGGATTTCTCTCTGCATTTTGTCCGTCTCTCTACAACGTATTTATTGGATTCTCCGTTTACAAAAATGATTTCGGAAATGATGAACTAATTCATCGCCTCACCCTTCAGCAGTCTGCTGATGTGCTTGTACAGAAGCATGGTTACCAGTGATACCACAACACCTTTGATGATATTAAACGGTACAACGGCAAAAACAGAACAAAGGTCGGAAGGCTTGTAATTGCTTTGTTGACTGCAGATCCCATTCCCACAAGGGCATCCATCGGCATTCCAAAGGCTGCTGCATAAGCCGGAAGCAGTACAAAAGCGTTCAGAAGACCGCCGGCTGCTGCCAGAAATACGGTTCCGACTGCCATACCTATCATGGCATTTTTCTTGGTTTTCTGTGTTTTGTAGATCCATGCGGCCGGCATAACATACGCGCAGCCGATCAGGAAGTTTGCTACTTCGCCAACACCTGCGGTGGTACTTCCTTTCATAACAAGGTTCAGCAGAATCTTAATCAGCTCAATCGCAGCTCCGGCAAGAGGTCCCATCGCAAAGGCTCCGATCAGCACCGGAACTTCGCTTAAATCAATCTTGTAGAAACTCGGGGCAAACGGAAGCGGGATGTCAAAAAAACATCAATACGACTGCGGCGGCGCCGAGCATTGCCACCTGTACCATGTAACGGGTTTTTCCGATTTGCGACATCTTTGATGTCTGTTTTGCTGTTGTCTGTGCATTCATAACTGCATTTCTCCTTTTTTCTGGAGATCTTGACCGGTTCTGCCGGAAATAACGAGTCCAAATACGCTCCACGAATTTGAACTCGTTTTTCGCGGCAGTCGCCAAGGTCTCGTGCAAGCCCGGACTTTGGCTCGTTGCCCGCGAAAAAAAGTGCCCTGAATTCCTTTTCTTGAATTCAGGGCACCAAAAAATTTTCCATGCAAATAAACTTTATTTCATCTTCTTTCATCCAGACTTTAACTGTTGGTCCCGGAGTTGCACCGAGTCAGCCGCTGTTTGATATCGCAGCGGGTCGCGGACTATACCGCCAGTAGGGAATCACACCCTGCCCTGAAGATCTCCGTATTTTGTTTTTTACAGGAATATTTTATTCATATTCACACAATTTGTCAATACTTTTTTCAGACAATACATTATCTGGTTAGTTTGCTACGCCCATCTGAATTTTTCCTGTGCTCTTATTTTTCAGCACACGCAGATAGCAGATCCGCATATCTCCCTTCAGGACGAGACGGATCTCAGATGCGCCGTCCGTCTGCGGTCTGTCTGCGAGGGAAATTTCAACATCCTCATAAACCGGCTCGCGGTACCGGTTGCGCTCTTTTTACTTCTTTCTCCGCATAGCGGTCCAGTTTCGGAGCACTGCGGAACTCGCAGGTTCTTGTGTCACCGGTAAAAGCTTCCCATTGAAACACCGTCCACAAAGGCTTCCACACTGCCGCCGCGTTCACTCTTCACATGAAGTGCCAGAACAGCAGCATCGGAAAGATCACAGTCACGGTAAACGAGAACACCTTCTTTCGTCTCATCCTGCACGCGGACTGCCTTGAAATTGAAGTGGCCTTCCGTCAGATACATGTTCTCGTAATCATCGTAGTGGTCTGCCGCGGTAAATGCACTCAGATCGCGTACTCCCCTTTTTCCGCCCGGAATAAAGATTTCTGTGGAAACGGCTTTTTATCCTTGCAGGATGCGCCCGCATAGATTTCATACGTTCCCTCTTCTACCATCAGTCTGCGGCTGATGACATCGTAGAAGCGAAGCTCCTCTACCGGGATTTCCAGTGCAACGTGTCTCGTCTCGCCCGGGGCAATGTTTTTCACACGAACAAAATCAAGCAGCTGGCAGATTGGTTTCTTCACGCAGGATTCCAGAGCGGAACCGTAGATCTGGACGACCTCGTCGCTTGCGGTATCGCCCGTATTTCTCACATCGAGAGATCTGCAGCAGACGGTCGTCTTTTAAGGAAACCTTATAGTTCTCATACGCAAATGTGGTATACGTCAGGCCATAGCCGAATGGATACAATACCTTCCCGTCGAAATAGCGGTACGTTCTTTTTTCCTTTGATGATGTCGTAATCGTCAATGTCCGGCAGCTGATCGATACTCTCATACCAGGTCATATTCAGACGGCCGGCCGGTGCATAGGTTCCAAGCACAGCCTCTGCCATTGCGCTTCCCATATCCTGGCTTCCCGTTGCAGACATGATGATCGCCGGCAGTTTTTCCATCGCTTTCTGAAGTGTGTACGGATAATTCGTAAACAGCACCAGAACGGTATTCGGATTGGCCTCTGCGATCCGGTCAAGCAGCATCTCCTGCTCCTCTGGCAGCTCCAGTGTGTTGCGGTCGATCTCCTCTTTCGCATTGATCACGGAGTTACAGCCGAGTGCAAGTAAAACCTGCTTTTTGCCCCGGACTGCAGCAACTGCTTTTTCAATTCCGTTTTCGACAACCTCCATCGTAATCGGAATTCCCTCCGTCTGCTCGAAGGAGAAAAAAATCCCTCCGCATCCTTATAAACCGGGTAATGGAAACGGTTGGTCAGCACAACGCTGCCATCCTCCTGCGGCTCCACGTGGAAAATCTCCATCACGAACCAGTCGAAGGCTTCCTCCCGGTCTGCCGCAATCTGTCCCATTTTCGGCTTTTCTCCCTGCGACTCTGAGAGTCTTGCACCGAGGTATTTTTTCCGGTACGGACACTCTTGAACGTATAGCTTCCGTCGCCCCAGTATTCCTTGATAAACACATCTGGCTGATCTGCCATCTGAAGTGTTCCGGCTTCTGCTACGGCAAGACCTTTTTCCATCACAGCGGAAAACAACGCGATCCAGACCATCCGCGAATGTAATGTTCTCCTGCTTCAGTACTTCCATCCCCTGCAGGAAGGTTGTGCGGTATGGTGCCGTTCCGCCGTACCAGTCCTGATACCATGCATCACCAAGCGGTCCGACAATGGCAATATCTTCTGCTTTCAGAGCTTTGTCAAGCGGCAGCGCCCCGTTCTCATTTTTCAGAAGCACGATCGATTCACGGCTCAGCTCTTTACAGATTTCACGTGCCTTCCGGGGAATCGATATCGTCCTCGGTCACACGGTCATACGGATTCAGGTTTTCCCGATCATAAACACCGAGACGAAGCTTCGTCTCCATCATACAGCGAATGGAGCGGTCCATATCCTCTTCCTTCAGAATGCCAAGCTCATATGCCTCGCGTGCCGCCTGCTCTACCATACGCGGATCGTCAGACATGGCATCCACACCGGCTTTCAGCGCCGTTGCGATCGTCTCCGCATGCTGTCCGAAATAGTGATGCAGATTCACGACAAGTCCCATCGCACCGCCGTCGCTGACAACGTGACGGAGACCGTACTGTTTTTTTTCAGAATATCGGTCACTTCCGGATTCAGGATACCGATCGTTCCGTTGATCTTGTTATATGCCGTCATAATGCCCTCTGCGCCGCCATCCTCAATACATCTGCGGAATGGCTCCAAATACAGCTCATATTTGTTCCGCGGGTCAATGGAAGAATTTTTCCATCCGCGGCCGACCTCCGTATTGTTTCCATAGAAATGCTTTTAAGGTCGCTGCACAGCGCAGATACTTCGGATCATCGCCCTGCATTCCCCGGATATAAGCACCGGCCATTTTTTCCGGTCAGCACAGGATCCTCTCCGTAACCTTCTTCGTTTCTTCCCCATCTCGGATCGCGCTCAAGATCAACGGTCGGAGCCCATCTGCTGAGTCCATGGCCCTCATGGCGGTGCCATACGACGCGCGCCTCGGTTCCTGTTATTTCACCGGCCTGTCTGATCAGCTCCGGGTCCCAGGATGCACTCATACCGATCGGCTGCGGGAAGGATGTTGTCACATCCGGTTTTTCCAAGACCGTTCTGATCGTTTCTGCCCTCAACGCCGTGTGCCGCCTCACCGCCCACAGAGACTCCCGGGATGCCAAGGCGCGGCAGATCCGGGGAAGAGCTGGCGAGGTATCCCAGTTTTTCTTCGACCGTCATTTCTTTTTAACAGCCAGTCGATTCTTTTTCCTGATCCGTCAGTGATGCATCCCAGAACGGTGTGTTTTTTGTTTACCTGAAACTCCTTCTTTTCTGTCATTTTTTTTCAAAAACCTCCCAGCAATACGCCGTAACTGAACGAAGTACATTGA
>VOFJ01003346.1_pt1 | contig 23855 bp, 36 predicted proteins | sample 5384081 | NCBI WGS metagenome assembly VOFJ01 (sample SAMN12384729, study PRJNA508395) | human gut metagenome | isolation source: healthy gut I | host: Homo sapiens | reverse complement strand
TCGAAGAAAAATCGAATGAAGGTAGGCGAGTTGAATGGAAAGATTGTGCTTTTGAGTATGCAGAATAAAACCTTATCGGGGTTGTTGAAAGAACTAGGAGGAGAGTTAACAGTCGGACCGTCTTCTGAACAGTATATATCTGCTTTTCGATTATTGCTTGCTATCAAAGAGGGAACATTAAGAGGTAAGTTGTCTGATGGAGAACGCTATAAATTGTTTAGTCTGTTTGATTTATTCTATGCTGATTACGTTACCCGATTGCTTGACAAAGGCTCCTTTATTGACAAAACGTGATCTTGAAATCTGTTGCTTCCTTAAATTTGGGCTGACTAATGAAGAGTTGGCTCGTATTTTCCAGACCTCTTCAGACTCGGTAACCAAGGCGAAGGGGAGACTAAAAGTAGGTTAGGCATTTCTTCACAAGAAAGATTTAAATGCATTTTTTAAGGGACTTTTGATAAATAAAAATGAATTGTCGGGTCAATAACAGAATCAAAATATGTATTTTGTTGGATTTAGATGTTTACGATGAATCAGACACACTGATTTTGTCCGGGTGACTTTTTTTGTTTTCAGATGCATGCCGTACTTTTGACCTAACAAAAACCAAATAGCTATATGAAAAATCTAATGAATTATCTGCTACCTCTTCATGGAGAGGTAACGAATTGCAGTTGATAGAACAGAAAGCCAACATTGTTGTCGGAGTAGCTAATTCTCGTACGCGGTTAAGGATAGGAGTTCTATTAAGTAAATATTCAGAGTATCAGGTGGATTATATATCCTCCGAGAGTGAAACTGGTAAACTGATTGAAGAAGCCGATCTAATAATTGGAGCGGGATTACTGCCTATGAAGGGTGTTACGCGGAAACCGGTGATTGTAGGGGGGATTATGGCTTTGGAGGCTTGGTCACCCGGATACATTCCGCAAGCATTATAATAATCGGTTTAGAGGAAAGATTAATGGTGCAAGAGGTGAATCTTTTTCTCATTGGAGAATTTAGAAAAAGAAATTCATAAAAGGTTTTAATTTGACTTTTCAAGAATTGCAAATGATGTCAAACCAAACCATAACTTTGCAAAACATCTAAATATCTGAATTCCTTAATTTCTTAATTTAATAGTTTGATGCATAAAACTGGTTAGAGTGTGGGGGTGCGTGAGCATCCCCATATTCATTTTTAGGTATAATACACAAATTACCGGTCTTGATCTTCGTTTTTCACCATTCCCTTATGTTGCTCCGGGAGGGCACTTTCAACAGCAGCGTATGCCTCTGCCATGGTTGCCTTGATATTCTCCATTCCTTTTCCTTTGGGAGGAATAGGATCGTGAATTGTCAGGATCATGCGATGGCGATGTATCCATTTTGCCTGTGCGTGGAAGGATTTCAAATGAGCCATCGATAGTGACAGGTACCACTGCCAACTGTAAATCATCTGCCAATTGAAAGCCCCTTTTTTATTTAAATATCCCATGTGTCCGGTAAAAGTGCGTGCACCTTCGGGGAAAGACCACCAGAGAAACACCGTCTTTCAACGAGTCTTTAGCCTGGATGGTTTCCAACACTTTTTTCGGTCCCGAACGGTCTACAAAGATATGTCCCGCGCTTTCACAGGCTTTTCCGACGAATGGCAATTTACGCAGACTTTTTTTCATCATCCATTTAAAGTTTCTTCCAATGAAGCCGTAGATAAGGAATATATCGAATGAACCCTGATGATTAGGTACGAAAAAATATAGGATGTCTTGTCGTGTAACTTTTCACGTCCACGAATCTTTACAGGAATTAATAGAAAAAGACAAATTAATTGTGACCATATTTTTCCTGGATAATATCCCCAAAAGTGAGCTCCTCCCACGAGAGAACCTTACGATAGTGACGATTGCCGTAAGGATGGTCAGCACTAATAAAATAGGCAAAGCAATACAAATTTGATAAATATAATACAGTATCTTCATAGGGTTGGATTTTTATCCTGCAAATATACATGATTATTTGGTAAAAAAGAGAGGTGGATACGATATAATCTTTCCTGATTGTACTATTTTTGCATCTCTTATTATATAGAGATAGTTACAAAATATATGATACGTATATTACATACTGCCGACTGGCATTTGGGACAAACCTTTTCTTCGGGTATGATCCGCCGGTGAACATGAAGTCTTTTGAACTGGCTGGCCGGAAAATTCGTCAGAAAGGGAGATTGATGCATTGATTATAGCCGGAGACGTTTTTGATGTTTCCAATCCTTCTGCTGCGTCTCAAAGCCTGTATTATCAGTTTATTTATCGAGTGACGGCGGAGAATCCGACTCTTCAGATTGTGATTGTTGCCGGCAATCATGATTCGGCAGCACGTCTGGAAGCCCTTTGCCTCTGTTGCAGGCTATGCGGACAGAAGTCAGAGGGGTAGTACGTAAACTTGAAGGTGGAGAAATTGATTATGACCATTTGATCGTGGAACTGAAAGAACCGGAAAGGGGAAGTGGAACTGCTTTTTTGCATGGCTGTCCCTTTTGCGCCAGGGGGATTATCCGGTCGTGCAGACGGAAGGCAACCTGTACGCGGAGGGAGTTCGCGAACTATATTCGCAGCTTCTGCAAAGGCTATGGAAGCGGACAGCGAATCAGTCGATTCTTGCTATCGGTCATTTGCAGGCTACAGGATCGGAGATTGCAGAAAAAGATTATAGTGAACGTACTGTGATTGGTGGTTTGGAATGTGTGTCACCTGAAGCATTTTTCCGAACAAATTGCTTATACGGCTCTTGGTCATATTCATAAGGCGCAACGCGTGTCGGGAAGGGAGAATGTGAGATATGCAGGAAGTCCTATTCCGATGTCTTTTGCAGAGAAACATTATCATCATGGAGTCGTGATGGTGACTTTTGACGGAGGTTGTGCAGTGGACATTGAACGGTTGGAATGCCCGAAATTAATCCCTTTAGTGAGTGTGCCGAATGGAGAGCCCGCCTTGCCGGAAGTGGTGTTGGAAGCCTTGAAAGAATTGCCGGAGACAAAGGATGTAGCACCTTATTTAGAAGTGAAGGTACTGCTGGAGGAGCCGGAACCTATGCTTCGGCAGGAGATTGAGGAGGCATTGGCAGATAAAAAATTATCGATTGGCACGCATTGTGTCTACCTATCGCACCGATGTAGAAAATAAGGAGAAAGAAAAACGAGAACTGGAAGAGAGGATTGCAGGAGATGTCTCCCTTACAGATTGCGCAGTCTGCCTTTGAAAAAGATTTATCAGGTGGAAATGCCTGCCGAACTGACAGGTTTGTTTCAGGAAGCCTATTGGGCTGCTACTCATAAAGAAGAGGAGGAAGAAGAATGAAAATACTGGCTATACGATTGAAGAATCTGACTTCGATAGAAGGGACAGTAGAAGTCGATTTTACAGCAGAACCATTACACTCTGCAGGTATATTTGCCATATCAGGACCTACGGGTGCCGGTAAGTCTACTTTATTAGATGCATTGTGTCTGGCATTGTCTGATAAAAAGCCCCCGTTTCGCAAATTCGGTAGAAAGTATAAATTTGGCGGATGTAGGAGATAATCAGATTAATCAGTCGGATGTAAGAAATTTATTCGCGCCGGGGGACCACCAGCGACGGCTATGCGGAAGTCGATTTCTTAGGCATTGACGGACGGCGATACCGTTCTCGCTGGTCGGTGAGACGGACTAGAAATAAGATAAGCGGTTCTTTGCAGCCACAAACGCTGGAGGTGAAAGAACTGGATACGGAGAAAGAATTCCAGGGTACCAAAAAAAGAGTTGTTGATTCAGTTGGTGGAGTTGGTGGGTTTGACGTATGAGCAGTTTACCCGGACTGTCTTATTGGCTCAAAATGATTTTTGCTACATTCTTGAAATCGAAGGGAGCGGCAAAAGCCGAACTGCTTTTTGAAAAGTTGACGGGAACCGGTGTTTATTCCCGTATTTCTCAAAAGTCTATGCCCGGAATAAGGCGGCAGAGGAAGAAGTCACTTTGATTCAGAATCGAATGAATGTGATCGAATTGATGCCGGAAGAAGAATTGCTTGCTTTACAAAAAGAGAAAGAGTTGTTGGTACCGAAAAGCGTGTGACAGGAATCAAACTGCTGGCAGAGCAGAATGAACAACTGAATGTGGTTCGTTCATTAAAAAATGCAAGAAGATCTTTGGAAAAAGAAGCAACAGGAAGAACAGGAGGAGCAAGCAAGATTGAAAAATGTTACAGGGCGCATTGGCTTCACAAGAAGAAGGATTGGTGCATTTCAAGGCACAATGGGAAGCCATACAGCCGGACTTGAAGAAAGCCCGTCAGTTGGATGTGCAGATACAGTCACAGCAGGACAGTTACACAATCAATCGAAACAGATGTTACAGTCCGCTAATAAACAGGTGTCGGAGCAGGAACAAAAAATGCGGATGGCTACGGAGCAGTTGCAGGTTTCTTATTCTTCTCTGAACCGTTTGCTGAATCATGTAGGAATAGAAGAAGCGTTGCAGCTAGAACAGGTGGAAGAAATTCTACGGCAGGAAGCAGACAAACTGACAGCCGGGATAAATACGAATGAAGAGCGGTTGTTGCGATTAAACTCTTTCGGATATCCGTTATTGACCGAAGAACAGATGAAGTTGCAAAAACTGAGCCTGACACGCCAACAGAATATCCGGCAAATTGACGGAAACGCAGACGAAAACAAAGGCAGAAATAGAACGGTTGGAGAAAGAAACAACTGATTGCCTGAAACAATTGACGGAACAAGAAAACCGCATTGAAAGTAACTCAACGCCTTTACGAAAATGCACGTATGGCAGTGGGAAAAAGACGTGAAAGCATTGCGTCAGCAATTGCAGGAGGGGGGAAGCCTTGCCCGGTTTGCGGTAGTACGGCACATCCTTACCATCAGGAACAGGAGGTAGTAGATACTCTTTTTCCGGAGTATAGAACAGGAATATAATGCAGCAGTAGCAAACTGTCAACAGATCAATAACCGGAGCATTGTTTTGCAACGTGATTGGACGCATCAGAAGATGGTGGACGGACAGATTGGAGAACAGTTGGCGGCATTGTATAAAAAGCGGGATCGATGCTGGTAACGAAGAGCAGATACAACATCGTTTGACGGAACTGGCTGAACGTATTTTAGAATATCGTAATCTTTATGCAGAATGGCAACGCAGCGATGAAGAAATTAAAAAAGATGCGTGCGCATTGTGAAAGGCTCTTCGTGAGAATGTATCTCTTTGTCGCCTGGCGATGCAGAAAGTATCGTCTGCTAAAGAACAGTTGTTATTACTGCAGAATACTGCTTCAGCCGAACAAAAGAGATTTGAAGTTATAGAGAAAGCGTTGAATGTGCTCCGTCAGGAACGTTCGCAACTATTGAAAGGAAAAAGTGCGGATGAAGCAGAGGCGGTCGTTGCAAAAAGAGAAAAAGAGCTGAATTTGGCTTTGGAGAAAGCACGCAAAGAAGTAGAGGCTGTGCACAATCGCCTTTCTGGTCTGCAAGGAGAGATGAAGCAAATTACGCTGGCTATCGGAGAATTGCAGGAGCAGTATAAAAAGATTGAGTCTCCCGAACAACTTCCCGAAATAATAAAGAAACAACAGGAGGAAAAACCTGAATACCGAACGTGCTCTTTCTACTATGGAAGCCCGTCTGCTACAACAAGCAAAGAAATAAGCTAACTGTGGAACAGATAGCGAAGGAACTGGCAGAGAAACAGACGATTGCCGAACGTTGGGCGAAACTTAATAAACTGATAGGCAGTGCGGACGGAGCGAAATTTAAAGTGATAGCTCAAAGTTACACTTTGAATTTGCTGTTGCTTCATGCCAATAAACATTTATCCTACCTTTCTTAAACGCTATAAGTTGCAACAGGTTCCCGACACGTTGGCGCTTCAAGTGATAGATTGTGATATGTGTGATGAAATACGGACTGTGTACTCTCTTTCCGGTGGTGAATCATTCCTGATATCTTTGGCGTTGGCTTTGGGTTTGTCCTCCTTATCAAGCAATAACCTGAAAGTGGAATCTCTATTTATTGATGAAGGATTCGGCTCTTTGGATGCGGAAAGCCTGCGTACGGCAATGGAAGCATTAGAACAATTACAGATGCAGGGACGGAAAATCGGAGTTATTTCTCACGTACAGGAGATGAGTGAACGAATTTCTGTTCAGGTGCAGGTACATAAGAAAGTGAATGGAAAAAGTGTGCTTACCGTGGTGGGGTAAGCACATCCATTATCTCCTTTTTACATTAATTCATTCAATTCGCTTAAATTCTTCTTTTTATTTCGTGGATGCGATTTAAGAACTTCTTGCGGTAAATCCATAAAATCAATCCTAGTCCTCCGCCCCCATAACAGGATAAAGAAGGCTATCATGCCTATTCCATATTGCCACACTTGCCAGTAGATAAATGAGAGTACAGCCAGTACCAAGAGGGAAAAGCAATGGCAATCAGCCGTTCTCTGATGGTCCATCGGTGGATACGGTTTACGCGGCTGATTACTTCTACCAAAGGCATCTCGTCTATTTGTGTCCGTTGGAGGAAACGGGTGGTGACGATATCCCAGCAAAGGGCAGGAATCCATGCGAAAATGATAATGATGTAGATCGGGTTCAATCTGTTGTGCAACAACACCTCCGCTAAAAACAAGATCAATATCGGCAAAGAAATCAGAATAAGCTTTGATGTTCAGGCTGGCAATGGCATGGATACCTTTGTCTGCATGCCTTATCGGCTTTTCAAAAGGCTCTTCTTCTTTGATGAACTCTTTATCTTTCAAGTGTTCATCCAGAGCATTCCAAGATTTTTTCAGTTCTTCCAGTTCCATATATCTTATTCCTCCTTTTTTTCATTCTTTTAAGTTTGTCTTTGATGCGGCTTAGTTTAGTCGCTACATTGGTAACAAATCAGTCCGGTAATTTCTGCTATTTCTTCATAACTTTTGTCTTCGAGATAGAGCAGGATAATTGATTTGTCGAGTTGTCCCAGGCTGGTTAATCATTTGATAAAGCTTTGTTTCAGCATTTCGTTGATCGGGTCGTGTGCTTCTATGGTCCAGTCAGTATCTTTGGTGAGACTGACTATTTCCGGCACATTCTTTTTCTTTACGATAAAAACTGATACAAGTGTTGAGGGCAATACGATAAATCCATGTAGATACTTTTTACATTCTTTTTCTGAATTTAGGATAAGACTTTCCAAAGATTCAGTACCACATCCTGATAAAGGTCATTGAGCGGAGCATTGGGGTTGGCGTACAGATAGCACACTTTGTAGATCACCCGTTCATATTCGCGGATTACCGACAAGAACTCTTGCTCAATAGGAGGATTGGCTTCTGTTGTTTGTTCTCTCATGAAGTCTATGATTGCTTTTCTGGTTAGTTAGTCGTGAGAAAAGGAGAAAAATCACAGGAGAATGATGATTATTGAAGATTCGTTGCCAGAAATTTGCGCATTTCTTCGATGCTTTTTCCCCGGCGGCGGGTATAATCTTCGAGTTGGTCCTCTCCAATCTTTCCTACAGAAAAAATATTCGGAAGCCGGATGCGAAAACATAAGTCCGCAAACAGAAGCGTGCGGATACATGGCCCCGTTTTCAGTCAATGAAATACCTATCTGTTTCATGTCCAGCAGTTCATCCAACAGGAAGTTGACAGACTGATCCGGTAAAGACGGGTAGCCGACGGCAGGGCGAATACCTTGATATTTCTCGACCAATAAATCCGCTATGCCCAGATTTTCTTCTTTGGCATATCCCCATGCTTCTTTTCGTACATACTCATGCATCTTTTTCTGTTGCAGCTTCTGCCAGTCGGTCGGAGAGGGTTTGGACAAGCAAGTGTTTATATGGGTCCTGTTCATACAGTCCTTCCATGTCCGCATCAATAGAAGAAGCAAAAGCACCGATGGTGTCGGGGATACCGGAAGAAAGAGGACGAATAAAGTCGCTTAGACAAAGGAAAGGACTTCCATCTCTTTTTGGGCGTCTGCTGACGCAGTAAAGGAAAGGTGACGAATTGGTCTTTTTTCTTTCTCAATAATCAAATTATCTCCGTCAGCGTTCGCTTTACAGAGCTTGAATAGGGTCTTTACCTCATAATCCCGGTCGAGTAGATCAAGCATCCGGTTGGCTTCTTTAAATAGCTGCATGGCTTCGGAGGCCTTTGCTCCGTTCTTCTTCTGGAAAAGTCGTCAGCCACGAAGCACGACAGGCATCACATCCGTGAATGTTGGCGATGGCTGCAAACGTGGCTGGAACCCCCATGCATGGAAAAAGTAAATCCAGTTGATGTAGGGAGTGACTGTATGTATTTTATAAGATAAAATGGTACTCATAGGCTTGTTGGGAAGGCGAGCGCTGTTTATCTGAATCTTAATTCCTGTCCGCGATAAGTCTCGTCTATTTCTCCGTTGTTATATAACAGATGTCCGTTTACAAATGTTTTCTCTACTTTCCAGTCGAATGTGTGTGTCCCTCTAATGGGCTCCATTTACATTTGCTTAGAATACAATCGGTTGTTACAGTCCATTCGCTTCCGGGGCGGACTAATACCAGGTCAGCCTGATAGCCTTTGCGGATGAATCCCCTGTTTGGTATCTCATACATCTGCGCAGGAGCATGAGCCATTTTTTCTACCACTTTTTCGATAGTAAACACTCCTTTATCTGCCAACTCCAACATGCTGACTAGCGAGAACTGAATCATCGGCATCCCGGACATTGCCTTTAATGCACCTCCTTCTTTTTCACTAAGCAAGTGTGGGGCATGATCGGTTGCGATGGCATCAATCAGACCGCTGTTGACAGCTTCTTGCAAGGCTTTCCGGTCTTGTGCAGTCTTGATGGCAGGGTTGCATTTAATGCGGGCACCCAATGTCTGATAATCTTCTTCCGTAAAGAGTAGATGGGAAACGCAGGCTTCTGCTGTAATTCTTTTTTTTGTGCCAGAGGAACGTTGGAAAACAGACTCAACTCTTTAGCGGTGGAAATATGCATGATGTGCAGGCGGGCATTTGTTTCCCGTGCCAGTTGCACAGCCAGCCTCGGACGAACGATAGCAAGCCTCTTCCGAACGGAGAAGCGGATGAAGAGCCAGAGGTACATTGTCTCCGTATTCTTTCTTGTATTTATCCGTATTTTCTTTTGATAATTCCCTGGTCTTCGCAATGGGCGGCGATGAGCAGATCGGTTCCACCGAATATATTACGCAAGCTTGCCATCCGGTCTACCAGCATATTGCCGGTGCTTGACCCCATAAATAATTTCACGCCACAAACCCGGTGTTTATCCAGTTGCGCAAACTGGGTATAGTTATTATTCGTTGCTCCGAAATAGCAGGAATAGTTGACAGGCGATTTCTCACCTAGTAGGGTGAATTTCTCTTCCAAAGCCTCCAGCGTCGTAGTCTGCGGGTTTGTATTGGGCATGTCCATGATGGAAGTGACACCCCCTGCTGCAGCGGCATGGCTTTCTGTGGTAATATCAGCTTTTGAGTCAGTCCGGGATCGCGGAAATGAACATGCTCGTCGATGGCACCGGCAGGAGATAACACCCGCTTGCGTCAATGACTTCGTCACAAGGGGCAGTTGCTTTTTTCTTCACCCACCAATATTTCGGCTATCTTTTCATTTTCAATGACTACTGAACCCAGTACTTTTCTTCCTTCGTTAACAATAACGGCGTTTTGAATCAGTGTACGTTTCATGACTTTTGCGGGAATTTATGGAACCAACTATTTACTTTTAATTTAATCACACCAAATATGGCCTCTCCAAAGATGCTGCTATTCATCTTGGAAGTCCCTAGTTCACGATTAATGAAAATCACGGGAACTTCGATGATTTTAAAAACCACATTTGTAAGCGGTGAATTTCATTTCAATCTGAAAAGCATATCCCTTAAAACGGATATGATCCAAATCAATCATTTCAGTACCTGACGGCGGGTAGCAGACAAATCCGGCAGTCGTGTCGTGTACGGGTATTCCTGTGATGAACCGCACATATTTGGAGGCAAAGTACGACATTAATACCCGTCCCATCGGCCAGTGTTCACTACATTTACTCCGCTGATGTAGCGGGAGCCGATGGATACATCTCCACCCTGTTCCGAACAAGCCTGATACAAACGGGGCAAATCGTTCGGATTATGACTGAAGTCGGCATCCATTTCAAAGATATACTCGTATGCGTGTTCCAGTGCCCATTTAAATCCGGTAATATAGGCAGTGCCCAATCCCAGTTTCCCTTACGCTCAATCATAAAAAGCCGTTCGGGAAATTCTTGTTGCAAGGTTTTACGATGGTTGCCGTTCCGTCCGGAGAGCCGTCTTCTATTACCAGAATATGGAATACTTTGGGAGGCCGAATACGGCACGGATGATATTTTCTATGTTCTCCCGTTCATTATAGGTAGGGATAATTACAATGCTATCCGATGTCTGCATATAGATACTATAAAATTTAAAACAAAAGTAGTTCTTTTTCCTTTAGTTATAGCCGAACTAAGGAAAATTTAACGTGAAGAGCAGAAGGCAATCTTTTTGTTTCTTGGTGTGAAAACGGTTTGTTCCTCGGTGTGAAACAAGTTGTTTCTCGGTGTGGAACACTTTGTTTCTCGGTGAGAAACTTTGGGGGGATGACTTTCCCACACTTATGTCTGTCCTGCGATTCTTTTTTTAATTTTGCGGGGAAATTTTATAGGTATGACAATAACTGAATTGCAACAACAATATGCTGCCCACCCCAATATGGCAGTAATGAAGCGCTTGTTGAAGGACACTTCTGTTCAGACTGTTTTTTTGTGGAGGACTGTGTGCATCTGCTGCTTCTCTTTTTTCCTTTCTGTATTGGTACAAGAGAGTGGTTGTCCGTTTGTCTTTATTTTTAGGTGATCTTGAAGAAGCCGGCTATTTTTATCATGACTTGACGCAGATATTGGGTACGGAAAAGGTGTTATTCTTTCCATCTTCATTCCGTCGCTCTATTAAATATGGGCAAAAAGACGCAGCCAATGAGATTCTGCGCACGGAAGTACTTAGCCGCTTGCAAAAAAGGGAGGAGGGACTATGTATCGTTACGTACCCGGATGCATTGGCAGAGAAAGTAGTGTCGCGAAAGGAATTGAGCGATAAAACCCCCTTTGAAATTGAATGTAGGGGAGAAAGTGGATACCACGTTTATCACTGATGTGTTGCATAGTTATGGCTTCGAATACGTAGATTATGTATATGAACCGGGGGCAATACGCTGTTCGCGGTAGCATTATCGACGTTTTCTCTTTGCTTCGAATATCCTTTATCGTATTGATTTCTTTTGGTGATGAAGTAGAAAGTATCCGCCGTACCTTTGAAGTAGAGTCCCAATTATCCTGCGAGAAGAAAAAGTGGAGTGTCCATTGTTCCCGATTTAGCAGTGACAGGAGACGTGACAACTTCCTTTCTGGATTTTATCCCGAAAGATACTACTCTGGCAATGCGCGATTTTCTTTGGTTGCGTGAACGAATCCAGGTGGTGCATGATGAAGCGTTGACTCCCCCAGGCAATAGCTGTCCAGGAAGCCGCAGAGAATGGAGGCATTACATTGGAGGGAAAATTGATAGACGGCAGTGAATTTACTGTACGGGCACTCGATTTCCGCCCGATTGGAATTTGGTAACAAACCAACCGGAACGCCGAATGCCAGTGTTACTTTCAATACATCTGCCCAACCCATCTTTCATAAAATTTCGATTTGGTAGCTTCTTCTTTCAAAGATTATTTGGAAAAAGGTTATTCGCTATATATCTGTAGTGACAGTATGAAGCAGACAGATCGTATCAAGGCTATTTTTGAAGATCGGGGCGATCAGATTAATTTTACTCCCATAGAGCGTACCATACATGAAGGATTTGTAGATAACACACTACGGCTCTGTATCTTCACCGACCATCAGTTGTTTGACCGTTTCCATAAATATAACCTGAAAAGTGATAAAGCCCGTTCGGGAAAAAGTAGCACTGTCCTTAAAAGAACTGAATCAGTTTACTCCAGGAGATTATGTGGTGCATACCGATCATGGTATCGGACGTTTTTCCGGTTTGGTGCGTATACCGAATGGTGATACTACGCAGGAAGTTTTGAAACTGGTGTTTCAGAATGAAGATGTAGTGTTCGTTTCCATTCATTCCCTGCATAAAGTTTCCAAATACAAAGGTAAGGAGGGGAGAGGCTCCCCGGCTTAACAAATTAGGTACAGGGGGCATGGGAGAAACTGAAAGAACGTACGAAGAGCAAAATCAAGGATATAGCCCGCGATTTGATAAAATTGTATTCGCAGCGTCGTCAGGAAAAAGGGTTTTTCTTATAGTCCCGATAGTTTCTTGCAGCGTGAGTTGGAAGCATCCATTATTTATGAAGATACACCGGATCATAGTAAGGCGACGATTGATGTCAAAGCGGATATGGAAAGTGACCGCCCGATGGACCGTCTGGTCTGTGGCGATGTAGGATTTGGAAAAACAGAAGTTGCGATCCGTGCCGCTTTCAAAAGCTGTTGCCGATAATAAACAAGTGGCCGTTCTGGTTCCGACAACGGTGCTTGCTTACCAGCATTTTCAAACATTCCGCGAACGTCTGAAAGGACTGCCATGCCGGGTGGAATATTTAAGCCGCGCACGTACTGCCGCACAAACCAAAGCTGTATTAAAAGGACTGAAGGATGGAGATGTCGGTATTCTGATAGGTACCCACCGTATCTTAGGCAAGGATGTTCAGTTTAAAGACTTGGGACTGCTGATTGTTGACGAAGAACAGAAATTCGGAGTTTCCGTAAAAGAAAAGCTGCGTCAATTGAAAGTGAATGTAGATACACTGACAATGACTGCTACTCCGATTCCCCGTACCCTTCAATTCTCGTTGATGGGCGCGCGTGATTTGAGCGTGATTTCCACTCCGCCGCCTAACCGCTATCCGATTCAGACCGAAGTGCATACTTTTAATGAAGAAGTGATTACGGATGCCATCAACTTTGAGATGAGCCGTAACGGGCAGGTCTTTTCGTCAATAACCGGATTGCGAATTTGCCGGAACTGAAAGCAATGATAGAGCGCCATATTCCGGATTGTCGTGTAGCAATCGGACACGGGCAGATGGAACCGACTGAACTGGAAAAGATTATTCTGGATTTTGTCAACTATGACTATGACGTGCTCTTGGCAACCACAATCATCGAAAGTGGTATCGATATTCCGAATGCAAATACCATCATTATTAATCAGGCGCAAAACTTCGGCTTGAGTGACCTCCATCAGATGCGTGGACGGGTAGGGGCGTAGTAACAAGAAAGCATTCTGTTATCTGCTGGCTCCTCCGTTGAGCAGTCTGACCACCGAAGGGAGACGACGTCTTCAAGCGATTGAGAACTTTAGTGATTTGGGAAGTGGTATTCATATTGCCATGCAGGATTTGGACATTCGTGGAGCCGGAAATTTGCTCGGAGCCGAGCAAAGTGGCATTGGTGATGATTTAGGATATGAAACATATCAGAAGATTATGACTGAAGGCCTGTTCATGAGTTGAAAACAGATGAATTTGCAGAACTGTATGCTGATGAAATAAAAAGGTGAAGGACAAATTAGTGGAGAAGAATTTGTAGAGGAGTGTCAGGTAGAAAGTGACCTCGAACTTTTATTGCCGGCCAACTACGTAACCGGCAGCAGCGAACGTATGTTGCTCTATCGTGAACTGGATGGACTGACATTGGATAAGGATGTGGAGGCTTTCCGCTCCCGCTTGGAAGACCGCTTCGGTCCGGTTCCCCGGGAAACGGAAGAATTACTCCGCATTGTTCCTTTACGTCCCGTTTGTCGGCTCGTTTGGGAGCAGAGAAGATTTTCCTGAAAGGCGGACGAATGACCTTGTTCTTTGTTTCCAATCCGGATAGTCCGTTCTATCAAAGTAAGGCTTTCGGTAAAGTGATAGACTATATGATGAAGTATACCCGGCGCTGTGATCTGCGTGAGCAAAATGGCAGACGGAGTATGTTGATTAAAAATGTTACTAATGTGGAGACGGCAGTCAGTGTGTTGCAGGAGATTGTGGCGTTGCCAGTGAAAGAAGAATAAATGAGTGGTTTATGCATGGTAATGATGTGAATCAGTAATTGAATTAGAGTAAAAACCTACGAAAAGGAATATATTTTTTTAGACACGGATTACGCGGATAAATATAGCTGTGCAACTTAAAAAAACGTATAATCCGCGTAATCTGTGTCTAATCCCTAATTTGAAATTTCACTCTATCTTTTTCCTTTCCCTCTCTCCGTGTCCTTTCCTTTTTCCGTATAATTTGTCTATTAGGTCAGAACGTCCGATACGTCTCAACTCATTGATGATATTTCTCCTTTCTTCCGGCTTATACCAGAAGAAGAACTGTCGTTGTGCTAGTTTCTCCCGTTGGGTTTTAGCACTGAATATCGGTTCTAACGTGTATGGATGGAATCCGGTATACCAAGAACTTCGGTAGCAACCGTCATCGGAGTAGGAGTGAAGTCCTGCACTTGTTCCAGGTGGAAGTCCAGACGTTTAGTGATAACGGCAAGTTCCGCCATATCTTCTTCTTTGCATCCGGGATGCGAAGAGATAAAATACGGAATCAGTTGCTGACGCAGATTCTCTTCCCGGTTGATACGGTCGAATATCTTCTTGAATGTTTCAAATTGCTCGAAAGAAGGTTTGCGCATCACAGATAATACCCGGTCAATGGTATGTTCCGGAGCTACTTTCAGCCGACCACTTACGTGATTGACAATCAATTCACGGGTATACTCGGCAGTGCTGCGGTTGATCGCTTCATCTTTACTTTGATGAAGTAACAGGTCATAGCGTACTCCGCTACCGATAAACGATTTTTTATTCCGGGCAAGGCATCCACTGCACGGTAAATATCCAGCAAAGGGCGATGGTCGGTATTTAGATTCGGGCAAACTTTCGGATGGATACATGACGGTCGTTTGCACTTCTTGCAAATAGCTTCGTCTTTTTCCTTTCATCTGATACATATTAGCGGAAGGACCACCCAAATCGCTTAAATATCCTTTGAAATCGGGTAACTGGATGACCTCTTTCACCTCTTTCAGTATGGACTCTTTGCTACGGCTGACGATAAACTTTCCCTGATGAGCGGAAATGGTGCAGAAGGCACAACCGCCGAAACATCCCCGGTGAATGTTAATGGAAAACTTAATCATGTCATAAGCCGGAATCCGTTTCCCTTTATATTTAGGATGAGGTAGCCGGGTATATGGCAAATCAAACGAACGATCGAGATCTTCCTGGCTCATCGGAGGATATGGAGGATTGACTACTACTATCTTGTTTCCGACGGCTTGCGTGATTCGGGAAGCCGAATATTTGTTAGATTCTTCTTCGATATGCCGGAAATTGTTTGCCTGTTTCTTTTTATCTGCCAGACATTCTTCGTGCGAATAAAGTGGAAGGTCATCTTCGGCAGAGGTCCATTCTGTTGCACGGCAAAGATAGGCTGTTTGAGGAACTGATCCGATGATTGTTCTGAATTTACTGCTTGTCAGTACTGGCTCTTCAGCAGTAAGCAGACTTTTCATATTCTTCACCAGGTCTGAAAGTGGTTTTTCTCCCATTCCGTAAATGAGCAGGTCGGCACCGCTGTCGCATAAAATGCTCTTTTGCACTTTGTCCTGCCAATAATCGTAATGACTTAACCGTCTTAAACTGGCTTCGATTCCTCCGATAACTACGGGAACATCCGGATAAAGTTTCTTTAGTATCTGGCTATAAACCGTGGAAGGATATTCCGGACGCATATCCGGACGACCGTCCGGGGTATACGCATCTTCACTGCGCAATCGTTTGTTGGCTGTGTATTTATTTACCATTGAGTCCATACATCCACCGGAGATACCGAAGAATAGCCGTGGGGGTCCCAACTTCTTGAAGTCACGCAGGTCGTCACGCCAGTTGGGCTGGGGCACAATGGCTATTTTCAAACCTTCCGCTTCAAGAATCCGTCCAATAACGGCAGCACCAAAAGAAGGGGTGATCTACATAGGCGTCAGCACTGAATAGAATGACATCCAATTCATTCCATCCGCGAAGTTCTACTTCTTTCTTGGTAGTAGGTAACCAGTCAGTCAATCGATATTCTTGCATGCTGCAAAGATACGGATAATAAAAACATCCCAATGATTTTTTTATTCATTGAGATGTTTAACTTCGATTATCGGGATGTTTTGCTTCAATCATTGAGATGTTTTTATAACTTCCCATTGATTGTGAACTGTAATGTCATTTGTTCTCCGTCATAGATTTCACGAAAAACCGATACCTTGCTCGGACAGATATTCCTTTAGATCCTGAAACGCGTCAGCATGGTTCATGATAATCTCTATCGTTTCTCCCGGAGAGGCAGTGCACATTGCTCTTATTGCAGGAATCAGCGGACTGTATGCTGTTATTCCGCAGGTATCTACCGTAATCATTATTCCTCTTCTTCTTCCGCTTCTGTGTTGGAAAGCCAGGTAAGATAGAGCCTTGATGAGCCTGTTGCAGACCGAATGCCTTCATATTATTGTGATAAATCACGTCGATACAAAGGTCCAGCAAGTCTTTACTGTCTTCTTCCCTGACTGGCGATAAGGGAGCGGATATTTAGTTTCAACTTATCCAGAACTGCTTCATCTACAATACCGGTACTGTCGATAAGATGACGGAACAGAGCATATTTCTCAATCGTTCTCAAGTTTTCATTAGATACTTCTATGCTGCGTGTACCGCTAGGATTTGCTTGTATAGTATACATTGTTTTTTAGTTTTAAAGGTTTATTATAGTAGCAAAGATAGAACTTAAAATGAAAAGCAGATTAAAAAAAGAGGATATTTTTTATCTCTGCGTAAAGAATCCCAGTATACCTGCCATGATAGTTGCCCGATCCGCTTCCGACTGGATGCTTTCGAAAGGAAAGCCCAATACAAAAATGCGGTAGTTTCCTTTATAAGCGATACCTGCGCTTTGATTGCCGGGTGCATACGTAAATACAGGGAAAGCAGTATCTACGGGAACGATGCAATCTGCTGCAGGAACCGCATAACTGTTCTCATTGGGCAGACGCGGGATCGTGATTGTGCGCCCCAATCCTTTAATCTGATTCGAGCTCTTATCCGTCAGGCTACTTTGATAACCATATTTCAGTATTTTCTCTGTAAACTCCCGGTTTCCTTTGTGTGCCGCTCATATCGCTTCCTACATAAGCACCACTGACAAATAGATTACCTCCCGACTGACAATAACTGGTCATAATTCGTTGCATAGCCGAGGAGAATGTCTTGTAGTACGCTTTATTTGCGGGGTCTTCTTTTTCCAGTCCCAGGATATAATCTACCACCGGATAATCTTCTAACGTAACCAATCCGTTTTCTACCGCTTCGTCGCTGCATGACACGAAACTATATTTGCCAGCGGCTTGAATCGCTTTTCCATGAATGAAAGGATAGTCGAATGTGTTACCTGCTATTTTCATTCCCTCCAACTCGCTTCCGCTATACCAGACTGCCTTCTTCCTTCTTTCCCGGCCTGTGCCCGGTCGAAGCCTGTTTGTGCTCCGCAAAACGAAATGTTTGATATATACGGAACTCCGGGATCTTGTGATAAATCGAATCCTGCTCTATCAGAAGTATTAACGACCGCCGGACCGCTGATTCTGTCAAAGCCATTGATGATAATTACCTTTTCCTGTTCGCGTTTGGCTTTATAAGCGAAAGGATTTCGGAGGGAAAGCTTTCCCCGCCGCGGTTTACGGCAGTCACTTTGAATGAATAAACGAGCCCTGGTTCTATCTTAACGGTGTGGGACGTTTTGCTGACTAAGGTTCCATTGTCAAAGCCTCCATAACCGATGCGTGTATATACGATGTATTCCCGTGGGCGTGCAGTCGGTTCTTGCGGATCATCTTCACCTTTCCATGAAAGTTCCAATGTATTCTTTTTCTTTCCGAATTGAATGGCGAAATTGCTGACTGGCAGAGGCTGAACTATATATTCTTTATCATGTTGGCTGGTAATGAACTGCAAAATACCTTTATAAATGGCTCGTCCCACTGTAAACTTGAAGTTCGGATCATGCCCTAACTGCATATCTGCGAAGTTCTGATGGGAGAGCAGTTCGATAATCGTAGAAGGCGTAGCCGGGAGACGTGTTTCACTGTAATTCCGGTTCCACATACTGCGGCGTGTCCAGGGGATGCTGTAACTGGAATAAATATCTTTTTGAATCTGTGTGAGCAGAATATCGGCTAAATCACGTGATGCATACCGGTCCGTTCCTGCATTCAGTTTTCCATTATTGAAATCGGTGGTATAGATACCGAGCGATCCGATAAAACTCATCAGTCTTGCTGCATCCGGCATCACTGTGCAACGCCATAGTCATTTTCCAAAGGTACGCCTAAACCCGATTGTTGCGGGTTGTAGACAGAACTGCCCGACAAATAGTTGATAGCGTTGGAACGTGTGTTGATGTCGTCTGTATAGTCGTTTTCACCTTTACGTCCTGCATATACTTCGTATGGCATTCCCGCCCATTGCGCAGAGTAGCGTGCTCCTTCCAAATAACGGGGCAGCCCGCTGGTTCTTCCTCCACGGGCAATGTTTCCCATTCCACCTCCAAAACGTACTGCATCGGCGCATACAACTCCATGTTCGCTGCTCTCGTTGCTAAGTACCACCATGCCGTAGTCGTTGTTCCCTTTATCAAATTCAAACGTTCCGAGGTAAACCCATGTGCCTCCACCTATTTTCTGATTAACTTTAAATTCGGTTACTCCTCCGTTATGGAATACCAGATATTTGGCGTCGCTTACACTATTGGGGAGTGTCTGATAAGAAACATAAACGGCATACTTGCCTGTTGCCGGTAGAGTAGGTACCCATTCGGCAAATACCTGGTCTTTATTCTTCTTTTTTCTTTCTTTCGGTTGGTATGAAACGGCAGGTTCCGTCGGTGAAAGGATTCTCTCCCTCTTTGTAGATCGTTTTCTTTTTGAGCAAATCCTTTACCGGGGCATTTGTCCAATTAGCTTTTTGCTACCCACTTCCAGATAAAGGGAAGCATTGGGAGTGTCATTATCTACAATGATTTCATTCTTCTGCGTATCTCGTTCACGGGGAGTATAAACAATCGCTCCAGCATTCTCCAACATGGGAATCACGTATGGAAGAACGAAAGATTGAGTGAACATATCTTCCGTGGTACAGAATAATCGAGGGCGTTGCCATCCCCATTCGTTTTTATCATTTTTGAAGTAGTTGCCGTGGCTTTGCCAGATTGCGATATGACGGTCTTGCAGTCCGCGTGAAATTTCATTGGGACGTGAAATGTTTTTCACCCAGGGAGCTCCTTTATAATCTATATTCAAAGATAACCGCTCCTTATCCTTTTTTCTTATTCCGGTAGAAATTAGGAACCAAATCCTCAATAGGTTTTCCATCCGCATAAATTGTGAGCCTGGTAATAATGAACAAGGCCCGAAGCAGTTCTTTAACTTGATTATAAATGTTTTCTACAGTTTCCGGACGGAAAGGCTGATAGGCGAAACTCTCCGATGCATAGATTGCAATCGTCTTGCGATCATAATTTATATCGAAACTGTTCAGTTTAGAGTGCTGATTTTGGCTGTTGCGGTATATTTGTTGAAGTAATCCGTCAGCCGTTCTTTTACATTTCTTTCAATATCTTGAGCGAAAAGAAAATTAGCACTTACAGTAAGGCATAGAAGAAACACTATTATCTTTTTCATTATTCAATGCTTTTGTTCTCATTTTTTTCATCACAGAGGAAAGGAGGACACGGAGGGCAAATCTATGAAGCGATATAAAAATGGTTGTTCATAATAACTCTGTGTCCTCCTTTCCTCTGTGGTGAATTATCCCCCTGCAAAATAACAAAAAAGAGCGAGAAGTATCGAAACTTCCCACTCTTCTTTCATTGTTTTTTATATTCTCTTAATTAAGAATATTATTCTTATAAAGGAACGTATTCTACAAATGCTTCCATTGCTTCGTAAGAAGCCAGTCCTAACTTATCATACAAAGTAGCTGTGCCACGGTTACGGGTCTTCACTACGTTGCCAGAACAAACGTTCGTCATTACCCAGGAACGGAGCGCTTTCCATCTGCGACTGATGTTTCAGGATAGAGTTACGTTTTGCACGAAGTTCTTCCGACTGATCGGCACTGCCATTTCAATATTTTCGATTTCCCATTCAGCCCACGCACCACGGTACATCCAGATACGGCAGTCTTTCAGCCATTTGGCACCTTCTTCTTTTTTTTCAAGATCAACGGCTGCGAATACGGCGTCCGTACATACACGGTGTGTGCCGTGCGGGTCGGCCAAGTCACCTGCAACGAAAATCTGATGAGGTTTCACTTCACGAAGCAAGTTACGTACGATTTTACGTCTGCTTCACTGATCGGGTTTTCTGAATCTTACCTGTTTGATAGAACGGCAAGTCGAGGAAGTGTACGCGATCTAATGGGATATTGTTGTAAGAAGAAGCTGTACGGGCTTCACCACGACGAATCAGACCTTTGATAGTCAGAATGTCACGACTGTCCATATCACCATCTTTCTTCTCTTTCAAGAAATTACGTATTTCTGCATATTTCTCATTGATAACCTGATCTGCGCTGTTATTGAAGAGTTGGTTGAATCCGTTGATGAAATGCATGAAACGAACTACTTCTTCGTCGCCAACGGCGATATTACCGGAAGTTTCGTAAGCTACGTGTACTTCATGTTTCTGCTCTACCAAACGACGAAGCGTACCACCCATCGAAATAACGTCATCATCCGGATGCGGAGAGAAGATGATTACACGTTTCGGATACGGTTTTGCACGTTCCGGACGGTAGGTGTCATCAGCATTAGGTTTACCACCCTACCATCCGGTAATGGTGTGCTGTAAATCATTGAAGATTTTGATATTTACATTGTACGCAGAACCGTAAAGTGCCAGAAGTTCACTCAAACCGTTTTCGTTATAGTCTTTATTTTGTCAACTTCAGAATCGGTTTACCGGTCAATTGACATAACCAAACGATGGCACTACGGATCAGTTTATCGTTCCATTCGCAAGAAGTCACCAACCAGGGACGTTGAATACGTGTTAAGTTCATAGCTGCTGAAAGATCAAGAGCTACATGCGCGTTATTGTGAGTTTGCAGATAAGAAGCCGGAATAGTGTCAGTGATCGCACCTTCCACACATTCTTTAATCATAGCTGCTTTGTTTTTTCCCCATGCAAGCAGATAAACCTTCTTTTTGCGCCAAGGATAGTGGATACACCCATTGTAATAGAACTGATCGGAGTATTATCCAGCGTTCCGAAAATCTTGGATGCTTCGTTGCGTGATGCATTATCCAACAAAATCAGACGAGTGGTAGAATTCAGTCGGGAACCCGGTTCGTTGAACGCGATGTTACCTACACGGTACCAATGCCCAACAAGGCAATATCAATACCTCCGAAGCTTTCGATGCGTTGTTCGTACAGACGGCAATATTCGAAGATGGTATCTTTGGGAATGCTTCCGTCGGGAGTGAATATATTCTGTTTGTCAATATCGATGTGATCCAATAACATACTCTTCAAAGCATTGAAGTTGCTGTTGATTGCATCGGGAGCCAACGGATAATATTCATACATATTAAATACGATCACATTGCGGAAGCTAAGACCTTCTTCCTTATGCATGCGGATGAGTTCGGTATATACGTGGCTGGGCGAATCACCTCCGGGAGTGCCAATACGCAGAAGCGTCCTGGCTTTTTGTTTTTCGCGGATGGTTTGTGCTATTTCGCGAGCAATATAGTTAGCACCTTCTTCTACGGATTCGTAGATGTCCGTAGGGATTTTTTCGAGTCTTGTCAAGACTGATTTTTCAAATGCATTCTCCGGTCTGTAGTATCTGGGGAGACCCGGTGGAGACTGATTTGAGAACTAAGATTTGTTTTCATAAAGTTGTTAATTAAGTTATGTAAGATTAGCGTCCTTACGACTGTATTTTCACGACAAAGATACAAAAAGAAGTCTATATAATTAACTACCGAATTCTAGGTATTGTTGCTACATGAATCTGTTTTTTTAACATTTGTTATTTGGTAAATGTTACAGATGAAATTCGTCTGCATCTTTCCATACCGGAACTTCTCTCTGAATTGGTTGAGAGCAGTGAGATTTACACTGACCGTCGTTATTCCTCTCCTTTTCATCTGGAATTGAGCCGATTTCTTCTCCGAAAGCGGAATAGACTTTACTTCCTCCATTATATGAAAGTTGGTACCCGTCTGTACCTACTCTGTTGACACCGCATACATAGCATTGATTTTCTAAAGCGCGTGCCCGGAGTAGAGTATCCCAAAAACCAGACGGCGGGGGGATAGGCCAGTTGGCTACATATATTAAAAAGGTCGTACTCGTTGCCTACGTTTCGGCTCCATACAGGGAAACGAAGGTCATAGCAAACCTGCAGGCAGATATTCCATCCATGATAGGGGATGATGAGTCGTTTATCACCGGCCGAAAAAGTGTTCGGCTTCCCGTCCCATACGAAACAGATGTCGTTTGTCATAATAAAACTCTTCTCCTTCCGGTGTCAGAAAGAACGCACGGTTATAAAAACAGTTCGTTCTCTGTTGCTATATAGCTTCCGCAAATGGCTAGCTGGAATTTGGCCCATTGTTTGAGTGTTGTAATGGTTTCCCGGAATTTGGCTCTGCCAGTATTTTACTCTGCATACTGAATCCGGTAGAAAACATCTCCCGGTAAAACAACAATCTCCGTTATTCCACGAAGACTTTGCAGCATTTTCGTGGAGCAAACGGAGATTTTCTTGTTTATTTTCCCAAACAATATCGGTTTGTATGATAGAAATACGGATAGACTCCATGATAACTAAGTATTATACTTAATACCTAATACTTAAATCATATTTCTCCAAGAGCGAAATTCTCCGGATGTTTTCCTTTGAAATCCTTGAAGTAAAGTTTGATTTCTCTCATGTCCTTTATTAATATCTCCTGACGGCATGATAGCTTTCGTTGCCGAAATCGTTTTTTTGCTGTAATCAATACCAATCAGAACGATAGGAACCTGTGCTTTCAAGGCTATAAAATAAAAAGCCTTTTTTCCAGTTTGGATTCGCTTTTACGGGTTCCTTCGGGAGTGATAGCCAAATTAAACTTTTTATATTCGGCAAATTTATGAACCATTTGATCTACTAGCGAAGTTTTTCGACTGCGGTCGACGGAATTCCGCCAACTGCTTTGAAAAAAAAATTCCAAGCGGAAAGAAAAACCATTCTTTTTTCATCATGAAATCCTGGTCTTACTACCTCATAGCAATCTGCTAAAATACCCTCTTCCATTGTTCTCGCCATCCTGCTCTGGATACTGACTCTCTGGATTCCGTACATCAACATCGGCACCACCATCGCCCTGTGTACGATGCCTCTTGCGCTGAGCCGGAATAAGCCCATCTCCCCCACCTTTATTTTCGACAAACGTTACCGCCAGTTCTTCGGGGAATTTTTTCCTGACCGGCGGGCTGATGTTTGCCGGCATCCTGGCAGGGGCCTTATTTTGCGGATTTCCTACCATCGTCATCCTCATTTCCTGGTCATTAGCCCCATGCTTGTGCTGGACAAAGGCTGCAATGCTCCCTTTGAAGCGCTGACGCTCAGCACAACATACCTACGGCAACAATTCCTCATCTTCATCCTTTTCCCCGCCCTTCTAGCAATACGTAACTGAACGAAGTACAACA
>VOFJ01003591.1_pt1 | contig 23856 bp, 18 predicted proteins | sample 5384081 | NCBI WGS metagenome assembly VOFJ01 (sample SAMN12384729, study PRJNA508395) | human gut metagenome | isolation source: healthy gut I | host: Homo sapiens | reverse complement strand
AAGCGCTTGCTATCCTGCACCAGAACGGCGAACCCGGTGCATATGTGCTGGGCGAAATCGTGGCGGGGGAAAAGGGCGTGGAACTGTGGTAAGAGCAGCTGTCCTCGTTTCCGGCGGCGGCACGAACCTGCAAGCCATCATCGACGCGAAACGGGCGGGCAAAATCCCGTCCGCGGAACTGGCGCTTGTCGTGGCGTCAAACGCATCCGCCTATGCGCTCACCCGCGCGGAAACCGCCGGAATCGCCCATGCCGTCCTGCGCAAGGAGAAGGGCGAAGCGCCGGAGAATTACGGCGAGCGTCTGCTGACACTGCTGCGTGAAAACGCGATTGATGTCGTTGTGCTGGCGGGCTTCCTGACGATTCTGCCGGAGAACGTCATCCATGCGTATGACCACCGGATTTTGAACATCCATCCGAGCCTGATTCCGTCCTTCTGCGGCGACGGCTTCTATGGACTCCATGTGCACGAAGCGGCACTTAAACGCGGCGTGAAGGTCACGGGCGCGACGGTGCATTTTGTCAACGAAATTACCGACGGCGGCGATATTATCGCGCAGAAAGCCGTTGAAGTGCTGCCGGGCGACACGCCGGAAACTTTGCAGCGGCGCGTGATGGAACAGGCGGAGTGGATTCTGCTGCCGCAGGCGCTGGAGCAGGTGGCAGGTGAAATCGCAAAAAAGCGGGAGGAAAAGCAATGAAGAAGCAGGAATTGAACGACGTGCTGAGCAATAACACCTATCCGGGGCGCGGCATCTGTCTCGGCGTGGACGAAAGCGGCGAATATGCCGTGATTGTCTACTTTATCATGGGCCGCAGCGTCAACAGCCGCAACCGCATTTTTGAGGAGACGGACGACGGCATCATCACCAAGGCGCACGACGAAAGCCTGATGACCGACCCGCACCTGATTATCTACGCGCCTGTCCGTGCGCTGCCGGGCGGCGAATATACCATCGTCACCAACGGCGACCAGACCGACACGGTCTACGACTTCATGCAGAATGGGCAGACGTTCGAGGACGCGCTGCGTACGCGCACGTTCGAGGACGACCGCCCGAACTGGACGCCCCGCATCAGCGGTTTGGTGCGCGTCGCGGACGGCAAAGCATCCTACAAGCTGTCCATCATCAAGTCCGACGACGGCGACGAGAACAGCGTCCTGCGCTATTTCTATGAGTACGCGCAGCCCAAGGCGGGCGAGGGACATTTCATCCACACCTACCAGTGCGACGGCAATCCGATTCCGTCCTTCGCGGGCGAACCGGAGAAGGTGGCGCTGCACGGCGACATTGAGCAGCTGGCGCTGGATACATGGATGAATCTGAATGAGGACAACAAGGTGTCGCTGTACGTTTCCTATATCAGCTTGGCGGACGGCAGCAGCGATACCATCATCATCAACAAGCATGATCAGGAGGAAGAAGCATGAAAGAGCTGGAATTGAAGTACGGCTGCAACCCGAATCAGAAGCCGTCGCGGATTTATATGGAGCAGGGCGAACTGCCCCTGACCGTGCTGAACGGCAAACCCGGCTACATCAACTTTCTCGATGCGCTCAACGGCTGGCAGTTGGTCAGCGAACTCAAGCGCGCGACGGGTCTGCCCGCGGCGACGTCGTTCAAGCATGTCAGCCCGGCGGGCGCGGCGGTGGGTCTGCCGCTGAATGATACCCTGCGCAAGATTTATTTCGTGGGTGAACAGGAACTGTCGCCCTTGGCGTGCGCCTATGCCCGTGCGCGCGGCGCAGACCGCATGTCCTCCTTCGGCGACTGGATTGCCCTGAGCGACGTGTGCGACGAAAGCACCGCGCGGCTGATTAAGCCCGAAGTGTCCGACGGCATCATCGCCCCCGGCTACACCGACGAGGCGCTGGCGCTGCTGAAAATGAAGAAGAAGGGCAATTACAATATTGTTCAGATTGACCCTTCCTACCGCCCCGCGCCCATTGAGCACAAGCAGGTGTTCGGCATCACGTTCGAGCAGGGGCGCAATGAATTTGTGATTGATGAAAATCTGCTGAACGACATCGTGACCACGAATCACGATCTGCCGGCGGACGCCAAGCGCGACCTGATTGTGGCGCTGATTGTGCTCAAGTACACGCAGTCCAACTCCGTCTGCTACGCCAAGGACGGTCAGGCAATTGGCATCGGCGCGGGTCAGCAGAGCCGCATTCACTGCACGCGTCTGGCAGGGCAGAAGGCGGATAACTGGCTGCTGCGGCAGCATCCGCGTGTGCTGGCATTGCCGTTCGTGGAGAAAATCGCCCGTGCCGACCGCGACAACACGATTGACGTGTTCATCTCCGACGAGCCGGACGAGGTGCTGGCGGATGGCCGCTGGCAGCGCTTCTTCACCGAGCGCCCCGAACCGCTGACAAAGGAAGAAAAGCGCGCGTGGCTGAATCAGCAGACGGGCGTTGCGCTGGGCAGCGACGCGTTCTTCCCGTTTGGCGACAACATCGAGCGCGCGCACCGCTCCGGCGTGACCTACGTCGCCCAGCCCGGCGGTTCGATTCGCGATGATAACGTGATTGACGCTTGCAACCTGTACAATATGGTCATGTGCTTCACGCATATGCGCCTGTTCCACCATTGATTGCATTCAGAAAGGTCAGGGAAGCAAGATGAAGGTACTCATCGTCGGCGGCGGCGGACGCGAACACGCCATCGCGCTGAAAATCAAGGAAAACCCGGAAGTGACGGCGCTGTACGCCGCGCCCGGCAACGGCGGCATCGCGCAGATTGCGACCTGCCTGCCCTTCAAGGCGACGGACGTGGATGGTATCGTCCGCTGGGCGGCGGAGAACAAGGTGGATTTCGTCATCGTCGCGCCGGACGACCCGCTGTGCCTCGGCATGGTGGATGCGCTGGCGGAGCAGGGGATTCCCGCGTTCGGCCCGCGCAAGAATGCCGCGATTATCGAGGGCAGCAAAGTGTTCTCGAAGAACCTGATGAAGAAGTACGGCATTCCGACGGCGGCGTATGAGACGTTTGACGATTATGACGCGGCGGTCAAGTATTTGCAGACGGCGGATATGCCCATCGTCGTCAAGGCGGATGGTCTGGCGCTCGGCAAGGGCGTACTCATCTGCCCCGACCGCGAAAGCGCCGTGGAAGCCGTCGCGTCCATGATGAAGGAAGCGAAGTTCGGCGCGTCCGGCGCGCGGGTCGTCATCGAGGAGTTCCTGACCGGCCCGGAAGTCAGCGTGCTGGTGTTCACCGACGGCAAAACGGTCAAGCCGATGGTGTCCAGCATGGATCACAAGCGCGCGCTTGACCACGATGAGGGCCTCAACACCGGCGGCATGGGCACCATTGCCCCCAACCCCTGCTACACGCCCGAATTGGCGCAGCGCTGCATGGACGAAATCTTCCTGCCGACGATTGCCGCCATGAATGCCGAGGGGCGCACCTTCACGGGCTGCCTGTATTTCGGCCTGATGATGACGCCCAAAGGCCCGAAGGTGATCGAATACAACTGCCGTTTTGGCGACCCGGAGACGCAGGTGGTGCTGCCGCTGCTGAAAAGCGACCTGCTGACCATTATGCGTGCGACGGTGGACGGCACGCTGGCGGATACACCCGTGGAATTCGCGTCTGGCGCGGCATGCTGCGTCGTACTGGCATCCGGCGGCTACCCGGTCAGCTACAAGAGCGGCTACCCGATTTCCGGCTTGGATGAAGCGGGCAAAACCGCGACCGTCTTCCACGCGGGTACGAAGCTGGTCGATGGGCAGATTGTCACCGCGGGCGGACGCGTTCTGGGCGTCACCGCGACGGCGGATACGCTCGAAGCTGCGATTGACAAAGCGTATCAGGCGGCGGACAAAATCACCTTCACCGACATGCACATGCGCCGCGATATTGGTCAGCGCGCCTTGGCATCACGAAAGGAGAGCCATTCATGAGCGTCAAACGCATTTATGTGGAAAAGAAAGCCCCCTACGCGGTGGAGGCGAAGCAGCTCCTGTGGGAAATTCGCCATATCCTGCAAATCAAGACGGTCACGGGTCTGCGCCTGCTGAACCGCTATGATGTCGAGGGTGTCGATGATGCGCTGTACCAGAAGTGCCTGCCGGTCGTGTTCTCCGAGCCGCAGGTGGATGTGACGTACACGGAACTTCCGCAGGGCGCAAAGGCGGTTTTCGCGGTGGAGTACCTGCCGGGTCAGTATGACCAGCGCGCGGCGTCCTGCGAGGAGTGCATCCAGCTGGTGGGGCAGTGCGCCCGCCCGACGGTTCGCAGTGCGCGCGTGTATCTGCTGGACGGCGATTTCACGGCGGATGAGCTGGCGCGCGTGAAGAAGCACGTCATCAACCCTGTGGAGGCGCGCGAAGCCGACTTGGGCGAGAAGACGACGCTCCAGCAGCAGTACGACACGCCTGACCATGTGGAGACGCTGACTGGCTTCACGGCGATGAATGCCGATGAGGTGGATGCGTTCGTCAAGAAATATGGCTTGGCGATGGATGACGACGACCTTGCATTCTGCCGGGATTATTTCGCGTCCGAGCATCGTGACCCGACGCTGACCGAAATCCGCATGATTGACACCTACTGGTCGGATCACTGCCGTCACACGACGTTCCTGACGACCCTTGATGCGGTGGATGTGCGCAAAGCGGCGGTCGAAAAGGCGTTCCAGCGATATTTGGCGGCGCGCAAAACCGTCTACGGCGACCGCGAGCGCCCCATGAACCTGATGGACATCGCGACCATCGGCGGCAAGTACCTGAAGAAAATCGGGCAGACCCCCAACATTGACGTGAGCGAGGAAATCAATGCCTGCTCCATCAAGATTGATGTGGATGTGGACGGCGTGAAAGAGCCGTGGCTGCTCATGTTCAAGAATGAGACGCACAACCACCCCACGGAGATTGAGCCCTTCGGCGGCGCGGCGACCTGCATCGGCGGCGCGATTCGCGACCCGCTGTCCGGGCGCACCTATGTCTATCAGGCGATGCGCGTGACTGGCGCGGCTGACCCGCTCGTTCCGGTCAGCCAGACCATGCCGGGAAAATTGCCCCAGCGCAAGCTCGTCACCACGGCGGCGGCGGGCTATTCCTCCTATGGCAACCAGATTGGGCTGGCGACGGGGCTGGTGGATGAAATGTACCATCCGGGCTATGCCGCCAAGCGTCTGGAAATCGGTGCGGTGGTCGGCGCTGCGCCGGAGAAGAACGTCCGCCGCGAAGTGCCTGCCCCCGGCGACAAGATTGTCCTCCTTGGCGGGCGCACCGGGCGCGACGGCTGCGGCGGCGCAACGGGTTCGTCCAAGTCCCATAAGCTGGAATCCATCGAAACGTGCGGCGCGGAGGTGCAGAAGGGCAATGCCCCGACCGAACGCAAGCTCCAGCGCCTCTTCCGCGACGGCAAAGTCACCCGGCTCATCAAGCGCTGCAACGACTTCGGCGCGGGCGGCGTGTCCGTGGCGATTGGCGAACTGGCGGACGGCCTGATGATTGACTTGGACAAAGTGCCGAAGAAGTACGACGGTCTGGACGGCACGGAGCTGGCGATTTCCGAATCGCAGGAGCGGATGGCGGTTGTGCTTGCGCCGGAGGATGTGGATGCGTTCCTTGCGGCGGCAAACCGTGAGAACCTTGAAGCGACCGTCGTGGCGGAGGTGACCGCCGAACCCCGTCTGCGCATGACGTGGAAGGGCGTGACGATTGTCGATTTGTCCCGCGAGTTCCTCAATTCCAACGGCGCGGAGAAGCACACGACTGCGTCTGTCCCGGATGATGATGTCAAGCCCTACGAGTTTGCGGGCGATACGGTGACGGAGAAGCTGGCGGATATGCTCGGCAACCTCAATATCTGCTCCAAGCAGGGCTTGAGCGAGCGGTTCGATTCTACCATCGGCGCGGCGACGGTCTTGATGCCTTTCGGCGGCAAATATCAGCTGACCCCGAACCAGACGATGGTTGCAAAGCTGCCGGTTCGTCATGGTGTGACGGATACCGTGTCCGGCATGGCGTACGGGATGCACCCGGAAATCCTGTCGCAGTCGCCGTATGAGGGCAGCTATCTGGCGGTCATCGAAAGCGTGACGAAGCTGGTCTGCGCGGGCTTTGACTACAAGCAGGCGTATTTGACCTTCCAGGAATATTTTGAGCGCATGGGCACGGATCCGACGCGCTGGGGCAAGCCGTTCGCGGCGCTGCTGGGCGCGCTGGATGCGCAGCTGGATTTGAACATCGCGGCGATTGGCGGCAAGGACTCCATGTCCGGCACGTTCGAGAAGATGGACGTTCCGCCGACGCTCTGCTCCTTCGCGATTGCCCCCGGCAAGGCGAGCGAGGTCATTTCGCCCGAATTCAAGGAAGCGGGGCACTCCATCCGCCTTGTCTCCTGCGACCCGCACGATACCGCCGCGCTGACCGCGAATTATGATGCCGTTCTGTCCGCCATTCGCGCGGGCAAGGTGGTTTCCGCGTGGGCGCTGGGTCTGGGCGGTGTGGCGGAAGGCCTGTTCAAAATGGGAATTGGCAATCAGATTGGCACGCGTATCGACGATGATTACGACGGCAATCTCTTCGCGCAGCAGATCGGCGCGATGCTGCTGGAATGCACCGAAGATATCGACCTCGGCGTGAAGGTGGGCGACACCGTGCCGGAGTGGGTGCTGGAGTACGAGGGCGAGCGCATTGATTTGACCGCCATGCAGGAAATCTACGAGGGCAAGCTGGACAAGGTGTTCTCCTACCGCGGTCACACCGGCGAAACGACGGAGAAGTTCTCCTATTCGGCGAAAACCTACCCCGTGCCCGCCGTCAAGACGGTCAAGCCGCTGGCGTTCATCCCGGTTTTCCCCGGCACGAACTGCGAGTACGACACCGCACGGGCGGTCGAGCGCGCGGGCGGCGCGGCGGAAATCCTCGTCATCAACAACCTGACGCCTGAAGCCATCACCCAGTCGATTGCCGAGGCCAGCCGCATGATTGCACGCAGCCAGATGATCGTCCTGCCCGGCGGCTTCTCCGGCGGCGACGAACCCGACGGCTCGGCGAAGTTCATCACGGCGTTCTTCCGCAATCCTGCCATGAAAGACGCGGTGCATGATCTGCTCCAGCGCCGCGACGGCCTGATGCTGGGCATTTGCAACGGCTTCCAGGCGCTGATTAAGCTGGGGCTTGTGCCGTATGGCGAAATCATCGACACGTCTGATCAGTGTCCGACGCTGACGTTCAACGAAATCGGCCGTCACCAGTCGATGCTCGTTCGCACGCGCATTGCGTCGAATAAATCCCCGTGGCTGTCCCGCTGCAAGGTGGATGACATTCACACGGTCGCCATCAGCCACGGCGAGGGTCGGTTTGTCGGCCCGGAAGCGCTGATTCGTCAGCTTGCGGCGAACGGGCAGATTGCCACGCAGTATGTGGATTTGTCCGGCGCGCCGTCGATGGATATGCGTTTCAACCCCAACGCCAGCTATTTCGCCATCGAGGGCATCACCAGCCCGGACGGCCGCGTGCTGGGCAAGATGGGTCACACCGAGCGCAGCGGCGAAAATCTCTACAAGAATGTACCCGGCGACAAGTATCAGCCGCTGTTTGAGGGCGGCGTGGACTACTTCCGCTTGTGATATGCAGCCCTCCTGTTGCCTTTTGCCGCAAAATCTGCTATGATAGAGGGCAAACGGCGGCAGGAGGGAATCACCATGCTTTTGACGGATTTTGATGCGTCGCGCCAGGCAGTCATCAACCCCGATATGCTCTTTTCGCCTGTGCCGGATTTGCCGGAGACGGTCGTCAGCTGCTTTTCGCACGTCACGTTCGAGCGGATGCTGGATATGGCGGCGGATGTGCGCGTGCTTGCCGAACTCGGCGACGCGAACGCGAAGTATCCCGTCTACCGCGGCGTGTGGCAGGACACCGCTGACGTTTGCGCTGGCGATGGTCGGCGCGCCGTCCTGCGTGGCGATGCTGGAAGAGCTGCACGCGCTGGGTGCGAAGCGGTTCGTCGTATTCGGCAACTGCGGCGTGCTGAATCAGCAGATTCGCGACTGCGGCATCATCATCCCGACCGCCGCCATGCGCGACGAAGGCACGAGCTTCCACTACGCGCCGCCGTCGGACGAAATTCCGGCGAATCCGAAATACCGCGGGGCGTTCGAGGCGATTCTGCGCGAAACGGGCGTGGACTTCACCGAAGGCAAAGTGTGGACGACGGACGCCTTCTACCGCGAAACCCGCGGGAAGGTGGCACTGCGCAAGGCACAGGGGTGCGTCTGCGTGGATATGGAGTGCTCGGCGCTGATGGCGCTGGCACAGTTCCGTGGAATCGACGTGTTCGAGTTTTTCTACGCGGGCGATAACCTTGACCGCGAGCAGTGGGATCCGCGCAGCCTGTCCACCCATGCCAAGCTGGATGAAAAAGACCGTGCGGCGTATCTGGCGCTGGAATTGGCGCGGAAAATCACCCTTTGAAATGAAATCGGAGGAAAGCATTATGCCTCATGACAGCTATATCAGCCCATTTTCGACCCGCTATGCCAGCAAGGAGATGCAGTTCATCTTCTCCGAGGACAACAAGTTTCGCACCTGGCGGAAGCTGTGGATTGCGCTGGCGAAGGCGGAAAAGAAGCAGGGGCTGGACATTACCGACGAGCAGATTGCCGAGCTGGAAGCCCATGCGGAGAACATCAACTACGACGATGCGCAGCGCCGCGAGAAGGAGTGCCGCCACGACGTGATGAGCCACGTCTACGCGTACGGTCTGCAGTGCCCGAAGGCGGCGGGCATCATCCATCTGGGCGCGACGTCCTGCTATGTGGGCGACAACACCGACGTGATTATCATGCGCGAGGGCCTGCAGGTCGTGCGGCGCAAGCTGCTCAACGTGATGAACCTGCTGGCGAATTTCGCGGATAAGTACAAGGCAATGCCCGCGCTGGCGTATACGCATCTGCAGCCTGCCCAATTGACGACGGTCGGCAAGCGCGCGACGCTGTGGCTGAATGAATTGTACATGGACTATTGCGAGCTGGAACACCGCCTGTCCTCCCTGGCGCTGCTGGGCAGCAAGGGCACGACGGGCACACAGGCGTCCTTCATGGAGCTGTTTGGCGGCGACAGCGCGAAAATCAAGGCGGTCGAGCAGGATATTGCCGCGTCGATGGGCTTTGACAAGGTGGTGCCGGTGTCCGGGCAGACGTACTCCCGCAAAATGGACTATCAGGTGGTTTCCGTGCTGAGCGGCATTGCGCAGTCCGCGAGCAAGTTCGCCTATGACCTGCGTCTGCTGGCAAATTTCAAGGAGATGGAGGAGCCGTTCGAGAAAAGCCAAATCGGCTCGTCTGCCATGCCCTACAAGCGCAACCCCATGCGCTGTGAGCGCATCAACGCCTTGGCGCGCTACGTCTGCGTCGATACGCTGAACACGGCAATGACATCCTCCCTGCAATTCTTCGAGCGCACGCTGGATGACTCCGCGAACAAGCGCATTGCTGTCGCGGAGGCGTTCCTCGGTGTGGATGCTATCCTGAACATCATGATGAACGTGTGTGACGGGCTGGTGGTGTACGACAAGGTGGTGCGCGCGCGCGTGATGAACGAGCTGCCGTTTATGGCGACGGAAAACATCATGATGGACGCGGTGAAGAAGGGCGGCAATCGTCAGGAGCTGCATGAGAAGCTGCGCGTGCATTCGCAGGCGGCGGCGCGCGTGGTGAAGGAAGAGGGCGGCAAGAACGACCTCATCGACCGTATCTGCGCTGACCCGGCGTTCATGATTACCCGCGAGGAAGTGGAAGCGATTCTGCGTCCGGAGCAGTTCACGGGTCGAAGCTGCGAGCAGGTGGAAGAGTACCTGCGCGACGTGATTCGTCCGCTGCTGGCGGAAAATGCAGATTTGCTGGGCGAAAAGCAGGAATTGAGCGTCTGAACATCGAATATTTCATCCGAAGCTCTGCTTGCAGGGCGGAAACGGCGATAACGCCGATATGAATGAAAGGAACTGTTATGCCTTACATAGAAACGACCTCCAACGTGTCCATTCCCGGACGGAAAGAGCAGGTCATCAAGGATCGCATGGGCGATGCCATTGAGAAAATCCCCGGCAAGACGGAAAGCTGGCTGATGCTGTCTTTCCGCGACAATGCCGCAATGTACTTCAAGGGCACGGACGCCCCCTGCGCCATCTGCCAAGTGAAGCTCTTCGGCGGATCTGCGACGGAGGAGGATTACGCCGCGCTGACCGAGGCACTGACGGACATCCTGCGCGAAGAACTGGACATTGACAGCGACCGCATCTATGTGACGTATGAAGAAATCGGCTTCTGGGGCTGGAACGGCGGCAATCTGTAATCATTTCCGCCCTGAAGAGGGCACGGTAATTTGGGGAAAGGGGGGAAGTATGCCGTCAAAACGGCTGCTTTTCCCTTTTTTCATGTTTTTTCCGCCCATCGGGAAGAAAGTGGCTGCTTCATTCGTTATCTGCACTGTGGGGTGTTCTGAATGTTCACGGATGCTTCACGGAAAATTTGTGAAAAGGCATTCATATTCGCGGCAATTTGTTGTATAATGGAGAAGCAGAACGCATGAAATCATTCAAGATGCTAAAGGAGGCGGAGCTGGCGTGACAACGTTCTTGCAGACGCTGGAGACCTTTTTCTGGAACGTGCTGAACCGCCCCGGTCTTTCCGATATTGCGGATATTCTCATCGTTGCCATTATTATCTATGAACTGCTGATGCTCACCCGCGACACGCGGGGCAGCGCCGTTTTGAAGGGGCTTGCCATGCTGCTGCTCATCGTCGGCATCAGCAACCTCTTCGGGCTGACGGCACTGAACTGGCTGCTGATGAGCGTGGTGAACAACGGCGCGCTGGTGCTGGTCATCCTCTTTCAGCCGGAACTGCGCAAGGCATTGGTACATTGAGCAGATTGGTCGCGGCGCGCGCATTGAGACGAAGCGGCGCGACACCGATAAAGATGAAGCGACGCGCATTATCGACGAAATCATCCGCTGCCTGCAGGATTTGAGCCGCCGCCATGTGGGGGCGCTGATTGTCTTTGAGCAGAAAACAGGCCTGCAGGACATCATCGAGAACGGCATCGGCATCGACGCGCGGATCACCTCCGGCCTGCTGGAAAACATCTTCGAGCCGAACACGCCCCTGCATGACGGCGCCGTCGTCATCCGCGGCGAACGTGTGATGAGCGCGGCGAGCATCCTCACGCTGACGGAAGCCAGCGGCATCAGCCATGACCTCGGCACGCGCCACCGCGCCGCTATCGGCGTGTCCGAAACGACGGATGCGATTGTGCTGATTGTCTCCGAGGAAACAGGCATCATTTCGATGGCGAAGGGCGGCAAGCTCACCCGCCACCTTGACGCGAAGTCGCTGCGGACGATTCTGGAGGGCATCTATGTCCGCAAGCCGCATCAGCGCCTGCTGTCCATGCTCGTGCGCCGCAAGGGAAAGGAGGGTGCCAAATGACGCAAACCCCTTCCGCAAAGCCGCAGAAGAAGCGTGACCCACGCCTGACGATGCTGCTGGACGGTCTCAAGCGGATTTTCATCCACAATTGGCCGACAAAGCTTCTCGCGCTCCTGCTGGCCATCATTCTCTGGGGCGGGCTGATTACCCAAGACCCGACGCTCACGCGCGAAAAGCACTTCTCCAGTGTCAGCGTGTCTGTTTCGGGCGAAGAATCCGTCAAGCGCAACGGCTTCATTGTCACCAGCGATTTGACCAGTCTCCTTGGCGACGTCTCCCTTACCGCCGACGTGCCGCAGATGCAGTACGCCAACGCTAAGGCGACGAACTACAACGTCCGCATTGACCTCTCCCGCATTTCGGCGGCAGGGAAGCAGGAAATCCGCATTCTGTCCACCAATTCCAGCACTTACGGCACGGTTTCTTCGATTCAGCCGTCTACCGTGACGATTGATGTGGAAGAGTACATCACCCGCTTCCGCATCCCCGTGTCCGTGCAGACGGTCGGGAGCGCGCCGGAGGGCTACTACGCGGGTGCGGCGACGCTCGACCCGCCGACGGTGACGATCAGCGGCCCGAAGTCGATGGTGGACAAAATTGTCCGCGCAGAAGTCGTGCTGGAGCTGAACAACCTGCCCCAGCGCGAGGGCACGATTCGCAAGGCGCTGGCGTATACGCTGCTGGACGAGAACAACAACGCGATTGAAAGTGACCTGCTCGAAGTGACGAGCGAGTCGGTGCTGCTGGACAGCGTGATTGTGGAGCAGACCATGTACGCCATGAAAACGCTCGAACTTTCCCAGACCGGGCTGATTCAAGGCACACCGAAGGAAGGCTACGAAATCAAGAAAATCAGCATGACGCCGGAGAACATCACGGTGGCGGGCTGGTCAAGCGAGATGACGGAAATCGACGCGCTGTTTACGGATGCAACCATCGACGTGTCCGGCTTGTCCGATTCGGTCAAGCAGCGCGTCCGATTGAGCAGCGTGCCAGAACTGAAATACGTCAGCGCCACCTACGTCAACGTGACGATTGAAATCGGGCCGGTGCTGAAGTCGAAGAGTTTCACGAACCTGCCGATTCAGATTGAAGGCTTGGAAGCGGGCTACAACGCCTCCATGAGCCGCGTGAATGCCTCGGTGATGATTACCGCGCCGCAAAACTGGCTGAACGCGCTGCAAAGCCGCGATATTCGGCTGGTATGTGATGCGTCCGGGCTTGCGCCGGGGACGTACAGTCTGCCCGTGCTCTGCCGCATTGATGCGGATGAGGACGAGGAAATCTCGGTCGAGGTCGTGCCGGGAAATGTGAGCGTTACGATAACCGTAGAGTAACACTATTTCCAAATGAGAATGCGCTAAGATGCGCCGCGAATGCAGAAAATAGTGGAGGAGGATGACCATTGTGGGCAGTTTCATCAACGCGCTGTTCAATTTCCTGCTGGGGTGGATTCGCGGGACAGCGCAGTGGCTCTGGAACATGGTGACGAGCGACAGCCACGGCGGCCTGCTTGGCTGGACGATGCGCAACTGGCTGCCGCTGGTCATCCTCCTGTGCATTTTCGGCGTCGTGATGGACTTTTTGGTCTACCTGATCCGCTGGCAGCCGTACCGTGTCTGGGGAAACTTCTGGACACGCTTTCTGCCTAAGCGCGCGCGCCGCACGCCGACGGGCCGCCACCTGATTTATGCTGACGGCACAATGATCGAAGAGGAGCAGGTGGTGCAGCATACGCAAAAGCCGAAGCCCGCGCCCAAGCGGGAAAGCCACGCGGCGACGCGTCGCAAGCGGGTGATTCCTGCTAGGCGCGCACATTTCGGCACAACGCAGACGGAGCTGACCCCGCCGCCGCTGACAATTGCGCAGGACAAAAATCAATATCATGACAATATACCGGGGACAGGCATGACCGAGCTTCCACAGGCGTTTTTATCCCAAATGGCGGCACAGCTGAAAGGCGAAATGGCCGCCTTTTTGCGTACATATGACGAGCCGTATCAGCGCGGTCTGCGCGTGAATCCGTGGAAGCGCCCGACGCGGCTGCCGGATGACTGCGGCGAAAGAGTCCCATGGGAGGAAAACGGGCATTACCTCGCGCTGACCTCGACCGCCGGCGCGGACGTGCTGCATGAAGCGGGCGCGTGGTACTTGCAGGAGCCGAGCGCGATGCTGCCTGCCGCCGTGCTGAACGCGCAGCCGGGGGAGCATGTGCTGGACTTGTGCGCCGCGCCGGGCGGAAAATCAACGCAGAGCGGCTTGCGTATGGGCGGACAGGGCGTGCTGGTGTGCAATGAGCCCGTCTGGGAGCGCGCGAAAATCCTCTCTCAGAATATCGAGCGCATGGGCATCCCGAACGCCCTCGTCGTCAGCGCCTATCCCGACCAATTGGCGCAGCGCTGGCCGGAGGCATTCGACGCGATTCAGGTGGATGCCCCCTGTTCTGGCGAAGGCATGTTCCGCCGTCATCCGGAAACACGCGCGGAATGGTCGCCCGAAAGCCCCGCCGGATGCGCCAAGCGGCAGGCGGAAATCCTCGACCGCGCGGCGGAAATGCTTCGTCCCGGCGGCACGCATGGTCTATTCCACCTGCACAATGAACCGCACGGAAAACGAGGATACGGTGGATGCGTTCCTGTCGCGCCACGCGGATTTCTCGGCGGAAGCCTTCTCCCTGCCCGGAGCGGATGCGCCGGACGGGATGCTGACGTGCTATCCGCACCGCATGAAAGGCGAGGGGCACTTTGTCGCCCTCCTGCGCAAGCACGGCGACGCACCCTGTAATTGGCAGAAAGCGCCAGAGAAGGATGCGCCGAGCAAGGACGCATTGCAAGCCTTGCGCGCCTTCTGCCCGACGGCAAACGCGAATGTGATGCGCACCGGCAGCGGCAAGCCCGGACGCAGCCGCGACGAATCAGTGACGCTAAGCTGTCTGCCCGACCGTCCGGTCTGCGACGGTATTCAGGTCGTCCGCTGCGGCTTGCAATTGGGGACGGTGCAGAAGAAGCTGTTTGTGCCCGACCACGCGTGGGCAATGAGTATCTTTCCGCCGGATGTGCCGCGTGTGGAACTCACGCGGGAGGATGCGCGCCGCTATCAGGCGGGTGAGACGCTCCCGGCGGATGGCAAGGGCTGGGCACTTGCGTGCTGCGACGGCATTCCGCTCGGCTGGGGCAAAATCTCCGACGGGCAGATGAAGAACCACTATCCCAAGGGATTACGCCGCCCGCTTCGCTGATTGCAGCACGGCGGCGTTCCAAATCACGCGCACAAGGCTGCCTGCCAGCATCGCCAGCACCGCGCCGAAAATCCGCACACTCGGCATCGGACAGAAGATACTCATCACCACCAGCGTCAGCACGGAGGAAACAATGGTACCCGTCATCGCGCGCCGCTGAACGCCTAAGCCCGTCACCAGCCCGAACTGCACCTGCTGGATAGCAAACAGCATCGACAGCGGGGAGAGCGCCATCAGCACATCCGTCAGCGCCGGTTCGCCATAGAGCAGCATCGAAATCGGCTGCGCGAAGAGAAACAGCACGCACGAGGACAGGCAGCCAATCAGCCCCGCCATCAGCAGCAACTGCCGCATGGTGCGTTTCAGGCGGACGCGGTTGCTTTCCTGCCGGGACACGGCGGGCGCGGCGACCATGCACATGGCGCTGGTGATGACGCCGGGCGCCATGATGAGCGGCATCGCCATCCCGCTCAGCAGCCCGAACTGCGCAGTCGCGGCGGACGCAGTCAGCCCGGATTGCCGCAGGCACAGCGGCAGCAGCACTGCCGTCAGCATCCGCAGGCACGTCTGGCAGAGGCGCGAAACGGCGGTTGGGGCGGATAACGCCAGCAGCTCATGGCGCAAATCGGCGGATGGCACACCCGGCGGCAGCGGCGCACGGCGGCGGAACATCATCCAAACGCAGATACCCGCCAGAATTCCGGCAAAACCCGGCAGCGCGGCACGGACGGACAGCGGCGACCGCGTGAAAATCAGCAGCAGCACAAGGCTTCCGACGAATCGCACAATTTGCTCGCTGCATTCGCACTGCGCGGGCGTGAGCATGTCGCCGCGGCCATAGAACCACCCGCTGTACACGGCGCAGCAGCCCAGCAAAAACACGGCGGGAATGCTGATGAGAATCGCGGGCAGCGTCCGAAAGTCGCTGAGCAGCCACGCCATCCCCGGCGCAAGCAGGCACAGCAGCGGCATCATCACCAGCGCAATCCGCCGATTGAGTGAAAGCCCCGCGCGCAGGACGGCGCTTTGATCGGCGTTCGGGCGCGCGGTCACGCGGCTCATGGCGGTCGGCAGTCCGGCGGTTGCGGGTGTCAGCGCCAGCATCGCGGCGGATGCGGAAAGCTCCATCACGCCGATGGCCTCCGCACCCATCAGCCGCGCCGTCATCAGGCGGAAGAAAAATCCAAGCCCGCGCGTGAAGCCGTTCGCAATTGTCAGCGTAAGCGCCTGTTTTTTGAGGGTCTGGGGCATAAAAACGCCTCCTTTGCCCGCAAACTTATGCGCCGCCGCTGAAAAACTTGACAGAACCCGCGAAAGCCGATATAATGGGGAACAAACATGCAGGAGGACACAAGTATGGACAAGTGGGACAGCCGATTTATGGAAATGGCGCACGTCATCGCCGGATGGACAAGCTGCTACCGTCCGGGGCGGAGCATCGGCTGCGTCATTGTGAAGGACAAGCGCATCATGACGACGGGCTACAACGGCGCGCCGGCGGGCCTCAAAACCTGCCGCGAGCGCGGCGAGTGTATGCGCGACCGGCTCGGCATTCAGTCTGGTACGCGCGCCGAACTCTGCTACGCCATCCACGCGGAGCAGAATGCCATCATTCAGGCGGCGAAACTTGGCGTTTCCATCGACGGCGCGACGCTTTACTGCACGCACCAGCCGTGCAGCGTCTGCGCGAAGATGATTATCAATGCAGGCATCCGCCGTGTCGTGTATCAGGAGGGCTACCCGGACTCCTTCTCGCTGGATATTTTTGAGGAAGCGAAGGTTCAATTGGAGCGCTTCGACCCGGAAAACGCGCCGGAAATTAACCCGTAAAGTAAAGAATATCCCGTCTGATTTCGGTCAGGCGGGATGTTTTCGCATTCACTTTTCTTCTGGATTCGGCTCTTTTCCAACGCACCAGCCACGCAGCTTGTTGACGCTGCGCTCCACCGCGTCGCGGCTGTCCTTCCACGGCTCGGCTTGAAAGCGGTAGTCGAATTTCTTGATGAACCAGCTCACGTCACCCTGAATGCGGTCGAATGCTTCGGTTTCCAGCTTGCAGATGAGGTCGGCAAAGGCGGATAATTCGCGGCTTGGCAGCTCCTGCGGCGCGAGTTTGAGCAGCTGCACCGCGTGGGGGAGGCAGACCCCCTTGCTCTGCGCAAAATGCTTGTGGAATTCCGAATCGTTCTGGTAGAGATGGAAAAATGTATGCAGATAGCGGTTCATGTTGTCCTCAATCGCGTCGCAGACGATGCACGAGGAACACTGCGCTTCCAGCTCCTGCACAGCGGCTTCCATCGCCTTGGCGGGTGACGGCGTTTTGCCGGACAGACGGTCGAGAAAGGACGAATTGCCGCTGGCGGCTTTGCGGATGTCGTTGAACGCTTTGTTTAATTTGCCGCGCGTCTCCGTCAAGTGCGATTCGAGCATCAGCGCGTGGCCGAGCCGATTGTCGCCCTTGAACAGCATCCGCTGGTGGTGCTGGCAGAAGCCCTTTTTGTTCACCTGAATACGCACGTCCGGCTCCATGACCGACGCGCCGAGCGAATATTCAATCTGCTGCAGTTCCACCCGGCGCTGCAGGGCGCAGAGCAGACACTCGCCGTCAATTTTCGCCGCGTCCCAAACCGGAATGGTGTCGATGTGGTATCGCATGTGCTGTCCTCCTGTGGATTCTTGCTTCGATTCTTGCTCCTATGGTAGCACATTTTGCCGAAAAGCGCAAGTCATTTTCGCTTCCGCGCGGGCATATCGTCTGCCAGACCCAAGGAAGTGGAGGCGAAGAACATGGGACGCGTGGAACAGCGGCTTTACCGGCAGCAGATGGCGCGCAGGCGGCTGGGGCGCATGATTGTGCTGATGCTGCTGATTTTTGCGGCGGGTGCGCTGACTCTCTCTCGCAACGCCGCGTCGCACCTGACAGCGGAGACGATTGCGCAGCCGACCGCCACGCCGATTGCCGCCGCCTATGACCAGACAGTCGTTTCACGGGAGATTACGCTTGCGGCGGAAACGTGGTACGCCATCCAGACCGGCGTTTTCTCCAACGAGGATGCCGCGCGGGAGAAAGCAGAACTGCTCAGCGACCGCGGCGCACCGGGCGCAGTCGTCGAGGACGGCGAAAAGTGGCGCGTGTTCATTGCCTGCTACGGCACGGAGACGGACGCCGCATCCGTGCGGCAGGCTGGGCGAAAATCAGCGCATTGAAACGTACCTCTACCGCTGGATATGCCCGGAATTGCAGCTTCGGCTCAAAGGCATGGCAGGTCAGGTGGATGTTGCCGAGGCGGGGTTCACGCTGCTGCTGCAAGCCGCGCGGACGCTGCGGGACACCGCGTCCCTGCTGGATGCGGGCGAACTGACGCTGACGGAAGCGCGGGAGCAGATAACAGCGCTGGACGGTCAGATGACGCTCTGGCGGCAGACGGCGCAGGAGCGCTTCGGGCGCAATCCGCCGTCGCCGATCAAGGAGCTGCTGGCGCTGTCGGACGCGTGGGCGCCGATCAGGGGCAATCTGGAGAATCAGGACAGCAAAACAGCCCTATCCGCCCAGCTGAAACTGGAGGGAATCGGGCTGTTCGGGCGGATGATTGCGCTTCGGCAGGGGATGGGCGCATAGTTACCGCTTGCGGATGACACCCGGCACGTCCTCGCCAAACACGATGGCGCGGATGGCGGCAGCCACGCCTTGCGCATCGTTCGTTAGCGTCTCAAATCGTGCGGATGCCCTCACACGCTCGTTTGCGTTGCCCATCGCGACGGAAACGCCCGCCGCTTTGAGCATACTCAAATCGTTGTCGCTGTCGCCGAACACCATCACTTCGTCCATCGGGATATTCAGCGACTTCGCGAGCGCCTGAAGGGCACTGCCCTTGCTGGCGCTGCGCGGTACAATCTCAATGTTGTCCCACCAGCTGCTCGTCACGTCCGCATCAGGGCAGGTATCCCGCACAAACGCACGCAAATCATCCAGCAGCGGCAGATTCTGCGAGAAAACGACCACCTTCACGCAGTCCTGAATCACCGCGTCGATGCCCTGTTTCCGGTTACGGAAAGCGGTGCGCCCGCCCGCACGGTTCAGGAATGTGCCGATGACCACCTGCGCGCGGGAAAGCGGCATGTCGTCCGACGCAACCACCTCGTGAACGCCGAACACCGCGTACTGCACGTTTGCTTCGTCCAGCCGCGCCGTGATGCGATGGACAGTCGGCTGCGGCAGGTGGTGCGCCTCCTGCACGTCGCCCAGTGGCTTCACCAGCGTCACCGCGCCGTTGAGCGCAATGACGTGCATTGGCAGCTTCGCGTCCACGGCAAAAAAGCTCGCGTCGTCCGGCAAACGCCCCGATGCCAGTGACAGCACGATGCCCTTTTCCGCCGCGCGGCGCAGTACATCCGCCGTTTCCGGCAGAATCAGCGGTTCATCCGTCAGCAGTGTGCCGTCCATGTCGGTGGCAATCAGGCGAATCGGCATTTGTAAATTCATAAAATACCTCTCCTGTCAGAACGGGCACTTTACGCGGAACGTCCGCCCGTCCAGCTGCGGCAGCGCGCCGCCCGTGTCCAGCGTCAATTGCGCCGCGCATAGGCAGAGCTTCCCCTGCATTTTCATTTGCCGATTGAACGCGCGGTCGCCGTACACGTCATCGCCCAGCAGCGGATGCCCCAGCGCCGCCATATGCGCGCGGATTTGGTGCGTCCGCCCTGTAATCAGGTGGACTTCCACGCGGCTGACCGCGCCCTGTTCCAGTGTTTCATACGCCGTCACAATCGGCCGCGCGCCGGGGACGGCGCTGTCGTGGATGGTGACATGCGCGGCTTTCGCGTCCTTGAGCAGGTAGGCGCGGCAGGTGGCTTTCGGCGGCTTCATCATTCCGCGCACAAGGCAGATGTAGCGCTTGTCCATTGTGCGGTCGCGGAAGGCGCGCTCCAAAATGCCCTCGGCTTTCTCCGTCTTGGCGAACATCAGCAGCCCGCACGTCTGGTTGTCCAGCCGATGGCACGCCTTGGGTGCGCGCGCGTCGGGAGTTTGCTGACGAACGTGCCGCGCGGCTAATTCGGTCAGCGTCACGCCGCCCTTTTCGTCTGCCTCCACGCTGATGCCCGCCCGCTTGTTGACCAGCAGCACATCCGCATCCTCGTACACGACATCCAGCAGCGGCGCGGCCTGCTCCATGCAGAACTTCCACGCATTGCCCAGCGTGCACGCGCACATCCGGCTTGACACGCTTGCCGTCGAGCTTCACGTCGCGATGGGAGAACGCCTCCTGCGCCGCGCGGGAGGGCAGTTCCGGCAAAAAACGGCGGATGCAGGCGTCTATGCGCAGCCCCTCCGCCGCAGAATCGGTTTGAAATGTGTATTTCATGATAGCTCCTGTTATTGCACCAGCGCGGCGCGGTATGTTCCCCAGCGCGGTGTGAAGGCGTACAGCCGATGCAGACACGCCGTCAGTTCCTTCGTTGGCGGAATCGGCAGCATTGCCCGCACAACCTCCATCAGCTCTGACCACGTCACATGCTGCTTGACCAGTATCCGCAAATCATGCGCGCTGCTTTCCTCCGCCGTTTCCAGCCCCATGCAGCTGTCCAGCAGCGACGATAGCTGTGCGTCTGTCTCAAATTCTTCCGGCAGCAGGTCACGCGACGCCATCAGCGCCCGTTCGCTCGGCAAATCCGGCTGATACCCCATCGGAAAGCCGCCTTCCCGCAGAATTTTCTCCGGGTCAGCCAGCCCCGGATGAAGCAGAAACAGCTCCCCGGCGCGGTTGTAGTAGAAATCGTTGCCCGCCTTCAAGTAGCGCAGCGCCAGCGCTTCGTCGTTCGCGTATGAATCGTGCAGCACGCTTTCGTAGAGACGGGAAAGCGCCTGCTTCGCGCTCAGCATCCCGGACAGGTAGAGCGCCGCCTTCGTGTCCGTGTCGAAGAACAGCAGGCGACTGCGCAGTTCCTGATGCCGCTGCTCGCGCAGAATCAGCGAAAGCGGGGTCATCAGTTCCCGCGGCAGGTGCAGCAGAACGTCCTGCTCGTCCACCTCCAGCGTACACCAAAGGCGGCGCAGCAGTGATTCAGCGGCGGACAGCTCCTGCCAGCCGTCGATGCGCGCCTGACCCTCGCAGAGAATCAGCCGAACAATCAGCGCATGTTCCGTCTCTGTCAGCAGCGCGGCTTCCACGGGCAGACACGCAAGCACGTTCGCCCGCATCTCCCGCAGTGTGTGCAGCACGGGCGATTTTGGCGATTCCTCCGCGTCGTAAGAGCATTGCCACCAGCATTCGGTCTCCCGCTCGTCCTGCAGCGTGAAAATCGACTCGGTTGGGTAGCTCAGCAGACGCGTCTCGCACGCTTCCATCTGCCTTTGGTGGAGCATGGACTGCGTTTTGTCCGCCCAGTGCATCCTTTGCAAATCAAATTCGCGGAGCATGAAGCCTCCTGATACGCAAATAATAGGGGATAGCAGCCATTACAGCTCATCCAGCAGCGTTTCCAGCGAAATGGGGACAAGCAGAATGCCCGCTTCGGGCAGGGCAACCGTGTTTTCCAGCAGATAGAACACCGGGTCGCCGTTTTCATCCAGATAGAAATCCTCTTCCGGATAGAACGCGGCTTCCAGCTCCTCGAACGTCAAGCCGTCATAGAACGGTACGTCGCCGGATTTCATCATCCGCTCGATTTCCGCCCATACCAGCTCGCGCACGCAGTTGTCCGCCTTCGCCGTCTGCCGGTCTTGCAGCCAAGTGTCCACCTTGCCGTCCTGCGTCAGAATCCCCAGCAGGTAGGGCAGGCTGATAATTTCACCCGCGCGGCTGCCCGTCAGCGCGAACACATGCCCGCTGATGGTGGTGGACTCGCTGTCCGGGCGCTTTGTGTGCTTCGTGATGAGAATCGAGAGGTAATCCGCCGTTTGGCAGGTGACTTCATAGGTCACGTCGATGATGGTCGCCTGCGCCGCGCCGTCGGTCAGCCCTGCGTTCATCGGCGCTTCAAAGGCAAGGGTATCATCAGCGGTGTAGGCATAGGTTGTGTTGAACATCGCAGCGATTTCGTCGTCGCCGGCCAATTGCGGATAGCGGTAGCGGTAGATGTACGTTGCGGTGGATTCGTCCGAGCCCGCCGGGTAAAGGTATTCGCCCGTCAGGTCGTCGGCAAATTCATAGCTGTCCGCCAGCGCGGGCAGCGTCAGCATCATCAGCAGGAGAAGCGGCAGTGGATACCGGAATGCCTTCTTCATGCGCGTGCCCCCTTGCTCAAATCGGCGGATGCGCTGATGGCGGCAACGTTGCCCTCGCCGACTGCCTTGGCGATTTGCAGCGGCTGACCCGTGCAGTCCCCGCAGGCGTAGACGCGCGGCAGATTCGTCGCCATCCGCCGGTCAACGGGGATGAACGCGCCTTCGGTTTTCAGCCCCGGCAGCAGCGTGTCCGGCGATACGGCAGGGCGGAAGATGAAGATGCCGTCGTAGCAGCGTTCGCCCGCATCCGTCACCAGCACCAGCTGATTTGCTTCGTGCCGGATGGACTGCGGCTTGCCCTCGCACAGGCGGTACGGCGGATTTTCCGGCTGCACGTGCTGCGCCAGCAGGTAGTAATCCACATCGGATGCCAGTCCGGCGAGAAATTCCGCTTCTTCGATGCCGCCCGCCCATGCCGAAAGCACCGCCACTTTCTTGCCGCGGTAGAACATGCCGTCGCATGTGCCGCACCAGCTCACGCCGCGCCCCAGCAAGTCCTCTTCGCCCGGCAGCAGCTTTGGACGCGCTGCGCCCATCGCCAGCACAATTGCGCGGCTCTCGATGATGTCGTTGCCGACCAGTGTCATGTAGATGTCGCCGCTTGGCATAATCTGCCGCGCCAATTGTTCGATGATGACAACGCCCATGTCCGCCGCCTGCGCCCGGAAGCGTGAAAGCAGCTCTTTGCCGCTGATTTGCGGCAGACCGGGGTAGTTGTCGATGCGTTCTGCGCGCTGAAGCCAGCTGGTGGCGGACTGCGCGCACGCGACCGCCGTCGTCAATCCGCGCTGACGGGCGGTCATGGCGCAGCTCCACGCGGCGGGCCCCGCGCCGATAATCAGAAGGTCATAGGAAGCCATACTGTTTCCTCCCCAGGGTTATTGATAGGTATAGCGCGCAATCAGCCACGGCATGGCGCTGTATGTGCCGTATGCGTCGCAGTAGATGCGCAGGTAGTCGCCCACCGCCCAGTCGGTTTTCGACTTGTTCTCAATGACCACGGGGCGGCTCTGACCGTCCTCGCCCGTGTAGACGATGGCTGTCTGCGGCTTGGTGGAGATGATTTCGGCAATCGTACCGACGACCAGATACACCTGCGAATGCTCAGAACGGTAGGTGATGTTTGACATCAGCTCGGAGTATTCGGCGGAGTTGTTCAGCGGCCACGCTTTGCGGGTGTACACGTCCTGATTCGGAACGTAATAGATGGTGTAGTCCACGCGCGAAGTCTTGCTGCCCGGATAGGAGGACGTGATGGTAATCGTGTTGTCGCCGATTTTATCGAAGATGGCAACAAACTTGAACTCGCCCGTCGTATCCAGATTCGTAATGTCAAGGTCGGAGTGATGCGTCAGCACGTCCACCGTTGCGCCGGGTTTGGTCGTCGCGGAGATTTCGAGGGTGGATTTGCTCGTTGATGCGTATGTCGTCACCGCCAAGTCCAGCGGAATCGCCTGCACTTCGCGGTAGAGGGTGAGGTCGAGCGCGTTTTCGCGGCAGTACGGTGCGCGGACGCGGAATTTGAACACATTGTCGCCAATGGGCTGAACGGTTGCGTTGTAAATCAGCAGACCATCCTCGCTCACCGTGTCGGAAATGTCCACCTCGTTGACCGTCACTGTTGAGCCGGGACGCACTTGCAGCTGCACGGAGTACATAGCGGTCGTTACTTCCTGCCGCATGGATTCCGGTGAAACCAGCGCAATTGGGCTGAGCGGAATGGAAATGTCGTACTCAATGGGGTCAAGCGCCTTCTGCCGGCCGTTCGCGGTTTTCAGGAACGCCTTGAGCGTCACATGCATCGTCTCGTTTTCCACACCGACGCTCGGCAAGTCGCGATACCAGAGGTAATCCGGAATCTCAACCGTCGCGAAGCCGTCCACCACGGGGTACGTTGCCTGCATCGGCGCGCCGACGTAAATCTGCTGCCCGTCCTCGCCGGG
>VOFJ01001882.1_pt1 | contig 23860 bp, 23 predicted proteins | sample 5384081 | NCBI WGS metagenome assembly VOFJ01 (sample SAMN12384729, study PRJNA508395) | human gut metagenome | isolation source: healthy gut I | host: Homo sapiens | reverse complement strand
CATGCCGGACTGCTTTTTCATGCCGCCGCTCATATCGAGCGGCGGCCAGACTGTCAAAGAACCTCGTAGAGTTTGCGCCTGCGGGCGCAAAGAAAGTCCAATCATTTTCTTCGGCGACATGTGCGGCGAAGAAAATACTTCTCAGGCTGCAGGAATTTGTGCCGGCGGCGCACAAATTATGCGCGCAGCAGACTGCAAACCCCTTTGTCAAAAAGTAATACTTTTTGACAGTCTCAAAAAACCACCGCTCCGGTCGGAGCGGCGGTTTTGACGTTTTCTGTTCGGTTAATTGGCGTGCGGCTGCACCGCGCGGCGCACAAGCGGCAGCAGCGACGGCAGCAGCAGCGAAAACACGACCGCCTTCGCCGCGCAGATGCCCAGACGCAGCGGCAGCGTGCCGAAGACGAACACGGGCGAATAGTACCCGTAGATGAGGCTGTCGATATACAGCGAGCCGGTGTTGAGCGCCGTGATGCCCAGCTCCCCCAGCACGACCAGCAGCACGAGCTGGCGCTTGGTGCAGGCGTACCCGTGGCGCGCGGACACCGCGCCCACGCACAGGCCGAGCAGCACATACGGCGCGATCCACAGCGCGGTCGTGGCGGTCACGCCATAGGACAGCAGCTGATACAGCAGCGTGCCGATGCCGCCGATGACCATTCCGTCGACCGGGCCGAGCATCAGCGCGCCGAGAAACACCGGCATCGCCTCGATGGTGATCTTGAGGTTTCCGGTCTTGATGGCAGCCGCGGCCAGAACCGTGACCATGGCGGCAAACATCGCGTCCGCCGCGAGGCGGCGGGCAGTCCATTTCGTATGCAATTTTAAGACTCCTTTCGTGACAGTTGCCACGACGGGGTCTCCCCTGGTGGCAGCGGAAGCGGCAGCAGCACCGTGGGGCGTACCCCTTCGTCGTCGGACAACTTCCCATCCCGACGCACTTAACGCGCTGTTCCTACTCTGTCCAATACATACTTTGCAAAGATTGCGTGTGTATCATAGCACACGCGGCGCGGCTTTGCAACCGGAAAAGGACGCCCGGCGGGCGTCCTTTTTCTGCGCTTACTTTTTCTCGCGGGTCAGACGGCGCGTGAGCTCCTCAACGAGCCCGTCGATCAGCTCCTGGTGGTTGGCCAGGTTCAGCTCGGCCTCGCGCACGATCGTGTAGCCGAACACGTCGTCATCCATCTCCTTGGCGTAAGAGAGCAGCTCCGCCTGCATACAGCGGATGGCCGCCACGCTCAGATGCACGGCAGCGAGCGCGCTGCACGCGGTCAGATCGTCGCCACGGTCGACGACCTCCTTCATCAGCTCGATGCAGCGGCACATGATGTACACGACCTCGTTCGGGATGTCGCTCGCGACACGCAGCGCGATGTCAAGGTCGTTGCGCGTGGCGGCAGGGTCGTTCCTGCGCTTGTCATACGGCTCGCGCGAGCGCAGCTCCTCGTCGATCTGAAAGACCATGTAGTCCGTCATCTGGCGCAGCTCCTCGGCCGTCTGCCTGAGCGCCTCGTCGTCCGAGCGCAGCGCCTGCACGGCCAGCGAGCCCATCGCCGCCGCCAGCGCCGCCACGACCGCGCCCACGCTGCCGGCCTGCGGCTGCGCATCGGGGTCCGCCACCGCGGCGACATAGTCGCTGACCGGCAGGACGCCGAACTTCGGCTTGGGCTTCTTGTCGCTCATGTCGACCACGTGGTCGCCGCTCGCCGTGTGGATCATGATCTTTTTTCTTTTCTTCTGCCATCGTATCCTCCGTTTCCCCGCGCGCATAGCCGCGCGCAGATATACACATTATTATAATAGGAATATAGCACGCGGAGTGCACATTGTCAAGATTCCGACGGCCGCCGGCCGCCCGAACGGGCATATTCTGCACAAAAAACCGCTCCAAATTTCGTCGAAATTTGTAACGGAAACGGGCACTTCCGGCATTTATCTTTGCCGTTCTTTCTGATATAGTGAAGGGTAAGCGCGATCCTATCAACAATACAAAGGGAGTGTGAAGCGATTTGGGGATCAACAACGTGATCTCTCTGCTTGGCGGCGTGGCTCTGTTCCTGTTCGGCATGACGCTCATGGGCGACGGGCTGAAAAAGGTGGCCGGCAACAAGCTGGAGATCATCCTCTATAGACTCACAAGTACCCCGCTCAAGGGCGTTTTGCTCGGCACCGGCGTTACCGCCGTGATCCAGTCATCCTCGGCCACGTCCGTCATGGTCGTCGGCTTTGTCAACTCCGGCATGATGCAGGTGCGTCAGGCCATCGGCATCGTGCTCGGCTCGATCCTCGGCACGAGCATCACGGGCTGGATCCTCTGCCTGTCGGACATCAGCGGCTCCGGCTGGGTGTCGCTGCTGAGCACCGCAACGCTCACCGGCATCGTCGCCGTGATCGGCATCGTCCTGCGCATGTTCTGCAAGGATCAGGTCAAGCGCCACATCGGCGACATCCTGCTCGGCTTCGCCGTGCTGATGTACGGTATGTCCGCGATGAGCGGCGCCGTCGCCCCGCTCAAGGACAGCGCGGCGTTCATCAACCTGCTCACCCGCTTCTCCAACCCCCTGCTCGGCGTGCTCGTCGGCACGGTGTTCACCTGCATTTTGCAGAGCGCCTCCGCTGCCGTCGGCATTTTGCAGGCGCTGGCCATCACGGGCACGATCACGTTCTCGGTCGCCTTCCCCATCACGCTCGGCATCGCCATCGGCGCGGCCGTACCAGTGCTGCTGTCCTCGCTCGGCGCGAGCGTCAAGGGCAAGCGCACCGCCTACGTCTACCTGCTCATTGACGTCATCGGCGCGCTCGTCTGGGGCGTCGTGTTCTATGTGGTCAATGCCGCGGTGCACTTCCCGTTCATGGACGCCACGATGACCACCGTGTCCATTGCTCTGCTCAACACGGTCTTCCGCTTTGCGACCGTGCTGCTGCTCACGCCGATGATCCCCATGCTCGAGCGGCTCGTCACCGTCCTGTTCCCGGACAAGGCTGCAAGCGGTGCACTCGCCGACATGGACCGGCTCGAGGAGCGCTTTCTCACGCACCCGGCGCTCGCCATCGAGCAGAGCCGCCTGACCATCGACTCCATGGCGCGTCAGGCGCAAAACAACATCCTGTCCGCCTTCGCCCTGCTCGAAAAGTTTGACGACGACCAGTTCGCCGCCCTGCAGGAGGACGAGGAAGCCATCGACCACTACGAGGACAAGCTCGGCACCTATCTCATCAAGATCACGAGCAAGGAGCTCACGCCGCGCCAGACCGCCGACGTGTCGAAGTATCTGCACACGATCAGCGACCTCGAGCGCATCAGTGACCACTCGCTCAACATCGGTGAGACCGCACAGGAGCTCTACACGAAGCAGATTGTCTTCTCTCCCGCCGGCTCGCGGGAGCTGCACGTCATGCTCAGTGCCGTGACGCGCATTCTCGAGCTGACGATCTCCGCCTTCCTCAACAACGACGTCGACGCCGCCTACCGCGTCGAGCCGCTCGAGGAGCTGATCGATAACCTCTGCGACGAAATGAAGCTGCACCACATCGACCGTCTGCAGACCGGTGAGTGCACGCTCAACCACGGCTTTGCCTTCAACGACCTGCTCACCAACTGCGAGCGTGTGTCTGACCACTGCTCGAACATCGCCGTCGCCATGATCGAGCTCGAGTCCGAGTCGTTCGACACGCACGAATATATCAACAGCGTCATGGCCATGCACTCGCACAGCTTTGACAAATACTACGCCGAGTACAGCAAGGAATTCCGGATCTGACCGGCATCTTCCCCGCCCGACCGAACAGTCGGGCGGGTTTTTTATGCCGCTGCTGCCCAAAAATCCGGCAGCGCGCCCAAATATGCACCGCCGCATATGTGCAGGGTGCACAAGGCAGTTTTCTCCTTTGGCGGCTATGTTTTCAAATTTCACAAATCGCATGAATTTTTCCGTGAGCTTATTGCATATTTATTCGCGTAGTAGTATATTTTTATTGTCTTAATGGATTTATATTCGCTTGCGAGGGATGACATATGTATACTGAAAAGAAAACCATTTTCATTGACGGCAGCTCCGGCACGGCCGGTCTGCGCATTTACGACCGGCTGGCACAGCGCGCGGACATCACGCTGCTGACCCTGCCGCCGGAACTCGGGCACGATATCGAGGCGCAGCGCGAGATGCTCAACCGCGCGGACATCGCGTTTTTGTGTCTGCCGGATGCGGCGGCGATCACGGCGGCAGATCTGGTCGAAAACCCGGACACGGTCGTGCTCGACACCTCGACCGCGCACCGCACCGCGCCGGGCTGGGTGTACGGCTTCCCGGAGCTGTCGCCCGAGCGCGAGGCCGCGATCCGAACGGCCAAGCGCATCGCCGTGCCCGGCTGCCACGCCAGCGGCTTCGTCGTGCTCACCTATCCGCTCGTCGAGGCGGGCATCCTGCCGCCGGACGCACTGCTGACATGCTACTCGCTCACGGGCTACAGCGGCGGCGGCAAGAAGATGATCGCCGAATATGAGGCAGACGAGCCCGACCCCCTGTACGCCGCGCCCCGGCAGTACGCCCTCACGCAGCAGCACAAGCACCTGCGCGAGATGTGCGCGGTCCCGGGTCTGACGCACGCGCCGGTGTTCGCGCCGATCGTGGCGGATTTCTACAGCGGCATGGAGACGAGCGTCGCGCTCTTCGGTGCACAGCTCTGCCCCGGTAAAACGATGGCGGACATCAAGGCCGCCTACGCCGCAAAGTACACCGGCCCCGTCGTGCACTATCAGGACCCCGCGTGCGCGGACGGCTTCCTGTCCGCCGCCGCCATGTCCGGCAAGGACAGCATGGTCGTGTCGGTGTCCGGCAACGACGAGCGCATCGTGCTCACGGCCGTGTTCGACAACCTCGGCAAGGGTGCGTCCGGCGCGGCGCTCGAGTGCCTGAACCTCGTCATGGGCAAGGAAAAGGGCTTCGGCCTCGAACTGTAAGGAGGAAAACCGATGAAGCAAGTCACCGGCGGCGTGTGCGCCGCACAGGGTTTTTCCGCAGCGGGCATCCACTGCGGCATCCGCAAGAACCAGGCCAAGCGCGACCTCGCGCTCATTTACAGCGCCGTCCCGGCCAGCGCCGCGGCGGTCTATACGACCAATCTCGTCAAGGGCGCGCCCCTGACCGTGACAAAGGCGCACCTGGCCGACGGCAAGGCGCAGGCCATCGTCTGCAACAGCGGCAACGCCAACACCTGCAACGCCGACGGCATCGCCGTCGCCGAGGAGATGAGTGCACTCACGGCAGCGGCGCTGCACATTGCGCCGCAGGACGTCATCGTCGCGTCCACGGGCGTGATCGGCCAGCCGCTTGATCTCGCGCCCATCCGCACCGGCCTGCCGCAGCTCGCCGCCGCGCTCGGCGACCACTCCGATCAGGCGGCCGAGGGCATCATGACCACCGACACGCAGCCGAAGGAGATCGCCGTGCAGTTCACCGCCGGCGGCAAGACCTGCACGATCGGCGGCATCGCCAAGGGCTCGGGCATGATCCACCCGAACCTCGCGACCATGCTGGTCTTTCTCACGACCGACTGCGCCATCAGCGCGCCGATGCTGCACGCGGCACTCACCGGCGACGTGCAGGACACCTTCAATATGGTCAGCGTCGACGGCGACACGTCCACGAACGACATGGTCGCCGTGCTGGCAAACGGACTCGCGGGCAACACCGAGATCACCGCGCCCGGCGCGGACTTCACGGCCTTCTGCCGCGCGCTCAACAGCGTGACCGTCTGGCTCTGCCGCCGGATCGCGGGCGACGGCGAGGGCGCGACGCGCCTGATCGAGTGCTGCGTCACCGGTGCGGAAGATCACGCGACGGCGAAAACCGTCGCCAAGAGCATCGTCTGCTCGTCGCTCGTCAAGGCCGCCATGTTCGGCGCGGACGCCAACTGGGGCCGCGTGCTGTGCGCCATCGGCTACAGCGGCACGCATGTGGACGTGCACAAGGTCGACGTGTTCTTTCGCTCGGCAGCCGGAACGGTGTGCGTGTGCACACACGGTGCGGGCGTGCCGTTTTCCGAGGAGGAGGCCAAACAGATCCTGCTCGAAAAGGAGATCGAGATCCTCGTCGACCTCAACGCCGGTGACGAGGGCGCAACGGCGTGGGGCTGCGACCTGACATATGACTACGTGAAGATCAACGGCGACTACCGTACCTGAACCGGGAGGGACACCATCATGGACATCACAAATCCGCAGCGCGCAAAGGTACTCGTCCACGCGCTGCCCTACATTCAGGAATACAGCGGCAAGATCGTCGTCATCAAATACGGCGGCAACGCCATGATCAGCGAAAAGCTCAAGGACTCCGTCATGCGCGACATCGTGCTGCTCTCGCTCATCGGAGTGCAGGTCGTGCTCGTGCACGGCGGCGGGCCCGAGATCACGGATATGCTGCAAAGCTCGGCAAGCAGACGCAGTTTGTCGACGGTCTGCGCGTCACGGACGCCGAGACTGCCGACGTCGTGCAGATGGTGCTCGCCGGAAAGATCAACAAGACGCTCGTCAATCTCATCGGGCAAAAGGGCGGCCGCGCGATCGGCCTGTCCGGCATCGACGGGCAGATGATCCAGGCGCGTGTGCGCGACGAGCGCCTCGGCTACGTGGGCGAGATCACGAAGATCGACGTGCGCCCCATCCTCGACGTGCTCGACAAGGGCTACATCCCGGTCGTGTCCACCGTCGGGTGCGACACGCAGGGGCACGTCTACAACATCAACGCCGACACCGCGGCCGCGCGCATCGCGGGTGAGCTCGGCGCAGAGAGCCTCATCGCCATGACCGACATCGGCGGCATCCTGCGCGACAAGGACGACCCCAACACGCTCATCCCCGTCATCCATACGGCAGAGGCGCACGCACTCATCACGTCCGGCGTCATCTGCGGCGGCATGCTGCCGAAGGTGACCTGCTGCATGGACGCCATCCGCTGGGGCGTGCACCGTGTCTTTATCATCGACGGACGCGTGCCGCACGCCATACTCATCGAAATGCTGACAAACGAAGGCATCGGCACCATGTTCGTTGCCGGACAAGGAGGAAATGCAAATGAATACACAGCAACTTGACCATACCTACATCGCCAACACCTACGCCCGCTACCCGGTCACGATCGTGCGCGGCAAGGGCTCGCTCGTCTGGGACGAGAACGGCAAGGAATACATCGACCTCGCGACCGGCATCGCCGTCAACAGCTTCGGCGTGTCCGACCCCGCGTGGGTGCGCGCCGTGACCGAGCAGCTGTGCACCGTGCAGCACACCTCAAACCTCTACTTCACCGCGCCCGACGCGCAGCTGGCGCAGCTGCTGTGCGAAAAGACCGGCATGAAAAAGGTCTTCTTCTCCAACTCCGGCGCGGAGGCCAACGAATGCGCCATCAAGGCCGCGCGCAAATACGCGGCTGAGCACAAGGGCCCGGAATACCACACCATCATCACGCTCAAAAACAGCTTTCACGGCCGCACGATCACAACGCTTGCCGCGACCGGTCAGGACGTGTTCCACCACGACTTTCTGCCGCTGACGGAGGGCTTTGCCTATGCCGAGGCGAACGATCTCGATGATCTCAAGGCGCAAGTGGCCGCGCACAAATGCGCCGCCATCATGATCGAGGTCGTGCAGGGCGAGGGCGGCGTCATCCCGCTGACGCAGGAATTCGTCAAGGGTGCGGCGCAGCTTGCCGCCGCACAGGACATCCTGCTCATCTGCGACGAGGTGCAGACCGGCAACGGCCGCACCGGCAAGCTCTACGGCTATATGCACTACGGCGTCCAGCCTGACATCGTCTCCACGGCCAAGGGCCTCGGCGGCGGCCTGCCGCTGGGCGCAACGCTGCTCGGCGAGAAGGTGCAGAACGTGCTCACCCCCGGCAGCCACGGCTCCACCTTCGGCGGCAACCCCGTCTGCTGCGCCGGTGCGCTGAGCATCCTGCACCGGCTCGACGGGCCGCTGCTGCAGTCCGTACAGGAAAAGTCCGACTTCATCGTCGACACGCTCACCGGCGCGCCGGGCATCAAGAGCGTCACGGGGCTCGGCCTGATGCTCGGCGTGGAGACCGTGCGCCCGGTCGCAGACGTCATCTGCGCCTGCGCAGAGCAGGGCGTGCTCGTCATCTCGGCGAAAAACAAGGTGCGCCTGCTGCCGGCGCTCAACATCCCCATGGCGCAGCTCGAGCAGGCGATCGGCGTGCTCAAGGCCGTCTGCGCCGAGACATAAGGAGGGACACCGATATGAATCTCAAGGGCAACGATTTTCTCAAGCTGCTCGACTACAGCCCCGAGCAGATCGACTACCTGCTGCAGCTCGCAGCCAAGCTCAAGGCCGAAAAAAAAGGCCGGCATCCCGCACCGCCTGTGCGAGGGCAAAAACGTCGCGCTCATCTTTGAAAGACGAGCACGCGCACGCGCAGCAGCTTTGAGGTCGCGGCGCACGATCTGGGCATGGGCAGCACGTATCTCGACTCCACCGGTTCGCAGATCGGCAAGAAGGAGAGCATCGCCGACACCGCGCGCGTGCTCTCGGGCATGTTCGACGGCATCGAATACCGCGGCTACGGCCAGTGCATCGTCGAGGAGCTGGCGCAGTACGCCTCCGTCCCGGTCTGGAACGGGCTGACGGACGAGTTTCACCCGACGCAGATCCTCGCGGACTTCCTGACCATCCGGGAGCACTTCGGCTCACTGGAGAACATCCACCTCGTCTACATGGGCGATGCGCGCTTCAACATGGGCAACTCCCTCATGGTCGGCTGCGCGAAGATGGGCATGCACTTCACGGCCTGCGCGCCCGAGGGCTACTTCCCCGATGCGCAGCTCGTCGCCGAATGTCAGGCCATCGCAGCGCAGACGGGCGCGACGCTCGACTTTCTCTCCGACCCCGCCGCGGCCGTGCAGGGCGCGAACGTGATCTATACCGACATCTGGGTCTCCATGGGCGAACCGGAGTCCGTCTGGGCCGAGCGCATCGCGGCGCTGGCACCATATCAGGTCAACGCGGCGCTCATGGCCAAGGCCGACCCCAACGCCATCTTCATGCACTGCCTGCCGGCGTATCACGACAAAAAGACCACCGTCGGCAGCGAGATGTGCACGCGCTTCGGCCGCGAGGCCATGGAGGTCACGGACGACGTGTTTGAAAGCGCACAGTCGGTCGTGTTTCAGGAGGCGGAAAACCGCATGCACACCATCAAGGCGGTCATGGCGGCGACGCTTGCGGAGATCGAACTATGAAGCGCTATCTCGTACTTGAAAACGGCGAGGTCTTTGCAGGCCTCGCCCTCGGCGCACCATGCGACACGTTCGGTGAGCTGGTGTTCACGACCGGCATGAACGGCTACATCGAGACACTCACCGACCCCAGCTACTGCGGCCAGATCGTGCTGCAGACCTTTCCGCTCATCGGCAACTACGGCATCATCCCGGCCGATTTTGAGGGCAAATGCTGCGTGCGCGGCTATGTCGTGCGTGAAGCGTGCTCCACACCCTCGAACTTCCGCTGCGCGCAGACGCTCGACGCGTTCCTGAAAGAAAACAACATCCCCGGCATTACCGGCATCGATACCCGCGCCGTCACGCGCATCCTGCGCGAGGCCGGCACGATGAACGCCGCCATCTGCGACGCCGTGCCGGAGGAGCTCGCGCCGCTGCGCGCCTACCGCATCACGGACCCCGTGCCGCAGGTGACGACGCCGGAGCCCTACACCCTCCGGCCGGAGGGCGACGTGCTGCACCGCGTGGCGCTCATCGACTACGGCGCGAAGCGCAACATCGCGCGCGAGCTCTGTAAGCGCGGCTGCGCCGTGACGGTGCTGCCCTGCTCGGCCACGGCGGAGGACATCCTCGCCGCCGGGTATGACGGCGTCATGCTCTCCAACGGCCCCGGCGACCCGACGGACAATGTTGACCAGATCGCGCAGATCGCCAAGCTTTTCGGCCGCATCCCGATGTTCGGCATCTGCCTCGGCCACCAGCTCATGGCGCTGGCGCAGGGCGGCAGCACCGTGAAGCTCAAATACGGCCACCGCGGCGTGAATCAGCCGGCGCGCGACGTGTGCGGCACGCGCACGTTTCTCACCAGCCAGAACCATGGCTACGCCGTCGTGCCCGAGAGCGTCAAGACCGGCGTCATCCGCTACGTCAACGCCAACGACGGCACGTGCGAGGGTATCGACTACCCCGACCTGCAGGCCTTTTCCGTGCAGTTTCACCCCGAGGCGTGCTCGGGCCCGCACGACACGGCCTTTCTCTTCGACCGATTCTGTGACCTGATGGGAGGTGCGCACCATGCCGATTGACACCAGCATCCGCAAAGTCATGGTCATCGGCTCCGGCCCGATCGTGATCGGGCAGGCAGCGGAATTCGACTATGCCGGCGCGCAGGCGTGCCGCGTGCTGCACGACGCGGGCGTGAACGTCGTGCTCGTCAACTCCAACCCCGCGACCATCATGACCGACAAGGCCCTCGCGGACGAAATTTATCTCGAGCCGCTCACGCTGACCTCCGTCAAGCGCATCATCGAAAAGGAGCAGCCCGACAGTCTCCTCGCCGGTCTCGGCGGCCAGACGGGGCTGACGCTCGCGATGGAGCTCGACAAGGAGGGCTTTCTGCAGCAGCACAACGTCCGCCTCATCGGCACAAACGCCGCCGCCATCGACAAAGCCGAGGACCGCGAGCTCTTTAAGGAGACCATGGCTGCCATCGGCGAGCCGACCATCCCCTCCGGCATCGCGAACACCGTGGCCGAGGCGCTGGAGGTGGCGGACAGCATCGGCTACCCCGTCATCATCCGCCCGGCGTTCACGCTCGGCGGCGCGGGCGGCGGCGTGGCCTACAGCGCAGAGGAGCTCGCACTCGTCGCACAGACGGGCTCGATGCGTCCCCGATCACGCAGATCCTCGTCGAGCGCTATATCTACGGCTGGAAGGAGATCGAGTTTGAGACCATGCGCGACGGCGCCGGCAACGTCATCGCCGTGTGCAGCATGGAAAACTTCGACCCCGTCGGCGTGCACACCGGCGACAGCATCGTCGTCGCCCCGGCGCTGACGCTCTCGGACAAGGAGTTTCAGATGCTGCGCAGCGCGGCGCTGAACATCATCTCCGCGCTCGACATCGTCGGCGGCTGCAACTGCCAGTTCGCGCTCGATCCTGACAGCTTTGACTACGCCGTCATCGAGGTCAACCCCCGCGTGTCGCGCTCGTCGGCGCTCGCCTCGAAGGCGACCGGCTACCCGATCGCAAAGATCACGACGAAGATCGCCCTCGGCTATACGCTCGATGAGATCCAGAACGACATCACCGGCAAGACCTGCGCCTGCTTTGAGCCTGCGCTCGACTACGTCGTCGTGAAGTTCCCCAAGTGGCCGTTTGACAAGTTCGTCGGCGCGTCCCGCCGCCTCGGTACACAGATGAAGGCCACGGGCGAGGTCATGGCCATCGGCACGAATTTTGAGAGCGCGCTGCTCAAGGCCGTGCGCGGCGCCGAGATCCACCTCGACACGCTGCACGCCGCCCCGCTGTCCGACCGCCCGGTGCGCGACCGGCTCGCCGACTGCGACGATCACCGCCTGTTCACCGTCTTTGAGGCGCTGTGCAGCGGCGTGTCCATCGATGAGATCCACGACATCACCCGCATCGACCGCTGGTTTCTGGCCCGCCTGCAAAACCTCGTGGACTACGAGGCGAGCATTCAGGGCGGCCTGACGCCGGAGCTTTATCAGCGCGGCAAGTACCTCGGCTATCCGGACGCGGCGCTGCGCCGCCTGTCCGGCAGCGAGACGCTGCCCGCCTTCCGCGCGGGCTACAAGATGGTCGACACCTGCGCCGCCGAATTTGACGCGCAGACCCCGTATTTCTACGCCAGCGCCGACGCGCGCTGCGAGGCGCGCAGCTTCCCGCGCAGCGGCAAGCCCGTCGTCATGGTGCTCGGCTCAGGGCCGATCCGCATCGGGCAGGGCATCGAGTTTGACTATTCGTCCGTCCACTGCGTGTGGACGCTCAAGGCCATGGGCTACGACGTCGTCATCGTCAACAACAACCCCGAGACCGTCTCCACGGACTACGACACCGCCGACCGGCTGTATTTTGAGCCGCTCACGGCCGAGGACGTGCTGCAGATCATCGATGTCGAGCACCCCGTCGGCGTCGTGGTCGCCTTCGGCGGGCAGACCGCCATCGCGCTCACGCAGACGCTCGACCGCCACGGCATCCGCATCCTCGGCACCTCGGCCGAGGGCATTGACATCGCCGAGGACCGCGAGCGGTTTGATGCCCTGCTCGAGCAGTTTCACATCTCGCGCCCGAAGGGCATGGGTGTGCAGACGCTGCCGGAGGCCCTGCACGCCGCGCAGACGCTCGGCTACCCCGTGCTGCTGCGCCCGTCGTACGTCATCGGCGGCCAGAACATGAAGATCGTCCACGACGATGACGAGGTCACAACGTATATGCAGCGCATCCTCGCGCAGGGCATCGACAACCCCGTGCTCGTGGATAAATACATGATGGGCACGGAGCTGGAGGTGGACGTCATCTCCGACGGCACGGATGTGCTCATCCCCGGCATCATGGAGCACATCGAGCGCGCCGGCGTGCACAGCGGCGACTCCATCGCCGTCTACCCGCCGTACAACCTCAACGACATGATGACGGACAAGATCGTTGACAGCTCGCGCAAGCTCGCCCTCGCGCTCGGCACGAAGGGGCTGGTGAACATCCAGTACCTCATCTGGGAAAACGAGCTCTACGTCATCGAGGTCAACCCCCGCGCCTCGCGCACCGTGCCGTACATCAGCAAGGTCACGGGCGTGCCGATGGTGGATGTGGCGGCGCGCGTCATGCTCGGCACACCGCTCAAAGACCTCGGCTACGGCACGGGGCTGCACCCCATCCCGCCGTATTACGCGGTCAAGGTGCCGGTGTTCTCGTTTGAAAAGCTCGGCGACGTCAACGCCTACCTCGGCCCGGAGATGAAGTCCACGGGCGAAGTGCTCGGCCTCGGAAAAACAATGCAGGAAGCGCTGTTCAAGGGCCTGACCTCGGCCGGCATGGTCGTCGGCCGGCACCCGGACGGCCGCCACGGCGTGCTCGTGAGTGTGGACACGCACGACCTCGGCGAGATCGTGTCGCTGGCCAAGAAGCTCGACGACCTGCACTTCGCGCTCTACGCGACCGCAGAGACCGCCGCCGCCATTGCGCGCCTCGGCATCGACGTCGTGACCGTCGACGGCATCCGCGAGAGCGATCACGCCTTCGCCCTGCTCGAGAGCGGCTGCATCGACTACATCGTCTACACCGGCGCGCTCAAGGACGCGACCACGGACGATTACATCGCCCTGCACCGCCGCGCGCTGCAGCTCGGCATCCCGTGCTTCACCTCGCTCGACACGGCCAACGCCCTGGCGGACATCATCGCCAGCCGCTACAACGAGCACAACACCGAGCTTGTGGACATCAACCACATGCGCACCAAGCGCCAGCGCCTGAAGTTTTCGAAAATGCAGGCCACCGGCGATGACTACATCTACGTCGAGAACTTTGACGGGCACATCACCTGCCCCGAATCGCTGTGCATCCCGCTGTGCTCGCGTCACCGCGGCATCGGCGGTTACGGCATCGTGCTCATCGAGCGCAGCGCCGTGGCCGACGCGAAAATGCGCGTGTTCAACCGCGACGGCAGCCCCGGCGGCATCGGCGGCAACGCCATCCGCTGCGTGGGCAAGTACCTGTACGACAACGGCATCGTGCCGCGCGCCGATCTCACCATTGAGGCCGGCGGCCAGGTGCACCGGCTGCACCTCTACACGCGCTTCGGCACAGTCGGCCTCGTGACGGTCGAGATGGGCAAGCCCGCCTTCGCACCCGAGGCCGTGCCCGTGTCGCTCGAGGGCGAGCGCGTGATCGACCGGCCCGTGACCATCGCGGGCGGAGAGTACCACATCACGTGTCTCTCGATGGGCAACCCCCACTGCGTCGTCTTTGTCGACCGCGTGGACGAGGTGGACGTCGCGCACCTCGGCCCGCAGTTTGAGCACGCAGACATCTTCCCCGCGCGCACGAACACGGAGTTCATCCGCGTCGTCAACCGCACGACGATCAAGATGCGCGTCTGGGAGCGCGGCAACGGCGAGACCCGCGCCTGCGGCACGGGCGCGTGCGCGGCCGTGGTGGCCGCCGTGGAAAACGGCCTGTGTCCGAAGGGCGAGACCATCACGGTCAAGGTCACCGGCGGCGACCTGCTCGTCACCTACGATGACGACGGCGTGCGTCTGACCGGCAACGCCGAGCTCGCCTTCACCGGCGTGACCACATACTGAGCCGCAAAACGAAAATCACCCGCATCCGGTCGGATGCGGGTGATTTTTTTGCTGCCGAAAAGGCGCTTTCCGTTTGCCGCGCCGCTCAGCCGCGCATGGCGGCGGCGAACGCGTCGATGCGCGCGATGTCGAAATCGGGCTCGGAATACTGCGCGCGGTACTGGGGCGATGTCATCAGTGCGCCGAAGAGCTGCTTGTAGACATAGCTCATCTTCGCGTACTGCATCTTGCCGCCGAGGATATCCTTCGCCGCCGCGTGCTCCAGCAGCGCGGGCGAGAAGAAGTGCTCGAGATACCCCTCCGTACCGGGCGTGGTATAGCAGCACAGGTACAGGCCGAGCTTCTTTTGCAGCAGCACCTTCTCGTTGCGGCGCAAAAAGCGCTTGATGTGCTTGTCGAGCTTGAACATATACACGCAGCTGCCGATGATGACCGTGTCATAGCCTTCGAGCGAGACGCCGCGGTCGCGGACATTGCACACCGTCACATCGCCGCCGACGGCGCTCTTGAGCATATAGGCGATCTCCTCCGTCGCGCCGTAACGCGAAGCGAACAGGATCAGCGTTTTCATGCAGTGACCTCCTTTTCCGCCCTCACGGGCGGCCTTTCCACTATGTATATAAGAGTATAGGAAGCTGCCGCGCCGCTGTCAAGCCCGCGCGCGATTTTTTTATCCGACCGGCACGGGTTCGCCCCGCTGCGCGTCCGGCTCGCGCCGCCGTGCCTTGGGGATGTTGATGGTGAGAATGAGCGCGTCGTCCGTCTCCTGCCGCTGCATACCGGCGTCGATGCCGCCCTGCTTCATGAGGTCGAGACTGTGGGCGATCGTGTTGAGAAACACGCGCACGTCCTTGAGGATGAAGGTCTTCTGCCGCTCGCTCTCGGGCGCGGCTTTGGCCTCGAGCAGGCGGTCGATGTAGGCGTCCGTCGCGGCGACGTTCAGGTCGCGGCTGAGGATATAGGCCAGCGCCGCGCGCTGCTCGTCCGGCGTCTCGAGCCGCAGCAGCGCGCGCCCGTGCCGCTCAGTGAGCCCGGCGTTGCGCATGGCGTTGAGCACATCCTCCGGCAGACGCAGCAGGCGGAGCTTATTCGCCACGGCCGACTGCGACTTGCCCAGCCGCCGCGCGCACTCCTCCTGACTGAGACCGAAGAGCCGGATGAGCTGCGCGATGCCGCGCGATTCCTCAGGAAATCGAGGTCGTTGCGCTGGAGGTTTTCCACCAGCGCGATGAAGCTCGCCTCCTCCAGATCGAGCTCCATGACGATGCACGGCACCTCACTGAGCCCCGCCATGCGCGCGGCGCGCAGGCGGCGCTCGCCGGCCACGAGCTCATACCCGTCCGGACGCGGGCGCACGGTCAGCGGACTGAGCACGCCGTACTCGGCGATGCTGCGCGAGAGCTCCTCGAGCTGCGCCGGGGGAAAGTTCTGCCGCGGCTGGACCGCGCTCGGCGCGATCGCGTCCACCGCCAGATACACGATGCCGCCGCGCTGCGCGCGGCCGGAATGGTTGGAAAACTGCATAGCAAACCCTCCATATCTTGTGTTTTGCAACATAAAAATAGACCATATATTGCGCAAAACACGGCGAATTCGGGCGCGCGCCGAAAAAAAGGGGGCGGATCGGGATCGATCCGCCCAAAACAGGGTCATGGGATAAAGATATGAGCCGTGGCTTCCAAGGTGCGGAAGTCAATTGGATAAGCTGTATTGTTATTGTAGCGCCGGGCGCGGAAAATGTAAAGAGCGAACGGTGTCGGTCGGGCACCTGTTTTGTCGGCGGCGGAATCTTTTTTCCCGCGCCGGGGCATACTGTCCGGGAATACACGGAAAAGGAGATGGAAGCATATGCAGGTGATCGACCGCATCGCGCTGATCCTCACGATCGTCGGCGGGCTCAACTGGGGCAGCATCGGCCTGTTCCGGTTTGATCTCGTGGCGTGGATCTGCGGCGGGCAGACCGCCGTGGCTGCGCGCGTGATCTACACACTCGTCGGTCTGGCCGCGGTCTGGTGCATTTCCCTGCTCTTTCGCGGCCGCGACGAGCTCGACGGCGCGGAGGACGTGTAATGCCCCCGGCAGCGAAAAACGGCATGGCCGACGCCATGCCGTTTTTTTCTCCAACAAGAACCGCTGCGCTGGGTTCCTTGTCATTTTCTCACCCCAGACGCGGCAGTGCACCGGCGCTGCCGGGAATGCGGTCGAAGGCATCGATCGGCGGCAGATGCGCCTCGAGCGCGCGCACGAGCTCACCCCCGAGCAGACCGCCAAGCGTGTTGAGCATCAGATCGTCTACATCACACAGGCGGTACGAGCCGCGAAACAGGAAAAACAGCCCCGTGAGCTGCCCGAGCTCGATGAACGCCGAAAACGCCAGCGACACGAGCGCGACGCGGCCGAGATCCAGACCGCAGACGTAACGCAGGTACATCCCGAACGGCATCAGCATCAGGATGTTGCACACGACCTGCTGCACCGTGCGGTCGAACAGCGCCGGCAGATATGTGCGCGCATCGGAGCGCACGAGCGGCGTCTCGCGCAGGAAATCGGCCACGAACTGAAACGGCACAAGCTGCGCGTCATAGGTCGTGAGCTTCGCCGCCTGCGCAGCGTCCGGCAGCGGGAAAAACACGAGCGCCAGCACGCACAGAACATAAAACAAAAACAGGCCGCCGAACACGGCGCGCACCCAGTTGAAGCAGCGCGCACGCATCTGCCGGCAGAAAAACGGCACGGCGACCGGCGCCGCCAGCAACGGGAATGCGCATACCGCCAGCCGGATACTGCTCAGAACATTGACCATCATGTCAGCCTCCCATGGGAGCGCTCCCGCCCCCGGTTTCTGACATCAGTATAGCCGCAAACGGCATCACACCGCCATCGTTTTGGCTTACAGTTGGCTTACATCTTCGTAAGGCAGCGCGCAGGGCGCACAAAAACCGGGCGCGTCAATCAAGACGCGCCCGGCCGGTTTTTCAAAAACCTCGCGGACAGATATGTTTCCTCAGGCAACGAGGAAGAACTTCACAAGGAAGAGCAGCGAGATGGCATACGTCAGCAGCGAAACGTCCTTGCCCTTGCCCGTGCAGAGCTTGAGCACGGAGTAGCTGATCAGGCCCAGGCCGATGGCGTGGCCGATGGAGCCGGAGATCGGCATACCGATGAGCATGATGGACACCGGCAGGCTCTGATAAATGTCGTCAAAGTCGATCTTCTTGAGACCGCCGAGCATCAGCACGCCGACGTAGATGAGCGCGGCGGAGGTCGCAGCGCCGGGGATGATGGCGGCGATGGGGGCGAGGAACATGCAGGCGAGGAACAGGATGCCCGCGGTGAGCGCGGTCAGGCCCGTGCGGCCGCCCGCTTCCACGCCGGAGGCGGACTCGACAAACGTCGTGACGGTGGACGTGCCGGTGCACGCGCCCGTGACGGTGCCGACGGCGTCGGCCAGCAGCGCCTCGCGCATACGCGGCATGTTGCCGTCCTTGTCGACCATGCCGGCGCGGGAGGCCGTACCGACGAGCGTGCCGATGGTATCGAACATATCGATCATGCAGAAGGTGATGACGAGCGTGATGGCGGTGAACCAGCCGATCTGGCCGAGGGCGGCAAAGTCGAACTTGAACAGGGTCGTTGCGGCCATGTCGCCGAACGCGGGCATGAACGACGCGCCCTTTGAGCGCCGCAAACGGGTTCGTGTGCAGGAAGATGGCCTCCCCCCGCCCAGTAGATGCCGGACGCGCAGAGCATGCCCAGCAGCACGGAGCCCTTGACCTTTTTGTTGCGCGAAGAGCACGATCAGGAACAGGCCGACAAACATGGTCACGACCGTGAGCACCATCTGCGGCGTAGCCGTCGCCCCATGCTGGCCTTGGCGAGGCTGGGCGTGAGCGCGCCGAAGAAATCGCGCATGACGTAAAACGGGCCGCCTTCGCTCAGTACACCCGGCGTTCGAGCCGATGCCGATGTTGAGCAGCATGAGGCCGATGGCCGGCGCGATGCCGAGCCGGATGCCGAGCGGAATGGCCTCGACGATCTTCTCTCGCGCACCTTGAGCACCGAGAGCACGATGAACACGATGCCCTCGATGAGGATGATGCACAGCGCCGTCTGGAACGACTGACTCGGTAGCTCATGCCGGTCAGGGTAACGATGTTGGCGACGACCACCGCGAAGAAGCTGTTGAGTCCCATGCCGGGCGCCATGACGAACGGCTTGTTGGCCGCGAACGCCATAACGAGCGTGCCGATGGCGGAGGCGATGCACGTGGCGAGGAACACGCCGTTCCAGAGCTGCGAGCCGCCCTCTGCGCCGAAGCCGGTCAGCAGGTTCGGGTTGAGCGCGATGATGTACGCCATGGTCATAAACGTCGTCAGACCGGCGACGATCTCCGTGCGTACGGTGGTGTTGTTTTCTTTCAGATGAAAGATCTTTTTCCATTGAGATCCCCTCTCCATATAGTTTTTGCCGGAAAACGCAAAACGCCGTCAGTATACCGCGATTCGCCGCGCCTGTCAACGGCAAAAAAAGCCGGACACGGGCGTCCCGTGTCCGGCTTTGAGATCCCGGTGTTATTGCTCCCGCGCGGGACAGTCGCGCTCATGGCAGGTAAAGAGGATGACCTGCCGGTGCTGCGCGATCTCCCGGAAGAGCGCCATGGCGCGCCTGGCGCGCGCATCGTCGAAATTCACGAGCGTGTCATCGAGCACGAGCGGGCACGGATCGTCCGTCGGGCACGTCAGCTCGCACAGCGCCAGACGCACGGACAGGTACAGCAGATCCGCCGTCCCCGCCGAGAGATAGGCCGTGTCGCGCGGCGTCGGGTCATCGGCGCTGCGCGCCTTGGCCGACAGGTCGCGCGCGAGCACGAGCTCGTCGTAGCGGCCGCCGGTGAGGTAGTCCATGTAGTCGGCCGCCTTCTGCGCAAGCTGCGGGGAAAAGCGGCTCTGCAGCTCGGCATCGGCGCGGCCGAGCGTCTCGATCGCAAGCGCGAGCGCGGCATACTGCCGCTCAAGCGCGTCGCGCTGCTCGAGAAGCTGCGCGTGCTCGCACCTGAGCGCCATCGGGTCGCCGACGGCGAGCGCCGCACCCGTGAGCTGTGCCTGCTGTGTGCGCAGGCGCGTGCGCACGCTCTCAAGCGCGCTCCTGCGCTGATAGAGCGCGGCGGCCTCGCCCGTACCGCTCTCAAAATCGAGGCTCTGCAGCAGCCGCTCGTGCGTCTCGCACTGATGCTCGCGCGCATCCTCGAGCGCGGCGGCGGCGCGCCGCTCGGTCTCCATGGCGGCGGCGCACGCGCGGTAAGCAGCGCGGTGTACCTCCGCCTGATAGTAAATGCCGTCCGCATCCTGCGCGCCGTAGCTGCGCAGGAGCTTTCCGAGCGCGGCGGACGCCTGCTGCGCGCGCTGCCTGCCGTTTGCCGCCACGATCAGCAGCACGATCGCCGCGGCCGCCAGCGCGATGGCCGCATAGTACAGCGGCTGCGCCACCAGATAGCCCAGCACGGCGCACAGTGCCGCGAGCACGAGCGCCGCGATCCAGAAATACGGCTTGCCGCCGTGCGCCGCCGTGTTGGAGAGCGCCTGTGCGCGCTGCGCGTCGCGCTCGGCGGTCTCGCCCGCTTCGTCCGGCGTCTGCACGCCGAAGTGCGTCTGCTCGAGCGCGGTGCGCTTGGCCGCGGCGTCGCGCCGCGCCTGTTCGAGCGTCTGCTCGAGCGTGCGCAGGTTGGTTTTTTCCTCGCCCATGCTGCTCAGCGCCGCGCGGCGCTGCCGCTGGCGGGCGGCGTTCATCTGATCGGTGACGGTCTGCAGCTCCGCCTCCGTCTCCCGCAGCTCGGCGGCGCAGGCCGCCTGCTCCTGCGCGTTGCGCTCGAGGCGGTGCAGCTGCGTCTCCGTGTCCGCGATGCGCTGCTCCAGCTCCGGCAGCGCGCCGTGCTGTCCGCTGCGGCGGCGGCGCAGCCACGCGCGCAGCTGCGCATCGGCCTCGGTGTAGGAGCTGGCCTCCTCGCCGGAGGTCACGATGGCGGAGATGCGCCGCTCGAGCTCGGGCGTGCCGGTCACGACGAGACCGCCCTGCCCGATGAACGCGCTGCGCTGGAACACCTCCGCCGACACGCCCGTGAGCTGCTCGCCCGCGTCCGTCGCCGTCAGGCCGGGCACCGGGATATCCGTGCCCGTGTACACCGCCGAAAAGGCGCGCATCGGCGCGCTCTTCGCCTCCGTCCAGCGGCGGATTGTGATGCGCTTGCCGTCCTGCTCGAGCTCGAGCTCGCCCGCCATGGGCTTGCCGCTCCAGGGCGCATATTTCTGCTTGTCGGGCACGAAGCCCGCGCGGGCGCGCTGGGACGTGTCGATCCCGTAGAGCATGGCGCGCAGGAAGGCGCACCACGTGCTCTTGCCGCTCTCATTCGGCGCGTAGATGATATTCAGGCCCGTGTCGAGCCGCAGCTGCTCACCGTCGAGCGTGCCGAACGTGCCCTGCATATGCCGGATGATCACAGCGTCACCACCTCCTCATCGTGGTCCAGTGCCGCGAGCCCCCAGCGCGCGGCCATGACGATCGTCTCTCGGTCGCGGTCGGAGTCCGCCGCGTCGTATTTTTGCTTGAGCTGCGCGAGAAACTGTCCGCGCAGCGTGCCCTCACCCGCGCGCGCCCAGAGATCCCGGCATGCGCGCGTCTCGTCGCGCAGCTGCATGGCGAACACCCGCCCCTCGAGCGCTGCGCACAGCGCGGCGGGGTTCGGCGCACGGTCGGTCTCGCCCGTGAGCACGATGCGGAAGATATTGCGCGCAGCCCCCTCCGGCAGCGCGGCAAGCACCGCCTGCACGGGGTCTGCGTCCGTGACATCGACGCGCAGGATCTCATACCGCCGCCCGGGCACGGGCAGAAACTGCACCTGCACATCGCCCGCGGCAACGTCCGCGAGCAGCACGCCCTTTTCCCCTGTCTCGTCAAAGCCGCGCCCTTCCATGCAGCCTGGCCACGCATACACCGTGCCCCCGGCGCGCTGCACGCCGCCGAAGCGGTGCGTGTGGCCGAAGGCGGCGTAGTCCAGCCCGCTGTGCGCAAGGTCCGCCGCCGACACGGGGTTATACGCCGAGGCGGGATTTCCCACCTCCGCGTGTATGCACAAAACGTCCAGCAGCCCCGGCTCTTTCGGCACGGAAAATCCCCGCAGCAGCGCGGGACAGCGGCTGTCGGTAAACGCCGCGCCCCAGACGCGCACGCCCAGCTCCGGCAGCGCGACGGCCTCGATGCGCTGTGTGCGGAAGATATGTACGTTCTCGGGAAACGTCAGGCGTGCATACGGCGCGCCCGCGCTGTAATAGTCGTGGTTTCCGGGCGCGAGAAACACCTCCGAAGCGCAGCCGGCAAACGTCTCGGCGAGCGCCTTCGCCGTCTCGGGATAGGGGCTGCCGCTGTCGAGCAGGTCGCCCGCGAGCAGGATGATCTGCGCACCGTGCGCCCTGGCCAGCTCCGGCAGAGCGCGCAGAAGGTCGCGCTGCTCCCGGCGGCGCTGCGCCGCCTGCGCGCCGGAGAGCGCCTCAAACGGCGAATCGAGGTGCAGATCCGCCGCGTGCAGAATGCGCACGCTCATCTCAGGCGCACCGGCCGCACATCGCGGCACAGGCCGGTGTCGCTGTCGACCTCAAAGATCGCGCCCTCGAGCTTGGCCGCGCCCATGGCCGCCTCATAGCGGCGCGGCGGGTCGCCGAGGAACTTGCCGATCGACTGCTCCGGCGCAATGCCGAGCACGGCGTTGGCCGGTCCCGTCATGCCGAGGTCGGTCAGGTAGCCCGTGCCCTCGGGCAGCACCTCGGCGTCCGAGGTCTGCACGTGCGTGTGCGTGCCCCAGACGGCCGTCACGCGCCCGTCAAGATAAAAGCCCATGGCGCGCTTTTCGCTCGTGGCCTCGGCATGCATATCGACGAGGACGATCTTCGCCTGCGTCTGCTCGAGAATATCGTCCACGACGAGAAACGGGTTATCCGTGTTCGCATCGAGCGTGAAGCGCCCCATGAGGTTGATGACGCAGATCGGCCCGCCGCGCACGGAATACTCGCCCCAGCCGCGCCCCGGGCACTGCGGCGCGAAGTTTGCCGGGCGCAGAATGCGCTTTTTCTGCTCGAGATACGGCTGCAGCTCGTAGCGCGTCCACGTGTGGTTGCCGAGCGTGACGACGTCCGCACCGGCGGCGAAGATCGCATCCGCCTGCTTGGGCGTGACGCCGACGACGTTGGCGTTTTCGCCGTTGACGACCGTGAAATCAATGTGTTCCTGCTCCTTGAAGGCACGCAGGTGCTCGCTCAAAAATGCAAGGCCGGGCGCGCCCACAACGTCGCCCACGGCCAGAATACGCAGGATCATACCTGTCCCCTCCCATTCGATCGGAAGAAAATTTGAAAGCTATAACAAAAGTAGTATACCACCGACGGCGGGCGAGAAGCAATCCAGAAACTGCATTTGCGTGCCGCGCATGGCTTTTCGCGCCGCGCGCATACTATCCGCGCAGCAGCCTTGCTGCGAAGGGAGGCAAAAGCATGAGCAGAGACAGCAAAATGTGCGCCGCGCAGTTTGCCAAGGGCATGGGCATCGGGCTGGGCGTCGGCATGGCGGTCGGCGCAGCGGCGGGCCTGATGATGCAGCCGCAGAAAAAGCGCGCCAACGGCATCGTGGCCGACGCCGTGCGCACGGTCAGCGACGTGACGGACACGATCCGCGATACGATGGGCTGGTAAAAACGCGAAGAAGAAAATATTTTTGAAAAAGTGCTTGCAATTCCGGCAGAGCTATGCTATTATACTTAGGCGCGTTAGGAGCGCACTAAGCGCCGTTAGCTCAGCTGGATAGAGCGTCTGGCTACGGACCAGAAGGCCGGGGGTTCGAATCCCTCACGGCGTGCCAATAACCGGATCACCGATGGTGGTCCGGTTATTTTTTTATGCGCCGGGCATCCGACGGCGCGTAAGGCGCTTGTGCCTTGCGGCGCGGCGTGCCGCATGGTATAATACATGCAGCTTTTGGAAATGCGGGCGCGGATGCCTGCCTTTCATAACACTGCAAGGAGTCTGCCATGTCGATGAGAAAACGGGCCGCTGCCGCGCTTGCGCCCTGCTGGGGCTCTGCGTGCTGCTGGCCATCCTTGTAACGGCCTGTGCCCCGCGCACCGAAACCGCCGATGTCGCGATCCTCATGTACCACGCCTTCACCGAAGACGAAGCGGACACCGACTCCCTGTACACGCCGGTGTCCGACTTTGCGCGTCAGCTCAGCGCCCTGCGGGATGCGGGCTATACGTCCGTCGGCTATGCCGATCTGATCGAATTTGTCAACGGCGACGGCAAGCTGCCGGAAAAGCCCCTGCTCATCACCGTAGACGACGGCTATCAGAACAATCTGGATCTGGCGGCGCCGCTGCTCGAAAAATACGGCTTTTGCGCCAACATCGCCGTGATCGGCGTCTCCATCGGTCACAAGACCTACAAGCGATTGTATTGCAGCAATACGTAACTGAAATGAAGTGCCTG
>VOFJ01002990.1_pt1 | contig 23874 bp, 42 predicted proteins | sample 5384081 | NCBI WGS metagenome assembly VOFJ01 (sample SAMN12384729, study PRJNA508395) | human gut metagenome | isolation source: healthy gut I | host: Homo sapiens | reverse complement strand
AGCTAATGCTGCTGCAGATGCTGCCATTTCGTGCCGCTGCTACTAATGGGATGAAGTTTTCGAAACCTTAATCATGAAACATCCTTTCATATCTAAGTTTGCAACAGCTCCAGCCATTTCATATGCTGCAATAGCTTTTTGCTTTTGCATATGGGTTTTCAAATCCTGCTGCTTCAACAGCTTTTTCAGCAGTAATTATAAGTTTAGGCAATTCGATATTTCCTGCTGCAGCTCCGTCAATTACACCGTCAATTGTGTTTTGAACTAATCTTAAAGCTCCATTTCTGCAAGCACTTTGAGAATATCTGCATTGAAAATAGCCATTTCAGTTGGGTCTAACCATTCTCTTTTGCACCAATCATAGGGTCAGACATTACAATAATGTAACCTAATCCTTGTTCATCCATTTCATCTTTTTACCTTTACCTGGTGCATCACCAATGATAATAGCTGGAATGTCTTTTTCAGATAACATTTCTTGCTTTAGCTGGTCCTGGTGCTCCTGGGTTTTGGGCTAATGAAGATACAGAAATCTGGGTCAAATTGATCAACTTTTGGTACAACATCTTCAACTTGTTCAGGATTCATTTTTGCTCCAGATCCAAATACTCTTACATCAATATTTGGTCTGTCTGCTCTTTCATCTAAAAGAAGGTCTAATACTGGAGAGGTTCCAATATTTCCACTTTTTTATAATACCTATTTTTTACATTTTTACAATTTTAATTCACCTATTATTTCTATACAATTGTTTATAGAATTGTATATTTATTAATCTTTTGATTTAGCTCTGATTAATTAATTTGAATATTTTTTTATATTTTGTTCAAAAATTTTTTAGAAAAAGTAGTTAGAAAAATGATGATAAAATATTCATGAAATAATAGTTAAATTTTTTAAAATAGTTAGGAAGTGGTTCCGACAGATTCGGAACTCGTGATCCCCTCCTTGTAAGGGAGGTATCATACCACTAGACCACGGAACCATAGCACATCATTATTTATTGATGTTATAATATATAAAGCTTTTTGGTTTTTTAAGGAATTTATATTTTATTTCCACAATTGAAACAAAAAACATCATCTTCTTTTATTGCATTTCCGCAATTGCTGCATTTCAATTCATGTTTTAATTTGTTTCCGCAGTTGGTGCAAAATGCATCATCATCATTTACCTGATGTCCGCACTTATTACAAGTTAATTCATATTTTAATTTGTTTCCGCAGTTGGTACAGAATATATCATCTGCTTTTATAGTATTTCCACAATATTTTGCAGGTATTAGCAGAATGCTTATTTTTAGCTGCACTTATTCCTGATACTTCAGCACTTGCGGTACCTAATGTAGGTACTTTTTCAAAGCATATTTGAACTTGTTGATGTGCTGTCGGATAAAACTGGCTGACTATAAAAGTCTGTTCTGTTTTCTATTTCAAATATCATTTCATTCATTGCAGCAATTCTTTTTTATCATCAGAGGGGTGGGTAGAAAAGAAATCAAAATCATTGGCATTTTCTTCACTCATGGACTGCCAGAATGCCGGAATTTCACTTATGTCATAACCTGCCCAGTGAATTATCATCATTCCAAGTTTATCAGCTTCTATTTCTTGAGACCTTCCAAATGGTTGTATTAAAAAAGTTCAGATCCGATATCTGCAATATTTGTAATTGCACCTGCAGCAAGTCCCAGCTCTTCCTGACCTAAAAAGAATAAGTCCGATGCTTCCGATTCTGGAAATGGTTGTTATTGTATTTTTTTGTATTTCTGATACTGGATTCGGTTCTGGAGTGGTCTAAAGAGCATGGGCAATTTCATGACCTAAAATAAATGCTATTTTTTCTTCAGTATTTGCTATTGGCAAAATTCCTGAAAGTACAATGATTTTTCCTCAGGTATACACATTGCATTTACTGTGTCATCTTCAACTAAATGGACTTCCCAGTCATAATAGTCTGCAGTATAATCTGACCTACCGATTTTAGCTAAATATTTTTTCAACAGCATTTATTAAATTTGAAGTAACTTTTAAGATTAATTAGCCTTGTTGTGTTTGGTCTAATATTTCATACTTGTTTATCATATCGTAATAGTGATTATAATATTCATTTAAAAATTTATCATCATCTACATTGTCATAATGTGATTTTCAGTAAATGGGTTAAGGCCACTTCTATCATCTTTACTCATTTTACCACCATATTTGTTATTACTTTATTTTTTTATACTTTATAAAAATCATGGGTTTACTTTTGTGTATAAAATTAGTCTATATCTAAAAGTAACTTATAAATAAAAATAAAACCATATTATATATTAATAAATTATTAATTAAAAAGTGATATAAATGGCATGGGATGATTCTGCTAGCAAAATATGGATGGACGGAAATATGGTTGATTGGAAAAGATGCAAAAATTCATGCACTTTCACATGTAGTCCATTATGGTACAAGTGTTTTTGAAGGTATTAGGGCATATGATAATAAAAAGGCACATGTATCTTTCGTTTAAATGAACATGTAAAACGTTTATTTAATTCTGCAAAGTTTATAAAATTGATATTCATTATACTCAGGAAGAAATTGCACAGGCAATTAGGGATACCGTTAAAATCAATGAGTTAGCTTCCTGTTACATACGTCCTGTTGTATTTAGGGGTATGGTCAGTTAGGAGTAAATCCATTAACCTGTCCTGTTAATAGTGTAATAGCTGCTTGGGAATGGGGGATCATATTTAGGTGAAGAAGGAATGGCTAATGGTTGTAAATGTCGGTGTTTCCTCCTGGAGAAACCAGCTCAGATACTTTTCAACATTAGCTAAATGCGGAAAAAGTAATTATATATGAATTCCCAATTGGCTAAATTGGAAGCTATTGAACATGGTTATGATGAAGCTATTAATGATTATGAAGGCCATGTTTCTGAAGGTAGTGGAGAAAACATTTTCATTGTAGAAGATGGTGTATTATACACTCTTCAATGGATTCTTCAATCTTAAAGGAATTACAAGAGAATCTATCAAACAGCTAGCTAATGATTTAGGATATGAAGTTGTTGAAGAAGGAATTTCAAGAGAAAGATTATACTTTGCTGATGAAGTATTTTTCAGTGGAACTGCTGCTGAAGTTACTCCCTATTCGTTCAATTGATCATAAAATCATTGGTGCAGGTAAAAGAGGTCAATTTCAGAAAAATTACAAAAAACTTTCTTTGACATTGTTGAAGGTAAAAGGATGATAAATTTGGCTGGTTGGATTATATTTAAATGGTGTGGAAATGGATATAATTCAGGCAATTATTATTGGTATTGTTCAGGGATTAACTGAATTCTTACCTGTAAAGTTCAGCTCATTTAATCTTTCCTTGCTCAAAATGCATTAGGGGTAGAATCTTCTCTTTGCTTTTGATGTTTTTCTTCATTTAGGAAGTTTAATAGCTGTATTATGGTTCTTCCGTGCAGATATTATCAGAATGATTCAGGCATTCTTATTAAGTATTGGAGATATTATTCAACACAGATTTAAGGAGGGATTTTACTCTGATCCTTATAAAAGATTGGTCTGGTATGTAATTATAGCTACTATTCCTGTAGGTTTAGTTGGAGTATTATTTGAAAGTCAGGTAGAGTCATTGTTTGCAGGTGCATTGTATGTTCCGGCATTTTTCCTATTTGTAACCGGTACTATTCTTTTACTTGTCTCAAAGAATGAATTCTGGAAGAGTTGATTTATCAAATCTTTCACTTAAAGAATCAATATTTATGGGATTAGGTCAGGCATGTGCTATATTACCTGGTCTTTCACGTTCAGGTACTACAATAGCTGCAGGTCTTTGTAATTGATTGGATAAAGAATTTGCTGCTAAATTCAGTTTTATATTATCTATTCCGGCTATTTTAGGAGCATTTATAGTTCAACTTAAGGATATTGGAACAATTACTGATTTCAATGCTTTAGCTGTTTTATTAGGATTTTTTTAGCAACATTAATATCTGGTTATTTGGCTATTAAATGGTTACTTGAATTAATTCAAAAAAGAAGTTTGGATATTTTCATATTACTGTTGGATTGTAGGAATAATAGTATTTATGGGTTCAATAACCCATTTATTCTAAATACTATTCACTGCAAAATCTTTTCTATTTTTTTTTCTTAATCTTTCAACAGAGTTTCCTCTAATTAATGCTGTAAACATTGCACCCCCCCAGCTCAACACCTTCTTTAACAAAACCGTCCAGATAATTTTTCAATCCAGGATATTCTGCTTCTTCAAAATTAGGGTCTACAATATTGACTGTAATATCTTCATCAATCTGTTTTACAAGGTCAAATAAATCAGCTGTTTCATCATTAGCCACAAAAGAAACTGTAGTAGCTAAGTTTATTCTTGAAAAATCAAAATTAGGATTTATGGATTTTACAATTGCACAAACAGCAGCCATTTGTGTTCCCCCGCCTAAAATTATTGGGATATCTGTGAATATTACAAGTCAGCCATTCCTGCAAGGGTTGGATCTCCAACAGCTCAATAGCTTGCATTTCATCAATTTCATCAGTTTCAGGGGTCAAGACCTGCATTTTTTTCAATCCTTCATCTACTACTTTTTTTTTAAATCATGAGGATTTGTAGGCATACTTCCGCTGACTTTCTCATTAGCATCATATCCAAGAGCTCTTAAGACTCAAGAGCAGTAGTTGTTCCTGCAGCTATACTTTCTCCGATTACTAGATAATCATGCATCATTGAAAGCTTTGCTCCAAGTTCTTTTTGCATTTTCATAAATTTCCAATGGATTTAAAACTCCTTTTCCGGTTCTGATATCTCTTCCATATTCATTTCAAGTCTGTTGCATTCTAAATGAGGGGGTAACTTTAGAACCAGCATCTACTATAACAAATGGTATATCAGCAAAAGTTGTAAGGATGCTTTTAGTCAGCATTGATGGTGTTGGTGCAGCAGTTTCTCCAACCACTGTTTGAGGAATTTCTTCCATACAATGAACACTTCCATGAACCATTATTTCAGCATCTGCTGCAGGGAGTATATTCAGTTAATTCGGGAGTTGCTCCAGCTCCAGATATTCCAGGTATTTTGGAAGTTTCAGTTGTACCAATTACACATATAAATACAGGTTCTGCATACTTTATCTGGTTTATTAATTCATCAGAACCGTATGTTGTTATTCCGTCAATCATTTATTCACCTTTTTTAATTCTTCAATAATAATTTTATTTTGATTTATAATTTTTTTGATTTTGCTTAATAATTTTTTCCAACATCTCTTTTTGAGTCAAATCCGTGCTGAATGTTTTTCCGTCTCTGGCTCTTGAGGTATTTTGATTTCATTTGTTTGAGGTCTTGGAGGAATCCTATTTGGACTGTCAGAATCTTTTTTTAATGTCTTTGGTGTAAATATTTGAGACGGTCTGTTTACTGTTTTCTTCTAACAGTTCCATTAATCTTGAATCTACTTCATCACCTTTAAGTTGACCTTGTTCAACTTCAAATCTTAATCTTTTTTGGATATTGTATCCCTGATAGGTGGGTATGCCTCTGTTTTCGATTTCTTCTTTAAACTCCTCTCTAAGACGTACATCTCCTGTTAATTGTGTAACTCTTTTTTCTTCAGAAGTTTTTGTGCTATAAAATCCCATGATTATTAATTTTATTTTTGAAATTTAAATATTTGTAGAAATGTGAAATTAATAAAATGTGTATTTCTGAATATTTGTGAACTGTATCTTATTTATATTTCAAATAACTAATATTAAATTAAATTATTTTTTTAAGTTGATTATTTTGATATGTTTAGAATTGAAGGAACTGCTGAAAAACAGGTGTAGGAATCGTTGATAGTGATGGAAATATATTGGCTATGGCTGGGAACAGTTATTCCCGGAAAAAGGAGGTATTCATCCAAGAATAGCTGCTGAACATCATGGATATTGATTCCAAAGTTAATTCCAAAAGCTATTGATGAAGCAGGAATCTCTTGATGATTTGGATTTAATATCTTTTCACAGGGTCCTGGGTCTTGGTCCTGCTTTAAGAATTGTAGCTACTTCTGCAAGAACACTGGCACTATCTTTAAATAAACCAATAATTGGTGTTAATCATTGTATTGGTCATGTTGAAGTGGGAAAATTAGACACTGGTGCAGTTAATCCTATAACTCTTTTATGTAAGTGGTGGAAATAGTCAGGTAATCTCTCATGAAAGCGGAAGGTATAGGATTTTTGGTGAAACACTAGACATTGCTGCGGGAAACTGTCTTGATCATTTCGGTCGTGAAACAGGTTTAGGCCATCCTGGAGGTCCTGTAATTGAAAAACTGGGCTAAAAAGGTTCTTATGTTGATTTACCTTATGTTGTAAAAGGAATGGATTTCTCATTTTCAGGATTGCTCTCTGCAGCTTTAAGAAAAGTTAAAAAGCAAAATTCCAATTGAGGATGTTTGTTTTTTCACTTCAGGAAAACAGCTTTTTCAATGCTTGTTGAGGTAACAGAAAGGGCATTGTCCCATACACAAAAAAGATGAGGTTATGTTGTGCGGTGGTGTTTCTGCAAAACTCAAGACTTAGGGAGATGCTTAAGACAATGTCTGAAGAGCATGGAGCCAAATTCTATATGCCTGAAATGAAACTATGTGGGGATAACGGAGTAATGATTGCATGGCTGGGATTGCTTATGTACAATCAGTTTGGTCCTTTGGATATTAGGGATACTGGGATTATTCAGCGTTTCAGAACTGATGAAGTAGAGGCTCCATGGGTAAATAGTGAGGAATCACATTTGAAATTACCTGATAATTTAATAGCTAAAGGTGCTGAATCAGATATTATTAAAAGTTCATATTTGGGCAGAAAATGCTGTATTGAAAAGCAGAATTCCGAAAAGCTTACAGAATTGCTGAGATTGATTCTAAAATAAGAAAGTCAAGAACCAAACTTGAAGCCAAATTATTGTCTGATGTTAAAAAGCAGGTGTAACTGCTCCTGTATTATATGATGTTGATTTGGAAAATAAATCTATATTGATGGAAGCTATTGAAGGGAAGATGCTTAAAGAAGTTATTGATGACAGTTTAGCTTATAAAATCGGAGTTGAAATAGCTAAAATACACAGTTTGGATATTATTCATGGGGATATTACAACTTCAAATATAAATGCTTAGAGACGGAAAATTGGTATTTTTAGATTTTGGGCTTGGAAGACATTCTGATTTATTTGAAGATAAGGCAGTTGATTTGCTTGTATTAAAGAAATCTCTGCAAAGTATAGACAGCACTACAGCCAGCAAATATTTTGACGATGTTTTTTAGACGGTTATGCTGATTCATACGGGGAAAATAAAGATAAAATAATTAAAAAAATAAAAAGAAATTGAATCAAAGAGGACGTTATACCCATTAGAAAGCATAATTTAATTCTTTTATGTATTGCTGAACCTCTTCTTCTAGTGTATGAAATATAATGGATGAGAGCAAATTTCTAATCAGTTCATATAATTCTGATGCTTATTGATTTTTTTTTGCACTAAAACTCTGATACAAAATTTCTTTTTTTGTAGTTATTTGAAGAATATGCATTCAGCAGTTATTATTTTAATCAGGATAACTAACTGGATATATTAAATACTATCTTAAACAACCGATTGGAATTACTTTAACACCATCGGACAGTATATGCATCTTTTCCGCCAGTCAGCACTGCAAGAAATGTGGGATTATCCAATTTTTTATTCTTTTCAATTAACTTATTGATTTTAAGAAGATTTTGGGCACCTTCCTCTATTCTTTTTCACTTCCAAGCTTGCATTCTATTAATGCATATCTCCCGTCTCTCAAGTGAACAACACAGTCAATTTCCAAATCTGACTTGTCATGATAATATGAAACTTTTTCCGCCATAGGAATTTGTATAAACATTTAAGTCACGAATGCATAAATTTTCAAAAATAAATCCGAATGTTTCCAAATTATTTTCCATTGATTTAGGATTTGCATTCAATGCTGCTACGGCAATTGAAGGATCAATGAATACTTTTTATTTCCTGATCTGATTGCTGATTTTGATTTGATGTTTGGCGACCATCCTCTGTTGTCTTCAATTACAAATAATTTTTTCAAGGCATCAACATACGAATAGTATGTGGGTCTACTTATATCCATAAAATTAGCATTAATATCCTCTATAATGGTTTGATCTTTAGCCAGTGTGGAATTGTTTCTTGCAAGCGAACGTAATAATACTCTTACCCTATCAGGATCTCTTTTTTAACCCCATCAACAGCAGAAACATCTGTGTTACAAATATTTTCCAAATAATTATATGCAACAAAGAGTTTGCCTTCTCGGGGTTTTTGATTCAATGAATCTGGCCCAACCCCACGGCAGGCAGCAAATATCAAATCATCTATTGTTAAAGAGGATTCACAGTCATTAATGTTAATGTCTGGATTGTCAAATAAGTCCATAATTGAAATCTGCCCGTTTGATTCACCGCTTTCATACAAACTCATAGGCCTCATTAACATTCTATGGATTCTTCCGGTTCCTGAGTGCATAATGCTGTCTTCATCAACCACTGTTGAACTGGTTAGAATATATAATCCATATCCTTCGCTTTCATCTACGCTTGTTCTGACGGAATCCCACAATACTGGAGCCACTTGCCATTCATCAATCAATCGCGGTTTGTTTCCTTTTTAATAATTTGGAAGGCTCTATGTCTGCCCACATCATATTTGTTTTATAATTATCTTTGTCTTGTAGTTTTAATACACTTTTGGCATGCTGTTCAGCAGTAGTTGTCTTGCCACACCATTTTGGTCCAACAATGAGAATTGCACCAATCATTGTAAGATATTTTTCCAAATCTTCATCCAATATTCTCGGCAAATACTTAACAACCATAATGATTACTCCTTAATTTTTACAATTTTTCTATATATTACTTTACAATTTTTCCATATTTTATTTTACATTTTTTTCCGTATATTATTTTTACAATTTTTCTAATACAAAAATCTGTTACTTATTTTATTTAGAGCATTTTGAAAAAGCAATATTTTTTTCGAAAAATAGGTATGTTTTCTTGTCATATCGATTGTTTCATCATTTTGGTTCATTTTCATTTTTTGTTTTTTTTGAATATGCTTGTTTTAAAATAATATTGATAGTGTAACTTAGGCAAATTTATCACTATCTAATTAATCCAGTATCCTGATTTATACGTAAATTTTTGCAGGTATAATTTGAAAAGATTACTTTTTAATTTGTATTTGCCTCTTGCTGGTTTGATTATCATGTTTTTGTTAATTAAACTTTTTAGCAATGCTGAAGGTTCTGAGTTTAGGTGAGCATTATCTTTGATATAGGAATAGGATAAAATTGTTTCGTTGCTTTCAGCCATTAAGCATAGTATTTTTCGCTCTTCCGTAGTGGATTTAGAGAATAATGATTTAAATTCACGTTGGGCCAAAATGTTTAAGGAATACACAGATGCCTTTTTAAACTCATCCATAGTCACTTTATCATCTTCATTTGTTTCTTCAAAGCAGCTGTAAGCTAGATTTGCATGTAATATGGAATTCCGTTTGATAATTCATATATTTCTTTTTATGACATTCTCTTTCAAAGGCCACATTTTGTTCTTTAGTAGGAATATTGATTGCATCATATACTTCGCCGTAGGATAATGGTCCAATTAAGTAAGGTTGAATATCCGTACTGCTGAGTCAAGTTTGTCTTGTATTTTGTTGAAAATGTCTTCTTGAACCAGTAGCTACAAACATTATGTTTTTTTCCTTTTAGATTTAATTCTACAAGAGCATTCTGCAAGATACTCAATATCTTCATTGTTTCATCATTGCCCATAATCCTTTGAAGATCATCAAACAATAGGATTAAACAGGATTGTCAGAGCCTAGCTCATCATAAATCACGTTTAAAATTTTTTCAAATGCAACTGCGGGGCTGGTTTGTGGGAATTTCACGTGATACAGATATGCCTCCGATAAATGGTATATTAATACCTAATGAACTTATTTTCTCCCCAAAAATGGCTAATATTAATATTTAACGTGTCAGAACATTTTTCTATTATTAATGAGTAAATGTCTTCAAAATTTCCTTCCATTAATGGAATTCTAACTGAATATACATCATCAAGATTAGTTATTTCCTCTTGAAATTTTAATAATAAAGATGTTTTTCCAATATCTTTTTGTCCATATAATATTAAATGGCCGGAATTCCTATTTTAGTTGAGTTATATATTTTTTTAAGTTCATTTAATTTCATTTTCACGGCCAGTGAAATACGAAGGCAAAATTCCAGTTCGTTTTCTAAAAAGGATTATTTTTCATGTTTATAACCTCTGATAATACATTTCATAAAAAACATAAAAAAATTTATGTTTTTATGTTTCTTATGTTTCTCAAGAATTTTGAAATTTACATATAATAAATGCTATTCTAATAATTTTTTAAATCATAAAATAAAAAGTATCAATTTTCATAAGAGCATTCGCTAAAGGATTAAATTTGTAAGAAAAGCAAATAAAAAACAATAATGTTCAAGTTTTTTTATATTGGGAAATGATAAAACTATTGGAAGGGAATTTAAACCATTATTGAGACTGATGATAATATATAATTACTTTAGATTAGCTAAAATTTCCTAAACAATTAATTGTTCATTTAAATCTTTTAACTGATTATGGTTAATTTTATAAAAAAATTTAGTTCATAATTAACTTTATGATAACATTTATAACTGGTAACAAACATAAAGTTATAGAAGCAGAGAATATATTTAAAGATTATGACATTAACTTGGAGCATATTGATTTAGGTTACTGTGAACCTCAGGGAACTCTTTGAGGAAGTAGCTATATCAGGTGCAAAATATGCTAGTCGTAAACTTAATAAACCTGTGATTGTTGAAGACGTTGGTTTATTCATAAAAAAGCTTAAAAGGTTTTCCGGGAACATATTCTTCTTATGTTCAAGAAAACTCTTGGAAATCAGGAATATTAAAGCTTTTAGATGGTGTCGATGACCGTTATGCCGAATTCAGGTCAGTTATTGGGTACTGCGCCCCAATTCTGAGCCCAAGATCTTTTTAGGTAAGGTCATAGGTGAAATCGCAGTTGAGGAAAAGGAGATTTAGGTTTTGCTTTTGATCCTATTTTCTATGTTCCAGATGAAGATAAGACTTTTGGAGAACTTACAACTGAAGAAAAAACCAGTTTTCACATAGAAAAATTTCTTTTAGAAAAATTTATTAAATGGTATTCTGTTCAATAATTTTTCTAATTTATTATTATGGGCTTACTTTATAACTAATATTAAGAGGTAATTATTATGGCAAGACCAGAATGGGTAACTTACAGTGATGAAGAAATTGAAGAAATGATTTTAAAAATTTAACAAAGAAGGAAAAAGTACCAGTGAAATTGGTATTATCTTAAGAGACCAATACGGTATTCCTAGTGTTAAAGAAGTAACCGGTGAAAGAATCACCCAAATCTTAAAAAAGAAATGATCAAGCTGGAAAAATACCCTGAAGATTTAATGAACTTAATCAAAAAGAGCAGTAAATATAAGAGATCACTTAGCTGAAAATCCTAAAGATTTACACTCTAAAAAGAGGTTTAACTATCATTGAATCTAGAATCAGGAGATTAGCTTCATATTATGTAAATGAAGGTGCATTACCTGAAGGATGGAGATACAATCCAAAAGAAGCAGCACTCCTTGTTAAATAGAGCTAGTGAAGCTAGTAATGTGCTTAAAGAGCACATAGAAAACAACAACGTTATAAGAATTATTTCTCATAACGATGCTGATGGAATTTCAGCAGCAGCTGTATTAGCTAATGCTTTAAAAAGAGGAAAAAAGGTTCAGTTTCACACTACAATTGTTACTCGTCTTAAAGAAGATTTAATAAATCAGTTAAGACATGAAAACATGATTTGGTCATTTTTTCAGATATGGGAAGTTCTTTTGTAGGTGAACTTAATTCCTTTAAATGTGATGTTATTATAGCTGATCATCATCAGGTCAGTGATGTTGAAGCAGAAAGCAATGTGGTTCACATAAATCCTCATCTGTTTGATATTGACGGAAGCAGGGATTTAAGTGGAGCAGGTTCCAGCTATTTGGCAGTTAGGGACCTTGATAAAAAACACTTGGCTTATTTTGCTTTAATTGGTGCTTTTGGTGATATGCAAGGTCAGGACAGATTTACCGGAGTTAATAAACTCATTGTTGATGATGCTAAACAAAGTGGTAATCTGGAAATTCATGACGGTTTGAAAATAGTTTCCAAATCCTCTGAACCACTTTTCAAGTCTTTAGCTTACACTTTTTTCTCCGCCGCTTCCCGGAATAACTGGGGGATTTGGAAGGTTCAACTGAGTTTTTAGAAAGGATGAATCTGTCTTATGGAATTAAATTTTTCTGATTTAGGTGAAGAGGAAAAAGATATTCTTAAAGATGAACTTATTAAGATTAATCGGATATTTTCGGTGACTGTTATACAGTTCCAAAAGAAATACCTCTGCTTCGTGATTTGGAAGAGTATTCCTATATTCTTGATGCATGTGGTAAAAATAAGAAGTTTGGATTAGGTTTAAGCATTGCTCTTGGAGAACGTGAAAAAGCCTTAAAAACAGCTACTGATTTGCAGCGCAAATATCGCGATCAGCTTGTTAAAGGTTTGGAATGGATTAAAAAAGGAAGGTTCAGTTAATCTTTCTCATATTCAATATTTATACAGTGAAGATAAAGTGTTGAAATCTGTAATGGGTACAATAGCTAGTATAGGTTTGTCTATTAACCTGTTGGATGATTCAAAACCTGTTTTAGGGATTATTATCCAGACTTCATAAGGATATTAAAGTTTCCGGAAGAACAACCAGACAGCAAGTTGAAAATGGAGTTAATTTGGGAAAAGCCTTACAGGACAGTTCAACAATTTCGGTGGCCAGGGAGGAGGTCATGATATTGCTGCAGGAGCTATGATTCCATTTGACAGTAAAGACAACTTTTTAAACTTGGTTAATGATATGGTTGAATATCAAATAAATAATGATTAATATGTTTTTAACAAAAAAAGAAGAACAAAATGTGTGATGGGGAGTTTGGAGAAACTGTTAGAAAAAGCATGGATATTTTAGTAGCTTTAGGAGATATTTATGGTGCTTCTAAATTGGTGGATATCACTTCAGCACAGGTTTCTGGAGTTTCTTATAAAACTATTGGTGATGCAGGACTGGAATATCTTCAGGATTTAGCCAGTGATGATAAAGGGGTAGCTAGTGTTAATTCTTCCCTAAATCCTCCTGGAACTGATTTGGATAATTGGAAAGCTCTCGGATTTCCAAAAAGAATTTTCAGTTAAGCAAAATCAGATTGTAGAAGCTTACGGCAAACTTGGAATCTCAAAAACATGTACTTGTACTCCTTATCTTGTTGGAAATGTTCCCAGATTTAGAGACCATGTGTCCTGGTCAGAATCTTCAGCAGTAGCTTATGTTAATTCTGTAATTGGTGCTAAAACTAACCGTGAAGGTGGTCCGGCAGCATTAGCTGCAGCTATTGTTGGTAAAACTCCTCTTTATGGATTCCATTTAGATGAAAATAGGAAGGCTAATTTAGTAGTGGATGTTGAAACCGAACTCGCAGGTGCTGATTTCAGAGCTCTCGGATATATTGTTGGGAAAATTGTCGGTGGAGGAGTGCCTTACTTCACCCTTAAAAATATTCCGAATAATAATAATTTAAAAACATTGGGGCAGCACTTGCCTCATCAGGTTCAGTAGCTCTTTATCATATGGAGAACGTTACTCCGGAATATGAATTGGCTGCTAAAAGTGAAGCTGATGATCATATTACAATCTCTGAAGACGACATTTTTAGACACCCGTAACAAATTATCCACTACAGCTGATGAACCGGATTTAATCTGTTTAGGCTGTCCTCATGCTTCATTGGAAGAAATAAAAGAAGTTGCAAAATATTGTCAGGGGAAAATCAATTAAAAATAAATTATGGATTTGCACATCAGTTAGCGTAAAAGCAACAGCTGACAGAATGGGTTATACAAAAGCTATTGAAGATGCAGGTGGTAATGTGGTCTGTGATACCTGTATGGTCGTAGCGCCTATTGAAGATATGGGCTTTGAAGTAATTGGTGTAAATTCAGCAAAAGCAGCTAATTATGTTCCCTCTATGTGCGGACTTGATGTTGTTTATGATGATGTGGAAAATTTAATTCACTTTGAATAATTTTTTCCACTATTTTTTTTTAAATTTCAATAAATTTCTATAGAATACTTTTCAGCTATTTTTCTTAAAAGCGTATTTTATAGGAAACAGTTTATAATTGGTATTGAAAAATATTATTTAAATGCAATTAACTTTTTAAGGAATGGTCTTCAACTTTAAAATTTAATAAAATCATATAATAATTATAGGTGGATAAATTTATGAATTATTTAGTTATTGGTGCAAGGAAATGCCGGCAGACCTGTTGCAAGGTTGCTTAATAATCAAAATCATAATGTTATTATAACTGATCCGAAACATTTGTCTGATTTTAAACAGGATGTACAAAGTATTTTAAAACAGATGGAAAAGGAAAGGTGTCGTTTTAGATTTGGGAAATGATGATCCTTCTGTTGAGGGTATTGATAAGGTTTATATGGCTCCAAGTTTGCCTGACAGTGCACCCATTGCAAAAAAGGTTGCTGAAGCTGATTTAGATGTTATTACTAATGAAGACTTTTCAAAAATGGTAAATGATTTAATTCCTGTTGATATTATTGGAATCACTGGAACTATGGGTAAAACAACTACTACATTTATTACAACAAGCATTTTTAAACAGGCAGGTTATAAAGTATGGGCCTGTTCTTCTTTGAGTTAATAATTTAGTTAGTGAAGCCATTATTGATGGCATAGTTAAAGGTAAAGCTCAAAATTGTGATATAGCTATTTTTGAACTTCCTCATGGAACTATAGGACTTCTGGATGAATTGGATATTAAAATTGGTCTTTTAAACCAATATTGCTGAAGACCATCTCTCTGAATTTGGAGGTTCTCTTGAGAAATATCAGCAACGTAAACTGATTTTGGAAAAAATGAGTGAAATATTTATTGCAAAATAATTCCTGTAGAGACATTATAGCTCCGGTAAGGGACAATGCTCTTTATTATGCTTTAGATGATAACTGTGATTTCATTGGAACTGCAGGTGATGAAAAATTAACCGTCAGATATTCAAAAGGGGAATTTACAACACCATTCCACATGGTCAGCTATTTCTTTGAAAACTCTGTAGGGGCCAGCAGTGTTGCTTTAACATATGGTGTTTCTCCGGAAGATATTACTGAGGCATTGTCTGAATTTAAAGGACTTCCGGCACATATGGAGGATGTTGGTGAGTACAATGGAAGAAAAGTTATTCTGGATTCTGCATTTTTATATGATGGAATGAAAATCACTCTTGATTATTTTAAAGATGACAATGTTGTACTGTTTTTTAGATCATTTTGATACATTGTCTAAAAAGAGATAAGGCAGAAGTTGGAAAGCTTGTTGGACAATATGTAGATGTTATAATAGCTAGCGGATTTAATGAAGTTAACCAGAAAGTTGAAATGGATGCGGCATATGAAGTTTTTAGATGCTGTTGAAAATCCGAATGCGGTTAAGGTAGCTACCAGAGATATTACTGAAGCTGCTGCTTTAACATTCAAATATTCCAAACCTGGAGACATTATTTTGCATATGGGGCCACTTATAGCTTATGACAGACTCACCACTGTTGAAAAAATCATGAAAGGACTTGAAGAGGGAAGTAAAAAATATGAATGAGTCTGATTTTTCGAAAGATACCACATTTGGTGTAATTGGGATTTGTGGAGCTAACTGTAATCTGGTAGCCAGAATTCTTAAAGACCACGGATTTGATGTTATTGGAACAGACATGGCATCTGCTAATGACTGCAGGTTTAAAAAATCTTTGGAAGGGTATGATATTGAAGTATTTTATGAATCTCATCCTGAAGAGTTTTTTTGAAAAAAGCAGATTATATAATTCCACCAATAAGTTTACCTAAAACAGCTAAAGTATTTGACATTATTCAGGAAAAAAACATTCCTGTTTTGGAAGTTAGTGATATTATAGATATTTTTAAAAAGTAAACAAACCGGTATTTGGAATAACCGGCACTAACGGTAAGACGACTACCACAACTCTTTTTTTGAAAAAAATAGCCTATGATAATAATATTGTACCTGTTGAACATAACTTGGAAAAAATGCAGGGAAATGCCAGTATATTCAATTTTACAGTCCCGGTTAAATGGTGATGTGGGAATTTTGGAAGTAGGCACATTTGGAGTTCCGGTACTATTGAGAAATAGTTGGAAATTCTCAGTTAAGTTCCGGACTAATAACTAATATAACTCCTGATCATTTAAATGATTTGGGGAGCTTTATGGAGTATGCACATGTCAAGGCAGAATTTATAAAAGGATTAAATGGAAAGCAACTTATTGTAAACGGTCAGGATCCGACAATTATGGGGGCTTTTAAGGGAATTGAACTTTGCAGGTGAAGTAATTACTTTTGGAGTAGATGAAATGCCTGTAGATGTATCTTCTAAAGAATGTGTTTGCGGCAAAACCGTTGATGTTAAAGAGATTATTTCAGGTTCAGGATATTATTTATGTGAATGCGGTCTAACAACTCCGCAGCTGGATTATATTGCAACTAATATTGATTTGAAAAATAGATCCTTTGAGTTACATACTCCAGATGAAAAACTGGAAGTTAAAATGCTTCTTGATGGAATTCATAATGTCTATAATGTTTCAGGCGTAATTATTGCAGCTCATGAATTTCTAAAATTACCTTATGATAAAATATTGGAATCAATAGCTACTTTTGAGGGGTTTCAGGTAGAATGGAAAAGTAGCCACCATTGGCGAAAAAGGATGTTGTTGTAGATTTTTGCACATAACCCCGCAGGTGTTGAAACGGTTTTACGGGAATTTAAAAAGTTATATGGTGATATTACAACAGTTATTACAATTTCATCAGAATCCGGTGCTAAAGGGGATTTGGAAATATTTGATAATGTTTTAGAATTTTCCAAATATGTTGTTCCTGCTTCAAAGTGCTTCTCAAAAAATAGCTAGTGATAAAATAAGTGAACATCCTGAACTTAAAGAAAAAATTATACTGAATCATGTTGATGATTTTGTTAAAAAAAAAGCACTCTTGGTGCAACTTTTTGATGAAGTCCGGAGGGAATTAATCAGGCATTAAAACTAGACTGTAATAAGGTAATAGCTATTGGGGGAGGCTGCTACAAAATTTAAAAAATGTGTTGATAATTTATAAATTAAATAGTTTATGTTTAATCATGTTTTTTAAATTTTAGCTATTTAATATATTTTTGTTTACTTATTATTATTTTAATATTATTTTTTTACACATAATTTAATTTTTATTTATTAATCCTATACCTTTTTTTTACTTATTTTTATTATTTGGTTTTATTTTAATTTTGTTCATTTTTATATTTTAAAAATGGTTTTTGTTTGATTAACTATTTGATTGATTATGTTATATTTTTAATTTATTCATATTAAATAGGTAGTTTTATATAAGTTGTGTAAAAGATATATACATTGTCTAACTATTTGTTAGTTCAGTTTAAATTTTAATGTGTTTAATTGTAATTTTTTTGAAAGGAGAAAAATCTCATGAGTCTAAAAAAGAATATTGGTGTGTTAGTTCTTTTATTAGTACTTTTAAGCATGTCTGCAGTTTCTGCTGAAGATGTGTCTATTAATACTAATGATACTTATCAGGCACCAAATGAAATTCAAAAAGATTTCACATCTTTACAAACAGACATTGATAATTCTCAAAATGTATTTGAGCTTAATTATGAGGTCAAACACGGAGATGATGAAAAAAGGATAATTATGGTATTTCTATTACAAAGACTACTATAATTAACGGAAATGGTCATACAATTGATGCTAATGGTCATGGAAGTATTTTTTTGTAGTAAAAGATTCTTCTGTTACATTAACATTAAATGATTTGACTTTGATTAATGCAAATCCTGTTTCTGATAGTTCAGGAATTGTAAGTAATGGTGGGGCTGTTTACTTTGATGGTTCTACTTTAATAGTAAATAATGTGAATTTCAAAAACAATACTGTCTATAAATATGGTGGTGCAATTTACACTACTGAACTTGTATTGTAGACAGTTCTGTTTTTGATGGAAATGATGTGCATTCAGAAGTCAAAATATTGACAATGGAGGTGCAGCTATTCTATGCAGATAATGGTGCTTCATTATTAATCTCTAATTCACAAATAATTAATAACCATAAAAACATGGTTATTCGTGACAATAATGTTGGAGATCTTGTAGATGGTGTAGTAGTTGCAACAGGATATACTAAAATTTCAAAATCTTACTTTAGAAATAACAGCGGATGTTATGGTGGTGCTGTAACTTCTTTAGGTTACACTAACGCAGGTAAAAATCAGATTATCATTGAAAATTCAGTATTTGATGCAAATAGAGCATTCCAAGGTGCAGCTGTAAATGTTATAGGTTCTACTTTCAAAATATCTGAACCAATTTCACCAACAATAAAGGTGTTGGTTATGGAAGTGGAAATCCTAATGTAGGTGCTCTTCTTACATGGTATGGCTGTGAAGGTACAATATCTGATTGTAATTTTATAAACAATACTGCAGATAATGGTGCTGCTTATAGATTAGGGGAGATGATAATAATGGTGTTTCCAGTGCCAGTGTTGGACAGCTGTACTTTTATAAACAATACTGCATCCAATCAGGGTGGTGCTGTATATGAAGGTGGAAAAACAGGTAAAAGCTACTTTAGATATTAAAAAATTCCATATTCACCAATAACTCTGCAAAAAAAAAGAAGGTAGTGCTATTTATAGTGGATATACTTTAAATATTGATGATGATACAACATTTACTAATAATATGGTTTATATGTATTATACCGGTACTTTAAACATAGGTGAAATTAAAACCTTTACTGATTTGCAAAAAGCTATTAAACATGGTTGAAGGTGATATCTATTTAAGTTCTATGTTAGATAGTGAAGCTGATAAGTTTGTAAATGGTACGTATTGTTGTTGACCATCTTGTTAATCTTAAATGTGACGGTTTTTACTATTAATGCTAATAATTTAGGTAGGATATTTAATGTTACCTCAACAGCTGATAAATTAAATATATAATGCTAATTTAATTAATGGTAATGCTGATATTGGTGGTGCAATATATAATACTGGTTCTGTATATGCATACAACACTGCTTTTTAAAGACAATACTGCTGCTACTATGGGTGGTGCAGTATTCAACAAAGGAACTTTAACTATTCAAAAATGTATAGTGGATAGTAATGATATAACCAAACGTACTTCTTCTGCCTCTGAAGATTATGGTGGTGCAGCTATCTATAACTGGTATGATAGTACATTATTTATTAAAAATAGTACTATTTCCAACAACCTTAAAAATTATAAAAAATGGGGATTATGTTGTTGGTGCTGTAACTTCTTGGTAAAACTAAAATTTCAGAAAATTCTTATTTTGTTAATAACTCCTGGCCGTTGGGGTGGAGCTATTACTACTTTCAGGCAGTTCATTACCTGGTAAGAAAGTTAATGAATTAAGTATTAGTGATTCTACATTTAGTAAAAATGGAGGATTATACGGTGTAGGTATATTTATAGAAGGTTCTGAGTTCACGATTACTAGTTGTGTATTTGATAGCAATACTGCATCTGGTAAGGGTATATGACTCCAAATGAGTAAATAATGGAGCAGCTATTGAAGTAACCAATGTGATAAAGCTATTACTGGAACTATAAATAAAACTAAATTTACCAATAACAAATAAGTGGAGCTATTTGATATTTACATTAGGAACAAATTAAGTATAAATTCAAATTCCATTAATAACTCTGCTGATGTTGAAGGAATTTGGAGCTATAGATATTAAATGCTGCAAATGGTAACTAAAGTTACAATTTCCAGTTCTAATTTATTAACAATAGTGCACCAGTTGGTGGAGCTATATGCAATGTACATGATTTAACTGTTAAAGGATCTACTTTTTATTGACAATACTCTAATACTATATTTAATTGGGTAGGTGCTGGAGGTAATCTTAATTTAAATCTAAAGAACTTGGCTGATTTACAAAATGCTATTGGTCTTGTTACAGGTACTTTAACTCTTAAAAAATGTTGCAATGACTGCTAAAAAGAAAGCAGCTAACTTGTAAATGTGGTGTAGTTATTAATAAGAATATTGCTGATTGATGGTAAAGGTCATACTATTGAAAGAATTTACAGTAGGATTTTCAATATTAAGTGAAGGATTTACTGTTACTTTAACTAATGCTACTTTGATTAATGGTAAAAACGGATAAGGGTGGAGCTATTTTAATAATGGTTCTTTAACTTTTAAGTGATGTTAAATTAAGTGATAATGCTGCTGATAGTTATGGTTGGTGCTGTATTCAACAATGGTCATTTAGTTGTTTCTGATTCTGTATTTGATTCTAATGATATTGTTAATCGTGGTTCTGCTAGTGTTGATTATGGTGAGTGCAGCAATTCCATAACTGGTATGATGGTTGTTTTAACTGTATCTGGTTCTGTTCACTAACAATATTAAAATTATAGAGAAGTGTGATCGTTTTAGTTGGTGCTATTACTTTACTATTGGTGATGCTACAATTTCCGGTCTTACTTTTTTGTTAATATTAGCACAGCCCGTTGGGGTGGAGCTATCTCAACTGCAGGTTATTTGCTTGCTGATGATGTAAATACTTTAACTTTGTCTGGTTCTACTTTTAAAAAAGAATGGTGGATTGTATGGTGCTGGTATTTTGTAGCAGGGTCCCAACTTTGTGTATCTGATTCTTGTATTTATAAAACTCTGCATTTGGTAAAGGTGATATGACTCCCTAATAATAACAATGGAGCAATATTAAGTAACTGATACTGGTAAAAAGATATTGCTAGTGCTATACTGGTTCTAAATTTACTAATAATAAAAGCTCAATAACAATGGAGCTATATATATTTGTGAGGGTAATATTGCAATTTCTGATTCATTATTTGAAAATAACTCTGCTGATCATTGAAGGTGGAGCTATTGATATTGGTTCTGCAATAAATAATCCCGTAGTTACTATTAGAAGAAATTTGTTAATAATATACAAACTATTCACAACTCTAAAAATTGCATTTAGGTATTGAAACATTCACTGATTTGCAAATGCTATAAATCTTATTTGATAGTATTTTTTAACTCTTGATTCTGATATTGCAATGACTGATGATGAAGCTGCTGGCTTTTATAGATAGTGTTGCTATTAATAAAAATATTAAATTGATGGTAAAGGTCATACTATTAATGCAGAAGATTTAGGTAGGATTTTCAGTATTGGTGAAAGTTTACTGTTACTTTAACTAATGCTACTTTTAATTAATGGTAAAAGGCGGATAAAGGTGGGGCTATTATAATGATGGTTCTTTAACTTTTAAGTGATGTTAAATTAAGTGACTTACTGCTGATAAGTATGGTGGTGCTGTATTCAACAATGGTAAACTTTAGTTGTTTAGTAATTCTGTATTTGATTCTAATGATATTGTTAATCATTAGTAGTGCTAGTGTTGATTATGGTGGTGCAGCGATTTATAATTGGTATGATGGTGTTTTAACTTGTATCTGGTTCTAATTTCACTAACAATATTAAGAATTATAAGGAGAAATGGTGATCGTTTAGTTGGTGCTATTGCTACTATTGGTGATGCTACAATTTCCGATTCTTACTTTGTTAATAATGCTGGCCGTTGGGGTGGAGCTATTACTACTTCTGGCGCTTTGATTGCTGGTGATGATGTAAATACTTTAACTGTATCTGGTTCTACTTTTTAAAAAGAAATGGCGGATTATATGGTGCAGGTATTTTTTGTATGGGGATCTGACTTTATTGTGTCTGATTGTGTATTTGATAAAAAATACTGCATCTGGTAAAATAAGTATATGACTCTAATAATAACAATGGAGCAGCTATTGAAGTAACTGATACTAATAAAGCTATTGCTGGAACTATTACTGGTTCTAAATTTACCAATAATAAAGCTCAATATGGTGGAGCTATTGATATTTGTGAAGGTAACATTAAATTACGGATTCAGAATTTGTTAATAACTCTGCTGATGTTGAAGGTGGAGCTATTGATATTAGTACTGTTAATGGTAATCCTGGAAGTTTTAATTTCCGATTCTAAATTCATTAACAATAGCGCATCCTATGGTGGTGCTATAGTTAATGTGAAAGATTTAACTGTTAGAAACACTGAATTTGTTAACAATGCTCCTGATACTATATTTTTAATTATGTTGGCTTTGGAGGCAACCTTGATTTAGGTATTGAGAATTTCACTGATTTGCAAAATGCTATTGGTCTTGTTACCGGTACTTTAACTCTTAATCAAAATGTTGTAATGACTGATGATGAAGCTGCTAACTTTGTAAATGGTGTAGTTATTAATAAGAATATTAGAATTGATGGTAACGGTCATACTATTGATGCTAGGGATTTAGGTAGGATTTTCAGTATTGGTGAAGGATTTACTGTTACTTTAACTAATGCTACTTTGATTAATGGTAAAGCTGATAAGGGGTGGGGCTATTTATAATGATGGTTCTTTAACTTTAAGTGATGTTAAATTAAGTGATAATGCTGCTGATAGTTATGGTGGTGCTGTATTCAACAATGGTAACTTAGTTGTTTCTGATTCTGTATTTGATTCTAATGATATTGTTAATCGTGGTTCTGCTAGTGTTGATTATGGTGGTGCAGCGATTTATAATTGGAAAGAGGGCACAAAAAGCAAAGTAACTAATTCTAATTTTACTAATAATATTAAGGAGGTATAAGAATGGTGATAATTTAGTTGGTGCTAATACTATTAGTAATGCTACTGTTAGTGGTCTAACTTTGTTAACTCTACGTTGGGGTGGGCTGGCCCCCAGCTACAGGCTGAATTAAGGGAAAAATTCAAAAGTACTTCAACTTGGTATCTAATACTATATTTGAGATAATGCTGCTTTTATATACTGGTGCTGTTACATGAGGGATCTAATTACAATAGCTGATTGTGTATTTATTAATAATACTGCGTTTAGTAAAGGTAATATGACTCCAAATAATAATAATGGTGAGTGCTCTTATTTGTATCTCAAGTAAAGTAAATTCAATGAACCAATCACTGTTACTATTTCGGTTCTAAATTTACTAATAATAAAGCTCAATATGAAAAGCTGCTTACTTCCAATAAAGGATTTGTAACTATTACTGATTCCGTATTTGAAAATAACATAGCTACTGCTGAAGGTGGAGCTGTTGGCTTTTTCTCGTGCAAGGCGTTAAAGATTTAGTTGTATCAATAAATAATTCTTCATTTTGTGGTAATAAACCTGTTGCTGGAGCTATTTTTACAAATGTTGATTCAAAGATACAAATTCAAACTTCACCTAAAAACACAACGTCAAAAGGTGGAGCTGTTTTAAATGAGAATGGTGCAAAAATTAACTTTGTTGATAATTCTACGTTTTAAGAGATAAATAACAACACACAGAGATAGTTATGTAGTGGTCTTATTAAACAATGGTGAATTGATTGTTACTAACTCTGTATTTGATACTAATGATATTCTTAATCGTGTTTCTTTGGTGTGTTGATCATGGTGGAGCTGCTATCTAC
>VOFJ01003413.1_pt1 | contig 23877 bp, 31 predicted proteins | sample 5384081 | NCBI WGS metagenome assembly VOFJ01 (sample SAMN12384729, study PRJNA508395) | human gut metagenome | isolation source: healthy gut I | host: Homo sapiens | reverse complement strand
ATAAAGTATTACAAAAAGGTTGCTGTATAAAAACCACAGCAACCCCTATATATCACTCTGCAATCACTTCCAAGTTGTAGCCGACTTCCGCACAGAGCGAATGTAGAACGGGGCATCTGGATTAGCCCGATACAGCTTCTCGCGCAGATTGCAGATATGAAAACCTATCGTATTGTTTTCGTTTCCTGTGGTGAAATCGCCCCAGACCTGTTCGTAAATCTGTGCGTAGGTCAGCACACGGCCTTTGTTGGCGGCCAGCAGCAGGAGAATCCGATATTCTTTTGTGGTAAGCTGAATCTCCTGTCGATCCCGAAAGATCTTTCGTCTGCTTGGAAAGATCTCAAGACCGGGGAGCGACACCATCGGTTCCTCGTCGACCTCGATTTTTTCTATCTCAGGGTGGTTTTTGAGGATATCCAAAGCGATAGTTTGTGGAGAATTGGAGAGTAAATCATTATAGAGTTGATTGAGGTAACAATTATTATAAGTCACGGCAGGATTTCACCTCTTTTTTCACATAAAAAGGAGGGGAGCAAAAGAATGACATAAAAAGAAAACTTGATTGGAAAAATTCAGTTGCTTATAACCATCCTCGTAATGAAATGATGCAATTTGCGCGTCGGAATTTAACCATACGATGAAAGCATCCGCTTTTTGCATACGATGTACCTCCCAAATTTTAGTTCAGGAAAATGTGTAGATAAAGAGACTGTCAGGAAATCTCCACCGGATATAATGACTTTTGGATGTGCTTATTTTGATTACTCATTTGCCAGCAAGGACAATACTTTTTTGTAGGTTTTTCTTCTGACAGAACCGCACTAACACTGCTGATGCCAAAAAATCTGTCCCGATTGCGAGTTCATATAGTATGATTGTCCATCTACGATAAAAACGAGATCAACAGGAAAACTTGCATCTTCAATGTCATATTTTTGTGCCTTAATTATCTGTGAAATACTTGTTGAAGCAGCTTCATCAAGTACCACCGCCTTTAACTACATCTTGTCCGTCAGGTGTCATTTCACCAAGATATTCAACATAAACTGTGCCTTTTACCCAGTTTGTCTGATTCAAGCTATTGTCGGTAAGCCAGTCTGAAAGAAGAATTTTTATTTGTGGTATGCTATCATACAAAGAAAGGTACTCATCGGCAATTTTGGCATTCCCGGGAGTCATATTGTACATCAGATGCCAATACCAAACGAAATGCGGCTGCGTGGCCGTTGTGGCAATCGTATACTCTGGTTGAACATAGGAAAATCCAAAATCGGGAATTGTCCATCAATACATTCAACCCAAAAATAGAGAGCCCTTTAAATTTGTTCCGTCATCAGTTTCTTCCTCTCTCGCTGCAAGGCTATATACTTCGATATCACCATCATCGAAAATATCATAACTGAATTGGTTGCAAATATTCTATCATGTCTCCGATTGATATTGCTCAAACTTTGCGGGTTTAACTTGAAACATAATAAGCCATAAGACGACTCTTTCGCAACCTATAATAAAGTAGCGAGATAACCAGCGCTGCCTTCGTTTTCGCGGGGGTCCCGGGGAGCGCGTTAGCGGTAAGCACGGCAACTGCTTTTCCAATAAATCGGTTGTTCATTAACCCGAGCAGACGCAGATGTTGGGGTAGAACAAGGATTACTGTTCATAGAAAACTCAGTAGCGTAAATAAAGGGGCCCCAGCACCACATAGCCCTGCCGCCATAGGCGGCGCAGTTGCAAGCATCGCATTTTGATGTCAAAATACTGCTTGCTGGGGTAAACCCCAGTCCCCCATGCCGCCCGCGGGCGGGAACTTCTCGGCAGCATTGCCGGAAAGTGAGTCGGGTTCGGTGAATTCACCGAACCCGGTCAGACTTTTTGACAAAGGCTCAATCTTGCCAACCCCTTACTTTACCAGATCGTCTCCCGCACCGCTCGAATCAGCGTCACCACCCATGACAGCGCCGCAAGACCCACCAGCACAAGGAAAATGCCGTCCGCCAGAGCGGTATGGGCCAGATACCACGGGCGGAATACCGTGATTACCAGTGCACCGTACAGCAGCGGCGCAGACAACCGTAGCACCTGTGCCAGACGGACGATCCCGCCCAGCAGCGCCAGCCCCAATGATAAAACAGCATACATCATGTTCCGAGCCTCCTTCTTCGATTTGTGGTATGTTACCATCGGCAGACAGACTTTATAAGGGTCTGTCTGCCGATTTTTTCGCTTTGGGTGTCAATAAGACACCCTTGATTGGACGGCGAGGGTGTCTATTGCACACCCTGGATTTCAATTTTTTTTGCAAAATTTTTGGATTTTTTGTTATTCACCATGCTGTTTTTTCGGGATGGGTAGTGAGGGGGTATCTGAAAAAACAGAAAACCGCTCTCGGCAACATTGCCGGAAGCGGTCTGGAGGTGGTTTATGAACAAACAGACACATCGGACCTGCGTCCGCATGAGTGCCAAAGAATACAGCCGGCTCATGGAACGAAGCAGGGCGGCAGGGCTGTCTGCCAACGCATGGCTTATGGAGCAGCTCGCCGGCAATCGTCCCATCATCAGTCGGAACGGCGTCATGTCGGACTTTCTCTGCCTGCTCAATCAGAAGGGGCGGGAGATCAACACCGTGGCTCGTGCCTTCAACAGCGGATATGGCACGGCAGAGGGGCTCCAGCAAGCACTCGACTGTCTGAAGGACATTGCCCAGGGCAGCATACGAGGTCAGGAAGGAGGGATTCCCCCATGCGCCGTAAGCGCAAAAAGCCGCTTCCCAGAGGGAAACTGCGGGACAACAGCAAAAGCATCTCTGTCCGGATGACAGAGGAACAATTTCAAAGGCTGGAACGCTATCGGGAACTGACCCGCCTGCCGGTCACCACCTATTTCCGCAAGCTCATTGCAGAGAGCGAGATCGTGGAAAGACCCAGCCGGATCAGGTTTCGGCTCCACGAGGAAGTCAACAAGATCGACTTTCCAATATCCGCCAGATTCTGCGGAATCCCCGCGCAAAGGAACTGGACCGGGAGGCGGCGGACAGAATCCGTTTCCTGCTGGAACACATTCTCGAACAGGCCTACCACATAAACGCACACCATGATCTGAGCCACAAGGACGGGCAGTAAACACCCGCCCGTTCGCCCCGTGCCGCACCGTGCGGCGTTCTTCCGCACCGGGTAGCGCCCTGCCCATCCCCTCCGGCAGAGGCCCCCACAGGCGGCGTGTGGGCAAAATCGATCCAGTAAACAATAGGAGAGCCTATGGAGCAAAAAGCCAATATCACCATCGATAAGGAGCATATCACCGTGGAGCGGATGCAGACAGCCTGCGGGCGGGAGATTCGAGTCATCTCCGTGTTTCCCCGGCATGGCAGCGAAACCGTGGAGGATAAGCTGAAAGCCTTGGCGGAACTGGACTTCCGGCAGGGAAAGCTGTGCGCGTAAAGTGCTGGACATTTCAGACCGTTCGGGGTATTGTGGTGTCGCAATGCTCTGAACGGTTTGACAAAGAAAAGGAGGGCTGTATGAATCAGTCAAACCAAATCAGGAAAACCGCCCTGTACTGCCGTCTCAGCCAGGATGATGGGATAGAGGGCGATTCCAACAGCATCCAGAATCAAAAAAAAGCTATTTTGCAGAAGTTCGCGAAGATCACCATTTCCCCAGCCCCTGCTTTTATGTGGATGACGGTTTTCGGGAGGAAACCTTCCAAAGACCGGCGTTCCAGAAGATGATCTCAGACATGGAAAACGGCGAGATCGGGATCATTGTGACCAAGGATCTCAGTCGCCTCGGTAGAAATCAGCTTCACACGGGACTCTACATCGAGGAACGCTTCCCCATGTTCGGCGTCCGCTACATTGCCATCAATGACAATGTGGACACCGACAGCAGCGAGAGCAATGACCTCATGCCGTTCAAAAATTTGTTTAACGAGTGGTTTATTCGGGACACCAGCCGGAAGATCCGTGCGGTGCTGAAGGCCAAAGCGGAACGGGGGGAACGGCTGGGAACCAGAACGCCTTACGGCTACCGAAAGGACCCGGACACGAAAAAACTAATCGTGGATGATGAGGCGGCAGCTATTGTCCGCAGGATCTTTGCCATGTGCGCCAGCGGCAGTGGCCCCAGCCAAATTGCCCGCATTCTCAAGAAAGAGCAGATCCTGACGCCCACCATGTACGCCTACACCAGGTACGGCATCACGCACACCTGTCTGGATACAGCACATCCGTATAACTGGTCTGACAGCGCCATTGCCAATCTTCTGGAGAACGAGATCTATCTGGGCAATACCATCAACATGAAGCACAGCAGCAGATCCTACAAGGACAAGCGAAGGGTCGAACATCCAAGAGAGGAATGCCTGGTCTTTGAGAATACCCATCCCGCCCTCATTACGCGGGAGGTCTGGGACGTGGTACAGAGAGTCCGTAAGAACAAGCGCCGTCTGACCAAGATGGAAGAACAGAACAAGTATTCCGGTCTTGTGTTCTGTGCTGACTGCGGCTCCAACATGGTGCTGCACCGGGCACATACCATGTCCGCCAGCTACAATCACTTCACCTGCCGCACCTACAAGAAGGATGGATCGAAAGCCTGTACGGGCCACTATATTCGAGAGTGCGTTCTGGATGAAGTGGTGCTGGAGGACTTACGGAGAGTAACGGCCATGGCACGGGAACATCCGGAAAAGTTCGCCGCCTATATTGGCAGCAAGCAGTCCGCCGAGCTTCAGCGGGAAATCCGCAGGCAGGAGAGGGAACTGGCCGCCATGCGGAAGCGGAAAGCGGAACTGGACGCGATTTTCAAAAAGCTGTATGAGGACAGTGTGCTAGGCCGCATCACAACAGAGCAGTTTCAGATGCTCTCCGGCAGCTACACGGAAGAACAGAACCTCATCACTGTCGGTATTCCACAGAAAGAGAGTGAGATCCAGCATCTGCGGGAAACGGTGAGCGGGACGGACAGCTTCCTTGATAAGGCGAAGCGGTACACAGATATCACGGAACTGACGCCGGAGCTGCTGCGGCTGTTTATTGAGAAGATCGTGGTTCACGAAAAAGAGGTAAAGTGGTCTAAACACGCGCCTCAGACCGTGGAGATCTACTACAACGGCATTGGCTATGTCGGCAGTGGTCAGCAGGATGTGGAAGAAACGATGGAAGCACCGGAACCCCTACAAACCCAGGACACAGAGAGAAGCCCCGGCAGGCATCGTAAACACGATGACCTGCCGGGGTATCCCAGGAATCACTTGTTACTCCTGTGAGGGGAGAACATATTCTGCGGAGCCTTTTTTACATTTTGTATTCATTTTCTCTTCTGCCGGCGGATGTCTTCGCCGAAAAAGAGCAGCATTTGATACTCTCCCTGCAATCTTGACAGCACCGGCGCGCCGTAGCGCTGCCCGAGCTCGTCGGGGCTCAGGTTCGTGGAGATGACAGTCTTCTTCCCCGTGAGGCGCGTGTTGACGATCTGATACATCGCGCTGTGGACAAAGCTCGTCATCAGTTCGGTGCCGAGGTCGTCTAAAATCAGCAGGTCGCAGCCGAGCGCGCGGCTCACGGCGGTGTCGGCATTCTCGCCGTCGTCGCGGCCGAACTTCTGCGCCTCGAAGCGGGCGAAGATGTGCCCCGCCGTGTCGTAGACCACGCTGTGGCCGCTCGCGCTCACGACGCGCGCGATGGACGCGGAGAGGAACGTTTTCCCCAGTCCCGTGCCGCCGGTCAGCAGCAGGTTGCCGCTCTTGGGCGAAAACTCGTGCGCGTAGTCCTGGCAGATGTCGTACACGCGCTCCATGTTCGTGCGCGGCGACACGCCGAGGTCCTCGTCCGGCACGGACGAATAGTAGTCGAAGTTGAAATTTTCGAAGCACTGCGAGCCGAGGTCCAAAAGGCCCGAGAGCTCCTTGTTCTGCTCCTTGGCGTAATAGCCGCGCAGGCACGAGCAGACCTCGCTGCCGAGAAAGCCCGTGTCGTTGCAGCGCGAGCACTTGGGCTTTCCTCGAGATAGTCGCCCGGCAGTCCCGGGCGCGTCAGGAGAAGGCGCTTTTCCTGCTGCAAGTTGAGATTCTCCTCCCCGCAGCGCCTCGATGGCCGGGCGCGGGTCCGTCCCGCGGCGCAGACCGGAGGCGATGATCTTCGCCATCGTGTGCGACAGCTCGCGGTCGATCTCCTCAATGCGCGGGCACTTGATATACACCGCGCGCTCGCGCGGCGAAAATTCTCCGCGCGGCGCTGCTTGTCCTCATCGAAAGCGCGCCAGCGCTCAGCGCATCAGCCGCCCATCGTAAGACATCCTTCTCCCCCCGCTTTCGTTACTGATTCAAATATTCCTTCATCCAGGCGTTGCCGCCGTTGGTGTTCTTCTTCGGCTTGCTCTGCTCCTTGGCGTTCTCGGCCCTGACCTCGGCGAGCGTGTGCAGGCCCTTTTCGTGCCAGCGTTTCAAAATGCCGTTGCAGTACGGCCAGCGGAATTCGTGGCAGTGCAGGATCGTCCGGTCGTAAGCCTCAGCCACGGTCTCCGCCGGAAATCCCATCTCCGCCCACGCGGAGAGATACTTTCCTCGCTCGGCGCGCTCGCGCGCGGGTTCTGCATTTGCAGCGCCGCCATGTACTCCGGGATATCTGCCGCGCAGAACTTGCTCGCGCTTCATGTACTCGCTGGCCTTTTCGATGGAAAGAGCTCCTTGCGCGCCCAGACGTAGCCCTCTTTTTCGATCTCGCGCATGTTGGGCAGCCGCCCCTCGCCGAACTGCTGCTCCTTTTTTTCGCGATGCAGTAGTTGACGAGCGTGTAGACCACGTCCGCGGGCAGACCCAGATATTCGTACAGCCCTAACAGCTTCTTGCCCGACGGGGTCGAGAGCGGGCCGAGCTTGTGCTCCACCTCGCGCAGAAGGCAGGCGAAGCGCCCGTCGCCCTCCAGCTTTCGCGCGATGTCTTCGCGCGTGTACTCGGGCGGCTCGCTGAGCTGCTGGGGCGGCGGAAGGGGCGCTTCCTCCCTTCTTCTCCGGCGCGCCGACGAGCTTCATCTCGTAGAGCGCCTGCTCCGCCGCGCGAAGACGCGTTTCGTCCCCGCCCGGCTCGCGCGCGAGCTTGCCGGAGTCCGCCGCGCCGCGCGCAGGATGGCGAGGTACAGCAGCGCCGCGTCGCCGCTGCCACCCGCGATCAATCGCTTGACCGTCGCCGATGAGAGCGTGATGTTCTCCTCGGTGCTCAAATGCAGCACATAGCCTGCCATGTTCCCCGCCTCCCTTCGTCCATTTTCGATTCCATTATTCTACATGAAATTTTCCCGTTCGTAAACATGAAATTTTTTGCTTCCCCCTTTTCACATTTTCACTCCCGTGTTATACTGTTAGAGATTATATGGGTGGAATTTGCCCTTTTTTGTGCAACGCCGAAATAGAAAGGAGCACACAAATCATGGAAAACCGCATCACGATCTCCATCTGCGACGAGGAATACACCTTTGTCGCCGAGGAAGCCCCCTCCTATATGCAGAAGGTCGGCTCCTACGTCAACGACAAAATGAGCGAGCTGCTCGACGCTGCCAAGGTCGGCCGCACGGACGCCGCCGTGCTGACCGCCGTGAACATCACCGACGAGCTCTTCAAAGAGCGCGAGGCCGGCGAGGCGCTGCGCCGTCAGGTCAAGCAGTACCTTGACGAGGCGTCTCAGGCCAAGAATGAGGTCAGCGAGCTCAAGCGCGAGATCTTCAAGCTCCAGCAGCAGAAAAAGTAAGCCTTGACGACGGAGCTGTTAGCGCCCGCGGGCGGGCAGGAGGCGCTTGTTGCCGCCGTGCAGAACGGCGCAGACGCCGTGTATATGGGCTTTGGCAGCTTCAACGCGCGCCGCAGCGCCAGAAACTTCAGTGATGAGGAATTTCTGGCGGCGGTGCGTTATTGCCATTTGCGGGGCGTGAAGGTCTATTTGACGCTCAACACGCGCTCGTCACCGACCGCGAGCTCCCCCGCGCTTGCCGCGGAGGCGCGCGCCGCGTCGGAGTGCGGCGTGGACGCGATCCTGGTGCAGGATTGGGGCGTTCTGGCGACGCTGCAAAAGCTTATCCCCGACGTGCCGCTGCACGCCTCGACGCAGATGAGCCTGCACACGCTCTCGGGCGTTCAGGAAGCGGCAAGGCTCGGCATGACGCGCGCGGTGCTCGCGCGTGAGCTTTCGCGCGGGGAGATCGCCGAAATCTGCCAAAAAAGCCCCATCGAGATCGAAACGTTCGTCCACGGCGCGCTGTGCATGTGCTACAGCGGCCAGTGCGAGATGTCTGCCGTCATCGGGCGGCGCAGCGGCAACCGCGGCGCCTGCGCCCAGCCCTGCCGTCTGCCCTACGGCTTTTCCGGCAGGGCGGACGGCCATCCGCTGAGCTTAAAGGACGCGAACCTCGCGCCCTTCGTGCCGGAGATGATGGACTTGGGCGTTGCCTGCCTCAAGATCGAAGGGCGCATGAAGCGGCCGGAGTATGTCGCCGCCGTGACGGAAATATACGCGCGCCTTCTGCGCGAGCATCGCACGCCGACGAAGGACGAGCAGAAAAAGCTCGCCCTCGCCTTCTCGCGCGACAGCTTTACCGAGGGGTACTACCGCGGCGTGCGCGGACGCGAGATGTTCGGCACGCGGCCCGAAAATGCAAGATGGCCCGAGGACTGGTTCAGCGAGATTCGCGCGCGCTATGAAAAGGAATCTGCGGCTTGTGCCGCTCGCATTAAATTGCACCATCCGCGCCGGAGAGCCGATGCACCTGACAGCCGAGGACGCAGACGGCCATGCTGTGACCATCACCGGCGCAGTGCCCGAGGCGGCGCGCAGCCGCGCCGTCACCGCGGAAGAGGTCGAAACGCGCCTCAGGAAAACCGGCGGCACGGCATTTTCGGCGGCGCAGTGCGCCGTCGCACTCGACGGCGGTCTCGCCGTCAGCGCGGGCGCGCTCAACGCCCTGCGCCGCGAAGCGCTCGCGCAGATGGAAGCGCAGCGCACCGCCGTGCCGGAACGCCGCGTATTCGACTTTGTCCTGCCCGAAACGGTCAAAAACAGTACGGACAAGCCGCTTTTGACCGTCTCCCTCCACAGGGCCGAGCAGCTGAGCGAAGAGCTTGTCGCCCTCGCTCCCGCGCGGGTGTATGTGCCTGTCGAGCTGCTGCCCCAGCTCGACCTTTCACCACATCTCGGCAGAACCGAATTTTTCGCGGTGCTGCCGCGCATCTACCGCACACAGGACGATCCTATTTTGCGCGCGCTGCTCGAGGACGCCGCCAAAAAAGGCGTCACGGGCGTGTCGCTCGCCAACCTCGGCCATCTCTCGCTCGTGCGCGGACTTGATTGCAAGCTGCACGGCGGCTGGCCGCTGAACCTCTACAACTCCGCCGCGCTCGCTTTCTGGAAAGAACAGGGACTTTCGAGCGCGTGCGTCTCGTTCGAGCTGCGCGACGCGCAGATTCGTGACCTCAGCAAGTGTCTCCCGTGCGAGGCCATCGTCTATGGCCGCCTTCCCCTGATGCTCACGGAAAACTGTCTGAATGCGAACGCGTTCGGCTGTCGATACTTTACCGAGCGCCCTGCGTCCGTCCCGGCAGACGGCGCGTGTGCAAGCGCGCCGGAGCTGACCGACCGGCGCGGCGAGCACTTCCCCGTGCTGCGCGCGTGGGGCTGCCGCAGCGAGATCGAGAACGGAAAGATTCTTTATCTCGCGGACAAATCGAAGGACTGGCAGACGCTCGGTCTGCGCTTTGCGCAGCTCCGTTTCACGACCGAGAGCTCCTCTGAATGCGTCCGCGTGCTGCGCGCGTATCAGGGCGAGACGGTCGAAGCGCCGGAGAATATCACCCGTGGTCTCTTCTATCGCGGCGCAGAATGAATTCCAAATTGTAATTTTTTATCTTGATTATACTTTTTATTATCAAATAGTGAGGCAATATCATGGCAATCGTTTTGGCATCTCAATCCCCGCGCCGTCAGGAGCTGCTCGCCCGCATCGGCGTGGAGGACTTCAAAACGCTCTCGCTCGACATCGACGAGAGCTATCCGGAAGGTCTTTCTCCCGAGGACACGGTGCGCTACATTGCAAAGAAGAAGTGTGACGCGGCCGCCGCCCTCTGCTCTCCCGACGATCTCATCATCACGGCGGACACGATGGTCTTTTTGGGCAATGACCGCCTCGGAAAACCGCGCGACGAGGAGGACGCGCTGCGCATGCTGCGCGCGCTTTCCGGCCGCGCTCACACGGTCTGCACGGGCGTGAGCGTTCGCCGCGGCGCGCAGGAAGAGCGCTTCGCCGTGTCCACGCGCGTCTTTTTCCGCCCGATGACGGACGACGAGATCCGTGCCTACATCAAAACCGGCGAGCCGATGGACAAAGCCGGCGCCTACGGCGTGCAGAGCCGCGGCGCGCTCTTCGTCGAGCGCATCGACGGCGACTTTTTCAACGTCATGGGACTTCCCGTTGAGCAGCTTGGCTTAGTGCTCGCGCGCTTTGGCGTCAAGCTCCTCTAACCTCTCCCCTGCCCTACGATGAAAGGAGGGTAAGCCTTGAAAGAATTTTTCCGTCAGCACGGGCTGCGCATTCTGGCCGTCGCCGCGGCGGTCGCCGTGGCATTGAGCCTTTTGACCTACTTTTCCTCGACGTCCTCGGTGCTTGAAAACATCGCGGGCGTGCTGACGTACCCGTTCCGCGCCGCCGCCACCGCCGTGAGCGACTGGGCGGCCGACAAGCGCCAGTATTACGAGGACACGACCACACTCAAGGAGGAAAACGCGGCGCTCAAAAAAGAGATCGCGGACCTTCGCGCCCAGCAGCGTCAGGCGCAGGCCGACAGCGAGGAAAATAAGCTCCTGCGCGAGCTTTTGAAGCTCCAGCAGCAGCGGCGCGACTTCACATTTGTCTCCACCGCCGTGCTCGCCCACAGCGAGAGCAGCTGGACGTCGTCGCTGTCTCTCAACCACGGCACCGATCAGGACATCGCCGTGGGCGACTGCGTCGTCAGCGCCGAGGGGTATCTCGTCGGCGTCATTTCCGAGGTCGGCCTCAACTGGTCGACAGTGCTGACCGCCATCGACACGGACACTGAGCTCGGCGCGCGCATCTTCCGCACCGGCGAGGTCGCCGTGGCGGAGGGTGACTTCGCCCTGATGGGTCAGGGCAAACTGAAGCTCTCGTACCTCACGTCGGACGACGAGGTGCTCATCGGCGACCAGATCGTCACGTCGGGCCTTGGCGGGTACTACCCGAGCGGTCTTGTCATCGGTTCGGTCGAATCGCTCCAGACCGGCGACGACGGCCTTGCCCGCTACGCGGTCCTCACGCCCATGATGGACTTTGCCGCCCTGACCGAGGTGTTCGTCATCACGGACTACGACATTGTCGACTGAGGGAGGCGCGCATGAATCTCACCCAAACCACCGCGCCTAAGTGGACGTTTTACGCGCTCGCCGCCGCGGCGCTCTTTTTCCTGCGGCGGCTGCTTCTCGGGTCGATGACGTTTTTCGGCGTCATCCCCTTTCTGCCGCCCGTCATTTTGGCGGTCATGGCATCGTTCGAGCTGCCGCGCTCAGCCGTCATCGCGGGCATCGTCTTCGGCGCGCTGTGCGACCTTGTGCTCCCCGCGCCATTCGCGTGCTTGTACACGATCGCGTTCACGCTTGCGGCACTGCTCATCTCAACAGTTGTCAGTAATTTGCTGCAGCAGGGCTTTGCCCGTGCGCTGCTCTCGACCGTGCTGACATTTCTGCTCGTTGACCTCTTGCAGGCGTTCGCGCTGCTGCCGCGCAGCGGCTCGACCGCCATTATGCCGATGCTGCACCTGTTCGCGCGCGAAACGGCGCTCTCGTGCCTGCTTCTTCTGCCGGTCTATCCGGCGCTGCGCGCCATCCGCCGCATCTTCCCCGACTGATTTTCCCCATTTTTCCCAAGCCTCAAGGAAAGGAGGCCGCTATGGATCCCAAACGCTTTACCCGCCGCCTGATCGCGCTCGGCGCGGCGATGTTTCTCTGTGCGCTCGTATTCGTTATCACGCTCTTTGACGCACAGATCGTCAACGGCGACGATTACCTCGATAAGTCCATCCGCACGAACGCCAAGACCGAGACCGTCAAGGCCTCGCGCGGCATCCTCACCGACCGCAACGGCAAGGTGCTCGTGTCGAACCGCGCGGTCTACACGCTGAATTTTTGATTCCTCGCTCGTCTCTTCCGACGAGCTCAACGACGCACTGCTGCGCGTCATCGAACTGATGAACGCGCAGGGCGTTGAAATTAAGGACACGCTTCCGCTCGCCAGGACCTCGCCCTACGCCTACGACACCGCGAACGGCAGCGCGAAAACGCTCGTCAAATACCTCGTCTCGCTCAAGTGGATCAATGAAACGAACGTCGGCGACGACGGCCTCCCCCTACGCTGACAGGCTCTGCGCTGTATCTGAAGCTGCGCAGCGAGTACGGGATCGACGAAACGCTCCCGAATTCCACGGTGCGCACGCTCATCGGGCTGCGCTACTCCCTCGCCTCCGCCAAGATGAACGGCTCCACGACCTTCGAATTTGCGAGCGACGTGGATGTTTCGCTCATTTCCCTCATCAAGGATGGCAACTATGCCGGCGTGCAGGTGGATACCTCGTCCGTGCGCGTTTACGAGACCGACTACGCCGCCCACGTCCTCGGCTACACCGGCAGCATTCAGGACTGGGACGATTATAAGGATAAGGACGGCTACACGCTCGCGAGCACCGTCGGCATCTCCGGCGTGGAGAGCGCCTTTGAAGAATATCTCCACGGCAACGCAGGCAAGCGCCTTGTGACCTTCGACAACGACTCCGGCAAGATCACCGGCGAGCTCTACTCCGTGGAGCCCAAGCCCGGCTCCACCGTGGCGCTGACGATCGACATCGACTTTCAGGCTCAGGTGGAGGAGGCGCTTAAAAAAAATACCGTCTCTTCCATGACAAAATCCGACGGCAGCGACCGCGGCGCGGCCGTGGTTGGCCGTCGTGCAGGTCGGCACGGGCGACGTGCTGGCGCTCGCGTCGTATCCGACCTATTCCCTCTCGACGTTCCGTCAGGATCTTGCAGAGCTCTCCACCGACCCCTTGCAGCCGATGTGGAATCGCGCCACGCAGGGAAAATACGCCCCGGCTCGACCTTAAAGCCCTTGACGGCCATCGCCGCGCTCGAATCCGGCGCGACGACCGTGCGCGAAAAAAAGATCTACGACTCCGGCAAGTGGACGTACCCCGGCTACTCCGCGAGCTACACCTACTGCTGGAAGCGCAGCGGCCATGGCTCGCTCAACGTCCGCGGCGCGATCATGAATTCCTGCAACTATTTCTTCGCCGAAATGGGCTACCGCATGGGCATGGACACGCTGCGCGAGTATTACGCGAAATTCGGTCTCGGCGCGCCGACCGGCATTGAGATCGGGCGACACCGCAGGCCGCCTTCCTCACAGAACGAGGGGCGAGAACCTTGCCCCGTGGGCGGCGTTCGGTCAGGCGAATCCGGGAATACTCCCCTCCAGCTCGCAAATTACATCGCGACGCTCTGCGGCGGGGGGTGACCGCTACGCCACGCACCCCAGAAAAACGTCCGCTCCAGCGGCTCCGGTGCGCTCGAATACGTTTACGACGCCGAGCCGATCGAGACGATCGCCATGAGCAGCGAAAATCTCTCCGCCGTCCTCGCCGGTATGCACGACCTCGCGACTGACGGCGCGGTGTCGCAGTATTTCAAGAACTGTATCGTCGACGCCGCGGCCAAGACCGGTACGATCCAGACTGGCGACACGAAGAACAACAACGGCGCGTTCGTCTGCTTCGCCCCCTACGACGATCCGCAGATCGCCGTCGCCATCGTCATCGAAAAGGGCGGCTCCGGCGCAGCGTTGGCCTCCACCGCCGTGCAGGTGCTCAACGCTTACTTCTCCAACACGTCCGCGTCCTCCGCGATCACGGGCGAAAATACACTGCTGGGTTAAGCGCGCCGTTTCGCGCGCTTTTGCCTGTTTCAGCCGCTTTATTTGGCAGAAAGGAATGTGTTATGTCAACTAAATGGTTTGATCCGCGCGATCTTCTCTTCAAATCTCCCGCTTTGGCGCGGTGCCCTGCGGCGCCGTGTCTCGTTCTGCTTTCGCCCCGAGCGCGGCGCGGCGGTCACGCGCTGTGAGCTGCTTGCTCACGGCGAGTTTGCCGACCAATGGACGACGGTGGAGCTTACTCCCGCGCAGGAGGACGGCCACGTCGTCTATCGCGGCATCTTCACCGCGCCGGATGACGTGGAGCTCGTCTGGTATCACTTCCGCCTGCGCTGGGCGGACGGCGGCGAGAGCTGCTATGGCAAAAACGGCCTCTGCGCGTGGGACGCGGTCGAGCCCTGGCAGCTCACGGTCTACGACGACACACAAAACGCCCGACTGGTTCGGCCGCGGCGTCACCTACCAGATCTTCCCCGACCGCTTCCGCCGCGCTAAATCTCGTGATGTTGCAGGCCTTGTCGGCCCGCGCACGCTGCACGAAAATTGGGACGAGCTTCCCGAATACCGCCCGAACGCCGAGGGCGAGATCACGTGCAGCGACTTTTTCGGCGGTGACTTGCAGGGGATCACGGAAAAGCTCGACTACCTCGCCTCTCTCGGTGTGACGACACTCTACCTCTACCCGATCTTCGAGGCCTCGACCAACCACCGCTACGACACGGCCCGTTATGAGCGCCTTGACCCGCTGCCCGGCGATGAAGCGGACTTCCGCACGCTCTGCGCGGAAGCGAAAAAAGCGCGGCATCCGCGTCATGCTCGACGGCGTGTTCAACCACACAGGGCACGAAGAGCGTCTACTTCAACGCCGACAGCTTTACGACGACCTCGGCGCGGCGCAGGGCGAGCAGTCGCCCCTATTACCGCTGGTACAACTTCCACCCCTTCCCCGACGAGTACGACGCACGGTGGGGCATCAAGAACCTGCCCGCAGTCAACGAGCTGGAAAAAAGAGCTATGTTGACTACATTATTGAGGGCAACAACTCCATTATCAAGCGCTGGCTGCGCGCGGGCGCATCCGGCTGGCGGCTCGACGTCGCCGACGAGCTCCCCGACGAGTTCATTGCCAAAATTCGCGCGGCGATGAACGAGGAGAACCCCGACACTTATCTTCTCGGCGAGGTCTGGGAGGACGGCACGACGAAGATCGCCTACTCCCAGCGCCGCAAGTACCTGCTGGGCCGCGAGACGAACGGCCTGATGAACTACCCGTTCCGCACGGCGCTGATGGCCTATTTGCTCGGCGGCGGCGCGGAATACTTCCGCGACAGCATGGAGGAGCTGCGCGAAAACTATCCTGCGCCCGCGTTCTACGGTGCGATGAATTTCCTCTCGACCCACGACACGCCAAGGCTTTTGACGATTCTGGCCTCACCTCCCCGCGCCGCAGACGCGCGACGAGCGCGGTCTATCACCTCAGCGATTCCGACCTTGCGCGCGGCATGTCGCTTCTCAAGCTCGCGGCTCTGATCCTTCTACACCTTCCCCGCTCGCCGATGCTCTACTACGGCGACGAGGCCGGCATGCAGGGCTTTGAAGACCCGTTCAACCGCGGAACCTACCCGTGGGGACGCGAGAATGCCGAATTGGTGCAATACTTCCAACAGCTCGGCGCGCTGCGCAAATCGCACGAGGCGCTGCAAAGCGGCACGATCGTCTACCATGCCGCGCAGGGCCGCGCGCTGGCGTTCTCGCGCCGCACGGAGCACGACCACTGCCTCACGGCAGTCAATGCGGGCGACGAGCCCGTCACACTCACCCTTCCGTGGGACGGCACGCTCGCCGAGGACGCCCTGTCCCATCAGGAGTTCTTCTGCGGCAACGGCCTGCTTCGCCTGACGCTCGAACCCTACGGTACGATGCTGCTGACCCAGCCGCAGGAGTGATTTGTTTCACGTGAAACACTGATTTCAGGTCATGGTAAAGGTCAGCGCCTTTACCATGGCCCTTTTCTGTCCTCAGCACTGCCCCAGCGGCGATACCCCATCACCGGCCCAAACAGGGGCAAATCGGGGCGTAAAGGCCTGCGCCTTGTCATGTTTCACGTGAAACAAATTTGCAAAATTTGAGCTTCCCTGTTGAAATTGAGCCGTTTTGTGCTATACTGAACAAGAATGAAAATGGATCAATGCTTCTATGACTAAGGTGGGTGTTTTTTTGGCTAAAATCGTTGCAATCGTCAATCAAAAGGGCGGCGTCGGCAAAACGACGACCTGTGTCAACCTGACCTCCTCCCTCAAGGAGAAAGGCAATCGCGTCCTGCTGTGTGACTTCGACCCGCAGGCCAACTCCACCTCCGGCATGGGTGTGGACAAGGCGGCCTCGCGCGGCGTTTATGACGTGCTCATCAACGGTGCGGACGTCACGGCCAGCGTGGCGCACACGCGCTACGGCGATGTGCTCCCCTCCTCGAAAGCCCTGGCGGGCGCGGGTATTGAGATGATCGACCGCGAAAACCGCGAATTCCTACTCAAGCAGGCGCTCGATATTCTCTCGCCCAATTACGACTTTATCCTCATCGACTGCCCGCCGTCGCTCGAACTCTTAACGGTCAACGCCCTCTGCGCCGCGAATTCCCTGATCGTTCCTGTGCAGGGCGAATATTTCGCGCTCGAGGGCCTGTCCGACCTGATGCACACGGTGCGCATGGTGCGCCGCAGCCTGAATCCCGGCTGGAGCTCGAAGGCGTGCTGCTCACGATGTTCGACGGGCGCACGAATCTCGCCCTCCAAGTTGCGGAAGAGGTCAAGCGCTACTTCCCCGGCAAGGTGTATTCGACCGTCATCCCCCGCAATGTGCGCCTTTCCGAAGCGCCGAGCCACGGCAAGCCGATCAACTACTACGACCGCACCTCCCGCGGCGCGGAGGCTTACAGCGACCTCGCCAACGAGTTTTTGAAGCAGAACCGCTGATACATTAAATATAAGGGCGCATTCCGCCCGCTTCATCCCACAGAAAGGAGAAGTTTCCATGGCAAATGCAAACCGCGGGCTCGGCAAGGGGCTCGGCGCGCTGCTGGGCGACGCCGCCCTGCGCACCGACACGTCCGACAACCTCTACCTCCCCATCTCGCAGATCGAACCCTATGCCAATCAGCCGCGCCGCCACTTCGATGAAGAGGCTCTGCAGGATCTGGCCGATTCCATCCGCGAGCACGGCATTATCCAGCCGTTGACGGTCCGCCGCCTTTCTTCCGGCTACTATCAGATCATCGCGGGCGAGCGCCGCTGGCGCGCCGCGCGCATCGCCGGTCTTGCCGAAGTGCCCGCCATCGTCATCGAGGCGGATGACCGCAAGATGACCGAGCTCTCGCTCATCGAAAACCTCCAGCGCGAAGACCTTGACCCCATCGAAGAAGCCGAGGGCTACAAAACGCTGATGGACAACTACCATCTCACGCAGGAGGAGGCCGCCGAGCGTGTCGGCAAGTCCCGCTCCACCGTGGCAAACAGTCTGAGATTGTTAGGGCTTTGCCCCGAGGTGCGGCAAATGCTGCAAAACGGCGACCTCTCCGGCGGTCATGCCCGCGCGCTGCTGCCACTCAAGGCCGATTTGCAGCTCGACGCGGCAAACCTGATCGTCAAGCAGGGTCTCAGCGTCCGCCAGACCGAGGCGCTCGCCAAGCGCCTGAGTAACCCTAAGGAAGAGCGCAAACCCACGAACGACGAGCTCATCGCCGAGAGCTACGGCCGTCTGGCCGCGCAGGAGCTCAGCGATAAGATCGGCCGCACCTGCCGCATCGTGTCCGGCAAGAAAAAAGGCCGCATTGAGCTCGACTATTACGGCATCGACGACTTAAACGATCTGCTCGAAGCGCTCGCCGCCATCAAACGCAGAAAGAACGGAGACGAATAACCATGTCCGATTTGATTCACGAGGGCCCCAAGGACCCGAATAAGCCGCCCGTGCCCGGCGAAGAAAAGCCCACCACCGAGCGCGAGCGCATGAAAAAAGTATATACTTACGTTGCGATCCTCTTCACCGTGGCATTTTTGCTGATTTTGTGGACATTTCTCATGAATCAGCGCAGCATCAACGAGATCAAGGACGGCAACACCGCCCTGCAAAGCACCTTACAGCAGAACGACTCGCTCGAAGCGCACATCGCTGAGCTTGAAGAGCAGCTTGCGACCGCGGAAGAGGACAAAAAGGCGCTCGACGAGACCGTCGGCCTTCAGTCCAACCAGCTGCGCGCGCTCGACTGGCTGCTTGAGATCGAAAACGCCTACAACACCGGCGATCTCGACGCCGCGAAAGACAACATCCGCTCATTCGAGGAGACCGGCACGGTGGAATTCCTGCCCAAGGAGCCGCTGCGTACCGGCATCACCGGCGACGACGCCCCCTCCCCCGCCGCGCGCTACCAGTCCATTGTGGACAAGCTGTTTCCGGACGGCGTAAAATAAGAAGCCAAATGGTCATTTACTTTACAACGATAACGAGGTAAATCATTATGCTGGATATGAAATTCCTGCGGGAAAATCCCGATCAGGTCAAGGAAAACATCAAGAAGAAGTTCCAGGACGAAAAGCTCCCCCTCGTCGACGAGGTCATCGAGCTCGACGCCAAGAACCGCGCCGCCATCACCGAGGCGAGCGAGCTGCGCGCCAGCCGCAACGCCCTCTCGAAGCAGATCGGCATGCTGATGGGTCAGGCGAAGAAGGACCCGAGCAAGCTCGAAGAAGCCGAAAAGATCAAGGCAACCGTCAAGGCGAACGCCGACCGCCTGGCCGAGCTTGAAAAGCTCGAAGAGGAGTATGAGCAGAAGATCCACAAGATCATGCTGCTGATTCCGAACATTATCGACCCCAGCGTCCCCATCGGCCCGGACGACAGCTGCAATGTCGAGGTCGAGCGCTTCGGCGAGCCGAAGGTCCCCGATTTTGAAATTCCCTACCACACGCAGATCATGGAGAGCTTTGACGGCGTCGACATGGACGCCGCGGGCCGCGTCTCCGGCGCGGGCTTCTACTACCTGCTCGGCGACATCGCGCGCCTGCACGAGGGCGTGCTCGCTTACGCGCGCGACTTTATGATCGACAAGGGCTTCACATTCTGCATCCCGCCGTTTATGATCCACGGCAACGTGGTCGAGGGCGTCATGAGCCAGACCGACATGGACGCCATGATGTACAAGATCGAGGGCGAGGACCTCTACCTCATCGGCACGAGCGAGCACTCGATGGTCGGCCGCTTCATCGGCGAAATTCTGCCCGAGAGCAGCCTTCCCCAGACGCTGACGTCCTACTCCCCCTGCTTCCGCAAGGAGAAGGGCTCCCACGGCATCGAGGAGCGCGGCGTGTACCGCATCCACCAGTTTGAAAAGCAGGAGATGATCGTCGTCTGCAAGCCCGAGGACAGCATGGACTGGTACGAGCAGATGTGGAAGTGGAGCGTCGAGCTGTTCCGCTCGATGGACATCCCCGTCCGCCAGCTCGAATGCTGCTCCGGCGACCTCGCCGATCTGAAGGTCAAGAGCTGCGACATCGAGGCGTGGTCCCCGCGCCAGCAGAAGTATTTCGAGGTCTGCTCCTGCTCGAACCTCGGCGACGCGCAGGCCCGCCGCCTGAAAATTCGCGTCAAGGGCGAGGACGGCAAGATGTACCTGCCACACACGCTGAACAACACCGTCGTCGCACCCCCGCGCATGCTGATTGCATTCCTTGAGAACAATCTGCAAGCCGACGGCAGCGTGCTGATCCCCAAGGTCCTCCAACCCTACATGGGCGGCAAGACCGTTCTCATTCCCAAAAAGTAAATCCAATCCGCAATATTATTCCGTTTTTATACGATAAGTTTTCGTTTTTCGCACATTTTCAGCAAAGAGGTGCTTCCCGTGAAAAAGTTTTTTGAAGAGTTCAAGGCCTTTGCCATGCGCGGCAACGTGCTCGATATGGCCGTCGGCGTCGTCATCGGCGGCGCGTTCGGCAAGATCACGACCTCGCTCGTCAATGATATCATCATGCCGCTCATCTCCATGCTGACCGGCGGCGTCGACTTCTCCGCGTGGAAATGGGTGCTCAAGGAAGCCGTCATGGAGGGCAGCAAAGTCGTCACACCCGAGGTCGCCGTCAACTACGGCAACCTGATCGCCGTCATCCTCGACTTCATCATCATCGCGTTCGCCGTGTTCTGCATGGTCAAGGCCATCAACAAGATGCACGACAAGCTCACGGGGCCCGCCGAGCCGGAGCCCGAAAAGGCCCCCGAGCCGACGAAGGAAGAAGTTCTGCTCACCGAGATCCGCGACCTTTTTGAAGGAGCAGAGCAAATGAACGAGCTTTTTGCAGGGCCTCAGCGAGCTGGGGCTGGATGTAAGCCGGGCGGAAACGCTCGAGCGCTTCTCCTCCCTGCTGCTGGAAAAGAATCAGGTGATGAACCTCACAGCCATCACCGAGCCCGACGCCGTCGCGCAGCTCCACCTGCTCGACAGCGCGGCGCTGCTGCCTTTTGTCGATCTGACGGGTAAAACCGTCGTCGACGTCGGCACCGGCGCGGGCTTTCCCGGGATGCCGCTGCGTATTTTAAAAGACGACTTCGACCTCACACTGCTCGACTCGCTCGGCAAGCGCGTCAACTGGCTGCAAGAGGTCTGTGACGAACTGCAATTAAAGCGCGTCGCCTGCGTCCACGCGCGAGCGGAGGAATTCGCCATGCAGCACCGCGAGCAGTTCGACATCGCCACCTCGCGCGCCGTCGCGCAGCTTTCGATCTTATCCGAGCTGTGCCTGCCGCTCATCAAGGTCGGCGGACAGTTCATCGCCATGAAGAGCGTCGACACCGAGGACGAGATCGACGCGGCAAAGAGCGCCATCAAGACGCTCGGCGGCCACATCGTCAAGGTCGAGGACTACACCATCCCGACGAGCGACGTCGTCCACCGCCTTGTCATCGTCGAAAAGGTCTCCCCTACCCCGCGCGCCTATCCGCGCGCCTTCGCCAAGATCAAAAAAGCCCCGCTGTAACGCATCAAATTCACAAAAAGGAGGTACGAGCCTTGTCTCAGGTCATCGCCGTCGTGTCCGGCAAGGGCGGCACGGGAAAAACTTCGTTCACGACGCTCACCGGCATGGCGCTCGCGCAGCTCGGCAAAAAAACGCTGCTGCTCGACTGCGACATCGGCCTGCGCAATCTCGACCTCTACCTCGGCGTATCGGATCGCGCACTCATGGACTTCACCGACGTGATCGCCGGACGCACGACACTCGCTCAGGCCGTCGTGCGCCATCCGCTCTACCCGAACCTGTATCTGCTCACCGCGCCCGTGAGCTTCGGCGTGCGCCTGCCGAGCAAGCGCGAGATGCAGCGGCTTATCGACGAGATCCGCCGCCATTTCGACTTCTGCCTCATCGACGCCGCCGCCGGCATCGGCGAAGCCTTCGCACTTGCCACCTGCTGCGCCGACCGCGCCGTGGTCGTCACCACGAACGACCCCTCGAGCCTGCGCGACGCGCAGCGCACCGTGATGGAGCTGCACCGCTTCCCGAGCGGATCCCTGCACCTTGTCGTCAACCGCGTGCGGCGCAAACTGCTTACAGTCCCTCCACACCACGATCGACGACGCCATCGACGCGGCGGGCCTGCCGCTGCTGGGCGTGATCCCTGAGGACGAGAATGTCCCCATCGCGTTTTGGGGCGCGGACTTTCCCAGCGCCTCAAGTATCGCTCCGGCGCGCTCTGCGCCTGCGAAAACATCGCCCGCCGCCTGTGCGGCGAACGCGTCCGTCTGATGCGGCTGTAGCACCGGTTCACAAAGGCAAACACGCTTTTCCCGCAAACATCTTTTTCAAAGCCTGCTTGCCCTTGTCAACGATGAAAACAGCTGCCAAAATAGAAAAAAATTCACATCAGAAAGGGGTGGACACTTATATGAATATCGCTCTCATGGCACACGACAACAAAAAAGACCTGATGGTGCAGTTCTGCACGGCTTACGCCGGCATTCTGTCCCGTCACACGCTCTGCGCCACCAGCGTGACCGGTAAGATGGTCAGCGAAGCGAGCGGCCTTCCGATCCACCTGTTCATGGCGCGCATCCACGGCGGCGCCGAGCAGATCGGCGCGCGCATCTCCTACAACGAGATCGATATGGTCCTCTTCTTCTGCGACCCCGCCAACCCGCAGTATAACGACAGCCTGACCTATATCACCAAGCTCTGCGACCAGAACAACATCCCCTTTGCCACCAACCTCGCCACCGCTGAAATGCTCATCATGGGCCTTGCCCGCGGCGACCTCGACTGGCGCGATATCGTCAACCCGAAGACGAAGCCCTTCACCACCTGAGCACAAAATCAGGCGATTTTTCAATACAGTTAGTAATTTTCAATTTATAATATACAAACAGGAGTAGATTTTACCATGATGCAATCCCGTACACACAACTGCGGCGAGCTTCGCGCGCAGCATGCCGGTGAGCACGTCAAGCTCGTCGGCTGGATGGAGAACGTCCGCGAAGTCGGCGGCAGCCTCGCCTTTGTGGTGCTGCGCGACTTCTACGGCACGACGCAGATCGTCGTCGAGACGAGCGAGCTGCTCGCCCAGATCAAGGGCTACAACAAAGAGAGCACCATCTCCGTCGAGGGCACCGTGCGCGAGCGCGCAAGCAAGAACCCCAATCAGCCCACCGGCGACATTGAGGTCGTGCCCGAGAAGATCGAGCTGCTCGGCCGCTGCCGCTACAACTCCCTGCCGTTCGAGATCAACCGCAGCCGCGAGGCGGACGAGACGCAGCGCCTCAAATACCGCTATCTTGACCTGCGCAATCCCGCCGTCAAGAAGAACATCATCCTGCGCTGCCAGGTGATCGCCGCGCTGCGTCAGGCGATGATGGCGCACGACTTCCTGGAGATCACGACGCCAATTCTGACCGCCTCCTCCCCCGAGGGCGCGCGTGACTACCTCGTGCCCGCGCGCAAGCACCCGGGCAAGTTCTACGCGCTGCCGCAGGCGCCGCAGCAGTTCAAGCAGCTGCTGATGACGAGCGGCTTTGACCGTTACTTCCAGATCGCACCGTGCTTCCGCGATGAGGACGCGCGCGGCGACCGCAGCCCCGGCGAGTTCTATCAGCTCGATATGGAGATGGCGTTCGCCTCTCAGGAAGACGTCTTCGCCGTCTGCGAGGACGTCCTGCCCCCGATCTTCGCAAAGTTCGGCACGTATGACATCGCATCTCAGCCCCCGTTCCGCCGCATCAAGTACCTCGACGCGCTCGAGATTTACGGCAGTGATAAGCCGGACCTGCGCATCGACCTGACCGCGACGAACGTCTCCTCCCTCTTCGAGGGAAGCAGCTTTGAGGTCCTTGCGGACAAGACCGTCAAGGCCGTCGCCATCTCCAACTGCTCGCTCACGCGCAAGCAGATCGACAAGCTCCTGACCGACTGCGAGGTGCAGGCAGGCGCGAAGGGCTACTGGTTCAAGGTCGACGAAAAGGCGACCTCGCCGGCGGCATCGCGAAGTTTGTCGACAAGGAAGCTGCTTCCAAGCTCCTGCCGCTCGAGCCTAACACGCTCGTGCTCGTCGCGGGCGGCGAGCTGGCCACCAAGCTCGTCGGCGTGATGATCAAGACGTTCGGCCCCGCCTGCGAGGGTCACATGGACAAGGAGCGCTACGAGTTCTGCTGGATCGTCGACTTCCCGATGTATGAGATCGGCGAGGAGAGCGGCGAGCTCGAGTTCTGCCACAACCCGTTCTCCATGCCCAGCGGCGGCCTCGACGTGCTGCTCAAGGCCGAGCGCGGCGAGATCGACCCGCTGACCATCACCGCCGACCAGTACGCATTGAACGCCGTCTGAAAGCGATGCGTCAGACATACGAGGCAGGTATCCGCACCGTATGCTTCGTC
>VOFJ01000589.1_pt1 | contig 23912 bp, 41 predicted proteins | sample 5384081 | NCBI WGS metagenome assembly VOFJ01 (sample SAMN12384729, study PRJNA508395) | human gut metagenome | isolation source: healthy gut I | host: Homo sapiens | reverse complement strand
CTCTCGGCGGCTGATCATCAGCTTATTGGTTGCCATCGTTTCGGGACAATGGAAACAGTCTTTATACTCTGTGTCCAATCTTCCGGATTTTTAAATAATTCCGATGAATGGATATATCCGATAATATCATCTATATTTTCGTTATAGATCAATATCTTCGACAACCCCGTTTCAATAAACTTAGAACGAAGTTCTTCCATACTGACAGTCTTATCACAGGCGACAATCTCCGTACGGGGAACAATACAATCGCGCAAACGGACATTGGAAAAATCAAGCGCATTTTTGAAATATTTTCACTTCCGTATCCATATCTGAATTCAGAGGAGCATCTTCGATACTTTGCTGAATAAAAAAGTCAAGATCCACTTTACCTAAAAGTACGCCTGCTCGATTGAGTAATATTCTTTACTCCCACTAATTTCAGTATCAGATAAGAAATCAGTGCTGAAAACTTCGAGATAGGATATAATATAATGTATATGATCAACAAAGGGACCGAAAACAAATTCAAAGAAAAGTTAGATTCAATTTGAAAATCGTCTTCGGGATAAACTCGCCTGTAAACAATATCAGGAGTGTCGAGATAACAGACTGAATAAGAACAATCAGAGCCTCATTATCAATGAAACGGGCGATAAACGGTTCCAGGACAACTGCCATCTGTAAACCATAGACAACCAGTGCGATATTATTACCCACCAGCATCGTTGATATAAACTGGTTTGGATTCCGGTAAAAAATATCCAATATTTTACCGGCTATATTCTTATTTTTTTTATCCAGTTCATGCCGCAACTTATTAGAAGAAATAAATGCGATCTCCATACCGGAAAAAAAAAAGCGGAAAAAGGCTAATGAAATCAATATGTACGTTAATGCATTCACATCAGTTCTATTTTTATTGAATCCGGCTTTGCTATATTCACAACCACAGAATCGCCGGTTGCAGTATTCACACGCGAAGTATCACGTGCTGTATCGCTGACAGGGAATGTTCCCTGCGAATTAAATATCTTATATTTCGTCATGTTCTGGTTCGACTTAAATCCGATGCCGGTGATAATCTTATCCCCTTCTTCCAGCTCAAAGTATTCATCTGTGTAAATTTGGTCTTCTTTCTGGTCGAAATACAGTATTGAAGTATTCAACTTTTTACCTTCCTGGCTCAAAATACCCACATGACCAATCAGCTTATACAGCCCTTTCTTATCCCAATAATAAGCGGTATCTGCTTTTACACTTGCTTCTACATTAAACAAGGAATCAAATTTCTCCACGTAAACCCCTGGGGAAAATAGCTGTAAGGCTCCTTGGCTTTTCCGAACACCAACCACTCTTTTTCGCGTTCATCCGGTAACGGGTGATACCGGAATCAGAGATAAGACTGGAAACATCGGTCGTTCTCAGCGTATAGGTATTTTCCGGATCGAAGGTAACTTCCACCACTTCTTTATTCTCCTTGCCACAGGAAGCCATAAATAAAGAAGCATAACAACTACCGCGAAAGTAGTTGTTATGCCTTGTTCGTTCGTTTTACAAAGAAAACGCGTTTCCGTCATAATTATCTGATTCTTGTTGTCTCACCGATCCAACCACCTACAGTAAATGATTTTACCCTTTTCCAGATCCGGATGCATGAAAACTTCCTCTGTAGAAGGCAAATGAGCACGGTAAGTAGAAATCAACTTGTTAGCTTCGTCTACACAGCTTTCATCAACCTGTTTTTTGCTTTTTCCCCACTGGTCGATTGCCACATTGTAGGCAGCTCTTGCCAAAACACCGTCATTCGGAAATACATTTTAACTGTAGCAGCATACATCTGGCCAATCAGGATGTACGGCTGACCATAGCTAGTATTTGTAGCTGCAGCTTTCTTTGCATATTCCCTTGCTTTTGAATAATTTTTCTGATCCAGATTAATCACTGCGATCATATAATAATCTTCAGCTTTTTGAAGAAGGGTTCTGTTTCCATATTGGCTGCTTCTTCAAAATATTTGACAGCTGTGTCATATTCTTTATTCTTTACAGCACGTTTAGCAATACCCAGAGCGGCATCTGCACTCGGCTCAAGTTTATAGGCATATGCTGCAGCTGTATAAAAATGCATCGATTTCCTGGCAACGAACACGTCTCAACAGAGATACGATTTCTTTTTAAAGCAGCCAGATCACTCTTGCTTTCTTCAACTTTCGGAGCATACAGGTTCTGCAACGTTTCACAATCGGCAGCACCACTGTTTGCAAATGCACCGTTACCGCACACTTGTTTTGAATGTTGTCAGGTTGTTAACTTCTTTTTCGTTGTTGGCAGCTTGTGCAGCCTGCAACTGAGTATCCAGGATTTTAGATGCTTTCAGATAATCTTCAACGTATTGTCCTTTGTGATTAGGATCATCAGCCATCTTCTGATAAGAAGCAAACATATACAAAGAAACCCCTAATGCTTCCGTTTTTGTCTCCATATTCGTTGATGATTTCACCCAACCAGTTATACAGTTTATTATAATCGGCTTTTATCTCCCATCTGCTGGATATAATCCTGTGCTTTACGGGAAACGATCCAGTCTTTGCCGTAGCGTCTGTCATCACCGAAATATTTCACACGTTTGTCATATACTCCCATCAGATCATCGATCAAAAGCAGCTTTCTTCGCCGGATCTTTTCATTGGCAATCTTCCATGCCATGATCTTTACACCATGCAAATAAATATCCTTTGTTGCAGCAGGACATTCTTCGTAAACAATTTTCCAAAAATCATATGCATCCTTAAAATTCCCTGCCTTAGCATAAGGAACGAACAAGCTGATATTGGTTATACAACGGATACTGTCTTCGCCAGACCCAAATTGTGTTCCATTATCTACTCCTTTCTGTGCATATGCGCCTAGTGCTCCCATAGAGCATGCAGCCGCAATTAATAATACCTTTATTTTCATATCTGTTTTAATTTAAGTTAGCAATTTAAATTAATCTACCTTTTCTTCCAGAACCACATTTCATTAAATGTGTAATTAACAGTAAAACGGAAATACTGTTCATCAATCATGTTTTTTACCACTTGGGTTAATCTTCGTGTATTCAAAAGACACATTTACCAACGAACGGTTATCAACCAACGGTAATCCGAAACCGACGCTCACACCATATTCATTATAGCCATTTCCTTTATATGCTGCATCATCTGTATTATTTATCATCAGATAGGAATTGCTATAATGGGCACCGGCACGGTATCTTACCCGGCCGAAAAAATTACGATTCTGATAATTTGAATAAACTCGCCTCCGGCTGCAACCCGAACACGGTTCTTAAAACTATCTTTTGAATCATCATAATACGCTTTATCCCATGTTTCATACAGTACATCCGCAGCTAATGTCATCTTATTATTTTTCACATATGATGCACCAAAACCGATCGAGTTCGGTATATCAAATGCTTTACTCTTTGTCGTATCCGAAGCTACGATCTCGGCAGAACCGGAACTGGTTGCCGCATAAGTCATATTAATATAAGTCGCATTCAAACGGTTTTTTTGGAGAAAAGGCCAACCCGAATGTAACATTTTCTGTTTTACTGATCGGGTGGGTATATTGAACTCAAAGTCCAGTTTTATATCCCGTACTTCCAGATTCTGATTACGAATCGTGTTCCGTTCTGAGCCCTGTCCTACAATAGAACTCTGCTCATGCTTGATGTTTCCAAAAAGATATCCGACATTCGCTCCGACTGAAAGACGCTTCTTCCATATATCTATAGACAAACCTGCATACAAATCGTTTAATCCGCCGGAACCATTAAATGTTTCCACATAATTAAATCCACCTTCAGATGTTCTCCGGGCACCAAAGCTATATCCGACATACGAGTAAGGTAAAATACCCACACTCATCGCAATACGTTTATGTATCGGGAACTGCATTGCAATATACTCCACATTCCCATTAATATTGTGCTGTTTATTGACTCCGTCATCAAACCATGAAAGCTGGCCCGATGCTCCAAAAATCAAAAAAGGAATGTCAATGAATCCATGCTTGTATACGATGCCGGGTTCATCGGGTTGATCTGTTTCGACGATCTTAATCCGAAACCAACGCCCCCCATTGCCCGTCCGGCTCCGAATGAACGATCCGCTAATTCACCATACCCAAAACGGGTATAGGGCGAGTTAGTGTTATTTTGTGCCGTAGCGACAACTGTGTCAATATAAGAACGCTTGTTATTAGTAGCTTATTAATCTTCAACATTATACTCTAAGATTCTGTTTAATCCTGTCAACACTAAATTAATGTCTGCAAAGATGGAGTTTTTTAGTCGTCTTTCAAAATAAAACGAATGACCGCCTGTTAAAAAAAACCAAAAGGTTAGGATATTTTATCCGTAACTTCTCGATATACCCGTCCATCTCGTAGACTATCCCATTCACTACTCCTGCCTTTGGATAGCACTCTCGGTATTGGTACCCAATAAAGGGACTTCCTCCTGTTCCGTCACCAAAGGTAGTTTTTTGTATAAAAGTTCAAAGCCTTGAAACGGGTAGTCATTCCCGGAGAGATATTCCCTCCCCAGATAAGAACCCGAGGCCTCAAGCAATTCGTAAGTAATTGCTGTGCCAGCATCAATGACAAGCAGGTCTTTTCCCGGTTCCAGGTAATTGGCAACCGACAGCCGCAGCCAACCGGTCTTTTCCCAAAGTTTCGGGCGTTTCATATTGAACCGTTATAGGCAACTTTACAGTTTCATCCAAAAAGATAAAACGCCGGAGCCTACCACGCAGGTAATCATTCAGCACTTCATTTTTGCCTATCACAGTCGACAATATTCCATGTTTAAAATCGTATTTCCCAAAGAGAGACTCCAATTCATCAACATCGAATTTCTTAAATACAAAAGAGGCTTCCATGTGCTTCTTATTGTATACAGCCACTTTGATGATGTGTTTCCTTGTTCTATAATGAGATTCACGTGTCTGAATTTTTCCGCAAAGAAAAACAAAATTGGTGAAATAATACCTATACAGGCAGCACAAACTGAAAAAAGAGTTATCCAAGCAATTGTATTTCTACCTGTGACCAAAACGATGCACAGCCGAAAAAATCCCGCTAACAGCGAGTTGTGACCAGTTTGTATCAGAAATCTGTCCCATCTGAATATAACCGGAAGTTTGTACGCTTTCCACATGAAAGAATCCGTTTCGGATGGATAAGGTATCTCCCGGTATTCCGACACACCGTTTGATGTAATATTTGAGTATATGCATTTCAATTTTATCCCAACTATTAGGGTGCGGAAAATTGAAAACCAGAATATCATTGCGTTTTATCTTTTTGAAACCGGGAATGCGATAAATCTCTGTTTGTTCATTTCGCATGGAGGCAAACAGATTGAATATACGAGGTCCGATCGTTGGTTTCCAGACCAGGATATTATCTCCGGTAGTTAATTCCGGTTCCATCGAATCGCTAGGGATTTTGAAAGAAGCAAAGACAAATACCTGTAAAACAAACCATAGAGTCACTGTCATACATAGCCAGAAGACTATATTGATGGCTTTGTTGATCAGGTTATGTATTTTTCTATGCTCTTCCATCGAATTAATAGCTTTTTATACTGTCGTTTTCAATAAAAAATATCCGTTGGTTAACGATCCTTTCCGGAATAGTGAACCATAATAATGCATTAGCGGGTATTTGATCGTATGTTTGTGTTGTATCAGTTGAACTTGCATATTCTAACGGGATAAAACGTTCTTTCTCTGTATCCCAAAAGTGTAGTGTATGTTCCTGATCCAGTTTTCTTACGCTTATTCAATGTGAATGTTTGTTTATGTTTCTTTTTGAGGGATAAATTTACGAATGTTTCCATCTTTATCCGTATAAAAGGGGGCAGTAATATTTCGTAATTTATTCCCATCCGGTGAATCGGCAACCATAAATATATTATCTCCAACAACGTTTTTCGAAATAACAAACAGTATCTTTTCTATGTCCGATCGCTATCGGGCACCATTCATAATAGTTATAAGTACATAAATAGACTTGATTTGATTTTCCTTTTTTTCTGTTGTTTTTGTCGACAGAAACCTTTATTGATGTCGTTTTATCCAGATATTCATTGGTAACATCATAGATTAGAGGACTTTTTTAGAGTCGTAACATATCCGTCGTCTTTTTTTATCCATAATAGAAAAGTCCGGATCAAAACGTGAACGATATACTTTAGCCGGTCGTCTATGTCTGACTTCTGAGAAAGAGCGGGCGTGTGTGTCGGGTTGATCTTCTCCCGGTCGAAGCTGTAGAATTTTCCATTGTCTAAAACTACGCACCAGCTATGGCCCAGGTCCATTTTTAGTCCAGGTCGTCTGTTCTACTGTAACCGGAATGCCACAAGCTCTCATTATAAAAAGTACCCAGATTGCATAATCCTTCGCATTGGCTGATTCCGGAACGGTAGGTTTCGTCAATGGTTGGATAAAAGGGAAGACCGGTATGTCCATATTTCATAATGCCTTTCAGATGTTCATTAAGTACGAAGCATGCCTCTAAAGGAGTTTTTACTTTTTTAGCAGAATCCAGTATGGGAACGAAGCGCTCCATAATTTCTCTTCTCAAATGAGATACCTCTTCACATTGTGCGCGGTAGGGAGGATGTATTTACAGAAATCATTGAATGAAACATTTTTTGCCCATGGCTTTTGCCAGACAGTAAAAGCCAGTTCTATATTGTCAATAAGAAAGCGGCTGTCAAGTGTCAATATATCATCTACTTTTTGTTCTTTTTATTCTGTAACCCAATTTAAATAAAAAAATCACAATGCATTTTGATTGCTTTTTCTCCGTTGAATTGACTTATGTCTGGCCTGTATTTTTCTTTTTTTAGTAGACATGAAGTATGCCTCTCGTGAAAAATGATAGGGCATGTTTTCAATAAGGAATTTAGTTGCTTTTTAATTTTTGAGGATTTTTTTTGAAATGATTCAGTACGGTTTTTAATTCAGTTTCGTTTTCTCCGGCTACTTGAAGAGCATAATCGAGTGGTTTGTTCCGGTTACAGGAACAAACCATGATAATTATCATAAACCAACTATAAATCCTACGTTTCATATGTTTTTTAGATAAGATTCGACTATCATATTTTTAATTCATAGAACGCTAAAATTGGATTATCAAATTCATCTTTATTTTTATAACTTTCTAAATCCAATTTCTTGGATATATTCTGGAGATATTCTGTTTAATTCAGTTTGTAACCAACTGGCATCAATCGGCATTATAAGTGTCTCTCCCTTTACGTATAAAGGCACCCCCAGAATCGAAATTCATTGGGTGACAAATTAGGACTGGCAGGACTTAACAAATATACCTTATTTTTTTTTTTTTTGAGTAAAAAGCACTATGAGCAGTTTGTTTATAAGCAAAGTCTATATGTATCCAGTTATTTGTCTCTAAAAAGTTGTTTATTTCAAGTACATAATTATTTAGTTCTTCATTAATTTGAAAGGCATTACTTCTATCAGAATAGGAATTTCTTTTTTTGTGTAGGCATTTTTACCAAAATTAAAATAATAACGTGAAGAGATATTTCCTTGCTTATTGATTTGATATACATTGTAATTACCATAAGAAGGATCAATAATAGTCAGATCCTCAAAGTTTGTATATCTATAAAAAACATGATCCGGAACCATGTGTAATAAGAAATTCTCCTTTTTTTAATTTTCATATCATCACTAACATGATACATTAGGTATCTTTTTTTTCTGCACTAAAAAATTTTTATACCAGATGTTCCACCCCAAAAATAATAACCACCAGTGGGAGCTTGTGTGAAATAGTCTGCATTACAGTATCGATTTTGATCTAAAAAATCAAAGTGTTTTTGTTTCTATGTAATCACCTGTTAAGGAATAAGTAATTATTTTTTTTGAAATCTAAGATCTCGATATGGATCTTTATATACGAGGTAGTCTCGCATTTCCAAGTATTCTCCTGGTCCATTACCTTTGGAACCAATTTGATATTTGTATTTTCCTTTGGAATCAAAAACAAGGAGTCTTTTTAATCCATCATTGATATAAATAAGAGAATCTACTATTTTTAAGTTCATAACAAAAAAGATATCATGCAGTCCGGTTTAGTCTCTAATGGTAAAAAAAGTAACTTTCGAAAAAGATAGAGTCCGAATGTGATGTGATATCTAGTTTGTCAGGGAACATTAATAACTTTTGTAGATGTATTAGAATAGTCATTCTCCTTTATACTTTTTTCATTACATGAAAAAAAAGGTGCATAATAAAACTGTAAATATGGATAGTGTTGTTTTTCATTATGATGGTACTAAATATTAGCTGAATCTTTTGTTTTTGAATATAATAAGTGCAATAAATTAAATTATTGCACTTATACGCTGTTATTATAGACTTTAGAAAGATCTTTTAATCAAACTAGGTCTATTATGGTCGTATTAGTCTATAGGAATTTTCTAAAATCTTAAAGACCTCCACAAGAACCCGCTATACACGTGCTATCATAGCATCCTCCTGTTCCATATTTACAGTAGAATCTAACACCTCTATATCCTTCAGGACTAATGCATGCAATACATGCTTGATCTGTTCCTGAACCACCAGATTCATCACGTGCTAACGCTTCCACGTTGGCCAGTGCTAAATCTGAAAGTTCCAGCTCATTCTGACTCTGGATGAAATTCCAGCTAGCTGCAGCTGCTATCGCAGCTAGAGCCATGATACCAAATAACTTTTTTCATATCCGTATATGTTTAATTATTTATTAAAATTATTATTTAATCAGGCTATTTTCTATCTTTGCCTACTCTATTCGGATTAGATAGTCGAATGACACCTGTATCATTCTGTTTTGTCGGTTATATTACCATCATACACCTCCTTTTTTTCGGGGTCTCCGGAGTTTGCTTGTACTATTTTGAGGTCGTGCAGCAAACTCCCTTTCGTTCGATTACCGAACATTCCCCTTTATTTTTAGTTTAGCATGTTGATTATTCGAGCTATTGTACTTGATCGTAACGACTTCATCGAAGAAACCTGTATCCTTCGGTGTCATCTTAATTCCTACCCGGAGGGGTTCTTCAGGTTTCGCAGGTCGTTTGTCGTATGTGGCTGCTGTGCAGCCGCAGGTGGTACTTACGTCCACTATCACAAGGGGATTGTCCCCGGTGTTTTTTATTTCTATGGTTGTCTCCTTTACTTCCGATTTGTCGAAAACACCGAAGTCGATTTCTATCTTTGTTGTTTCGGCTGTTGTTTTCGGGTATATTTTTGTTCGGACTCTCCTTACCTGTAATTTGTTTCAGATACAGGTCTTTTACAGCCGTGTTATGTACCGGATTTCCTAATACAGTGACTTTATTGTCCTTATCCAACAAGAATGTCTGGAAAGTTATGTCTGCCGGGAATTTGTTCAAGGTTTGTTTAGTCGATCGTCTATATCAATACAGATAGGGACGATCGAATGCGTCTCGTTTTTCAGGAGGTAACGTATTTCCTTCGGCGTCTTTAGGATGCATGAAGAAGAGGAAAGGAACTTTTCTTTGTGTTACTGAATCGGTATATTCGATCAGTTCCTTCCATTTATGCAGTTTCAGTTTACAATTGGTGCAACCGATAGAGTCTACATATATTAATACCTTGATACTCGGATTGTGGTATCCGATAATTCGTAGTATCTGTCAGATAGCGTGTGAAGGTCAGGTTTTCAGGGAAACTATTTGTTTCCCTTGCCATTCACTGACCAGATGCGCAATCTTATTTTCCTTCTCTTTCTGTTCGTTGTGGCAGGAGAAGAAGGTGGTTGCTATTAATAATATGTAAAGACAAAAGGTTTTCATATCGTTTGCTAAATCTTAAATTCTATAATCGGATCATCACTTTTCACTTCGGTAGCGACGATTGTATTTGTTTCTTCGTTTACATCAATGCCATGTATCGCATGGTCAAGGGTATTTTTTGTACCGGATTTCCTTTCAGGTCGAATACATAAATAAATCTGCCTCCGTCTTCCAGACGTTCTTTTCCCTCTTATAGGCTGCCAAATCAGTCTTTTAACTTGATTCCCTGAAATACGGCATAAATGTATTTGTCAGTAACTTTTATGTCATTGAATCCCATAATTCCGTCCGGGAACCTGAACACCTTTTGCCTGTTTTGAACTCGGGCTTCTCCGTTTGGGCCATATAAAACTAGATGCGTACTGTCTTTTAAATTGTAAATTTCCAGTGTTTCTCCCAATTGGGTGACCATTGCCAGTATACCATTACCGGGATTATAGTCCATGAAGGGACGCCAAGCTTGTGCCAATGCCGGACGCGATGTCTCTTCTTCTGCTGCTTCGCTGGGAATAGTGCCGTGGTTTTGGATTGCTTTACCATTGCCATCTACTTCCCAAAAACGGTGCTCACCCATGTAGTCGGAACTAAAAATCCCGATTCCATCGTATGAAAGTCCAGTGAACGTACTAATTTCTTATCCAGCTTGATCTCTTCGACGCGCTCCGCTGAGCCGGTAGCCGGAGATATTTTCCAACGTGTAATCTCCATTTTATTGGCGTCGAGCGCCCATAAAGAGTCTAAGGAGTTGAATTGGATGCTGTAGCCGATAGCATTTCTTGTGGAGCCCTTCCCCACGTCTACCGAATGAGGCAATGTGTTTCCATCCCGGATAGGTAAATGCATGTAAATAATGATCCATATTATGTAGGTCCATGACAACAGCGATACTGTCCTGACCGCTACCCGGAATGGGTAACGGAGCAGGACAGTATCCAGGTTAATTACCTGTGCACTGAGCGCCTTGGTTTTGGCAAAGTCTGAGTATCTGGGGAACTGCGAATCCGGAGAACTCGAACAGGCGGTCAGATAACTAATACCTATTAATAATATGTATAAAGGATACTTCATCTATCTACAATTGATATATTTTCCTTTTTAACCCAATCTCCATAACAATCAACGGAACCTTCTCCCAAGCACAGAACATCTATATATTCATCTTCAGGATTTGCCAGGGCTTCGATGTTTGCAAATGTCAATTCTGTCATGTCGTTTTTCATTGCTTTGTGCCGTATATAAATAAGTGGCAGCAATAAAGGATATCAGTCCTAATGTTAGTTTAAATGTTTTTTTTTCTCATCATTTATTGTATTTAAGTTTTGACGAAGATAGGGCTATTTATTTGAAAAAAGCAAGTGCGTTTACTCTTTGAAGTAATGAAAATCAAGGATCTTGTTATTTTTTACTGGTTGGCGATTAGTATAGTATGGAGATGGATGGATGCAAAAGATATGCAGTTTATATGCATATAATATGCAAGAACCTGTTTTCTGTTTGATAATGTTTTTGTTTATGGTTTTGCATGAATTGAGCATATTTTTTATTTAAGATTAAAGCTTATTGTTGAAAAAAATATTCATATTTTTGTTGAAATAAACAGATTGAATCTATGGAAAAAACATGAGTCTATATTGGGCATTTTTTATTTTGTTGGTAATCCTGAGCGGAGGCATACTCATTATAAGGTATATAACGAAATAAAGATAGAAGCGTATGATATTTTTGTAAGAAGTAGTGAATATGGATGTTGATGCGCGGATAAAAAATGAAACAGTTGTTTATAAGAGGGTGAAGAAGGAGCAGTTTCATTTGGATTCTACCTATTTCAGACGTCAGCGGGAATAGATGCCCAAAGAAAAAATTAAAGTCGAATGCATCCAATAAGTATAACCTGATGCAACATTATCTCAGTGATTGTACTCCCGTGCAAGTTTCGGCCATTGATAGTTTGTTTCAGATTGTTTTACAACGAGCTGGCATTTCTGCTAAAACTGTGGTAAAATCTATAGGAAAAGATTTCCCAGATAAATCGGCTGATGTGGTTACTTACAGTAAAGAACATCCCTTTTATCTTTTTTTATATGTCGATTTGCCGATGAAAAAAATAGAAATGCCGGTTTACAATTTTACTTTAGGTTTGCAGGGCTTTATTCAATGTCCATTCTCTTATTTGTTAAAGAAGGCGCAGCTTATTCTTATTCTGGTTTTTTTGGTATCAATTTTGGCTATTGCTTTATTGGTGCTAATACTATTTACGATAAGTCCGTTTATCCGGAAAAGAGGTAGAATTCTTTTTCCGAAAAATAAAGGGATCTGATATTATCAAACATATAGAACAAACAACCAGAGAGTGGCTGAGCGTTACAGATACAATTCTTCTGGATGAAATAAGTGGCGAAGTTAAGTGTGATGATGAAATAGTATTACGTTTGAAGGGGTTGAATTTAAAGTTATTTGCCCTATTTGTTAAAAAAAAAAACAAGGATGTTTGTGTTGTGTATGATCAGTTGAAAGTAGATATATGGAATAATGAGAATTTAAGTAATGCAACAATAAGTATACAAATTGGAAAATTGGAGAAAAATTACAAACAAAAATACCATTTTTGTCTATTGAAAATATTCGTGGAGTAGGATATCATTTAGTAGTTTCTAAAATCGCCTTCCGGACAAATGAAGATGTATTTCTATTTTTGTTTTCTCCAACTATCAAAATGACACTACTCTACCGGGTAAATCGGATTAATATACCGGGTAAAATAAAATACCCCACCGGGTAATATTTTTTAACATATCAAAGCGATTTTGAAAATCGCTATTCACTATCAAAATGTAAATTACAACACCTTTCTGATCGAGTAATACCTAACCATCAATTCGTTTAAACATAAACTCCCTATCCCTTGTTTATTAATCAGAACACTAAATTAAGTTATTATGGGAATTATCGGTTCGATTATTATTGGTATCCTGGCAGGCTTCCTGGCCGGGAAAATATTGAAAGGGGAGTGGATTCGGGGTTGATTGTAAACCTGATAGTCGGTATTATCGGTGGCGTATTGGGTGGATGGCTATTCGGCCTGCTGGGACTAAGTGTAAACGGGTGATCGGCAGCCTGGTGATGTCAACCATCGGTGCAATCGTTTTTACTATGGATCGTTTCACTATTCAAAAGAGAATAAGCAGCTTTGAGAATTGAAAAAAAGTATACCTTTATTATATATACAACTATATATATTACAGTTAATACTTAATTTTCAATTCTCAATTTTAATTTTCAAAAGCAAAACCCCCTACCTTTGTACGGTAAAAACAAATATCGTATGAAAAAAGAACCTGCTTCTGCTTTTTTCCTGTTCCTTTGCCTGATTCCGGCAAAGGCACAAACCGATTAAGCGACGAAGCGCAGATAAGCATATTGACGGCAGCTCCATCCGACGATGAAGTGTATACCGTGTACGGACATACGGCCATACGGGTAAAAAAAGATACTTTTACATAAACTCGATGTAGTTTTCAATTATGGTATCTTCGATTTCTCAAAACCCAACTTCATCTATCGTTTTACAAAAAGGAGAAACCGATTATAAACTGGCAGCCTATAATTTTTCACATTATATAATAGAATATCAGATGCGGGGAAGTGAAGTGACCGAACAGGTACTCAACCTCACTCCCGAAGAGACCCATAAGATATGGAATGCCCTGATAACGAATGTACAACCGGAAAACGCCGTTTACCGATACAATTTCTTTTCGACAATTGCGCGACTCGTCCGGTTGCCATTGTGGAGGAACAGGTAGACGGGAAAGTGCAATATAACAACCCGCCCGAACCTCAAACATTCCGCGACCTTATAAATTATTGCACGCGTAATCATCCCTGGCTGACATTCGGATGCGACCTGGCACTCGGAAGCCCGACCGACCGGACGGCTACTCCGCACGAAATGATGTTTCTCCCAGTCTACCTGAAAGATGAATTCGAAAAAGCAACAATCGTGAACCCCGACGGAAGCGAAAGGAAACTGATAAAACAGACAAACCGGCTGGCTGAACAGCTGACAGACGACGACAATAATGGCAGTAAGATATGGTTTACGCCTATGTTATGCAGCATGATTTTTTCCTGCTGATAGCAGCAATCACATTCATTGAATGGAAGAAAAAAAACATATTTCCGACTGGTGGATTGTATCCTCTTTTTCCTTGCAGGACTGGCAGGTACGGTATTGTTCTTCCTTTGTTTTATATCGACTCATCCTTGCATTTGGCCGAACTGGTCGATTGTGTGGTTACAACCTTTCGCCCTTATCGCTGTTATTTTGTTTACAGTAAAAAAGTTAAGAAAGGCCGCATATTATTATCATTTTATTAACTTTGCGGCGCTTACGCTGATGCTGGCTGGCTGGCATTTCATTCCGCAGCATTTAAATACAGCATTTATCCCGCTTGTTGCCACGCTTTGGCTACGTTCCGGATACGGTATATACAGGGGTAATATGGGCAATTAAAGAATGTGCCAATATGCCAATTAAAAAGAAAAATGAAGCGTATAAGCTTGAATATATGATGGAAAAATCGGATGAGAAAAATAATAACGTCGCTTATTGCAATCCATGGTAGTCACTAACCTGGAGGCACAACAACGTACCCCCAAACTTGTGGTTTGCATCACTGTCGATCAATTGCGAGGCGATTATATAGAATACTTTTATAATACATTCGGCGAGCGTGGTTTCAAGCGGTTGATGAATGAAGGACTGGTTTACAACAATATCAAATTCGAATTTTCCGACATCGACCAGGCAAGCGCCTTCGCAACGCTGTTTACCGGAAGCAACCCTTGTTTCCATGGGGTTACAGGGAAGTAAATACTACGACTTCGAGAATGATAAAGAAGTCTCTATCCTTTACGACAAAGATTATATCGGTAATTATACCCGCGAAAATTATTCTCCTAAAAAGATGTTCAGTTCCACAATCGGAGACGAACTGAAAATCGCTTCCAAAGGCAGAAGTGACGTATATGCCATTGCCCCCGATGCAGAGAGTGCAATCCTTTCTGCCGGTCATGCGCGGCAAACGGAGCATTCTGGATGGACGACATGAACGGGAAATGGGCGACGACCACCTATTATAAAGGTCTTCCCCGGTATGTGGACCGTTATAATAATGGAGTGGAATCTTTGTCGGCACGTCTGGAGCAGATGGTGTGGACTCCTACCCTTCCATTGGACAAATACAATGCTTTCCCTTACGTATTGGATGATATTCCTTTCAAATACACATTTAATGAAAAGACAAACGATTGTTTTCCGAAGCTGAAGACGACCCCTTTCATTAATAAAGAGATTAACCGGCTGGCCCTGCAATTCCTTGAATACGGTGCATTCGGCACCAACGAAGTTGTCCGGATATGCTGTCGGTTACCTATTATGCGGGTAACTACAAAGGAATCATGAACAAGGACTACACCCGGGAGATTCAGGATACGTATTATCAGCTGGATAAAGACCTGGAACAGTTTTTGGATGCCATCGATAAAAAGGTCGGCCTGGCTAATACCCTCGTCGTATTCACCGGCTCCGGTTATTATACCAGCGAAGAAGAATATGCGGACGGACTGCTGATAAACGGTGGAGAATTCCATCCGAAACGTTGCGTCGCCCTGCTTAACATGTATCTGATGGCGATATACGGGCAGCAAAGCAGTTGGGTGAAAGGTTTCTATAATAACCAGATTTACCTGAACCGCAAAGCCATCGAAGACGCCAAACTCGACCTGAGAACGATACAGGATAAAGCAGCCGAATTCCTGATGGAATTCAGCGGTATACAGCATGTAACCACCGACCATGCCCTGCTTGCCGGTGAATGGAACGAAGGAACGGTTAAATTCCGTCAGGGAACGCACCATCTGAAACGCGGTGACCTGATCATCGAACTGCAACCCGGCTGGATCATCAACAACGACGACCCGAAAGAAAAAGTAAAAGTAATACGAAATAATGCAGTTATAACCCCGCTGGTATTTATGGGCAACGGTATCAAACCGGAACATATCTACCGCGAAGTAAAAGCCACAGAGGTAGCCCCCACGGTAACCCATGTGCTGAGGATACGGCCACCGAATGCATCCCAGAGTTTACCTCTTTGGGAGTTGACGATCAAAAAACAATCTTGACCGGTCACTGGTAATTGTTAACCTCCCAATAAAAACAGAATTTGACAAGTATTTACTTTGGCAAATTTGAAATGATATATCATTCCGGTGATCAATTAAATCCGATTGTCAGCAAATAATTGTTACAAATAAATAAATTTAATATATATCATGGGGATTTAATGAATTTATGACGAAGCTGTTCGGCAATAAGTCGCAGCGTGACCTGAAAGAAATCACCCCGTATGTGGACAAGATCAAGGCCGTATATCCGTCAATCCAAAAGCTCTCGAATGACGAGCTTCGTGCAAAAACTGATGAAATCAAACAACGTATTCAGGATTACGTAGCCGATGAACGCGCTAAAGGTGGAAGAACTGCGCAAAGGCATCGACAACAAAGGAACTGGAAGAACGTGAAGCGATCTGGGCAGAAGTAGATAAAATTGAAAAGGCTATCACCGACAAGATGGAAGTGGTCCTGGAAGAGGTACTTCCAGAAGTCTTTTCTATCATGAAAGATACGGCTCGCCGTTTTTCTGAAAACGAAACGATCGAAGTAACGGCAAATGACTTCGACCGTAACCTGGCTACCAAATACGACTTTGTGGAAATCAACGGCGACAAGGCCATCTATCACAACCATTGGGTGGCAGGTGGCAACGAAATTACCTGGGACATGGTACACTACGACGTACAGTTGTTCGGTGGTGTCGTTCTTCATAAAGGTAAGATCGCCGAAATGGCAACCGGTGAAGGTAAAACATTGGTAGCTACTCTGCCGGTATTCTTGAACGCCTTGACCCGTAACGGCGTACACGTTGTAACCGTGAACGACTACCTGTCAAAACGTGACTCGGAATGGATGGGACCGCTTTATATGTTCCATGGACTTTCCGTAGACTGTATCGACAAGCACCAGCCTAACTCGGATGCCCGCCGCGCGGCTTACAATGCAGACATCACCTTCGGTACAAACAACGAATTCGGTTTCGACTACCTGCGTGATAACATGGCGATCAGTCCGAACGATCTGGTACAGCGCAAACACAACTATGCCATCGTCGACGAGGTCGACTCCGTATTGATCGATGATGCCCGTACACCGTTGATCATTTCCGGTCCGATCCCCGTGGCGAAGAGCAGCTGTTCGAACAGTTCCGCCCGAACGTGGAAGTCGTCGTAAACGCACAGAAAGACCTTTGTTCCAAGATGCTGATCGAAGCCAAGAAGAAAATGGCAAGCAGCGATCAGAAAGAGGTAGAAGAAGGTTCTATCCAATGTATCGTTCCTTCAAAGGATATCCGCGCAACAAGGCGCTGATCAAATTCCTGAGCGAACAAGGCGTAAAAGCCCAGATGTTGAAGACGGAAGAATATTTCATGTCTGAAAACATGCGTCACATGCATGAAGCGACAGACGAACTGTACTTCGTGATCGACGAAAAAAATAACAGTATCGAATTGACCGATAAAGGTATCGACTTGCTGACCGGCAAGACCGATGATCCGACATTCTTCGTATTGCCGGATATCACCTCCCAGCTTTCCGAACTGGAACATATCCAAAAACGAAGAAGAAAAAACAGGCTAAGAAAGACGAATTGCTGGCTAACTATTCCGTCAAGAGCGAACGCGTACATACAATCAACCAGTTGTTGAAGGCCTACACTTTGTTCGAGAAAGACGACGAATATGTCGTGATGGACAACAAGGTCATGATCGTCGACGAACAAACGGGCCGTATCATGGACGGCCGCCGCTACTCCGACGGTCTGCATCAGGCTATCGAAGCAAAAGAACGTGTGAAAGTGGAAGCTGCAACACAGACATTTGCAACAATCACCCTGCAGAACTACTTCCGCATGTATCACAAGCTGTCAGGTATGACCGGTACGGCAGAAACGGAAGCCGGTGAATTTTGGGACATCTACAAACTGGATGTTGTCGTAATCCCGACAAACCGCCCGATCGCCCGTAACGACATGAACGACCGCATCTACAAGACGAAACGCGAAAAATATAACGCCGTAATCGAAGAGATCGTCCGGTTGACCGAAGCAGGACGTCCGGTACTGGTCGGTACGACATCCGTCGAAATCTCCGAATTGTTGAGCCGTATGCTTACTATGCGTAAGATCAAACATAACGTCCTGAACGCGAAATTGCACCAGAAAGAAGCTGAAATCGTAGCGACTGCCGGACAGAGCAGTACGGTGACGATCGCCACCAACATGGCCGGTCGTGGTACTGACATCAAGCTATCGCAGGAAGTAAAAGCAGCCGGCGGTTTGGCCATCATCGGTACGGAACGTCACGAAAGCCGCCGTGTAGACCGTCAGTTACGTGGTCGTGCCGGACGTCAAGGTGACCCGGGTTCTTCCGTATTCTTTGTTTCTCTGGAAGACGATTTGATGCGTCTGTTCGCATCTGAAAAGATAGCCGGATTGATGGACAAATTAGGGTTCAAAGAAGGTGAAGTGCTGGAACACAGCATGCTGAGCAAGTCAGTGGAACGTGCACAGAAGAAGGTAGAAGAAAACAACTTCGGTATCCGTAAACGTTTGCTGGAATATGACGACGTGATGAACTCACAGCGTAACGTAATCTATACCCGCCGCCGTCATGCTCTGATGGGAGAACGTATCGGTCTGGACGTATTAAATACAATTTATGATACATCTATCGCTATCGCCGAACAGCACGCCGATGGTCTCGACTACGAAGGTTTCAAGCTGGAACTGTTCAAGACTTTCGCCATGGAATGTCCGTTCACGGAAGAAGAATTCAAAAACATGAAAGCCTCTCAAGCTGGGAGACAAACTTGTTCGAAAACGCATTGCAGACATTCAAACGCCGCATGGAACGTATGACTCAGGTTGCCAATCCGGTGATCAAACAAGTTTACGAACATCAGGGTGCGATGTATGAAAACATCATGATCCCGGTTACGGACGGTAAACGTATGTATAATGTTTCCTGCAACTTGAAAGAAGCTTACGAAACTGAAAGCAAGATAATCGCTAAATCCATTCCAGAAGATCGATCGTGCTGCATACTATCGATGAGGCTTGGAAAGAACACTTGCGTGAAATGGACGAACTGCGTCACTCGGTACAAAACGCCAGTTACGAAAATAAAGACCCGTTGCTGATCTACAAGCTGGAATCATATAACCTGTTCAAGACAATGGTCGACACCATGAACCGCAAGACAGCCGCCGTCCTGATGCGCGGACAGATCCCGGTACGTGAGGAACCGACAGAAGAAGAAAAACAGGCAATGGCTCAGCGCCAGGCTGCACAAGCCGCTCAGCAAGCTGCCGAACGCCAGCGTATCGAAGTAAAAAGAGGCCGGTCCGGAACAACGCCAGGACATGAGCCGCTACCGTACGGAGAAAACCGATATCAGCGGAAACAATGATCCGGAAGAACGTGCACCGCAACAGCCCAAACAGGAACCGGTTCGCGCCGAAAAAACGTGTAGGCCGTAACGATCTTTGTCCTTGCGGAAGCGGAAAGAAAGTACAAAAACTGTCACGGACAAGGTTTATAATACCTGACAGAATAACAGATAAGAAAAGGGTGGCTTGTAAAAGCTGCCCTTTTTTTCTATATTTGCACCAGATCACAATAAAGATAAATCCCATGACATTAGAAGAAAAAAGAAAATGGAATTCGTTGTTTTCTGCATCGAAAATGTTGCGGAACAGTTGAATGAACTGCCGGAAAATATTTATTCCAGATTAAATAACCTGGGACTTATTGATGATTTATTATTCGACTGTTACGAAGTTCTTCATACCCAAAGCAAGCAACATATAACGGAAGATATTATATTAGCCCTGAAAAACAGGGAGAAAGGAGAAATAAGTCAATGATAGTATATCATGGTTCTACCCTTTGCGTAGAAAATCCTTTTTAGTTGGCGTATGCCGTGACAATCTTGACTTTGGCAAGGGCTTTTTACCTCACGGATATATGTGAACAAGCCATTAGCTGGGCCAAACGGGTAGCTATTATTTACAACAAACCGAACGCATACCTCAATAAATATGAATTAGACTATGAAACAATATGCCGGAATTACCGGATATTATCATTTGAAACCTACAACGAAACCTGGCTCGACTTCGTTATGGCTTCCCGGCGTGGCGAGCGTCGTTGGTCTGATTATGACATAATAGAAGGAGGCATAGCCAACGATCGTGTATTCAACACAATAGAACTATATTTTAACGGTCTGATCGATAAAGGCGAGGCTTTGAAGCGTCTTAGTTATGAACAACCGAATAATCAGATATGTCTGTTAAACCAATCACTTATAGATAAATATCTGCATTTTATAGATGCTACTAACATTAACAAGGAGGAAAGAAACGATGTCACAAGCCAATAATACATTGCTTCAAATGAAATATGCCCATTTATTATGGGACTTTCAAACGCCTGGGAATCAGTAGTCGCAGAGCATTAGCGCTTTTTTATGAATCGAATACCTATCAATATCTACGTCAGAAAATAGGAGATCTGCACTGCATGAGTGATAACTACCTCATTGATGAATTGATTATCGAATATACCGGTAAACAGGGTTCATAAGCCATTGAACATGAAAAAAGTTGTCATTGCCGTCGACTCTTTTTAAAGGCTGTCTTTCTTCTTCCGATATAGCAGAGGCTGTAGCGGAAGGAATTCCCATGTCATCCCCGGATGCGAAGTAATAAAGGTGCCCATTGCCGATGGTGGCGAAGGTACTGTTGAAGCACTTGACACAGGCTACTCACGGGCAAATTATTACTATTCCTGTACATAATCCATTCATGCAACCCATTCAGGCCAGCTACGGCATGACCGGTGACGAACAAACCCGCTGTCATCGAAATGTCGGCAGCCAGCGGACGCGCGGCAAAACAGCCAGAATCGATCCTGATTAGCTGCGGCGCACGGCTTGCCCTGTTTGACATCGCAGAGCTGCGGGAGCTGATGAGCTACGATGAGATGGAGCTTGACACCATCGGAGACCGAAAGACGGCGCTGTTCGTCATCATTTCCGATACCGACGATACCTTCAATTTCGTCGTGGCGATCATGTATTCCCAGCTCTTCAACCTTCTCTGCGACAAGGCAGATGACGTTTACAACGGACGGCTTCCCGTCCATGTGCGCTGTCTGCTGGATGAGTTTGCGAACATCGGTCAAATCCCGAAGTTTGATAAGCTCATTGCCACCATCCGAAGCCGGGAAATCTCGGCGTCAATCATCTTGCAGTCCCAGTCTCAGCTCAAAACCATCTACAAGGATGCGGCTGACACCATCACGGGCAACTGCGTGCGCCCAGAAGCCGCCAGCGCATAATAAATTCGGCGGCGTGGTACTTACAGGATACTGCCTTTAGCAAGCAGTAGGTAAAAGTATCAGGTGATGAAAAATCACAGCCTATTATTCTGCAACTTATCCGAGAGGGGAAACCCGAAGGGGAGTGTAGCATGTTGCCGCTCCTGTCATGCCCTATCAGACAAGAGCCTGTATGGAAAGGGCTTTAATCCTAAAAAGTCCGACTATGCAAGAATAAAAATCAGTGTATGAGGTACAAAGCTAAACTGCCTGAACGATAGCCAGAGTGGGGGAATCCGTGCCCTGCATACGAAAAGGATTGAAACGTATGCCTTCCATGTTGGTTTCATTTCGCAGTTATGAAAGCAAGCGATACTCATGGGAGAACAACCGCAAGACAGCGGGTAAATGGCGAAAGTCGGTGCCGACAACACTGTATGCTAATCCTGTATTTACTAACTGGGGATAGCCTAAACCTGGCAACGGGCATGGCTACACAGCTCCCGTAGTAGTCCGAGACGTTAATGACGTTCACATGGCGAAGGGGAGCAGCTTATCAGAAAATACTAAAATGAAGGAAGGTGCGTGAGGCATGAGAAATCCAACTGAAGTATTGAAAAATCTGACGGAAAAATCAAAGAATGAAACTTACAGATTCCAAAGGCTTTACAGGAATCTGTATAATCCGGAGTTTTATTGGCTTGCATACCAGAACATCTATGCAAATGTCGGCAGTATGACCGCCGGAGCCGATGGGACTACGATTGATGGCATGTGTAACGAAAGAATCGAAAAGATTATTATGTCTTTGAGAGACCGAAGTTACCAACCAAAACCTGCAAGACGGGAATATATTGCCAAGAAAAACAGCAATAAAAACGTCCTCTCGGCATACAGTCGGGAAACGATAAACTCGTGCAGGAAGCCGTGAAAATGATTTTGGAAAGTATTTATGAGCCTGTTTTCAGCAACAAGTCACACGGGTTCAGACCAAACAGAAGCTGTCAGACAGCGCTGAAACAGATACAGGACACCTTTACGGGTGCAAACTGGTTTGTGGAAGGCGATATACACGCTTGTTTTGACAGTTTTGACCACCATGTAATCATTGACCTTTTGAAAAAGAGGATTGATGATGAAGCGTTTATCCAGCTTATATGGAAATTCCTAAAAAGCAGGGTATATGGAGCAGTGGACATTCAACAGAACCTACAGCGGAGTGCCGCAGGGGTCGGGAGCAAGTCCGGTGTTGGCTAACATTTATCTTCATGAACTGGACAAGTTTATGGAGAGTTATGCAGACAGCTTCAATACGGAAGCAAAAAGGAAACATTTTTCCTCTGCATATAAGTCAAGTGTCAGCAGGACATACAGATACAGAAAGCAGGGTAAGGAATTATGGAACAGCCTGTCTGACGAAGATAAGAAAATCAGAAGCAGAAAACTCAAGGAACTGGAAATGATTGAAAAATCAATTACGCCCTACGTCTATAATGACAGCAATTACAAGAGGGTGCAGTACACGAGATATGCTGATGATTTCATAATCGGGGTTATTGGCAGTAAAGCAGATGCTGAATCTGTCAAGAAAGACGTGAAAACATTCCTGCAAGATGTATTGAAATTGGAAATGTCAGACACAAAGACGAAGGTTACTCACACAGGGGACAGGGCGAGATTCTTAGGATACGATATTACGGTATCAAGGGTTCAGACGCTTAAAAAGACTTCCAACGGAAAGAAACAGAGGTGTCAGACGGGAGTTGTCAAACTGTACGTTCCACGCGAAAAATGGGTTGGTAAACTGATTGAGTACAAAGCAATGAAAATCAAAATCAACGAAAACGGCAAAGAGAGATTTGTAGCCCTCCACAGGGGGAAACTGGTAAACCAGAGTGATATAGAAATTCTTGCAAGATATAATGCGGAAGTCCGTGGACTATATAACTATTACTCCATAGCAAATGATTCCTTTAAAATAGGGAGATTTGCCAATGTGATGAAGTACAGCATGTATAAAACATTTGCGTGCAAATACAAAAAACAAATGTCCACGAGATTAAGCGCAGGTATTGTAGAAATGACTTATTTACGCTTGCATATGAAACTAAAGGCGGCACTAAAACAACCACTTTTTACAAGGACGGTTTTAAGCGGAAGGAAAGGGCAACAAAGTTTGATAATGTAAGCGAACTGCCGCAGTTTTCTAAGTACGCAAAGACCAATACCCTGAAACAGAGGGTGGAACGCCATACATGTGAGTTGTGCGGTAAGAATTGCAGGAATCTGGTGATACATCAGGTTAAAAAGTTAAAAGATTTAAAGGGCAATGCAGAGTGGGTACTCCTTATGCACAAAAAAGGAGAAGAAAAAACGCTCGTAGTATGCCCGGAATGCCATGAGTTAATTCATTCATAAAACCGCAGATGACAAGCGGAAAGCCGGATACGCAGAGATGTGTCCGTCCGGTTTGGGAGGGAGGGGAAGCAAGTCCTTTTCGGAGGATTAGCTGAACCTTACCTCATGACTGCACACTTTTC
>VOFJ01000831.1_pt1 | contig 23914 bp, 40 predicted proteins | sample 5384081 | NCBI WGS metagenome assembly VOFJ01 (sample SAMN12384729, study PRJNA508395) | human gut metagenome | isolation source: healthy gut I | host: Homo sapiens | reverse complement strand
TCAATTGTACTTCGTTCCGGTTACGTATTTGCTACCGCAACAACCAACACTGCAAGAACCGCCGTTGGAAAAATCAAAAATGCAATTTCTGTAAAAACATTATGGACATTGCCGGGAACGTGTGGGAATGGATTAACGAGTTGTGTTTAGACCCAACCGCTGCATCCTGGAATTGGTACAATGTTATGTCCGGCTACGGTCAAATTTATATGCCGTCACAAACAGCCTTGCACGCCCTCGTTGGCGGCGGCAGTTGGAACGGCGGCGTGCGATTGCGGTAGCCGTGCCGTCCATTGCAACAGTTACCGTGGTACGTGAACACGAACATTGGTGTGCGGTGCGTGTGTGACAGTCTGTAATCTGCCAGGGTGGGCGAAAGCCCACCCCATAGAAAAAATCTATATAAACCGAGGATAAAAACATGGCAGAGAACAAGAAAAAGCAATCAAGCGGATGCGTATATGGAGAGCATGAAAGCGTATCAAAAGACCTATGATTTTCTTTTTATACCTTTATCCCATATTGTCACAGTTTCCGAAATTTGAGAAATTCGCATTGCAGAGCCAAATTAAAACGGCGGTTTTTGAAATGCTTAAATCAGTAATCAGATTTAGAAAGACCGGGACAAAGAGCCATATATATAACGCAGATGTAGAGTTGCAGTTTATCAAAACCCTCATACGGCTTTCCTACGATTTGGAATATCCGGCAATGAGCAAACACAGATACGAAGTATTGAGTAAGAAAAATGACAGAATTAGGATGTATCATTGGCGGAATAATCGAAGCCGTAAAGAATGGAAATTGGGAATAATGTTGGCATTGCCAATTTTATTTTTTTAAGGGGAAACTGTTAATATGCACCGGGCCAGTTCACGGAACTTTCCGAGCCTTGCACGCGCCCTCATTGGCGGCGGCAATTGGAACAACGGCGTGCATTGCGGTAGCCGTGCCGTCAATTGCAACAATTACCCGTGGAACGTGAACACGAACATTGGCGTGTGGTGCGTCTGTGACTTTACAATTTTATAGACATAGAAGCCCAAGCGGCCACTAGCAAAGATTTACATTTTAAGTAAGTCAGACGGTTTGCCCGTTCCGGTGCGATACCGGACAAACTAACAAAGCAAACCACCTTTTAGTAAAATAGAATATTTGAAAATTGGTAGGGATTAAATGAAAACAGTAAAGGGACTACATGAGAAAATGGGGACCTTTGAAAATGCCAATACTTCATTCCACCAGGCGGCAAGGTGCAAGCGGTACACGAATGAGGTATTGGCTTTTTTCTATGTTAGGGAAGAGGAACTTTAAGAGCAACCGAGGAAATACAGAATTTAACATATAGGCAAGGGGAATATAAGATATTCAAAGGTGTTTGAGCCGAAAGAACGGCTTATTATGGCGTTGCCGTTCTATGATAGAGTGGTGCAACACATGATTTGTAACGCTATTCAACCCGTATTTGAGAACGGATTTTATTACCATTCTTACGCTTGCCGGAGCGGTAAGGGGATGCACGCCGCAAGTGATACATTGTATCAATGGATGTATGAAACAGAGGTAAAGCAAGGGTTAAGGGATGTATGCCTTTAAAGGGGATATATCAAAGCATTTTTTGCATCTATACCGCATGACAAATTAAAGGATGAAAACCGCCGCTATATAGGGGATAAGAAAGCCCTTGTGTTAATGGATGATATTATAGACCACAACGGCATATTGCCGGACGGCGTGGGAATACCCGTTGGAAACCTCACAAGTCAGTTATTTGCGAATGTGTACGGCAATAAGTTAGATAAATTTTTGCAAGCACGTTTTACATATTCCGTATTTTGTGCGGTACATGGATGATTTTATTATCCTATCGGATGATTTGGAGCAGTTAAAAGAATGGGTTAAAGAGAATAGAAGAATTTTTGGAAAATGAAATGCTTTTTGCATATTAACCCTAAAAGCACAATCCTATACGCCGGGAATGGCATAGATTTTTTGCGGATATATCCACTATGCAGACCACAAGAAAGTAAGAAAATCATCTATCAGAAAGTTAAAGCAAGATGTAAAGGCGTATGAGTTGGGCGAATTGCCGCCGAAGAATTTAACCGGAAGTATGAAAGCAGAAAAGGGACATTTAGGACACGCCGACACATACCACATTGCAAAGGCGGTTGAATACGAATTGTTATTCTATGAATGGGAACGCCTGGAAGCAACGGCGTAAAAAAGGGTCAGAATAAAAAAAAGCCGTTCCATTATATGATTTACTTGTAAAAACAAGGAAAGGAGCATGGAACAATGGAGAAAATGTTTAACTTTTATTTCCGTGATTGGCGGATTGGTTGGCGGTTTTATCGTTTCGTTGTTCGGCGGTTGGGATGTGATGTTATACACAATATTGCTTTTTGCTATCCTGGATTATTTCACGGGCATTTTGAAAGCAGTCTATAAAAAAAAGAACTTTCAAGTGCAATCGGATTTAAAGGGGATTGTAAAAAAAATCATGGTATTTGTGGTTATCGCAGTTGCCTACAACGTGCAGAATGACCGGGGACACAATACCATTAAGGGAAATTGTTATTGTTTTCTTTATCTGCAATGAAGCACTTTCCATTTTGGAAAATGCGGCGGAATTTATCAACATACCGCAGCAGTTAAAAGATGTACTTTTGCAGTTAAGGGACAAGAACGCAGCGAAAGCGGAAGAAAAAAAAGAAAGCGAGGAATAAGACATGGCAACAAAAAGACCAGGTAAACGCCTTTATTGCGAAATTGGCGACAATCGCAAGAAAAGAATATTTAACCCGTGATAAATGGGTTTTACCGTCTGTATGTATCGCACAGGCCGCATTAGAAACCGGGTGGGGAACATCCGGGCTTATGACAAAAAACTAATGCGTTTTTTGTGGCATCAAGGCCGGAAGCGGTTGGAAAGGCAAGGTTTACAGTAGTAAAACAAACGAGTGCTATGACGGTAAGACATACACGCAGATTACCGCCGCTTTCCGTGCTTATGATAGCCTGGAAGAGAGCGTGGCGGATTATTACAATCTGATTTGCGGAAGTTCCGTTATGCCGGAGCAGTAAACAACGGAAACGCCGAAAGTGCCATTACCGCAATCAAAAACGGCGGATATGCAACAAGCCCTACATACATTAAGAATGTAATGAACATCATCAATTCTTACAACCTTACACAGTATGATACATGGGACGGAGAGAACCAGGGACCGGCGAACAAGGAAACCCACGGTTATAAGGTGGGGGGACAAGGTAAAGTGATTGACAACATCACATACAACGGGGGTGCGTTTTGCAACCTATTATGATGAATATGATGTTATCAGGTAAACAGGGACCGTGTTGTTATCGGTATCGGCAACACCGTGACAGGCAAACAGTAAACGCCGCCAACATTGCAAAGGATGAAGAGATTGCAGAAGCCCCGGCGGATGCAGAAGTACCAACCGACATTCCGACCCAGGAAGAAACGGAGAACGCCCACGGTTTCAAGGTAGGGCAGAAAGTAAAGGTTATCAATGCTTACGATTACTACGGTAATATGTTTAAGTGTTGGTACAGTAAATATGATGTTATCGAGGTTAAGAATGACAGAATTGTTATTGGTATCGGTAACACCGTGACGGCAACAGTAAACGCCGCCAATTTAGCGCAAAGCAGCATAAAGCAACGCCGCCTTTAGGAATTTGGCTACCAAAAAAGAGCAAGGAAATAATGTATATCACGGAACTAAAAAGCACACCTTTAAAAAGTGTGCTTTTTTTCTTATAAATAAAACTTTTTAAAAATATTGCGTAATATGTATTGACATATTACGCAATATGCAAATAATAAAAGACAGTTAAGAGAGGAACACAAAAGAAAGAGAGGAAAAAGAAAATGTGGGGAAGTAGTAAAAACAGTAAAAAGGATATGATATAACAAGAATGGTTGGAAGCCGTGGTGCTTACCATTACCATGTATCAGTAAGAGAGGGGAAAGGCTTTAGAGAGTTCCACACATTCAAAACCATAAAAGGCAGCGGTTGAGTTTATCGAAACTGCATTATAAATGCTTGAGCCGGGGCAAAGTCCCGGCAGAAAGAAAAAACAAAATGAGCAAAAAAGACGAATGGACAATAAGATGTAGTGGACACAATTACATAACATTAGAATGGAATGAAAAATTTGTTTTTTCTGCCTGGATAATGATATGATGTATGCGGAAGAAATGATTTATAAAATTGAAAAAAGAACGGGCGTAGATTTTAGAAATATAAAAAAAAAGGACAAAAAGAAGATTTTACCGGATTAAGATTTTTTAACGGCGGTTGGAAGCGTGTTTTTTTTGGGGGGGAAATTTTCAAGCAAAGATGAAATAGAAGCATACATAAAATTAAAAAAATGGAAAAAAGATAAACAAAACCCGGCGGCAATGCCGGGGCAGCAACTAAAACAGCCACACCGTGAACGGGTGCGAGTGTCCCAAGCCACTATAAACCGTTGAGGGGTTGCAACAATAGGCGTTGCGGTACTGTCTGACAAGTTTTAACCCACGTTTTAATGTGAAACAGGGGAAGCAATGAGGTATACACCGGGCAAGGGTGCATTGCTTATATACACAATCGTTTAGACCAATGCCCGGAAACCCAAAACGCCTATATGATGCAACTATATATTAAAACCCGTTGTTTCTGTGATTTTATCAATGGTAAATACACGCACTTTTTAAGCCTGGCACATTCCGCCGGGCTTATTGCACATAAAAAAATAAATTTATAAATATTGCGTAATATGTATTGACATATTGCGTAATATGATATAAATAAAGACAGTTAAGGGAGATACATAAAACCTAACGAGTACCTGGGCGGCAGAGAAAGGAGAATAACATGGAAGATATGGACAAGAAAGAAATTAAAGAAGTCATTGAGTGGTGTGACGAGAAAGGGCATAGCGAACATGAGATTTTGGATTTAATCAGAAGAATTGTGGATGCGAAGCCAAGAAATGAAAGAAAAGCCTAATGAATAGGCTTTAGGGATGCAAGAAAGGGCGGTGGACTTGCCAAAGCCATGAAACTGTAAAACCTATTATATACCATAAGGCAAAGAAAAGGAAGAGGGCAACGGATGCCAAAAACAAAAAAAGAGTTCGACCAAGTGAAATACCAAAATCAGTTTATAAATGAGAAGTATGACCGCATCAACTTGACCGTACCAAAGGGAGATAAAGCCGTTATTAAAAGAAAGGGCAATTATGACCGCCGGGGAAAGCGTGAACGAATATATTAACCAGGCTATTAAAACAGAGAATGGAGAATACAAGCAATGCCTAATGAATACGGAATAACGGCAAAGGAAGCCACAAGAAGCATTAACCATCGCCATGCGATTATTACCACCGCCAGGGAAAGAGGATATAGAACTTATAAAAGAAACCCTACTTTAAATTGGTGGCAAAAGTGGAAATTGATACGCCAAATTAAAGGAAGGTAGCACGGAAGAAAGCGAGGAACACAACATGGGATTATTTAGCAACCTATTTTCAAAAAGAACACGGCAGCAGACAACCGCAGCCCGTACAGATGCCGGAAGAAAAAAAACCAAGATATATTGTAAAAAAAGTCAACGCTTTATCCTGGATAATGTAAAAAGACCACATGGAAGATATTATGGACCTTGTGGAGAAAAACGAGGATTACAAGTTAAAAAAGAAAAAAGACCTCATAGAAGAAAATAGGGAAGATGAAAAACATCTATGAATATGAATTGAACGAAAAAGCCACAATAACCACTATATCTTGTGAGGGGGGGTGGAGCAACTACAAGTATTTGTATGTAATACCCACATTGGAGATATTAAAAAGGGCGGCATAAGCAGAGTAAAGAACCTTTTTGAAAAAAGGGAAACATAGAAAATATATGGTCCGGAGGTTTCCGGCGGCAACTATAAACATTTAAGGTATGATGCCGGAAAAAGATGTATATTACTATGATGAATTAGAAAAAGAATTTAGTATTACCATTGAAATAACCTATAAAGAAGAAATCACAGAATAAATAAAGGAACATAGGAAACAGACGGGGGACAACAACGGATTATTCCGGGTTGTCCCTATTGCCGTATCAAGGGGGGTTATTTTTATGGGTAGAAAATACAAACAGTTAAGCCAAAATGATAGAATATCAATGGAAACACTACTTAATAAAGGTCATTCCGTACAAGAAGTTGCGGACTATTTACATCGTTCACAGAAGCACCATTTACAGAGAAATGAAACGGGGCGAGTATGTACATAGAAATTCAGACTATACGGAAGAGGTGCGTTATAGTAGTGATAAGGGGCAACAGACCCATGATTGGAACGCCCAGGGCAAAGGCAGAAACATTAAAATAGGCAATGATATTAAATTGGCGGAATACATAGAAAATAAGATTGTGGAAAATAAATATAGCCCGGAAGCAGCATTGGCAGCAGTAGCAACAAGCGGAATAGAATTTAGTACCACTATAAGCGTAAGAACCCTATACCGCTATATTGACAACGGCATATTCCTTAAACTTACCAACAAACATTTACCCGTTAAGGGCAAGAAGAAAAAAAAAAAAATAAGAAAGTCCAGGTGCAGAAGAGAGCAGCGGCCGGGGGAGAGCATAGAGAACCGCCCGGATGAAGTGGCAACCCGTGAAACATTCGGACATTGGGAAATGGATACGGTAAAAGGAAAGAGAGGGGTCACAAAATCGTGTATGCTTGTATTAACAGAGAGAAAGACCAGGGACGAGATTATATTTAAACTAAAAGACCAAAAGGCGGAAAAAGCGTGGTGGATGCCCTGGACCCTTTAGAAAGAAAATGGGGAGATATGTTTTCTAAAGTGTTTAGAAGCATCACGGTAGATAACGGCGTGGAGTTTTCGGATTGTAAGGGCATGGAGCGTTCGGCGTTGACACCAGGGGAGAAACGCACATATCTATTCTACTGCCACCCATACAGTAGTTATGAGAGAGGGACCAACGAGAACACCAACAAACTAATACGCCGCCATATCCCTAAAGGGGAAGATTTTGACGAAAAGAACAAGATAGGGACATTGAATTTATAGAAAATTGGATAAACACATACCCACGGGGTATTTTTGGTTTTAGAACATCAGAAGAATTATTTAAAGAAGAGTTGGAAAAAAATCACGGCATAATATTTTTTTTCAAAAACTTGTCGCAAAAACTATTGACAAAATATAAAATGGCTGAAAAAAAAAGGGCATTTTCGCCTTGACAAAGAATCTAAAAAGGATATAAATAGTATTAGGCATTTTCTGAGAGAAAAGTCAAATGAAACAAAAAAACAATACTCAGTAAGAGGAGGAGTTCAAATGAACAAAGCAGAATTAGTAGCGACTTATGGCTGAACAGGCTGGATTATCTAAGAAAGTCGCAGAAGAAGCTTTAAAAGGCATTCACAGATGTTGTTTCTGACGAATTAAAGAAGGGGTGGAAAGGTTCAGTTAGTTGGATTCGGTACATTCGAAGTATCCAAGAGAGCAGCAAGAGAAGGAAGAAATCCTCAGAGCGGTGAAGTTATGAAGATCGCCGCTTCTAAAAGCTCCTAAGTTCAAAGCTGGTAAGGCTTTAAAGGATTTAGTAAACGCTTAATTCAAATTGAACATGAAAAGATAAATGGGATATATGATATCATATATCCCATTTATTTAGATTTTTATTTCACCGGTTTCACGCCGGCTTTTTCTTTTGCCATGGCCCAGGCACGTTTGAATACGCCCTGCTTCTTCGGTGGCTCAGCCTGTTTGTTTCCACGGAGTCCTTTCACATCAAGAATGTAAATACCGCTGACTGATGCTTTTACCTCTTTCTTGACCGGAACCTTGTCGAAAATCTTTTCATCACATACAAGTGACATGATCTGTGGACCAATCTTGGCTTTTACGATCGGCAGTTTGGAGCCGCGCATAAGCTTGGGGGTCTGATCGATCACCATCTGTGGGAGCCCTGAATCTTTAATCTTCATACGCTTCTTATCAATGATCAGCATGGAAACGGTCTGCTTGGCGCCTTCCATCTGCTCCTCTTTGCTGCCTGTTTTTCTGCGCTTTTTGCCCAGAAAAATAGAGAACAGCGATGACTATGATCAGAACCGCAAGAATGACCAAAAAAGTACAATACTAAATGTGCTCATCTTATCCTCCTTAGGGTGCTAAAAACTAGAAAATATTGTAACATTCTTTTTGCTTTCAGCGCAATAGCCCCGTGCAAGATATGAATTCTTTATGAATTTTTGGTGTAGAGTTTCCCCGATTCTCAAAATGTGATAAAATAATAACTGCATAGTGCAGAAAAGGAGAAAAATTATGAAAAAAAAAAAGAAAAATCTTAACAATCATGCTGGCGACCTGTATGGTGACAGCTTTGACTGCCTGTGGTTCTTCCAAGGAAGAAGGACAGAGTCAGGATACAACGGAGGTTTCCGGAAACGGAATCATTTCTACAAAGGACTATGATCCGGATGATTATGTGAAGCTTGGTGATTATGAAGGTATTACGGTTAATACAGATGTTTACACTTACACCGATGCAGATGTGGATGCCCAGTTTGACAAAGAGATCAATTACTATGTGGAGTATATGGATGCTTATGACTACACAGCAACAGACAAGCAGACCGTAGAAACAGGAGATACAGTCAACATCGACTACACGGGAACAAAGGATGGGGTTGCATTTGACGGCGGTACAGCACAGGGGCGCATCTGAAGATTGGTTCCGGCAGATTTATCGATGGATTTGAAGACGGACTGATCGGACATGCGGTAGGAGAAACAGTGAATCTGGATCTGACATTCCCGGAAAACTATTCCAATGCGGATCTGGCAGGCCGCTGCAGTCGTTTTTTGAAGTAAAGATCAATTCCATTGACGAAGGAAAGCTGCCGGAGATCAATGATGCACTGATCGCAAGCCTGAATCTGGGATATGATACGGTTGATGCCTGCAGACAGAATGTGGAAGACTATCTGAAAAACGCCTGTGATGAAAAAAACAGTGACGCAAAAGAAGAGTGCTGTATGGAATGCGGTTTATGCGACCTGTGAAGTATCTGATGCACCGCAGGAAGCTTGTGGACGATATCAAGACACGTATTGCCGCAAATGCACAGTCCTATGCAGATTATTATAAGGTAGATCTGGCAACCTTTATTACAAATTATATGGGGCTGACAGAAGAAGAATACGAAAAAACAGACAACGCGGAATCTCTTTGCAGAATCCGCAAAAAGAGAAGCTGGCAATCGCGGCGATCGCGAAGAAGGCTGGCATCAGTCTTTCAGATGATGATGTCAAAGCGGCTGAAACAGAATACAGTGATTACGGATATGATTCTGCGGATGCACTTCTTTCTGCCATCGGACAGGGTGCTTATTATGATTATGTACTTTCCGACAAGGTAAACGAATATCTGATCGATCAGGTAACGATCGTGAAAATGATCCGATCTCCATTACAGAGACGGATTCTGCGGCGGCGGATACCGCAGAGGAAGATGTGGAAGAAGAACTGCAGGAAGAAGAAAGCGTTTCGGGAGAAGATCTTTGCAGTGACAGATATCGCTGGAACGGAGATTGAAGCTGAAACAGAAGAATAAACATTGATAGGAAATTGGTGAAATGATGCAAAAGAAGTATGCTGTATCCTGCTTAGTTTGATCATGTTTATGGAAATAGTAGTTCCCCTGTCAGGGCAACTACTATTTCGGATGTAAAAAACAACAGAAGACCAGAATAATCTGAACAGTGTGAACCAGCAGATCACGGCGATCCAGAGCAATCAGGCGCAGGCGCAGGAACAACTGGATCAGCTCAGCGATCAGCGTGGATATCCTGACCAGTATTGATATCTGTCAGGATGAGATCGCAGTGAAGGAAAAAAGAGATCGAGCAGGCAAAAAAAAAGATTATGAGGATGCCCGGAAAAAAAGAGGATCAGTATGCTTCCATGAAAAAACGGATCCAGTTTATGTATGAGCAGGGGAGACAGTGCTTATCTGCAGGTGCTTTTGGAATCCCAGAATTATGCGGATATGGTAAACAAGGCAGATTACATTGAAAGTCTGTATGAATACGACAAAGCAGCTTTTGGCCGGTTATGTGGAAAGCAAAAATCAGGTAGCGGAGCTGAAAGGCAGACTGGAGGATGAAGAAGCGGATCTGGAAGCATCAATTATGAACTGCGACAGGAAGAAGGCGCATTGCAGACACTGGTGGATGAGCAGAAAAAAGACGGTAGCAGATTTTTGATGCACAGCTTGCATCTGCTAAGAAAAAAAGCTGCTTCTTACAAGCGGCGGCTGGAGGACCAGACAGCACAGATCAAAAGCTGGAGGAAGAGGCTGCTGCAAAAGAAGAAGAAAAAGGAAGAAGAAGCAAGAAAGAAACAGGAACAGGAAAGAAAACAACAGCGACAGGCAAACCAGACACAGACGATAGATACAGGAAACAGACGCGACAGACCACAGGGGAGGCGATCCCGCGCAGGTGGATACAGGTGATGGTGCGCAGACGACAGATCCGGGAACAGTAGATACCGGAAATACCGGCAAGGGAACAGACAGCATGAATGCAGGTGCGGGAGCTGTGACCGGGGGGCTCCGGTGTCAGGCGGCAGGGCGCAAATTATGCGTGCAATTTCGTTGGTAATCCGTACAAGTTCGGCGGCGCGCTTCCTGACAAACGGAACAGACTGCTCCGGTTTTTACGCAGGCTGTTTATGCGCACTTCGGTATTTCGCTGCCGCGTGATTCCTACAGCCAAGAAGCTGTGGAACAGAAGTCTCTTATGCCAATGCACAGCCGGGTGATATCATCTGCTATGCAGGACATGTTGCTTTATATCTGGGGAATGGACAGATTGTACATGCCAGCACGGAAAGAACCGGCATTACATATGGTTATGCGACCTATCGTACCATTTTATCAGTCAGACGCGTATCATAGAGTGGAAAATGGGATACGGAAGACGCGGGGAATCAGAGAGTTTGTTACATAACAGAGGGAAATAGATGTTTGAAAAAAAAGACTTATATCTATGATGAAGAGATGGGTGTATGTTTATAGAAGACATTGCCCGTCTTGCAACAAAAAATAAACAGGACTCGGATATTATGTCTTTGCGCAGTGTTTACCGGAAGGATAAAGTGGCCTACATACCGGTGGAAAATCATGAGGTGCTTATTGCGGGAGCTTATTACAAGGGAAGAAGCGGAAAAACGCAGAAAAAAGAATGGAATATGGCATCCAAAGAGCAGGAAGAAGTCAGTGAGCCGGGTGATTTTGCATGGCGGCTGGATTATACGATGGCAGATACGCTCCCATTGGACAAGCGAAAAGAGTTGTATTTGAAGGGCGAAGTAGAATTTGTACTTGCCGGAACAGAAACCGGGAAATAACGGTCTGGTATTTCGGATGGAGGCAGACAATATGAAAAAAAGGAAAGATTATGATGGCGGTATGTTCCATACTTGCCATCATTTGTATCGTATACGGTATTTTTGTCAGGCGGCAGGCTCAGGAACTGCATTTTTTATGGTGTGGATCCTGGGTGGTATCTGCCTGCTTATTAATGGGAACCCTGCTTTGCGAAAAGGTGTCTTTGCAGAGACTTCCATGTATATGCGCGTCGTGCTTGGAGGTCTGCTGGCGGCAGGCGTGATCCTTTTCCCTTGTTGTGGAAGGGCTGATCCTTGGCGACTTTCATGAAAAAAGGAGAAAAGGGACTTTTTTATCTGCTTGTGTTAGGATCGCAGGGTATATGCAGACGGACCGAGTTTTGGTCTTTGCAGTACAGACTGGATACTGCGATCGGCTATCTAAAGGAAAATCCAGAGACGATCTGCATTGTTTCGGGCGGGCAGGGCTATAATGAGCCGATGACGGAAGCAGAAGGAATGGCTCGGTATCTGGAGCAGAATGGGATTGCGGCAGAAAAAGAATTCTGCTGGAAGATCAGTCGAAAACAACGCAAACAGAATATGGAGTTTTCCAGGAAGCTGATTCCGGAGGGTGCTTCTTTGGGTGTTGTCACAAATAATTTTCATTTATATCGTGCCATGCAGATCGCAAAAAGGCAGGGGCTGGTGCAGGCAGTTGGAATTGCAGCTCCTTCGTCGGGGAAATATCTTGCCAATAATATCTTTGGGGAATTTTTCGGATGGCTCAAGATGGTGCCGCTGGATTAGCACATGATACGGAAGTAAGAAGAAATGGAAAAGCAAAAGACGAGGACATTGGATATGACACAGGAAGCCTGTGGAAAAATATATTTCTGTTCAGTATGCCTCTGGTACTGGCACAGCTTCTGGAGGTTATGTTCAATTTAAGCGATGTGGCGGTTGTAGGGCAGTTTGCGGATTACAGAGCACTGGGGGCAGTCGGATCGACGACCATACTTGTAACATTATTTACCGGCTTTCTGATCGGAATGGGAAGCGGTGTCAATGTACAGGTGGCACTCGGACTTGGAGCAAAGGATGATAAAACGGTAGAAAAGACAATCCATACAGCATTTTTGATCTGTGCGGCGATCGGTATTATGATCGGTGTTTTCTGTATTCTGTTTGCACATCCGATGCCGCAGGCACTGCGCATACAAAAAGCGATCTGATCGATGCGGCGGTTCTGTATCTGAAGATTTACGCGCTGGGTATGCCCGCCATGGCTGTTTACAACTTCGGTAATGGCGTGCTGAGTGCAAAGGGAGATACGAAGAGCCCATTGATCTATCTGGCGGTCGCCGGTGTACTGAATATTATTTTAAACCTGATCTTTGTCATCGGCTTTCATCTGGCGGCGGCGGGTGTAGCCATTGCAAGTGCGATCGCGCAGTATGTTTCCATGCCGCCATGATGCGCAATCTTTTAAAACGCAGGGATGTCTGCAGACTGCAGATTTCCAAAATACAGTTCCATCAGGATGTGGCAAAGGGCATTTACTCATGGGTATTCCGACGGGAATGCAGAATGCAATATTTGCACTGGCTAACTTATTTGTACAGCGCGGTGTCAACTATTTCTACACGATCATGGTTTCGGGCAATGCGGCGGAACGAATGCAGATGCAATCATCTTCAATGTCATGTCTGCCTTTTTTACAATGGGTCGCGCCAGCTTTGTGAGCCAGAACCGCGGTGCAGGCAACAGGGAACGGATGAAGAAAAGCTATCTGGTAGCACTGACTTACTCCTTCCTGATCGGACTTTTCCTTGGTGCATGTCTGTTCTTTGGCGGCAGATATTTCCTGCGGGCGTTTGCGACTGACCGTGCGGTGATCGATGCGGGCATGGAGCGGATTAAGATCATGGCATTTGCATACAGCATTTCCGCCTTTATGGATTGCACCATTGCAGCCTCCCGCGGGCTGGGAAAGAGCATAGGCCCGATGATCATCGTCATGCTGGGCTCCTGTGTATTCCGTATCATCTGGGTATATACGATATTTGCCAATTTCCATACGATCCCATCCTTGTATCTGCTGTATCCGTTCTCCTGGACGCTGACTGCGATCGCGGAGATTGCCTACTTTATTGTGCAGTTTCGGAAAGTGATGCCAAAGAGCCGGATCTGGGGACATACTTGTGAAATCCTACGCATAAACTGTAAAAAGTTTAAGGGGATTTCCTTTGAAAAATATATTGAAGAAAAAAGAGCGATCAGTATTGCAAATTATATCGTGGAGCACAATGCAACCGTCAGACAGACAGCCAAAAGCGTTCGGCGTGAGCAAATCCACGGTACATATAGTAGTAATAAAATAGAACGTTATACAAATATAATATATTCAATCAAATAAGATATAGAAGGAAGAAAGTTTGAAGAAATATTTGGGTGGAAATATTTGTTTGGGCTTGCTTTTTAGTGTTTTTATATGAAGTTAGATAGCAGATTGAAAAGGAAATAGATAGGTGTTATATTTTAGATAATGAAAATGGAATTATTGATTAGGATAATTGATTTACATTAAAAAATATACCAGAAGAAAATAAAAAGGAAGATATATTGAAAGGATTGGGGGATCATTTAATTGAAAAAATGTGAGAATATTGATGAAGAAATATGTGATCTCGAACCAGTTATTGATTCCTTGCCTTGTGTACATAATAATATGACAATGCAGGGGAAGAAGAAAAGTTTTTTTATATAAGTGATATTCATTGTGATATGAAATGAAAAAGGGATTTAAGGATTTTTCTGATAAGGAATATATAAATCATGTTATTAAAAAAGATGAACAGGAGATGATCCATTTGGGGGATAATCCATTGATTATAGTGGGAGATATTGATTGTTGTACAGAAAATGTGGATTATTTTTTTTCACAGCTTAGAATGCGCAGAGATGGTATTATAATTTTTGTATTGGGAAATCATGAGATATGGGCTTATGACATGGCGGTTTCTGATTTAGATGAAATAATTAAAAGGTATCGAGTTATTTGTAAAAAACATGATGTGATAATGCTACAAAATGAATTGGCATTCTTTTTATGATGATAGAACAGGAAATGGAGAATTACTTTCGTTCAGTCATCATCATGTAATTTCGGAAAATGAATTATCAGAGTTAGCAATTGATGAAATACAAGTGTATGCAGAAAAGCAAAAAATGATTGTATTTGGAGGACTAGGTTTTTCCGAAAGTGTAAAACTTTAACATCAGAAGGTAGTATATATAATGCTGATATAGGATTATATAGAGATGCTGTTCCTACGCTTGCGGAAGATATTATTATACAAGCAGAAAAAAGTGAAAAAAGCATATTTAAAAGTATTAGAAGCATTATCTAATTATAATGTTATTATTGCAACCCATTGTCCGCTGGATAATTGGAGTGAAAGGGACTATAATTCTAATTTCATCTATCTTAGTGGGCATACACACCATAATATATTTCATATGTCCTCAGATAAAACAGTTTTCACGCAGACAATCAGGTTGGATATTCTAGTGATGATTACGATTTGAGATACTTTTTAATTAATGGTACATATGATAGCTTTATAAATTATTCTGATGGTATTTATAAGATTACATATGAACAATATATTGATTTTAATATTGGGAAAAATGTTAGATTAAAAAAGAAAAATGATGGAAAGCAAATTGTATTATTAAAAAGGGCTTTGCACATATGTTTGTATATTATAATCGTAGTAATAAACTGATGCTATTAAATGGAGGTAGTCCAAAACGGCTTTATCATGAATTGAATTATTATTACAAAAAATCTCGATAAATATGTGTCTAATATAAAAACAATAATGAATTCTTACATGGATAAATTGTTGAATATCTCTAAAGTAATTAAATCAATTGGTGGGAGATGGTAGTATTCATGGTCGCAAATTGTCGATATTGATTATTATAATCATATATATATTAATCCGGTGGATGGAAAAAATTACCCCATATTTTGCGTATGATATGGAAACAAAAATATGTATATAAAGATTTATATACACTTCTTGCAGAAAAAGAAGCCTTCTTTACTTTCAGGATATGTTGAATGGCAAAAAATCGATTCAAATAATGAAATAGTTGTTCGAAACACAGAATTAACAGATTTAGCTGTTTTTAGTGACGGATAAAAAAATATATAGTGCTTCGAAAATTATAAAAAATCAATTCAATATCTTTTATTTCAAGATGTTGTTAGAGAGTGGAACGATAAAATATTGCGTATAAGTAATAGAGAAGAGACTATTGGAGAAATGGAAAGACTAGAAATTGATAATAGCATTTATCAGTCAATTCTTGCAAAGTAATTAATATATAAGAAATTCTACATGAATAATAAAAGAAAGCAAGATCCACCCGGGTAATACCGTATCGTAATAATTGAAAATAATATTTAGAAATTAGGAATATTATATTGGCTACATTGAAAATGTAAGCAGGTAAAAAATTGAATATTTTTTTTACAGAGCATCTGGCAGAAGCCGGGTGCTTTTTTGAAAATTTTGAAAGAAAAATATTATGTAAATGGTGCGGAAATCTTTGATGGAAGCTAATTAGATGAAGATGAAATTGAATCAAGAGGATAAAAATAGAATATTCATCAAGAATAAACTTGTTAAACACAGGTGGATCTTGCTCTTGTATAAAAAATTCAGATTAAAAAGAAGAAAGAAATAACAAAGAGCGAGATTCACTAGGGATTTATAGTATCTTAATTGGTTCTCTGTTTATCTTTAAGATTATGGGGAATTTTGGGATGTTCAGTAATGAAATTATGAAAAAAATTAAAAAAAAATTTTGATGAGGGGGCTGTATTTTATGCCCTCTCCCTTTGTATATATAGAGGGATAAATTTTTGTGGATATAAAATTCAAAAAATATATTTCCTCAAATATTGAGAAGGTGAGGAAGAAACAAATGAAATATTTGTACATGAATGAGCAGGAGCGGCAGATACAGTATTATCAATTTCCAAAATTCTTGCTGGAATTACAGCTAAGTCAGAATGCAAGAATTATTTATATGCTGTTGTATGACCGGGCGAGAATATCACGAAAGAATAATTGGACAGATGAGGATGGAAGAGTATATGCAATATTTCCAATTGAAGAACTATCACAGAAAACCGGGAAGTGCAAATCTTCTGTTAAAAAAAGGCTTTGAAAGAACTAGATGATGCAGGACTGCTAATTCGGAAATTTGGTGGATTTTCAAAACCAAGACATATGTATGTAATGATACCAGACAAAGTAGAGGTTTCTGGAAAGGTACAATTACAGACAGATATAAAGAAAGCCGATATAGAGCTGAAAAATGAGCCTTCATATGGTCGGAATGATAACTCTGCGAAGGATATAAATACGGCATCTAATAAAGTAATAGAGAAAAATAATACAAGTAATAAGTATGGAGTAAGTAGTTACAGTATAAAGAATCAAAAAGATGAATTATGAGTGTGGGGAGGGAGAAAGCCTGTGATGTATGAGATGCAAACATATTTAGGCGCAGATGGATTGATGCATTGTACTGTTTGCAAAGAACCCGTAGAAGCATTTTATCCAAAATGTTCTTTGCTTGAAATGAGAAAGCATCACAGGCAGTGTGCGTGTGAAAGGAAGGCATATGCAGAAGAGGCACAATATTATAAAGAAAAAAAGCATCGGGAGCTAATCGCAAGAAATAAGAAAATCTGCTTTGAGGAAAAAAGAAATGGAGGGATTTACATTTCAAAATGTAGAAAGAGATAGTGGAGTTTTATAAAATTTTATATCTAATTTTTCGATTATCCGCATAAACACTATACTTTCAAGTATTTTGAAGTATAGAAAAAACTCATTTTACCACGAATTTACCACGATTGAATGAGCCTTGATATGACCTATAAAAATAACACCCAAAAAGACATCATTACACCTAAATGGTGTCTTTTTAAAAAAGCAGTCAATCCTAAAACTAACTGCTTTGTGTATATGGATATGAAATTGTAAAACTAGAAGCTGTTTATTTTTTCTTTTTAGGTTTTGGCGTGGGTAGTTCATCATACATCACATCAAATAACCCCGTCAGAAAATCTTTATTATCAACTTCTTCCACCAATAACATTTCTTTTGGCGTTTTCGTATGGAATTTCATAAGTAACTGTCGGCATATAAGAAATTGCGGACTTTTGTTGGTTTTACAAGCAACCTATCATCATATATTCCGCCAACGATTTTTCCACGATAATAGATAATAAATTCTCCCATCATTGCACGATATGTTATTTCTTGTAATTCTGATAATTGTTCTAAAAACAAATTGTAAATATTCTTTTACTTGAAGCCATTTTCTAAATCTCCAATCTTGAATTTTATTATTCCAATGCTTTCTTTAAATCAAGAACGAATTGCATTTGCTGCTTTTTTCAAATAGGTTTTTGCAAAAAGGCCGCATAAACCCACTTTTTAGGTGTTACATTTTCTGTAAAGTCTATTTGGGTTTCATTTCCTTTGGCAGTAAAAACCAATCCAGTGACCTTTCATGTTGCTATTATCCATATCAAATTCCCAGCGTTTATATGGTTCTACAACGGTAACGGTAAATGCAGTGGCATATCCATCTTTTGTGTACTCAATAAATTGCTTATCATTTATGATTTCTGTTTTGCTCAAATCACTTCGCCATGAGTTATATTTATCAACAGCTAAAAACAATGTTCCAAACTTTTGAATATCATTACTAATAATTGTATTTATATTTGAAATTGCCACTTTTTCATTTCCCTTTTTAAATTACCGTTTATCGTTTTTTCATATCCACATTATAACATTCTCATATCAGCACTACAATAAAATTTTATGCTGATAATCTTATTGAACAGCTCTAACAGACACCATGTCATCACTCCAATCTGAAATTTTGGCAAAGAAAAAAGCAGTCAATCATAAAAGACTAACTGCTTTGTGTAGATATGAACTTATAAAATATTTAGTTTATGATATTGCAACATCATTTAATGTCCTCTGTGTTTTGCTTTTTTTTTTTGTTGCTTCAACTTAAACTTTTTGTTCTGCGTCCATTTGCTTTTTATGTTTGGAATTAGATTTATATTCTTCTTTTTTTTAATTCATGTTGTAATTTTAAAGCTTGTTGCGATTTTGTCCCAATTCCATTGTTCTGTAATTGTTTCTTTACATCTCTAAGAACTCTTTTAGGATTTTTCTTATCCTTTTTTACAATCGTTTCAACTGCTGGACTAAATTGTAAATCATAATGATGTTTCAACACAAATTCTTGCAAAACTCCAACCCAAAAAGGTTCTGCAAAAATACACAGTCAATTTACATTTTATTGTCTTCATATCAATCCCTCCTTGTTTATTTCCAAACAAAGAACGGACAACCCGGAGGTGGGGCAGGTTACTTTACCCTATAAACATAGGACGGCTGGGCTACCTACCAGCTCTCACATAATAAAAAATGCTTTTATGCGTTTTTATTTTGTCATTTTAGATAATCATTATTTGATTACCTTTCTTGAAAATTATACCATTCCTATATCAGCACTACAATAAAATTTTATGCACCGATAATCTTATTGAACAGCTCTAACAAACACCATTTCATCACTCCAATCTGAAATTTAGGTATGAAAAAAAAGCAGTCAATCCTAAGACTAACTGCTTTGTGTATAGAGATATGAAATTGTGAAATAGAATTTGCCTATTTCAAATCAAAAAGAGAATTTTCATAGTCCTTTACATAGTATCGTATATTTTACGCCCCTTTTGAATAATGGTATGTCCCTCTGCTTCTAATTTTTTCTTTCTGTGCTTCAATACCATTTGGATATTTAGCATTTAATTCTCCGTTTGCTTTTTAATGTTCTCCAATAGGGTGTTTCATCTTCGGAACGCTGATAACTCGCCCACGCTACAATAGAAACAAATATACCCGCTGTAATCGGCTCTGTAAAATCTGCACCACTCAATTTTGCAAAGTGTTCTCGTATTTTTCCAACCGTAATCACTTTACCATACGGAACTTTTTTTCATTACTTTGTCATAGTCAATCGGGGGGAGCAAAATACATTTTGTTTCCACCATATCTCTCAATACTTTTCTGGTCTATGATAATTTGAAATTTTGGCATATCCTTACTATCATGCAACATAGCATTAAAATCTTTTTTATCTTCATTTGCCATTTGTGCCACCTCCTACTTTAAGGATAGTCTGTTTCTTATTTCCATGCAATGAGGCTGTTTGAAAATTATTAACACTTTCAAATTTGTCGCTTTCTTCATATCCATATTATAACAGTTCCATATATCCGCCACAATAAAAATCAGCATACCCTTAGCATTTATGGAACAAAAATGCACACTTTTTTTCTTCCTCTTGATTACCCCCCACAACAGAAAAGAAAAAGCCCTGTCAAGAAACTTTGCCACCATTGGTGGTGCTTTGCACTCTTGATTGGGCTTTTTGTTTGCTGTATCTTTCATGCAAGAGGAAAATTAAAGTCCTCTATTCCATTTCTCTTTAGATAATCTTCATAGTCCGTTTCATTAAAATCTAATTGTGGCGAAGTGTTGGGAATGTTGTTTCTGTTGTCTATATCTGCAAGCTGACGGAATATCCAATCATCATAAGGGTCGTGATATTTATACTCTTTGGGCTGTTCTCTGTATCGGTCTAACCCTCGCATTTCCTTATGTACTTTCATCATGCGTTCCAATTTCTGACGCTGTATCAACTGCTTGATTTCCATAAGTTCTTCCAACTCTACTACCTCACTAGAAAGATAATTGCTAATGTATCTAATCAATGTAGTTTCCATGTAAAATCTACATTCTTTTTTCGTCATTGAAAAATTCATTTTCAGACAAATAATCTAAGGAAACATTAAAAAAATCCCTGTTCTCGTTTGATAACGTCCATGATATATGGCTCGGTGTGGTCAATATATTTCCATTCCCCCGACAATAATTCATTCGGTGTTACTCCCAGCACGTCCATTATCTTTTCCAATGTATCAAAGGTAGGATAATTCACACCTCGTTCAATCTTGGAAAGGCTCTGCATATTGATACCGATTTTATTGGCAAGTTCCTGTTGTTTCATTCCCCTGTGTTTTCTTATGATTTGTATGTTTTCTCCTAAGAAACTGATTTTCTTTTCATAATACTCCATAACTTAGTATAACCGCTCCTTTCGTTGCTTTTATTGTCATTTATAAGCATATCATACTTAATATATATCGAAAAGTCAATCGAAACTTCTTGACAAGTAATTCTAGTGGCGTTATTATCTTATCAGACAGAGTGATTAAGCACGCTAGGGTCAATCACACACTTGAGTAAGCATATATAAGAGATGTTTTCACTTTGATAGCATGAATGAGCATGGACTTATCAGACTAAAAAATAGGGTTTCTGACTGGGGCTGTTTCGTTTAGCCACGAGCCTTACAAGGCTCGTGAGCGTTAAGAACGGATCAGACACAGGAAGAAAGGGAACGCCTTTAGGCGTTCATAAAGGGCGTATATGTAACACCGCCCTGCGTATACATGTCATAGTACCTAGAAACTGTGATAAATAAAGGAAAAAACACGATTTTTACCTCGCAAAAAAAACGGGAAGTACGAAAGGAGCAATGCACTATAACTACACACAAAAAATTTATCCGTTAAGATTGATTACATCAGCATTGTATTTGAAACGGCAACCGCTGAAGATGTAATCATGCACATTTTAGATTTTACCGACTGACATTTTCAATGTTTATCCAGCAACGATAAAATTCAAGACTTATCAGGCACGCTGGCAGATTGGAGATATTTATGTATCGGGGGACGCAAGAAAGACAGAGGACAATCCACAAGGGGGCTAGGCTGTTATCTTGTTATGACTGGCAGAGGTTGTGATGATATTTTCCGTATTCTCGACAGTAGGAATTATACCTTTGGGGATATGTTCCGACGTTGTGAGCGAAGATATGGACTGGATAATTTCCACTTCACAAGGCTTGATATTGCCATTGATGATAAGAACGAAAAACCATTCTTTACCATAGAGCAGATAAAGAAGAAATGTGAAAAAGAGGAATTTATCTCGAATAGTGAGGGGCTACCACTTTGACGAAAGCAAGTTTGATGATTTCGACACTGCAAAGACCGTTTATATTGGTGCTGGAAAATCGGGATTGTCCTACCGCTTTTATGATAAGGATAAGGAAGTCTGTTCAAAACATAATAAGACACTTGATGAAGTCGGCAGTTGGAAACGGACAGAAATGCAACTACGAGATGATAAGGCTCATGCTTTTGCCATGACATTCAAAGACAGACCGCTGGAACTTGGGGAACTGGCTTTCGGACTGCTGGCAAGCAACCTACGCTTTGTCGTGCCAAACAGAGAAAAATGAAAGTAATAAGAGCAGATGGAAAACGTTGTCGGTTTTGGGAACGCTTTTTAGGGGCTGTGAAAGTCTTAAAACTGCAAGTACCAAAACAGCAAAATTCCCTTTGAAGAAACACAGCAATGGCTCACAGAGGGTGGCGTGATTTCCGCTGTGAAAAGTTTTTACTTCTTAGAAGAACATGACGCATTAGGCGGATTGGAAAAAGTGGGAACTATGCTTGATAAAGCAAGATACAGCAATTCCCTTTCCAGTAAATTAACCGCCCACTTACAGAGGATAGACCGCACCGACCTTATCCCCTATATCCAGTATGACACGAAACATGGGAAAGGGGGTATCTGATGAATAACAACGATATTCCCGTATGGGAAAAATTACACCCTTACCATTGAAGAAGCGTCAAAGTATTTCCGTATCGGAGAAAACAAGTTAAGACGCTTAGCAGAGGAAAACAAGGACGCTGGCTGGCTCATTATGAATGGCAACCGCATACAGATTAAACGCCGACAGTTTGAACAGGTCATTGACAAATTGGACGCTATCTAATGCAAATGAGCCTTGTATGTGTTATGATGAACACAAGTCATATCAAGGCTCTTTCCAACAAGGAAAGGAGCAGACACCATGAAAGAAAAAAGACGGGATAGCAAAGGACGTATCCTGCATACTGGAGAGAGCCAACGAACAGACGGGAAATACTTATATAAATATGTAGACGCATTTGGAAACACAAAATATGTGTATGCTTGGAGATTGACACCCACAGACCCGACACCAAAGGGAAAACGGGAAAAAACCTCACTTCGTGAACTGGAACAGCAGATAAGACGGGATATTGAGGACGGTATCGACAGCACAGGCAAGAAAATGACGCTTTGCCAACTCTATGCCAAACAGAACGCACAGAGGGCAAATGTGAAGAAAAAAAGCACAATAAAAACAACGGGAACAACTTATGCGGTTATTGAAAGAGGATAAGTTAGGTGCTAGGAGCATTGATACAATAAAACCCTCTGACGCTAAAGAATGGGCGTTACGCATGAAAGACAAAGGCTTTTCCTACAATACCATTAACAACCATAAACGCTCGTTAAAAGCGTCATTCTATATCGCCATACAAGACGATTGCGTAAGGAAAAACCCTTTTTGATTTCAAGTTAAGTGAAGTCCTAGAAAATGATACCAAAGAGAAAGTTGCATTGACAGAGGAACAGGAACAAGCCTTACTCTCATTCATCAAGACGGACAATGTGTATCACAAGTATTATGATGATGTGCTGATACTGTTAAAGACAGGACTTCGTATCTCGGAACTGTGCGGACTGACAGTAGCCGATATTGATTTCAAGAATGAAGTTGTGATTATCGACCACCAGTTATTAAAGAGCAAGGAACAAGGCTATTATATTGAAACGCCTAAAACGAAGAGCGGAATAAGGCAAGTACCATTAAGCAAGGAAACAATACAGGCATTTCAACGGGTTATGAAGAAACGCCCAAAGGCAGAACCATTTGTGATAGACGGACGGAGCAATTTTCTATTTGTCAATCATAAGGACAAGCCAAAAGTTGCGATTGATTACAACGCCTTATTTGTCCGTATGATAAAGAAATACAACAAGCACCACAAGGATAATCCCTTGCCACATATCACACCGCATACGCTACGCCATACATTCTGCACAAGGCTGGCTAGCAAGAACATGAACCCAAAAGATTTACAGTATATCATGGGACATTCAAACATTAGTATCACAATGAATTGGTACGCTCATGCGTCCATAGATACCGCAAAATCAGAGGTTCAGCGTCTAATTGCATAGAAGTATTTACCACGATTTTAACCACGCTTGATAGCGAAAATATAAGAAGATAGACCTAGATATGTGAGGTTTACCACAAAAAGAAAAATGCCCGTAGAGCCTATAAAATAAGGCTTTGCGGACATTTGAGAAGATATAAAAAGATAGTCAAAAAGACATATATAATT
>VOFJ01003304.1_pt1 | contig 23918 bp, 35 predicted proteins | sample 5384081 | NCBI WGS metagenome assembly VOFJ01 (sample SAMN12384729, study PRJNA508395) | human gut metagenome | isolation source: healthy gut I | host: Homo sapiens | reverse complement strand
CAAGCTGACCACGCGCCGACGTCGTCCGCCCGGCTTCCGATCCCAGCCGGCACCGACGGCAGCATCGCGCCATCCTGAAGGGCAACCTGCCCCGGAGGGCGTGTCATCAAACACACCGCCTGCCCCAGGGGAGATGCGCCAGGCCGTGCTCCGCGCCCGCCCCTCTCGACAGCGAAGAGGAGTAGCCTGGACGCCGTGCTCCACCACAAGGTGTGGGCAGCACGCGGAAGTTCTCGCTGAAGGCGTAGAGAAACTGAAGGTGACCTTGTTGTGGTTGCCCGCGCGGAAAGAGCGGGTCACGGTCTTCATAGCTGAGCATGTCGTTCATCCAGCCCATGTTCCACTTGAAGTTGAAGCCCAGGCCGCCGTCGCTGGCCGGTTTGGTGACCATGGGCCATGCGGTGGACTCCTCCGCGATCATGCACTTGTGGGGGTGGCGGCCCAGAACCGTATCGTTCAGCTTGCGCAGGAAAGCCACTGCTTCCAGGTTCTCCTTGCCGCCATTCTTATTGGGCTCCCATTCGCCCTGCTTGCGGTTGTAATCCAGATACAGCATGGAGGCCACGGCATCCACGCGCAGACCATCGATGTGATACTGCTCCAGCCAGTACAGGGCACTGGAGATCAGGAAGCTCTGCACCTCGCTGCGGCCGAAGTCGAACACCATGGTGCCCCCACTCCTTGTGCTCGCCGCGCTTGGGGTTGGGGTCCTCGTAGCAGGCTTCTCCGTCAAAGTTGTACAGGCCGAAGCCATCCTTCGCGGGAAGTGGGCGGGCACCCAATCCATGATGACACCGATGCCGACCTCATGCATCTTGTCCACAAAGGCCATGAAGTCCTTGGGGGTGCCGTAGCGGCTGGTGGGGGGCAAAATAGCCCGTGACCTGGTAGCCCCAGCTGCCGTCGAAGGGATACTCCATCACGGGCAGAAGCTCCACATGGGTGTAGCCCATCTCCCGGATGTAGGGGATCAGCTCGTCGGCCAGCTCGGAATAGTTATAGGGAACCTTCTCGTCCTTCAGCTTCCAGCTGCCCGCGTGCATCTCGTAGATGTTCATCGGGCCGTTGATCACGTCCGCCTTTTTCTGAGCAGTCTGCCAGGCATCATCGTGCCAGGCAAAGCCGGTGATATCGTAGACCTTGCTGCCGTTGGAGGGCCGGGTCTCCGCGTGGAACGCATAGGGGTCGGCCTTGTAGATCAGGTCGCCGCCCCGGGTGGTCACACAGTACTTGTAGACATCGTATTCCTTTACGCCGGGGATGAACAGCCCCCAGACAGAATCCCCATCCACTTTGCGCATCGGGTGGCTGCCCGGCTTCCAGCTGTTGAAATCGCCCACCACACTGATGGCGGCTGCATGGGGTGCCCAAACACGGAACACCACACCGGACTCTCCGGCGCGGGTCTCAAGGTGTGCACCAAAGTAACGGTATGCTTCGCAGTTGTTGCCCTGCTTGAACAGATAAATCGGCAGATCCGAGGGATCTTTCTGGATCTTTTCTTCCGTCGGTCTCATAAACAGCTCCTCCCCCCGTACAGGCCCCAGTGAGCCTATACCTTTGTACTCTCTTATATTAAAGAATTTTGTCCGATTTTTCAAGGGCTTTCCGTCAAAATCTACTATAATCTTTTCGTCAATATTTTTTCATTGTGGTCAACTTATCCAATTTTACACAAGAATTCTCGGCAAACTTTACAGAATATAGGGCAAAAAGAAAGACCCGCCTCATTTTTCCTGTAAATCCAGGAAACTGAAGCGGGTGCTTTTTCAAATTTTTCCGTGTGCTATGCGGTTCAGCCTACAACGTAAACGTTGACCTGAATGGCTCCGTTGATGACCGACTCTGCGTAGGTCTCATAGAACAGATCCACCAGGATCTGGCCCTTCTGCACCGCGATACCGGTGTCGGTGGCAACGGCATAACCGTAAACAAAGCTGCCGTCCGTGGAAGTGATGTACAGCAGCGTGCCATAGGGATGACGCTGGGGTCAACGGCAACGGTGCCGTAGCCCGGCCCAGGCCCGACGAGCCCTTGCCCGTGCGGGAATAATAGCCCGTGGCCTTGCCGGTGAGGACCTGGCTGTACGAGGCGGGGGGCGTTGGTGGTGCCGTCCGGCCCGGTCAGGGGAGAAACGGGCGCACCGGCACCATAGGTCTTGACGACATGGTCGGTGGGCTCCACAGTGGTGGTCACATCCACCACCATGCTGTTTTCCAGCTCGCCGTCCACATACTTTTCGCGGGTGGTCACGGTCTGCTGACCCTCCGCCCCATGCTGGGGGTGGTGGCCCGGCCGGTGTTGCGGAAGTACAGGCTGGTGTAGACATACTGGGTGTCGTAGGGGATGGTCTGGGTCTCCACCTTGTCCTGGTAGTCCACCCGGTGCACCGTGATCTCACTGCCCGCAGTGACCAGCTGATCCAGCGCAGGCTCGGTGTAGTCATCTGCCTCCAGGGTGATGCCGGCGCGCTCCAGCGCATCGGCAACGGTGCCAAAGGCCATCTTCACCGGGTACTCCTGGCCGTCGGCCTGGATGTTCACGGTGAAGGCCCGCTCAATGTTCAGGGTGGCAAGATTGCCGCTGAACGCGGTGTAGTAAACGTGGTCGCCCTCTTCGGCCTCAATGCCGGAAAGGCTCATGACGCGGGCAGGGTCGCTCTCACTGCTGACCACCAGCTGACGCGCACCGTGGGAGTCGGTGACGTAAGTCAGGCGCAGATTCGCGGCGGTCACAGCCAGCGTGAACACAAGGGCACGCCGCCATGACGCAGAACGCCAGCACACGGGGAGCGGCGGCACGGGTGCCGCTGCTCAATGCTTTCTTAAATTTGACGGGAAGCGATACGGAACAACTCCTCTTTTTTTTTACAGTTTGGAATACGATGCGGGCCTTCCATCACCCGCCGTTGCACAGAGTTTTTCCCCTCCGTGTCCGGGAGCCGTCTAAGACGGCATTTCACTTCAACGTGATAAATTTTATACGCTGCAACGTCTGTTGAGCGGGAGCTATTTTAACAGACCGAAACCGATTTGTCAAATCGGGCATTTCGAGTTTGCTATATTCTTAACATAGTTTTTGTGAATTTTGTACATAGTTTTCCCGCAGAAGGAGGAATTTCGAGCGTTTCTTTCCGATTTTTTTACAAAAATCGGGCTTTGTTTGTTCACGATTTTTTAACATTTCAATTGGATCTTACCGGCATTTTTCGAGCGAATTTCCTCTGTTTTAGGCGAAAACAAACCATTCACGGACGCCATTTTCCACCCTAAAAAACGGCCCGAATTACTTCCAAAAGGTGTTGTTTCCGTCCCCTTTTCCGGCCCGAAAATGTCACCTTGGCAAAATGCCGAAACGTAAAAAACCGCAATAAAAAGACCACACTTCCGCATTCTGCCGCCCCGCTGTACAATCGATCCAGACGCAGAAAGGAGGTCCGATCCATGACCCAAAATGACCGCAAAACTCCCCGCTGACGGTGCTGGATGTCTCCCGCTGGCAGGGCCGCATAGACTGGGACGCGGTGCAGCGCAGCGGCAAGATCGACGGCGTGATGCTCCGGGTGCTGGGCAGCAAGAACGGCAAGCCCTACCTCGACCCCATGTTCGAAGAAAACTATGCGGCGTGCACCAGCCGGGGCATCCCGGTGGGCGGCTACTACTACACCTGTGCCGTCACGCCCCGGCAGACGGCCAAGAGCTGGCCGCCCTGCGCGCTGCGCTGGAGGGCAAAAACGTTCCAGTACCCCCTCGCCATCGACGTGGAAAGCGCCGGGCTGCGGGTACTGGCTCCCGAAGCCCTCGCCGCCCGCGTGGCCGAAGCCGCCGCCCAACTCGAAGCGTGGAACCTCTACGCCATGGTGTACACCTACACGAATTTCGCGGACACCGCCCTTGCGATGGACGCCCTCACCGCCTACGACCTCTGGCTCGCCGATTACCGCGGCAAAATGCCCCACCCGCCCCCACGGCATGTGGCAGTACACCAGCAAAGGCCGGGTGGCGGGCATCGACGGCCCTGTGGATCTGAGCGACGCCGCCAAGGACTACCCCGCGATCTGCAAACGCACCGGCCTCGGCACTTTCCAAGCGGGCTGAGCCGAACACAAACGAAAGGAGATTTTATGAACCACAAGATCGCACCCGCCACCATTGCCCGCACCGCCGCGCTGGCGCTGGCGCTGACCAATCAGGTCCTCAGCGCCACCGGCCACGCGATGCTGCCCATTGAGTCGGCCCAGCTGGAGCAGCTGGTCTCCACCGGCCTGACCGTGGCAGCCGCCCTTATCAGCTGGTGGAAGAATAATTCCTTCACCCCCCGGAAGCCATCGAAGCCGATGACTACTTCTGCAAGCTGAAGGAGCACAAGTAACGCAACGCCCCCGGAACCGCGCGGTTCCGGGGCGTTGCTTATCGCTTCCAGCGGATGAGCTTTTCGGCATCCGCACGTCCTTTTTCGTACATTTTTCAATGCTGCCCTTGTCCTTGGTCAGTGTGGCCATCCCCTCGGTGCTGTCCGGGGCGATGATGCACGCCCGGCCCGCCTCTTCCAGCGCCTGTGCCTGACGGACGGCGGCGTTATACCGCTCCGCACGGAGGGCAAGGCCCTCGGCAGCCTTCGGATATTTGTGCCGTAGCAAGCGGGCAAGCTTTTCATCCCGCTTGTTGTTCCGTTCCAGCGTGACGGGTTTTGTCAGGATGACGGCCACCCGGTCGCAGCCCATAGCCAGTGCCTTGTCCACCGGCACCGGGTCCGCCAGACCGCCATCATAATAAGGTACGCCGTCGATGAAAGTCGGCTGGTCGATGACCGGGATGCAGCAGGAGGCCATCAGGGGCGTGTAGTCGTCCTGCCGGAGCTCATCCTTCATAAAATACCGGGCTTTGCCGGTCCGGGCGTCAGCGGCCACAATGACGAGCTCTGCGGGGTCTGCCATCATGGCGGGGGGATAATCCAGCGGGTTTTCGCCGCCCCGGTTGCTCAGCGTACCGTAGACATAGCTCAGGTCGAGGTAGGAGTGCTTCTGCACGAGGTTCTTCACGCTCATGTATTCCTTTTGCGGAAGGAGTAGTCGTCATAGAAGGGCTTGTTCCGCCCCTTCTGCCCCGCCACATAGGAGCACATGTTTGCGCTGCCCGCCGAAACGCCGATGCAGCAGTCGAAATGAACGCCCGCCTCAAGGCAGCGGTCCAGCACACCGGCCCCGTAGATGCCGCGCAAGCCGCCGCCCACATCAATGATCCCGTATTTCATCGTTCCATCCCCCATTTTTCCACCTGATTATACCCGTCTTGTGGAAAAAAGTGTATCAGCAGATGGCGAAAAATGATAAAACAAAAACACAACCGCCGGATATGCGCAGCCGTGCACCACAGTTCAGCGGGAAAAATGCCTGTAAACAAAAAGCAACCCTGCCGAAGCAGGGTTGCAAAAGTACATTTTGGGGAAAAAATCAGCGCTTGGAGAACTGAGGTGCACGACGAGCAGCCTTCAGACCGTACTTCTTGCGCTCCTTCATACGAGGATCGCGGGTCAGGAAGCCTGCCTTCTTCAGAACAGCGCGGTTCTCATCGCTCTGCTGCAGCAGGGCGCGGCTCAAACCGTGGCGGATAGCACCAGCCTGGCCGGAAACACCGCCGCCGGAAACGCGGACGACGACGTCATACTTGCCCTCGAGGCCCAGCAGGACCAGCGGAGAGCGGACGATCAGCTTCAGGGTCTCCAGACCGAAGTAGTTGTCGATGTCACGGTCGTTGACAGTGATCTTACCGGTGCCGGTGTAGACGCGAACGCGGGCAACGGAATTCTTACGACGACCGGTGCCGTAGAAATAAGGTTTCGTCTCGTACATATTCTATTGCCTCCTTCTTAGAACTCGACGGTTTCGGGCTTCTGAGCGGCGTGAGCGTGCTCAGCACCCTGATAGCAGTGCAGACGGGTCAGAGCCTTAGCACCGATGGTGTTGGAAGGGATCATGCCCTTGACCGCATAGGTCATCGCCAGATCGCTGTTCTCAGCCATCAGCTTGCTGTACTGGACCTTCTTCAGGCCGCCGATGAACTTGCTGTGGGTGATGTGGAACTTCTGCTCGGCCTTCTTGCCGGTCAGAACAGCCTTGTCGCAGTTGATGACGACAACGTAATCGCCGCAATCGACGTTGGGGGTGTAGTTGACCTTCTGCTTGCCACGCAGCAGAACAGCGGCCTCAGCAGCGACGTGACCCAGACTCTTGCCGGATGCGTCGAGCAGATACCACTTGCGCTCGACTTCAGCGGGCTTGACGAGAGTAGTGCTCATATCTATTTCCTCCTGATAAGTGTTTCAACGGTTCAAGCACCTTTTGGGAGCGCGAGTGTCAGTATACATCACAAGAACGTCCCTGTCAACATCATTTTTCGATTTTTTTTCAGTGCAGATTTTCAGTTCTCTCAAAATCTCTTGTTTTCTCTTGAAATCTCTTGATTTTGAAAATTGCATTTTCAAACACGATTTTTGCGTCCGGGGGCAGATTTCTGCGCCGCGGCGCTACAATTTTGGCAGAAGTTGTGCTATACTATATAAGATATTGTAAAAAGGAGAACGTTCCATGCCGAAGAACCTTCCATCGCAGGACTCCTCCCAGCAGCGGGCTTCCAAATTGCTGCTGGCCATGGGCATCATCGTCCTGCTGGGCGCACTGGCCTATTTTGTGCTGACGCTGGTGGTCAACCGCCGCACCCCCGCTTCGCCCGACACCCGCTACACCGCCGAGAACGGCATCGTACTGAACTACGAAAGCGCCGTCTGGCCGTCTGCGAGATGGCCGAAGACGACACCCTCGGCCACGCGCTCAGGCTGGCCTCCGGCACCGACAGCGACAACGCCAACTATCAGGTGGTGCTGTTCCAGCGGGGCGATGCCTCCACCTATGAGGATTATATTGGCCAGTCGGAGTCCGACCTGAAAAAGCGCTTACGGCGTCATCAGCCCGCGCAAGGTCAAGATCACGGTAGACGGAGCCACCGTTACCGCTGTGCGGTGCGACATTCAGGCTTACTATGCCGTCCTTGCCACCGTGGAGTACGACAGCGGCGACGTCATCTATGTCTCCGGCCTGACCAAGCTGGCCTCCATCAGCGATATCGTGAATCTCGTCGAGAGCGTTTCCCCTGTCCTGAGGCCGGATGCGCGTTTGGAGGAATGTTTCATGCAGACAACGAATTTTGAAAAGCACGTCTGGGCCGAGATCGACCTCGACGCTTTGCGCGCCAACTTCCGCGCCGTGAAGGAGCGGGCGGGCAGTCTGCCCCTCTGCGCCGTCGTCAAGGCCGACAGCTACGGCCACGGCGCGGTCCAGTGCTCCCGCGTCTTCGCCGAGGAGGGGGCCGCGTGGCTGGCCGTCAGCTGCCTTGCCGAGGCCATGCAGCTGCGGCGGGCGGGCCAGACCCTGCCCATCCTCATCTTGGGCCATGTGGAGCCGGAGTTCGCCGCTGCCCTCATCGAGCACCACATCACCGCCGCCTGTTACTCCCTGCCGCAGGCCAAGGCGCTGAGCGCCGCCGCCGTGGCCGCGGGCGGGCAGGTGGACATCCACCTCAAGGCCGACACCGGCATGGGCCGCATCGGTTTTGCGCTCCGCACCGACTTCGACAAGGCCATTGCGGAAATGCTGGAAGCCTGTGCCCTGCCCGGCCTGCATATGACCGGCCTGTTCCAGCACTTCGCTGTGGCCGACGACGACAGCGCCGACGATATTGCGTATACAAACGAGCAGTATCAACTTTTTGTCCGCGCTTACAAGGCCCTGAAGGCCGCCGGGCAGGAGCCGCCGCTGGTCCACTGCGACAACTCCGCCGGGGTGATGCTCCACCCGGAGTGGCCCAAGGGTGAGATCGCAGCTTCCTGCATGGCCCGCCCCGGCATCATCCTGTACGGCTTTGACCCCAGCGACGAAGTACGCTTCGGCAAGTTCCGCCCCGTGCTGAAGCTCAAGACCGTGGTGAGCATGGTCAAGGAGCTGCAGCCGGGCCAGTCCACCAGCTATGGCCGCCGCTTCACCGCCGAAAAGCCCACCAAGGTCGCCACCCTCTGTGCCGGTTACGCCGACGGCTACCCCCGCCTGCTGAGCTGCGGCAAGGGCATCGTGGAGCTAAAGGGTATGCCCTGCCCGGTCCTGGGCCGGGTCTGCATGGACCAGATCATGGTGGACGTCTCCACTCTGCCCGACGTGCAGGAAGGGGACGAAGCCATCCTCTGGGGCGGCGAAGTCAGCGACAGCGCCGAGGACATCGCCCGCAAGACCGATACCATTTCCTACGAGGTGCTCTGCGGCGTTTCCCGCCGGGTGCCCCGCGTTTACCTTGAACAGGGCCGGATCACGGCCGTCGAGGACTGGATCTTACAATAACCCACCCACTATTTTCCGTTGGAGGAACAGATGGCAAGAGACAACATCCGCAATTTCTGCATCATCGCACACATCGACCACGGCAAGTCCACCCTGTCGGACCGCATTCTGGAACTGACCAAGAGCGTAGACGAGCGCACCATGGAGGACCAGATCCTCGACAACATGGACATCGAGCGGGAACGCGGCATCACCATCAAGGCTCGCGCCGTTACCATGAACTACACCGCCAAGGACGGCAAGACCTACGAGTTCAACCTCATCGACACGCCGGGCCATGTGGACTTTGCCTACGAGGTGAGCCGCAGTCTGGCCGCCTGTGAGGGTGCCGTGCTGGTCGTGGACGCCACGCAGGGCGTTGAGGCGCAGACACTGGCCAACACTTATATGGCCTGGAGCATGACCTGGAGCTGGTGCCCATCCTGAACAAGATCGACCTGCCCTCTGCCGAACCGGACCGGGTGGCGCGGGAGGTGGAAGACGTCATCGGTCTGCCCTGCATGGACGCGCCCCGCGTCTCCGCCAAGACCGGCCTCAACGTCGATCAGGTGTTGCGGAGCGGGTGGTCAGCGACATCCCCGCCCCCACCGGTGACCCGGACGCTCCCCTCAAGGCCCTCATCTTCGACAGCATCTACGACAGCTACAAGGGCGTCATCGTCTATATCCGCGTCTTTGAAGGTACGGTCAAGCCCGGCGACACCATCCGCCTGATGGCCACCGGCGCACAGTTCACTCTGGTGGAGGTGGGCCACATGGGCGCTACCAGCCTGACCCCCTGCTGCGACCAGCTCAAGCTGGTGAGGTCGGCTATCTGACCGCCAGCATCAAGACCGTGCAGGACACCCGCGTGGGCGACACCGTCACCCTCGCCGACCGGCCCCACCGCCGAGGCGCTGCCCGGCTACCGTCAGGTCAAGCCCATGGTCTTCTGCGGCATCTACCCCGCCGATGGTGCCAAGTACCCCGACCTGAAAGACGCCCTGGAAAAATTACAGCTCAATGACGCCTCCCTGACCTTTGAGCTGGAGACCAGTGCCGCGCTGGGCTTCGGCTTCCGCTGCGGCTTCCTCGGTCTGCTCCACATGGAGATCATCACCGAGCGGCTGGAGCGGGAGTTCGACCTCGACCTCATCACCACCACACCCAGCGTCCGCTATCGTCTGACCCTGACCGACGGCACCGTGGAGATGATAGACAACCCGTCCAGCTACCCCGACCCTTCCAACATCGTCAAGCAGGAGGAGCCCTTCGTGGACGTCCACCTCTACACCCCCAACGAATACGTCGGCAGCCTGATGGACCTGTGCCAGAACAAGCGCGGCGTCCTCATCGACATGAAGTATATGGATGCTGCGCGTGTGGACCTGCACTACGACCTGCCGCTGGGCGAGATCGTATACGACTTCTTCGACGCTATCAAAAGCCGGAGCCGCGGCTACGCCAGCTACGACTACGAGTTCAAGGAGTACCGCGAGAGCGACCTCGTCAAGCTGGACTTCCTGCTCAACGGCGACCCCGTGGACGCCCTCTCCATGATCGTCTTCCGGGACAACGCCTACGCCAAGGGCCGCCGCATCTGCGAGAAAGCTGCGGGACAACATCCCCCCGCACCCTGTTCGAAATTCCGGTGCAGGCCGCCGTCGGCGGCAAAATCATCGCTCGCGAGACGATCAAGGCGCTTAGAAAAGACGTTCTTGCAAAGTGCTACGGCGGCGATATCACGCGAAAGAAAAAGCTCCTTGAAAAACAGAAGGAAGGCAAAAAAGAAAATGCGCCAGCTCGGAACCGTCTCCCCCCCCCAGCGAAGCCTTCACCGCCGTGCTCAAACTGGACAGCAGCGACGATTAAACTTTTTTATCCAAATGCTACGCCCCCCGCGCCGTGCAGTAAAACCTGCCGACGCGAGGGGCGTTTGTGTTATTTCATTTTACCACGGCAATGCTTTGATGCAGTTCTTGATCCCTTTCAGGGAGTGGATCATGATCTTGGTATAGCCGTAGATGAGGAGGGGCTTCCTTCGCGCAGGTGATGCCTGCTTTCAGCAGCTGCCACGCGAACTGGAAGTAGGGGCTTATAGGGGCGCAGGGTGTCCTTGACATCGGTGACGAAGTCGGTCATCCATGCGGGCGCGCCGCCGCTGACGAGCGGCTGCTCTTCGGGCGGGATGAGCGCACACTGTGCGGGGAGTTTCAGTTTTTGTTCCATACCGTTCCCTTTCACATCACAAGCCCGGCAGCGGCCAGAAGAAGCACGCCGCCCACGATGAGGATGGTCGCCTTATGGCGCTCCCAGATGCCCTCGGCGCTGTCCGCCGGGGCCGTCGGCTCCTCGGTCACGGGCTGATCGATGGGGTCCCACTGGGCGTAGATGGTGGCATCCTCGCCGGAAAATTCCGTTTCGCCCGCTACGATCGCATCACCGCCCACGATGTCGGTGTACCAGCCCTTGAAGGTGTAGCCCTCCATGGTGGGGGTGGGCAGACTGTACAGCTTTTTGCCGTCGCCGCTGGTGCGTTCCACCACCGGGATGCCGGTGCCGCCGCAGGTCTCGAAGTAGATGATGACCTTGCCGCCGTTCTCACTTTCGTCCAGCGGCTGTGCGGCCAGCGCCGCCGGGGCCAGCCCGCACAGCGCCACAGCGCAGAGCAGGACCGCGAGCATCTGTTTGAATCGTTTCATTGCACTTCCTCATTTCGGGGCGTTCTCAGACGCCGTAACCCTGTGCCTTGATGGCTTCCACGACCTGCGAGACGTACTTGGCAGGTGTCGTGGTCAGGTGCTTCCACCATCACACGCACGACCGGTTCAGTGCCGGACTCACGGACAAGGATACGGCCAGTGTCGCCTAGAGCCTCGCCTACGGCCTTGACGGCGGCCTGCACTGCTTCGTCATCCTGTGCGGCCTTCTTGTCAGTCACACGAACGTTCTCCAGCACCTGCGGGTAGATCTTCAGCGGCTCAGCCAGCTTGCTCATGGGCAGCTTTTTGGCCAGCATAACCTCCATCATCTTCAGGCTCGTCAGGATGCCGTCGCCGGTGCTGGCGTACTTGGAGAAGATGATGTGGCCGCTCTGCTCGCCGCCGATGCGGCAGCCGTTTTTGGCCATGTACTCATAAACATACTTGTCACCGACGGCAGTCTTGGCGTAGCCGATGCCCTGCTCGTCGAACGCCTTGTACAGACCGAAGTTGGACATGACGGTGGTGACGACGGTGTTCATCAGCAGCTTGCCGCGCTCCTTCATGTAGCAGCCGTAAATGTACAGGATGTGGTCGCCGGTGATGACGTTGCCCTTCTCATCCACGCAGAGGCAGCGGTCGGCGTCGCCGTCGTAGGCAAAGCCGATGTCGAGGTGGTTCTCGACGACGAACTTCTGCAGACCCTCAATGTGGGTGGAGCCGGCGTTCAGGTTGATGTTCAGGCCGTTGGGCTTGTTGTTGATGACGTAGGTGTCTGCACCGAGAGCATCAAAAATGCTCTTGGCAATGTTCCAGCTGGAACCGTTGGCGCAGTCCAGGCCGACCTTGACCCCCTTGAAGGAGTAAATCCCCAGAGAAATAAGGTATCCCATGTAGCGGTTGCGTCCGCTGACGTAGTCGACGGTGCAGCCGACATGGTCGCGGCTGGCAAACGGCAGCTCGGGCCAATCCTGGTCAAAGACGTGCAGCTTGCCGTCGAGGTAATCCTCGACGAGCAACAGCGTTTCCTCGTCCATCTTCTCGCCGTAGCAGTCGATGAGCTTGATGCCGTTGTCATAATAGGGGTTGTGGCTGGCGGAGATCATGATGCCGCAGTCAAAGTCGTCCACGCGGGCAATATATGCCACAGACGCTGGGCGTGGTGGTGACATGCAGCAGGTAGGCGTCCGCGCCGGAAGCTGTCAGGCTGCGACGAGGCTGTACTCAAACATGTAGGAGCTGCGGCGGGTATCTTTGCCGATGACGATGCGGGCCGGGTCGGTGTTGCCATTCCGCTCCCGGATCATGTTGTTACCAGCCGAGGAAGCGGCCCACCTTATATGCGTGGTCAGCCGTCAGCGTTACGCCGGCCTCGCCGCGGAAACCATCGGTCCCAAAGTATTTTCCCATAATGTGCTCTCCCTTGTTTCGATGTTCTATATAAATTGGAAAAAATGCAATGATTTTCCTACACCCTATATAATAGCATACTGGAGGAAAAAGAATCCAATTTTTTTTGTTTTTAATCTTGACCGCCCGCCTCCGACTATATCTGTGACCGCTTCCAGTGGGATAAGGTCGTGGAGGCCACGCTGAAAGTCTACCGGGAAGTGTAATGCCCCTACCCAGCAAAAAGCCTGTGCCGGGATCGCTTCCGCACAGGCTTTTCTCATTTTCAGGAATTAATTGCCGCAGCTCTCGCAGTGGTCACAGTCTTCTTCCAGCTTGCCCACAATGGGTTCCGGATCGATGCCCTGACGGCGGTAGTAGTCGGAAAGCGCGGCCTTGACGGCCTCCTCGGCCAGAACGGAGCAGTGCACCTTGATGGGGGGCAGACCTTCCAGAGCTTCCACAACGGCGGAGTTGGTCAGTTTGAGAGCCTCGTCAATGGTCTTGCCCTTGATGAGTTCCGTTGCCATGCTGCTGGTGGCGATGGCGGCGCCGCAGCCGAAGGTCAGGAACTTGACATCAACGATCACGTTGTTCTCGATCTTCAGGTACATCTTCATGATATCGCCGCACTTGGCGTTGCCGACCTCGCCGACGCCGTCCGCGTCTGCGATCTCGCCGACATTGCGCGGGTTTGCGAAATGCTCCATGACCTTTGCGCTATACATACTTGCCATTTTAGTTGTCTCCCTTCAGGCTGAAATGACGGGCGGTGTTCTGGCCCTGCAGCCACATACAGCTCATTGCGCGGCGGCGGGGAATGACCTCCTCCAGCACGTCGCACAGATATTTTTTGCTTCCTCCATGGTATTCTGCGGACCAAAGGTGAACCGCATGGAACCATGACCGATCTCCTCCGGCACGCCGATGCTCAGCAACACATGGCTGGGGTCCAGGCTGTCAGAGTTGCAGGCCGGGGAACCAGTGGATGCGCAGATGTGGTGCATATCCAGGTCCAGCAGAATGGTCTCGCCCTCCAGGCCCGGGAAGCTGATGTTCGCATTGCCGGGCAGGCGGTGCTCCAGGCCGCCGTTCAGGCGGGCCTCGGGGATGTTCTTGAGCACGCGGTCAATGACGTAATCACGCAGCTCTTTCTCGTGGGCCATCCGCTCGTCCAGATGGGCGACGGCCATTTCCAGGGCCTTGCCCATACCGGCGATACCGGCCACGTTCTCGGTGCCGGCGCGGTGGCGGGCCTCCTGACTGCCGCCGTCGATCAGGTTCTGGGGCCAGATGCCCTTGCGGCAGTACAGTGCGCCCATGCCCTTGGGGCCATTGAACTTGTGGGCGCTCATGGACAGCATATCCACGCCCAGCTCCTTGACATCCACCGGAATGGTGCCAACGGCCTGCACCGCATCGGTGTGCATCCACACGCCGTGCTTGTGGGCGATCTCTGTAATTTCCTTGATGGGCTGGATGGTGCCGATCTCGTTGTTGGCCATCATAATGCTGATGAGCGCGGTGTCGGGGCGGATGGCCGCCTCGACATCCTCCGGACGGATGTAGCCCTCCGTGGTGGGCTTGATATAAGTGACCTCGAAGCCCAGACGCTCGAGAGCTGCCATGCTGTGCATGATGGCGTGGTGCTCAAAGGCGCTGGTGATGAGGTGCTTCTTGTTCTGGCGGGCCTTGGTGAAGGCAGTACCCTTCACGGCCCAGTTGTCGGCCTCAGAGCCGCAGCCGGTAAAGAAGATCTCTGCCGGGGAAGCATTGATGGCCTTTGCCACCTGGGCGCGGCCGGTGTCCACAAACTCTTTGGCTTCATAGCCAACGCTGTAATGGCTGCTGGGGTTGCCGCAGGCACCGCTCAGGGCCTGGGTCATCACTGCCAGCACCTCCGGGGCACAGGCAGTCGTGGCAGCATTGTCGAGATAAACCACTTTCTCCATAGTTTCCATGGGATTGATCCTTTCTGGCAAACGACAAATCGTTTTGCATTTCCGGACCGAACGTCCGGGCCTATGATACCTTTTTACGGGAATGTTATATCATATCATTCCCTAGTATGTCAATGGGAATACTGGAAATTCATCAATCCGTAACAATCCGGGCAGATTCAGCGCCCTTTTCCGGTCAGCTTTCCCAGCAGCACCTTCCAGCGGGGGTAGCCCCAGCGTTTGTCCTCCTCAAAATCGTCGGCCAGCTTCCAGGGGAAGGTGCCGCCATCGAAGTACAGATTGCCCGCTTCGTCCACCCGGTCCAGCTTTTTGGGCAGGTACTCCTCATCATAATAGCTCTTGCGCTTATCCGGCAGGGCCCAGTGGAGGGTGCCGTCGGCATCCATGCCGGACGCCCAGACGCCGAACACGAAGGTCGCCGCCTCGCCGTAGCAGTGCTGCTCAAAGCGGATGGCACCATCATAATAGAATTTGATGACCTCCAGCGTACCGGATTCCTTTTTGCCGTCCCGGCCCAGCGTGGGGCGGTAGTCCTGCTGATACCGGCAGCCGCAATGGGCTCCGGCAAACTTTTTCGGATCGAATGCCATAAGTGCACATCCTTTCTTTTGCACAAAACTCCCTCCGTCATCGCTGTGCGCTGCCACCTCCCTCTAAGAGGGAGGCTTACCGCACGGACAGGTCCCATCTCAGAGGGGGCTGTCTGCGAAGCAGACTGGGGGAGTTTCCTTTAAAAATGCCCCTCAAAATCGCCCTCGATCTCATACGGCCAGCTCAGGATGCCGCCGAGATCACGCAGGCCGGTGTAGCCCTGCGCTTCCAGCTTCTGTGCGGCATCGGCACTGCGGCGGCCGGTGCGGCAGTAGATCAGCCACTGGGCGTTTTTGTCCGGCATGACCTCCTCCGCGCGGGTCAGCACGTCACCCAGGGGCAGCAGCTTTGCGCCGGGGATATGCCCCACGGCAAATTCGTCCGGCTCCCGGACATCCACGGCCTGCGCCTTGCCTGCATCCAGCAGGCGGATGGCTTCGGCCGGAGTGATCTTCTCTACCATTGTCTCATCTCCAAGTTCCAATAATTTCTCTATTATATGATAACAGACGTTTTTTGTTTCGGCAAGAGAAACCGGCGTTTTCGCTTTGCAAAACCTGCACCGCGTGGTATACTAAGGGGAGAAACAAGGAGAGTAGACCATGAAATTTTCCACAAAGAGCCGCTATGCCCTGCGGCTGATGGCCGAGCTGGCCCGCTACGCCCCGGGCACTACCGTCTCGCTGAAGGAGATCAGCGAGCGGCAGAACCTGAGCCTGAAATATCTGGAACAGATCGTCACCCCGCTGGCCCGGGTGGGGCTTGTGAAAAGTGAGCGCGGCAGCCAGGGCGGCTACCGGCTGACCAAGGCCCCCGCCGACTACACCGCTGGCGAGATCCTGCGCGCCATCGAGGGCAGCGTGGCTCCCATCCCCTGCCTTGGCAGCGAGACCAACGAGTGCCCCATGTCCGACCAATGCTTCACCCTGCCGTTCTGGGCCGGGCTGGACGAGGTCATCAACCAGTACATCGACAGCGTCACTCTGGAGCAGCTGGCCCAGAGCCTGCCCGCCGCCAAGGACGGCTGCTGCGGCTGCAACACCAAGACCTGAAAATTTATGCTTGACATTTTGCGCCGAATCTTATATAATAAGCAGGCATTCAGCGAATGCAGCATAGATTTAGGGGTATAGCTCAGTTGGTAGAGCAGCGGTCTCCAAAACCGCGTGCCGTGAGTTCGAGACTTACTACCCCTGCCACAAACCTCCGGAGCAGCCGTTCCGGAGGTTTTGTTTTTGCGCAGACATACTCCCCAGTCATCGCGGCGCGATGACAGCCCCTCTGGGACGGGGCCTTTGTGCCCCTGCAAAGAGGCTCCCCCTCATGGAAGGAGCTGGCTGCGAATGCAGTGAGCAGACTGAGGAAGTCCGCCTTTTTCATCTTTTTTGCGGCTTTTTGTTTTTTCCGCTTGTACACAAGCCGCCCATCTTCCGGTATAATAAGGCACGTTCCGGCGGTAAACGCCGCACGAACTTGAGCGATCATGGCCCGGTAGCTCAGTTGGTTAGAGCACCAGCCTGTCACGCTGGGGGTCGTCGGTTCGAGCCCGATCCGGGTCGCCATTTGCTGCTATAGCTCAGTTGGTAGAGCGCATCCTTGGTAAGGATGAGGTCTCCAGTTCGAATCTGGATAGCAGCTCCATTGAAAAACCACTTGAGGTCTTAGAGCTTCAGGTGGTTTTTTGTTTGCCATTTTCCCGGTTTTTCTCCGGCCGGGAAGTCCTCCCTTTCCAGCGAAATGCCCAAAATTGGGTCTGATTTTTTTCCACATTCCGGCAATTGAACTTTTGGATGGTTTGCAGTACACTTTGTGTAAGAGAGTTGGTTATTTTTGTGTCAAACATCCACAGATTAGAGAGTTTTGATTGAATCGGAGGTATTTCCCATGGCTCGTTTTACTCTTCCCCGCGATCTGTACCACGGCAAGGGCGCTCTGGAAGCCCTGAAGTCCTTTACCGGCAAAAAGGCCATGGTCTGTGTCGGCGGCGGCTCCATGAAGCGGTTCGGCTTCCTTGACCGCGCGGTGGGCTACCTGAAGGAAGCCGGCATGGAAGTGGAACTGTTTGAGGGCATCGAGCCCGATCCCTCCGTCGAGACCGTCATGCGCGGCGCCGAGGCCATGCTGAAATTTGAGCCCGACTGGATCATTGCCATGGGCGGCGGCTCCCCCATTGATGCCGCAAAGGCCATGTGGATCAAGTACGAGTACCCTGAGATCACCTTTGAGGAGATGTGCAAGGTGTTCGGCATCCCGCCGCTGCGCCGCAAGGCCCACTTCTGCGCCATCTCCTCCACCTCCGGCACGGCTACCGAGGTGACGGCGTTCTCCATCATCACCGATTATGAGAAGGGCATCAAGTACCCCATCGCTGACTTTGAGATCACCCCCGATGTCGCCATCGTCGATCCCGATCTGGCCGAGACCATGCCCAAGAAGCTGGTGGCCCACACCGGTATGGACGCCATGACCCACGCCATCGAGGCTTACGTCTCCACCGCCCACTGTGATTACACCGACCCGCTGGCCATCTTCGCCATCCGAATGATCCAGGGCGACCTGGTGGACAGCTACAACGGCGATATGGCCAAGCGCGATTCCATGCACAACGCACAGTGCCTGGCCGGTATGGCATTCTCCAATGCGCTGCTCGGCATCGTTCACTCCATGGCTCACAAGACCGGTGCTGCCTTTGCCGAGAACGGCGCACACATCATCCACGGTGCTGCTAACGCCATGTACCTGGGCAAGGTCATCGCCTTCAACGCCAAGGACCCCGAGGCCAAGAAGCGCTATGGTGTCATCGCCGACGAGATGAAGCTGGGCGGTTCCAACGACGACGAGAAGGTCAAGCTGCTCATCGAGTATCTGCGCGGCATGAACGATGCGCTGAACATCCCCCACTGCATCAAGCAACTACGGCCCCGATTCCTACCCCACCGAGCAGGGCTTTGTTCCCGAGGAAGTGTTTCTGGAGCGTCTGCCCGAGATCGCAAAGAACGCTATCGGCGATGCCTGCACCGGCTCCAATCCCCGCCAGCCCAGCCAGGAGGAGATGGAGAAGCTGCTCAAGTGCTGCTACTACGACACTGAGGTCGACTTCTGATTTAAACCGACATTTTACAGACACTTTTACCTCTTTTTCCCATAACAACAAAGCCGCAAGCCCTCAACAGGCCTGCGGCTTTGTTGTTTGATGGACCTCTCAGGCGCTCCGCGCCAGCTCCCCTCGACTGGGGCCGCCAGGCTTGCGCTGCTGCAGACGGCAGAGCGACGGATGCAAAAACCGCCCTGACGGTTTCCCATCAAGGCGGTTTGAGCTGGAGCTGCTATCCAGATTCGAACTGGAGACCTCATCCTTACCAAGGATGCGCTCTACCAACTGAGCTATAGCAGCACAATCACATCTCAATTATTTTACCACAAGAATTCCTTCTTTGCAAGTGTTTTTTGCAAAAAATCTGATTTTTCTGTTCCAAAGCAAAAAGCCCAGAGCGATACCGCCCCAGGCTCCTTTGTCTGTATGTACATATCATATTATAATGTCCGGGGCGTATATTATGTCCGGGGCGTATATTGTCAAGGGAAGTGAACGGGTTTCATCTCTCGGTGCCCACCGATTCATCTTGGTTGGTGTTTTGCATCCACCGCACCAGCGCTTCGGCGTCCTGTTTGCCTTTGGCGTACATTTTTTCAAGGCCGGCGCGGTTCTTGGTCAGGGTGGACATTCCCTCGGTGCTGTCCGGGGCGATGATGCAGACAAGGCCCTGCCGCTCCAGCTCCCGCGCCCGCTGGACAGCCGTGTTATACCGCCATGCCCGGCGGCGCAGCCCCTCGGCTGCAGCGGGGTAATGCGACTGCAGCAGGTGCGCCAGATGCTCGTCCAGGGCATCACTCCTCACCAGCCCGATGGGCTTGGTCAGGATGAGAGCCACCCGGTCGCAGCCGTGGGCAAAGGCCCATTCCAGCGGGACGGGGTCGGCCAGGCCGCCATCAAAATAAGGCACGCCGTCGATGACGCAGGGCTGGTCGATGACCGGGATGCAGCAGGATGCCATGAGGATGCGGTAGTCGTCCGGGTGGAGGTCTGCCTTGGTGAAATACTGCGCCTCGCCGTTCTGTGCATTAGCGGCCACCACGCAGAGCTCTGCCGGGCTGCGGGCAAGCGCCGCGTAATCCAGCGGATTCTCGCCGCCTGCATTGCTGAGGGTGCCGTAGACATAGCCCAGATCGAGATAGGAGTGCTTGTGGATGAGGTTGTGCACGCTCATGTACTCCCTGCGGAAGGAGTATTCATCGTAAAAGGGCTTGTTCCGCCCATGCTGGCCTGCCAGATAGGATGCCATATTGGCGCTGCCCGCCGAAACGCCGATGCAGAGATCGAAGCGGAGGTCCTCCTCTAGGCAAGCGGTCCAGCACGCCAGCGCCGTAAATGCCCCGCAGGCCGCCACCCACATCGATGACACCGTATTTCATGGTCTGTTCCTCCATCGTTTCATTCCATTTCCCTTCCAGTATAACGGGACGGCGGGAAATACTCATTGAGCAAACGGCGGGATCTGATGCAATTTGCGGCAGAAAGCAGGATCTGCCGCAATGGGGGCAAACAAAAACGGCCAGATGAGCAAAGAACTGTATGAATGAGCAAAAAAGCACGAAGGCCGAAACCTTCGTGCTTTTTTGGTTTTCTATGGGCCATCCAGGACTTGAACCCGGGACCAAGCGGTTATGAGAACGTCGCTAATTTTGAAATTTCATTTTTCTTGTGGAATCTTGTGACTATCTCATAATTCCGAAAAAACATCTTTGTGTACTTTGACGTAACTTTTGGTGTCTTTTCATGTCTAAAATGGCTCTTTGTACCCAGAACCGTACCCAAGAATTTTTGGGTACGAAACTCGACACTTACTGTTACTATTTTGCTTTTACATGGCTCACTTTCAAAAAAGGGAGGTGAGCTTTTTCTTTTGTAAAAATCGGAAGGGAGGTTTTCCACATGAACAAGCACTCACAGTTGAAAATCCGAGGTCACACCAAATGACGCTGGACTACTTCTACGGGCAGTCGGGCGAGTTGTTCTCCTATTTCCGCATTCCCAAGGCACTGTTCCAAGACCACCGTTTCCGGCATCTTTCCACCGATGCCCGGACGCTGTACGGCATCCTGCTGGACCGCATGAGCCTGTCGGTGAAAAAACGGCTGGCTGGACGAGCAGGGGCGGGTGTATATCATCTACACCGTCCGGGAAGTGCAGGAATCCCTCTGCTGTGCCGAGCATAAAGCGGTCAAGCTGTTCCGGGAGTTGGAGGACATTGACCTCATCGAGCGCAAGCGCCGTGGTCTGGGCAGACCCAGTCTGATCTACGTCAAGGACTTTTCGTCTGGACTGCCAAAAGCGCAAGTGTACAGAATTGCCCAAACAGCAATTCTGGTGCTGCCGAAAGCGCAATTCTGGAGCAGCCAAAACTGCAAGCAAATAAGACTGATAAGAATAAGACAGAGTGGAACAATCCTGACCCTATCTATTCCGGGGGCATCCGGGAGCAGCTTGAGGATTATTTTTATCAGTCTTTAGAGGTGGATCTCCTGCTCCGGCTCTGCCCGGACGATGAGGACACCATCTATCAGATCGTAGACCTGCTTGTGGACACCTGTTCCACCAAACGCAAGATGTTGCGGATTGCAGGAGATGACAAGCCTACCGAGGTAGTACGCAGCCGGCTGAAAAAACTGAATGCCGACCATATCCGTTTCGTGTTGGATTCGCTGGCAGAAAACACTGCCCCGGTGCGGAACATGAAGCAGTATCTGCTGGCAATGCTCTACAATGCGCCCACCACCATGAACCTCTACTATCAAAAACAAGACGAACCACGACTTTGCGCGCGGTTCACCGAAAGGCGGGGGTGATGTTATCGCAAAGAAAGCTACGATTATCGCAGTCACCAATCAAAAAAAAGGCGGTGTTGGAGAAAAGCACCACCTGTGAGAATCTTGGGCATTGGGCTGGCGATGGAGGGAAAAAAAGTCCTGTTGGTGGACACCGACCCGCAGGGGTCACTTACCATCAGCATGGGCTGGCAGCAGCCCGATGAACTGCCCACCACTCTGTCTACTCTGATGCAAAAAGCCATGAATGACCAGCCCATTCAGCCCGGTGAAGGCATTCTGCACCATGCAGAGGGCGTTGACCTGATTCCGGCAAACATTGAACTGGCAGGGCTGGAAGTGGCATTGGTGAACAGCATGAACCGGGAAAAGATGCTCAAGCAGGTGCTGGAGGGGGCAAAGCGGGAGTACGATTTTATTCTGCTGGACTGTATGCCCTCGCTGGGGATGCTGACGATTAACGCATTGGCGGCGGCAGACGCCGCCCTGATTCCGGTGCAGGCGCAGTACCTTTCCCGCAAAAGGCTTAGAGCAGCTTTTGCAGACGGTGCAGAAGGTCCGGCGGCAAATCAACCCGAAACTGAGAATTCGAGGGTATTCTGCTGACCATGACCGACAACCGCACCAACTACGGAAAGCAGATCAGCAATCTGATCCGGCAGGCATACGGAAAGCACCTGAAGGTGTTTGAACAGACCATCCCCGGTCGCTCGGTCCGTGCGGCTGAAACCAGTGCGGCAGGCAAGAGTATCTTCTCAGCATGATTCCAAGGGCAAGGTGGCAGAAGCCTACAAATCTCTTGCAAAGGAGGTGCTGGCAGATGCCAATCGACAGCGGAAACTTAGCTCTGAAAGGGCTAGATGACCTGTTCTCCACCGAGGAAAACCGACAAGAGGAGCAACGGGAGCAGGTACAGCAGATTCCCTATTGATGATCTGCATCCCTTCACCAACCACCCCTTCAAGGTTCTGGACGATGAAGCCATGACCCGGACGGTAGAAAGTATCGCTCAGTTTTGGTGTGCTGGCTCCGCTTATCGCAAGGCCGCGCCCAGATGGTGATGGTTATGAAATCATTTCCGGGCACCGCCGTCAGTTCGCCGCAAAGATGGCCGGACTGGAAACGCTGCCTGTCATTGTAAGCGCAAATATGGACGATGATGCTGCCACCATTTTGATGGTCGATTCCAATTTACAGCGAGAAACACATTTCGCCTAGCGAAAGGGGGCTTTTGCGTACAAAATGAAGATGGATGCTATGAAAAAACTGCTGGTAGGCCATCAAAGAAAATTCCCGACAAGTTGTCGGGAATTTTGAAACAGCCGATCTTATTGGTAAAGAAAGCGGTGAAAGTGGCAGACAAGTCCAACGATTTATTCGTTTGACGAACCTCATTCCTGAACTGCTGAATATGGTAGATGAGAAAAAAGTATCATTTAATCCTGCGGTGGAACTGTCTTATCTCTCTACTGAACAGCAGCAGGAGATGATTTTTAAATGCCATGGACGATACGCAAAAATGCGCCCTCATTCTCACAAGCAAAGCGCATAAAAAAAAAAGTTGGCACAGGAGGGCAATTTCACATCAGAAGCCGTAGTTGATATTATGGGGGAAGAAAAAAAAAAAGCGAGTTGGATACCGTGACCATCAAAAACGAGATCCTGCGGAAGTATTTCCCACGCAGCTACACTCCCAAACAGATGGAGGAGAAGATCATCCAGCTTTTGGATGCGTGGCAGCGCAAAACAGCAGCGGCAGAATGAACGCTGACTTATACCGTAACGAAAGACCCGATGGGGTCTTTTTTTCTTTTGTAAACAGAAGGAGAAAAGCCTATGAAAAACAACGCTACCCGTACCATCCGCTCCGAGGAGATCACCATTGATGTGCGTATTTGCGCTGCACTGGCGGCAAACCGGAGCGGCGAGGTCTACCTCGCAGCTATCGCCCCGGACATGGAGTTGACCGTCATCACGCTGGACGAAGCTCCGGGCATCCTGCCCTGCTTTGAGGAGGAGTGACGACGCCTGCCTGAACCTCCCAAACACCTCGCTGCTGCTCTGCTACAACCCGGCGCAGGTGCTGAAGATGGGCGGCAAACACTACCTGACCGGCCCGGTGATTCTGGCTCGCACCAACATGGATGGCGAGGTCATCTCGCTGACCATTGATGAGGTCTACCTGTTCCAGAAGTATCTGGCAAGCCACAGCATCACCCTGATGGCAGACGACCAGAAGCTGCCATGCATCTGCATCGACTGAGGTGTACTATGCTGAACTTTTTATCGGTTTCGCATTTTTTTTGAAGCAGGTGCCTTTTTTCGGCTTCTTCGTGGCGGCTCTGCTGAACGCCGCCCATGCCGGGCAGGAGGATAACCATGAAGAAATTTGATGTGGAGATCACGGAGACCCTTCAGCGCACCGTGACCGTAGAAGCCGCTTCGCAGGAGGAAGCGGAGCGTATGGTTGACCGTGGATGGCGCGATGGAGATTACGTCCTCACCGATGATGATTATGTTGTTGGGGTCGATTTCAAAACGGTTGGCGAACGGGAGCTTTCGGAAAAGAAGATGCTGGACGTTCTTCTCGTGAAGCCCAATGAGCATCCCCAAAACGTCAGCATCGGCGCAGAACTCAAAAGATTTGCAGGAGGCAGTGGGCGGCTCGATTGATGCCGTTTACCCCTTTGCGGACCCGGTGGCTATCATCTGCCATGACGAGGGCAAGCTCATGGGGCTGCCGTTGAACCGTGCCCTGCGGGACGAGGATGGGCAGATGTACGATGCTGTTGCCGGAGACTTTCTAGTGGTGGGATTGGGCGAGGAGGATTTTGCATCCCTGACCCCGGAGATGGCGCAGAAGTATGAGCAGCTTTTCCATCAGCCGGAAGCCTTTTTGAAGCTGGGCAACCGTCTGCTGGTGCTGCCGGTGCCCGATGAACCTCCGGCGGAGAAAAGCCCCGCACCAAGCCCCCGGCAGAGCATGACCGCTAAAATCACCCTGCCGCATTGGAGGTGATGGCAG
>VOFJ01003260.1_pt1 | contig 23920 bp, 20 predicted proteins | sample 5384081 | NCBI WGS metagenome assembly VOFJ01 (sample SAMN12384729, study PRJNA508395) | human gut metagenome | isolation source: healthy gut I | host: Homo sapiens | reverse complement strand
GATCCTGTATTGTCGGCAAACAGGGGCTCTTCCTGCAATCTGTCGTTGGTACGCAAAAAGTTCAGGAAATCGCTTCCGGTCAGGCCCACGAGTGCGATCATCGGGGAACCGTCCCCCGCCGTCAGCAGGCTGACTGGCACAGTGCCGCCGTGGATGCCGATGTAGGTTGTCTTGGCTCCAGCGGGCATTTCGCCCCATACGGCCTCTTCCTTTTTATCTCCGCCCTTGTCGGCGACAGGCGTCGGAGCGGCCCACACGGGACCGTTCGCCAGCGCGAACGCGGCGAGGAGAAGCAGAGCGAACCGCTTGGGAGTATGGAAGATTCCGTTCATGTCGAACACATATGACCGTATCAGCCGGAGGTCAAGCGCTTCCTGCAACGCACTACAGGAATGCGCCGGCCCCCCATCGCGCAACATGGCGGCGAGAGGAATAATTTCTCCCCCGCCTGTAAAAACACTATTTTTTCATTGCGCTTCTGACTTCGGCAACGCGGGCGGGAATGTCGGGAGCGCTGACGAATTCGGAAACGATGGCGCAACAGCGGGCGCCGTGCGCGATGACGTCCGCAATGTTGTGGCGCTTGATGCCTCCGATGGCGACGAAAGGCAGGGTGATGTTGGCAACAACCCAATCAAGATAATCGAGGGTTACAGCGGCGCAAACGTCCTTTTTGGTCTGCGTCGGGTAAATGGGGCCGACCCCGATATAGTCCGCACCGGAGGCCACGGCTGCGCGGGCCTGATCAGGGGTATGGGTGGACAGGCCGATGATCATGTCCGGGCCAACGAGACGGCGCACGGCCTCGACGGGGAGATCCTCTTGGCCGACGTGCACGCCGTCGGCTTCACAGAGGACAGCGATGTCGACATGGTCATTCACGATGAAGCAGGCACCAGCCTCGCGGGTCAGGCGGCGCAGCTCCAGGCACTCTTTGAGCATCTGTCCGGCCTTTTTTTCTTTTTCGCGGTACTGGAGGATCTTGATGCCGCTGTCGAGCAGGGCTTTGGCGACTTCAACCGCCGGACGCCCGAGAGACAGTTCGTCGTCGGTAAGAGCGTAGAGGTCGGTTTCGGGAGAGGTCCCGGGCAACAGTCTGGGCATGGCGCACCTCGTCAGTCGGCTTCTACGCCGATGAAGGAAAAAGTGTTGACGTTGAACAGGCCGCGGGCGGTCAGCTTGAGTTCCGGAATGACGGGAAGAGCCATGAAACTGAGGGTCATGAACGGTTCGACGTCTTCGGGGATACCGAGTTCCGCACGCGCGGCAACGAGCATATCGTGAAGGACGGCATTGACTTCCTGCGGATCGGCGGAGGTCATGAGGCCCGCGATAGGGAGGGGCAGACGCCGGATGGCCCCTCCGTGCACGGAGACGATGCCGCCGCCCATGTCCGCCAACTCACGGACGGCAAGCAGCATATCAGGGTCGTTGTCGCCCGCTACAACAATATTGTGGGAGTCATGGGAAATGGTCGTCGCTATGGCCCCTCCCGTGAGCCCATAGCCTTCCAGAATCCCGATGCCGAGTTTCCCCGTCCTCTTGTGCCGCTCAATGACCGCGATCTTGGTCAAGCCGGGATTCAGCGCGGACTGGAAGCATCCCGCATCATCGGTATTCACCTCGCGGACGAGGCTCTTCGTAACGAGGGAGGCGGGCTCAATGCCGATGACACGGGCTTTTCCGGTACGGACAGGCAAGGACAGGGCATCCTCGGCCAGCGGCTTGAGGTGGATGGAGTGGGAAGGCGCTCCCGCAGCCGCGTCATCCAGCGGGATGAGGACGCGGCCGTCTTCGGCGATCAGGCGTCCCGCCGTGAATACCTTGCGCACGCGGAATGCCTTGAGGTCGTCCACAAGGATGAAATCGGCATCCCTGCCGGGGGCGATGGCTCCCTTGTTGCGCAGCCCGAAGCACTCCGCGGCGTTGAGCGTGCACATGGTGATGGCCTGTACCGGATCCATCCCCATGCCTACCGCGAGGCGCAGATGGTTGTCCATGTGGCCGTCGGAAACGATATCCTCAATATGGCGGTCATCGCAGCAGAACGCGCAGCGCCGCGCGTTGCCGGGCGTAACGCCGGGCAGGAGCGTTCGGAGGTTCTTGGCGGCGGAGCCTTCGCGTATAAGGATGTAGCTGCCCCGGCGAAGGTTCTCGCGCATCTCCTCAAGCGTGGCGCACTCGTGGGTATTCGTAATGCCGGTGACGAGATAGGCGTCTAGATCCCGGCCAAGCAATCCGGGGGCGTGTCCGTCCACAATTTTGCCGTGGGACGTACCGAGCTGGATTTTTGCCAGTACGTCGTAGTCGCCGGAGACGACGCCGGGGAAGTTCATCATTTCGCCGATACCGGTCACTTTGGGGTCGTCGATGAGCTCTTCCAGTTCTTCAGCGGAAAGGACCGCGCCGGAATCCTCGAACGGCGTCGCCGGAACACAGGAGGGGAGGGCGATAAAAATATTGAGCGGCAGGTGTCGCCCGTTTTCCAGCATGTACCGGATGCCTTCCAGTCCGTGGACGTTGGCGATTTCGTGCGGATCGGCCACGACGCTGGTGGTGCCGTGCGGGAGTACCAGCCCGGCGAAACGCGCGGGGCTCACCATGCTGGATTCGATATGGATGTGGGCGTCGATGAGGCCGGGCAGCAGGTAGGCTCCTCGCGCGTCAACGACTTTCACCGCCTCGGTATGCGAGAAGCCGAGGATTTTGCCTCCGCCCACGCTGACGTCCGTTTCCCGGATTTCGCCGGTCAGCACGTCCACCAGCTTCGCGTTGGTAATGAGAAGGTCGGCGGGGCTGCGCCCGCCCGCCGCCATATCCACAAGGTTTTTCAGATCGTCGATGTCGTACATGCAGGTCTCCGGCGTAGGAACAGGGGCAAGGCGGAAGGGCGAAGAAGCGAGAGCGCTTTTCCGTGTTTCCCCCAAACGTCTTGCCCACTCCAAAGTGTGTTTTTTGAGGATGGGTCGCGTGTGAAAGGGTGACATACTTTCGGAAAAAAACGGAAAAAAGTCAAAAGGGTTGGGAGGAGAAGGGTGGGACGGCAGGGTATTTCCACTTTCAAATAGCGTGTTCCAAAGGCAACCTGCCTCAGAAAGAATCGTGAACGGGGACTCGATAGGCACAAAAAATTTTGGAAAGGGTGTGGCGGACTCTACGCGGGTAGATTTGGGGAAGGGGAAGCTTTCTTCAGAAAAGTTCCCCTTCCCCAATATTTCCAATCCATTCAAAGTGAACCCATCCTAGAGAAAAGGGAGGGCGCCTTTTCCAGAAAAGCTCCTCCCTTTTTATCAATTTTTTACTGCTCAAGGAGCGCCTTAGCGAAGTCATCCCCGTTGAAGGGGCGGAGGTCTTCCATTTTTTCGCCAAGGCCGACGTAGGTGATCGGGATACCGTACTGCATGGAAACGGCCACGGCGACGCCGCCCTTGGCGGTGCCGTCAAGCTTGGTCAGGATAAGTTCGTCGATACCTGCTGCTTCCTTGAATATTTTTGTCTGCTGGAGCGCGTTCTGACCGGTGGTGGCGTCTACAATAAGGATGCTGCGGTGCGGAGCGCCGGGATGCTTGCGGGCGATGACTTCCCGGATCTTGTGGAGCTCATCCATCAGGTTGCTCTTGGTGTGCAGACGTCCGGCGGTATCGATAAACAGAATATCGTATTGATCCCTGATGGCGACATCCATCGCCTCCCACGCCACGGCGGCGGGATCGGCGTCCTGCCCCTTGGAGTGGAAACCGGAACCCGTGCGTTCCGCCCAAATGCCGAGCTGTTCCACGGCAGCGGCCCGGAAGGTGTCGGCGGCGGCAAGGAGGACTTTTTTGCCCTGCATACGGGCGCGGTAGGCCAGTTTGGCGATGGTCGTGGTCTTGCCTACGCCGTTGACGCCGATGATCAGAACGACCTCAGGCGGGTTGACCGCGACGACGCGGCGCGGGATGCGGAAAATGTCTTCCAGCTCCGCGGCGAGGAGAGGACGAAGTTCCTCGGGAGTGGTCGCGGAAGCGGCACGCGCGCGGGACTTGAGGCGTTTGCACAGCTCGGTCGCGGCTTCGACGCCCATGTCCGCCATAATGAAGAGTTCTTCCAATTCGTCCCAGAAGTCGGCGGACAGGTCGCCGTGGCTGGCGAAGAGGGTGGAGAGCCCTTTGCCGAGCTGTTCACGGGTCCGTTCCAGCCCTTGATGCAGCTTGAGGAAAATGCGGTTGCGTTCATCCTCTTCGTCCTCAAGATCGAGAGCAAGGGCGAGGCGGTACTGCAGTTCCGAACGGAAGTCCGCCACTTCTTCGTATTCCATGCGCGCGGCCCATGCGGCGAAGTCGGCGACGAAGGCATCGGCTTCGTTCTCCGGGGCTCCAAGGGCGGTCAAAAGGAAGCGGACACGCTCCCAGAGTTCGTCGCCCGTGCGTGCGTCGGGTCCGAGATCTTCCAGAGCGATGGACAGCCACACGGACAGGCGCGGTTCGGCTTCCCGGAGGGTAAGCAGCAGCGTATCGCGCCATCCGGAAGGTTCCTTCGGGGCGTCGGGCTGAGGGGCAGGTTGGGCGGCAGCCGCAGGTGCGGGAGCTTGCCCGTCCGGTTCAAGAGATTGTCCGGCAGTGAGCTGATCCATTTCCAGATCGGCCTGTTGCTGCTCTGCGGCTGCCGTTTCCGGCAGTTTTTCCACAACCTCCACAGGAGATTGTGGCGCGTCGGAAACGGAAGATTCTTCGTGAGATGCGCCGTCTTCCGTTTCCGCTGGCTGCGCGGCCAGTGCTTCCTCCGCCGGGACCTGTGGCGTTTCCGGAGTTTCAGCAGTTTTATTCGATGACCACAGCCGTTTGATACTTGAGAAGAAACCCATGCGTCTATCCTTAAAAAAGAGGTCTGCGGATGCGAGGCGGGAGCGTTGAGCAACCGTACAATGCGACTATTTGCGTACTTGTGCCGTCCCGTCAAGCCCTGCTTTTCGGAGGGGGTAAACCACGCCGGCCTTGAGGGACGGTACAGGGATTTTGCCTTTTTGGCCTGTTTGAGAGGGGTGAGAATCACGAAGTTTAAATTTTTTTACAAAAAGGGTTGATCTCGGTTTAGAGTTATGAGAAAAGAAACGCGAACACTGGATTGTCCTGTGTTCGTCGATCAAGGAATTTTATTTAAGAAGGAAGGAATACAAATGAAGCGCATCGTGACTCTGCTTCTTGCTGCCGGCCTCGTGCTCGGCGCTGCTGCTGGTTCTCAGGCTGCTGATATCAAGGCCAAGGGCAACTGGACGTTTACTTGGCAGTTGGGTGACCAGACCTTTGCCAAGCATTCCGGCAAGGATAACTTCACCGCGAAACAGCGTCTGCGTACCCAGATCGACGTGATCGCTTCGGAATCCCTGAAGGGCGTGATGTTCTTCGAAATCGGCCACCAGAACTGGGGCAAGTCCAATGACGGCGCTTCCCTCGGTACCGACGGCAAGATCATCAAGGTCCGTTACAGCTACGTTGACTGGGTGATCCCCCAGACCGACGCCAAGGTCCGTATGGGTCTCCAGAACTTCAGCCTGCCCGGTTTCATCTCCAACAGCCCCATCCTCGGCGGCGGAGCTGCTGACGGCGCTGGTATCACCCTTTCCGGTCAGTTCACCGAGAACGTGGGCGCCAGCCTCTTCTGGCTCCGCGCTGAGAATGACAATGCGGGTTCCAACAGCGTTAAGCAGTACAGCGACGCTATGGACTTCATCGGCGTGACCGTGCCGATGACCTTTGACGGCGTGAAAGTGACTCCGTGGGGCATGTATGGCGCTATTGGCCGTGATAGCCTCCCGAGTGCATCTCCGGCCTCTGGGCAGAATGGTGTCACGATGGCTGATCGTCTGCTGCCTGCCATGGGTAATGGCTTGGCTGTTGGAAACTATGACCGCCACGGTAATGCTTGGTGGGCGGGCGTCGCTTCCGAACTGACCTATTTTGATCCCTTCCGTTTCGCTCTTGACGCCGCTTATGGTAGCGTTGATATGGGCTCTTATCGGGCTGCGGACAATAAAAACTTCGATATGGAACGTGCTGGTTGGTTCGCTTCCATCCTTGGCGAATACAAGATGGATTACTTCACCCCTGGCGTCCTGTTCTGGTATGCTTCCGGTGACGACAGCAATGCGTACAACGGTTCCGAACGTATGCCTACCGTTGAAGGTTCTTGGACCGCTTCTTCCTACGGCTATGACGATAACTTCGGTCGTGATTCCTGCGATATGATCGGTCTGTCCAACACCGGGACCATGGGCGTGTACTTGCAGGCGAAGGACATCTCCTTCATGGAAGACCTGACGCACATCTTCCGCGTCGGTTTCGTCAAGGGTACCAACAACACCGAAATGGTGCGCAGCGGTTGGGCGTCCCTTGACTCCAATGATGGCCTGTACCTGACCACCGCCGACAAGGCTTGGGAAGTCAACTTCGACACCCAGTACAAGATCTACAAGGATCTGACCCTCGGCGTCGAACTCGGCTGGATCAACCTTGATCTCAATGAAGACGTGTGGAAGAATGCTAACAGCTACAAGGACAACATCTATCGCGGTGCTGTGACCTTGCAGTACACCTTCTAATTGAAGTCGGCTGACGCCGATTCCGGTTAGTTTTGATGAGGAGGGAGTTTCGGCTCCCTTCTCTTTTTATATTTGACGCGCTGCACGGGCTCTGGAGAGGATTTCTGACCGTGCAACGCGTGGATCCCAAAGCATACGGACTGGTTTTGTATCCTATTGCGCAAAAAGCACTTCTCCCCTTGACTCGGAAAGAACGCCGGGATTAGACTTCTGCGGTAGTGGAGCAATCTCCTTGCCGTAAGGGAGGGTGTTCCGTAACACTCACGTTTAGAGGGGGAATTGTATGCCTTCATGGATGTATTTTGTGTTGGCCCTGGCAGGGCTGCTGGCTGGGTATTGTGTGTATGGCGCCATTGTGGAAAAGGTGTTCGGGCCTGATCCCAACCGCCCCACGCCTGCCTGCAAAATGCCTGACGGTGTGGACTATGTGGAGATGAGCCCTACCAAGGTGTTTCTGATCCAGCTGCTGAACATTGCCGGTCTTGGCCCCGTCTTCGGGCCGATCCTTGGTGCCCTCTACGGTCCCATAGCTCTCCTGTGGGTCGTAATCGGATGCGTGTTCGCCGGTGCCGTACATGACTACTTCTCGGGGATGTTGTCCGTCCGCTATAACGGCAAGTCCGTGCCGGATATCGTCGGGTACAACCTCGGCGACCTCATCAAGAAGCTCATGCGCGTGTTCGCCGTCGTGCTGCTCATTCTGGTGGGCGTGGTCTTCGTGGCGGGGCCCGCTGGCCTGCTGTCCCAGTTGACCGGTATGCACAGTATGCTCTTTGTGGCGATCATCTTTGCGTACTACTTCCTTGCCACTATTCTGCCCGTGGACAAGATCATCGGCCGCGTCTATCCGTTCTTCGCTGTACTGCTGGTGTTCATGGCCGTTGGGCTGCTGGGCGCTCTCGCCTTCAAGGGGTACACCTTCTACAGCAACATCGAATGGACCATGCATAGCCTCCGGCCTGCCCGCCTGGCCGCTGGTGTTCATTACCATCGCCTGCGGCGCTTGCTCCGGCTTCCATGCCACGCAGTCTCCGCTGATGGCCCGGTGCATCAACAACGAAAAGCATGGCCGTAAGATCTTTTACGGTGCGATGATTGCGGAAGGTGTTATCGGGCTTATCTGGGTGACCCTCGGCATGTCCTTCTACTCCGATACGGCCGCTCTTGCCGCCGCCCTCGGCCCCAAGGGGAACGCCGCGCTGGTCGTGAACAACATTTCCGTGGAACTGCTTGGCGTGTTCGGTGGCGCCCTTGCCGTCCTCGGCGTTGTGGTGCTGCCCGTGACATCCGGCGATACGGCCTTCCGTGCTGCCCGTTTGACCATTGCCGACGCCATCGGCTATGATCAGCGCCCGCACAAGAACCGCCTGATGATAGCCGTCCCGCTGTTTGTCGTGGGCGTCGCTTTGAACTTCATTCCCTTTGGGATGCTGTGGCGTTACTTCGGATTTGCCAACCAGGCCCTCGCCGCCATCATGTTGTGGGCTGCGGCCGCCTACTTGCTGCATCGCGGCAAGTTCCATTGGATTGCCTCCGTGCCCGCTTGCTTCATGACTGCCGTGAGCGCCGTGTATATCTGCTTTGAGAAGACGATGGGCTTCGGCATGTCCTACGAGCTGTCCAATATCGTGGGTATCGCCATAGCGCTGATTTGCTTCGCGCTGCTGTTGACCGCAGGCCGCAAGGTTCAGCCTACTGATGATCTGAGCGTTTGACCCGAAAAAGGGGCGCCCGGATTGGAGCGCCCCTTTTTTCGGTGGAAGGGGAACTCCGATTTAAACATCGAAACGCCTTTTTTCCGCTTTCTCGGGCATGAGAAGCGATTGCCTTTTTATCTGTTCCAGTTATAGTCCGCCGACCCTCCTTGAGACAGTGTTTCAAGGAGGGTTGTCTTTCTCCTTTTTTCCTTTTTGAGGTCTTTCATGTCTACGAAGCGTCGAGCCTATCTCACTGAAATGAAAACGCAGCTTACTCTTGCCGTTCCAGCCCTTTTGGCGCAGATCGCCATGATTTCAATGGGGTTTGTGGATATGGTCATGACAGGCCGGGTGGGGGCGGTGGATATGGCGGCTGTGGCGCTGGCCGGATCGCTCTGGGTTCCGCTCGTCCTGTTCGGGCAGGGGCTGCTGCTCGCGGTTACGCCGTGCGTGGCGCAGCTTCGCGGGGCTGGGTCCATGCGGAGCGGCGAACACATGCAGGGTGTCGGGCACGTCATGCGGCAGGGTATCTGGATGGCGCTGTTCATTTCGGTTCCGCTCATCCTTATCGTGTATCTGGTATCGTTCCATCTCGCCGATATGGGCGTTGAAGGGGCTCTCGGGCTCATGACGGGGCAGTACCTGCGGGCGATCATCTGGGGCGCTCCTGCCTACCTGCTGTTCGTGGCTTTGCGCTGCGGCATGGAGGGGATGGCGCTTATGCGTCCGGCCATGTTCGCGGGCTTTATGGGGCTGCTCATCAATATACCGTGCAACTATATCCTGATTTTCGGCAAGCTCGGCCTCCCGGCGCTCGGCGGGCCGGGTACGGGCGTCGCCACGGCGATCGTCTATTGGGTCATGTTCCTGACGATGGTGGTGTACGTGTGCCGGCATACCTACTTGCGGGAATTGATGACCTGGCGGGTATGGGAAGTCCCCGTTTGGGCGACTCTCAAAAAGCTGGCGGGCATTGGTTTTCCCGGTGCGCTGGCCATGCTGTTTGAGGTGACGCTGTTCGCGGCGGTGGCGCTGCTCATCGCGCCGCTCGGGGCCATTCAGGTGGCGGGACATCAGGTCGCCCTGAATTTCAGTTCGTTGCTGTTCATGGTCCCTTTGTCCATCGGTACTGCGGCGACCATCCGCACGGGGTTTGCCCTTGGGCGCAAGTCGGTGGAGGCCGTCCGCGTGGCGAGCCGATCTTCGTGGCTTTTGGCCTGCATGGCGGCGTGTTTCACGGCGTTGGTGACCATCCTCTGGAGGCATCAGATCGCCGCCGTCTACAACAACGATCCGGTGGTGCTCGGGCTGGCGTCGCACTTGCTGCTGTTTGCCGCGACCTATCAGATTACGGATGCCGTGCAGGTGGTCAGCGTCGGTATTCTGCGTGGGTATAACGATACGCGGGCCATCCTGTGCGTGACGCTGATTTCCTACTGGGTGTTCGCCCTGCCTGTGGGGTATACGCTTGGCAGGACGCATTTGTGGGGCGATCCCCTTGGCCCGCAGGGGTTCTGGACGGCGTTCATTGTCGGCGTATCCATTGCAGCCGTCCTTCTGGTCATCAGGGTTCGCGTGTTGGAACGCCGGTTGCTCTCCGGATTTGATCGGATCAGGGTCATGGAAGGGTAAAAGAGATTGGGGAGGCCGCGCGGCGGGAGTTCGTTCCTGCGGAGGATTTGGCTAAGATGATAGCCCGTTGAAGGAATTCTTTAACGGGCTTTGTTTTTTGTAAAGCCTTCATGGGAGGTTCGATAAGGTCAAAATCTTTGAGAGGGGCGGGGAGGTTTGGAGGTGGCGGGGAGAACTTTCTCTAGAAAGTTCTCCCCGCCACCTCCAAGAATCTACTTCCCTCTCCTTTTTGCCCAATATTCTCGGACGGCCTTGTTGTGAGCGGCTAAATTGGTGCTGAACACATGGGAGCCGTCTTCCCCGCGCGCGACAAAATAGATGTAGTCGTGCTGCTCCGGGTTAGCGGCCGCTTTGAGGCAGGCGAGGCCCGGCGAGCAGATGGGGCCGGGCGGCAGGCCGGGGTGCTTGTAGGTGTTGTAGGGGTTGCCCTCGTCGTCGAGATGTTTGCGCCGCAGATTGCCGTCGAACCCTTCCCCGAGCCCGTAGGCCGTGGTGGGATCGGCCTGGAGCAGCATGTTGAGCCGCAGCCGGTTGGCGTATACCCCGGCGACGCGGGGCCTCTCGGAGGGTACGGCTGTTTCCCGTTCGACGATGGAGGCCAGCGTGACCAGACGCCGTACCTCGTCGCGCCCGGAAGGGCCCGGGCGCTTGCCGCCTGGCCAGAGCGGGGCGGTCCTGCGCCAGAAGTTGTCGATAAGCCGTCCGACGACCGATTTTGCGGTGGCTTCGTTGAGTTCCAGCGGACGCATGATCAGATAAGTGTCCGGGAACAGGAAGCCTTCCGCGCTGTCGAACGGAATGCCCCAATGCCGCAGAAAGGCGGGGTCATGGACGAGCTTGTCGAAATCCTCGAAACGCACCATCTGCGCCTCTTCCAGCCGCTTGCCCACTTCCCACCAGGCGAGGCCTTCGGGGATTGTTACCCGGTCGAGCAGGGGGGAACCGTTGACCAGTTGATCGATGACCTGCTGCGGCGTCCAGCCCGTGTTGATCCGGAACCGTCCGGGTTTGAGCGCGTGGGGGATATCCCTGTAGTTCATCCAGCGGAGCAGGAGTATGAACTTGTCGGCATTGCGCACGGCCCCAAGGCGGACGAGCTCAGGCGTCAGGGTACGGAACGTCGTGCCGGGATTGACGGTCACTTCCACGTCTTGCGCGGGCGCGACGGCGGGATCGGTACCGGGGCTTTTCAGGAAGTCATAGGCCAGCCAACCGGCTCCGCCGCAAGCCAGCAGGAGCAGCAGCATGAACCCGAGCAGGAAGCGCGGCCAGAGCCGTTTGGGTTTGGGCGTCTCGGGCGCGGAAGCGGGCAGAGGCGTTTCCGGCTCCTCCCCATCAAGGGGAGATGCCTCGCCGGGCTTCTCTTCAGTCGGCTGCCAGTTCTCTGCTTCGGGGGATGACGCATCGGAATGTTGTTGATCCGGAGGAGCCTGTTGATTCCGTGTATCCGATACGCCGGAAGGTATGCCTGTTTCTTCTGGGCGCGGGGCGCCGGGGTCGGCAGGTGTGTTTTTGGTTTCTTCGGGGGATTCGTTCATATGGTTTTCCGTTTGGCTTCCGGTTGATCGAGGAAAGATTGCAGGATGCGCACGGCGGCCTGCTGGTCGAGTACGGCCCGGCCTTGAGCCGCGGAACGTCCGGCGTCCCGGAGGTCCCTTTCGGCTTCGTAGCTGCTGAGGGCTTCCTCCATCCAAAACAGGGGGAGGGTGGTGCGCCGGGCGAGGCTCTTGGAAAAGTTGCGGACCTGCCGGGTCGTGAGGCTTTCCTCGCCGTCGAGGTTGATGGGAAGCCCTATGACGATGGCGTCCGTGGCTTCGGCCTCAATGAGGGCGAGCAATTCCTCAAAAAAGGCGGCGCGGGTACGCATGAGGATGGTTTTGCGGGGAAAGGCCATGCTGCCCCCGGTATCCGAAACCGCAATGCCGGTGCGTTTCTGGCCGTAGTCTATGGCGAGGTACTTCATAAAAATCCTTTGCGGAATGCGTCGGTATGCCCCGGAATGAAAGCGGCGCTCCGTGTCGCGGAAAGCCCTGTTGAAGGGATTCCGTAATAAGGGGCCACCGCCCCGTAACCGGGCGAAGACACACTATCCCGCGCCACGTCAGGACGCAACCCGTTGTGGACCGGCGCGGCGGGTGCTAGAAAGAAACGGTCCTTACAATCTCAACCAAGGAGATGTTTATGGATTTTCTTGAGCTTGTAACCGGGGCCCGGACCTGCCGCCGTTTCCGGGAAGCCGAGGGGATGCCCGCCGGAATGCTGGACTGGCTTATTGCGTGTGCCCGCGTGACGCCTTGCGGTGGAAACGCGCAGGCGTTGCGGTTTGCCGTTGCGGAATCCCCGGAAGCTTGCGCCGCCGTTTTCCCGGCGTTGAAATGGGCGGGGATGCTGACCGATTGGGACGGCCCCGAAGCGGGTGAGCGTCCCACCGGTTACGTCGCCATTCTCGGTGAGGCGGGGACGCGGGCAAAACTGAATGCCATTGATGCGGGCATCGCCGCGCAGACCATCCAGCTGGCGGCGTATACGCGGGACCTCGGCTGCTGCATTTTCCTGTCCTTTGATCCGCGCAAGATCCGGGAGGTGCTGGGCATCCCCGAGAACCTTGAGCCGCTGCTCGTACTGGCGCTCGGCTTCCAAAAGGAAGTCCGCCGCGTTGAAACCGTGGGGGCTGACGGCTCCGTGAAGTACTGGCGCGACGCGCAGGGCGTGCACCATGTGCCGAAGCGTCCTCTTGAGGATCTGCTGATCATCAAAAAGTAGTGGAAAGAAGGAAGAAAACGGCTCTTTACAGAAGAGAGGCCGCTCGCTATAGTCATCCGAGCTAGGGGAGCCTGTCAAGGCTGAGAGTGGGTTCGTCCCAGACCCTTGGAACCTGACGCAGCTGGTACTGCCGTAGGGAAGCGTCATCATGCCTGATCCTGAGAACGCCCGTCCCCTCGTGACGGGCGTTCTTTGGTTGATGGCCAACCGCACGAGGCTTTCATGAATATCACCGTAAACGGCGAGATCACCGTATGCAATGAGGGGGCGACGCTGCTTGACTTATCCTCCGGCTCGGGTTGTCGCCTGAAAAAATCGTGGTGGAGCGGAACAGGGACATCGTGCCCGCCGGGACGTTTGCCGAAACCGCCTTGCAGGACGGCGACACGCTCGAGCTGTTGCAGTTTGTCGGCGGCGGGTAAAGAGGGGTATTCCCGGAACAGGCGAATCTCCTGAAGGACGGAGGCGTCTCCGCCTTCCTTTGTCTTTCCTCCCTCATGCGTCGGCTGCTGGGGGGACCCGACAGGCGTTGCTCCGCACCGCCGGGTGCTCTTTTCGGAGCGTTCTTTTGGGGTGTTTGCCCCGTCATATTTTCCGAGTGTTCACTCAAGGATGGGCTATGAAAACGAGTTCGGATGCATTGATCATCGGCGGTGTGGAACTGCACAGCCGTCTGTTCATCGGTACGGGAAAATACGGTTCGGACAGCCTGATTCCGGCGGTCGCGGAAGCTTCCGGCGCGGAAGTCATCACCGTGGCGCTGCGGCGTGTGGATCTCGGCAACTCGAAAGACAATGTGCTGAGCCACATCCCCGGCACGATGCGGCTTTTGCCGAACACGTCCGGCGCGCGTACCGCCGACGAGGCCGTGCGCATCGCCCGTCTGTCCCGTGCCGCAGGATGTGGCGACTGGATCAAAATCGAAGTCATCTCCGACACGCGCCATCTCCTGCCCGACGGCTACGAAACCGCCAAAGCCACGGAAACCCTCGCCAAGGAAGGCTTCACCGTCCTGCCGTACATGAACCCCGATCTGTATGTGGCCCGCGATCTCGTGAATGCCGGAGCCGCCGCCGTCATGCCCCTCGGTGCGCCCATCGGCACGAACCGCGGCCTCCAGACCAAGGAAATGGTCCGTATCCTCATTGAAGAAATCAGCCTGCCCATCGTTGTCGATGCGGGCATCGGCAAGCCTTCGCAGGCCTGTGAAGCTATGGAAATGGGCGCGGCGGCCTGCCTCGTAAACACAGCCATTGCCACGGCGGGCGATCCGGTACGCATGGGCGCGGCCTTCGGCGAAGCCGTGCGCGCCGGGCGCAACGCCTTTCTTGCCAAGGCAGGCCCGGTCTTGCAGGGCGGGGCGTCGGCCTCCTCGCCGCTGACCGGGTTCCTCGGCGGCCATGACGAGGGGGCTGCGTCATGAGCCGCCTGTTTTCCGACGTCCTGCCGGAGTGGCCTTTGGGATGAAGTGGAGGCCGGGCTGGCCTCGGCCACGGAAACGGATGTGCTGGCCGCGCTGGAACTGGCGGAAAACGGCCGACGCCTGAACGCCCGGGATTTCATGGCGCTGGTATCTCCCGCCGCCTCTCCGTATCTTGAAACGATGGCCCGTATTGCCCGCGACGTGACGGTCCGGCAGTTCGGGCGCTCCATCCAGTTGTTTACGCCGCTTTATCTCGCCAACTACTGTACCAACCAGTGCGTGTACTGCGGCTTCAACACCAAGAACCATATCCATCGCTCCATGTTGACGATGGACGAGGTGGAGGCCGAAGGCAAGGTCATCGCCGCGACCGGGCTCCGCAACATCCTGCTTTTGACCGGTGACGCTCCGAAGCTGACCGGGCCCGCGTACATCGCGGAGGCGGCCCGTCGCCTGCGCCCGTACTTCCCGAGCATCGGCGTCGAGGTCTATTCCATGAGCGAGGATGACTATCGGATGTTGGTGGACGCGGGAGTGGATTCGTTCACGATGTTTCAGGAGACGTATAACGAGGAGCTGTACCTCAAGCTGCATCCCGCCGGTCCCAAGCGCGATTTCCGGTTCCGTCTGAACGCTCCGGATCGGGCGGCCCGGGCGGGTATGCGTTCGGTGAACGTGGGCGCGCTGCTCGGCCTCGATCAGTGGCGGCGCGACGCCTTTTACACCGGGCTGCACGCGGACTGGATTCAGGCGACGTATCCCGGTGTGGACATCGCCGTTTCCGCGCCGCGTATGCGTCCGCATGAAGGTTCGTTCAACGACATCCATCCCGCTTCCGAACGGGATTTGGTGCAGTATATCCAGGCGCTCCGGCTCTATCTGCCCGCCGCCGGGATCACGCTGTCCACGCGCGAGCGCCCGTTCCTGCGCGATCGGCTCATCGGGCTTGGCATCACCAAGATTTCGGCGGGCGTTTCCACCGCCGTGGGCGGACATGCCCATGCCGCGCAGGATGTCGCCGAGGAACACGACACAGCCCAGTTTGAGATCGCCGACGATCGGGATGTTGATCAGATGATTGCCGCCATTGAGGCGCAGGGATACCAGCCCGTGTGCAAGTCGTGGGAGCCTCTCGACGAAGCGTACGCCTGCGGCAAGTCGGCGTAGGGGAGAGGGAGGACTGTGGAGGCTGGGGAGACTGGGGAGGGGAGGCCGCTCGGCGGGAGTTCCGTTGTGCGGGATGTTGTGGATGAGGTGCAGAATGGCGGATGGGGTTATTGGCTGGGATGCGGTATTGGAAGGGCATCTTGCGGCGGAACAGTGCAAGGTGTTGGCGTCGGCGCGCATCGGCATGGCCGGAGCGGGCGGGTTAGGCTCCAACTGTGCCGTCTTTTTGGCCCGGACGGGTATTCGGGATTTCGTGATTGCGGACCCGGATGTGGTGGCGTTGTCCAATTTGAACCGCCAGCATTTTTTCCCCCGGCATTTGGGATTGCCGAAGGTGGAGGCGCTGGGCGCGGTCTTGCGGGAACTGAATCCGTCCGTCATCCTGCGGCTTGAGCAGCGGGCTCTTGATGGCCTTTCGGCCTGCGCATTGTTTGCCGGATGCGACATCGTCGTCGAGGCCGTGGATGATCCCAAAGTGAAAAAGAATCTCGTCGAAGCATTGCTGTTGGCCGGGCATCGTGTGGTTTCCGCCTCCGGCATGGCCGGGTGGCGGCATTCCGATGACCGCCCGGAAGCTCGGAAGCCGTCTCGTCGTGGTTGGCGATCACGTCAGCGGTATCGGGCCCGGTATGCCGCCCCTTGCGCCTCGCGTCGTCATGGCCGCCGCTATGGAGGCCGATGCCGTTCTGGAAATGTTGCTGGGCGAGTGTCGCTGAAGCATTGGGAAAGGGAGGAAAGATTTTCTGAAGGACGCTTTTCCCTGTTCTCCCCCACCCCTATCTCTCCTTTTCCCTAAAACATTCGACGTTATTGAATCCCCGTTTCCCATTGTGCGATCCACAAAAGAAAAGTCCCGAACCGCATAAGGTCCGGGACTTGCTTTTTACCGAAATGCCGGGGGACGCCCTGTAAGGGGGGCAGCTTCCCGTGCCGCCCATCCCGCCATTGCCCTTACAAAAGTTTTAGGGGGATGGGGTTCGTGGAGGGGAAAGGGCCCTTTCCCCTCCACGATTCACTTCATCTACACATTCTCAACCTGCTGGATGCCGTCGAGCTTCCATGTGCCGTCGCCGGAGGCGGGGCGGACGAAATGCCAGATTTCGCGGACGTCGATGGGCGCTTCCTGCGAGGGGTCTTCGCGGAGCAGGACGTTGAAATAGACCTGCGCGATCTGCTCGTCGCCGACGGTGTCCACGGAGAGGAGCGAGGCGTTCACGAGCATGATTTCGGTGTTGCCGGGGGTCTTGTCCTCGGCGGCCTGCTGCTGGATCTCCTTCTGGAACGCTGGGGTGGAGAACTGGGCGATATCGGAAAGATCGCGCTTGTCCCACGCATTGTTCAGACGGGTATAGGCGGCCTTCGCGCCGCGAAGGAACTCTTCTTCATCGAATCCGGCAGGCTTCTTGGGTTCGTCCTGATACAGGGGCTGCTGGCCGGAAGACGGCGTGGTCAGCGCCTCCCAGTCAAAACCGCCCTTGCCGCTTTGGGGAGCCGCCGTACGCTGATGCGTCGAATCGGAGCCGGGCGTGCTGCGGAGCGAGTCGAAACCGCCCGCATTGGGCTGTCCTGCGCCCTGTGTTGCGGCGCGGCGTCTGCTGAAGAACTTGAACGCGAGGAAAAGGGAGACCGCCGATAAGGATGATGTCGAGGAAGCCGCCGCCATTGAAGCCGCCGCCAAAGAGCAGCGAGCCGAGCAGGCTGCCGGCGAGAAGGCCCCCGAGCATACCGCCCATGCCTCCGAAAAGACCACGGCTCGGAGCGGCGGAGTTGGCCATCTGCTGGCTCTGGCGGTTGGTCTGCTGATTGAACGAGGAGGAAGGATTAGAGGGCAGCGGTTTCGTGTAGGGCTGGCTCATGGACGGGCGTCCGCCGAAGGAACGGCCACCGCCGATACGAGCGGCGTCGGCCTCACCATAGGCGAAAGCCAGCATGACCAGAACCAGTACGGCGCTGAGACAGGCATAAAACGACTTGGGCATGATGTGTCCTCTGGATGGTTGGGCAGGCATTTCCTGCCGCTGGTTTGGGTGTTGCAGTGTATAGGGTAAGGACGAAGAGGGAAAAAAGCAAGCCCGGCACGTCCTTGCTGGGGAGTACAACCGGGCTTTCTCATATGGCGGAGGCATCAGGGGCGCATCCATTGGTCGGAGGATGCGGCGAGCGCCTGCATGTCGTTGATGAGCTTGCTGGTGTGGTACCCGTCGGCCGCCGCATGATGGACGGAGACGGCGATCGGCAGGAGCGTGTCCGGCCCCTGAGCGAAGTACTTGCCGAAGGTGATGATGGGCGGCAGGAAGGGCGGTTCCGTGGCCTGCACATGGGCCATGCCGGTAAAGCTCAGCCACGGCAGCGCGGACATGGGACAGCAGTTGGCCGGCCTGCCGGGTTTGGCCCGGACGCCTTTGATATCTTTGTAGGTTTCCATGTCGTGCAGGACGTTTTGGTAGAAAACGGGAAACGATTCGTCGTACTCGCTCCAGACGTCCGAAAACGTTTTGTCGTCGTCATGGAAGATCGTATAGGACGGATTGATGAAATCCCAGTAGCCGGGCGCGCCGTGCTCGTTGAAGCCCATGCGGAATTCCCGGTTCGCGTTGATGGCCCGCGCCGCGATGTAGAGCAGGAGCGGGTAAAAACGCAGGCCGAGGGCCTTGCCGCGTTCGCGCAGGGCGGTGACGGTCAGGTGGGCTGTCAGGTCGTAACGGCATTTCACCGTGCGTATATAGTAGTCGAAATGCTCGCTGCGAGGCCATGCCGCCCGATCGAGCAGGTGAAACGAGGCATCGCGCATGGTTTATTTCTTGCTTGGAGCCGTTTTGGGGCAGTCGTTCATGTAGACCCAGAAAATGGTCTTGATTTCCAGCGGTTTCTGCTTGCCTTCGGGATCTTGGAGGGGATCGCCGGCCATGCTGGTCGAGAAAGCCCACCAGCCGGGGAGCGGACAGACGAACGTGAAGACGCCCTGGCTGTCGGCTTTGACCTGCTGCGTGGCGCCGAAGGCGGAAATGGGCTGCGGCGTGGGCTGCTTATCCTGCTTTTTGGCCTTGGGCTGGGCCTTGTCGTCCTGCGGCGGCGCGTTGGGATCTTCCGGCTGGGCAACGTTGGGCTTGATCGCCGGATCGAGGCGGGCCACGTCGATGAGCGCCCCGGGGATGGGGGTGCCGTCGAAGAGGGCCTGCCCGGAGAAGGCCATGCCCGAGCACAGGCCGAAGGGGCGGCTCAAGGGCGAGATCTCAAAGCTGATGTTGGCGGGCTTGTCCCAGCCTTCGGCGGACCCGTAGGCCGGGATCTGCACCTTGGTGACGTACTGGACGAACTTGTCCTGTTCGGGGACCCAGCCCGCCTTGGTTTGCATGACGAGCTGGTAGACGCCGGGGTGGGGCAGGGAAATGTTTGTGGTCCATGCGCGAGCACCGTAGGCGACGACTTCGTCGAGGACGGAGAGGTGTTCGCTCCGGTCCATGTTGTCTCCGCTGTAGCGCAGTGCCGTGAAGACTTGCGGGCGTTCAATAGGGATGCCCGCGCCCGTTGCCGGATCAATGGCGCAGATGACGAGGTTGAGGGATGTTTTTTCCGGGTCGTCAACGATGGGGCTGTCGGGAAGGACCAGTCCGAAACCGGCATGGGCCGGAGCGGCCAAGAGCATGGCCAGTCCGAGGGTCATCAGGGTACGTCCGAACATGAAAGGCCTCCGCAGTCGGAATTCTCAGCTGTTTTTGGGGAGTGACTCGTGTGGAGCTCCAGTTGTACTGGAAGTCGTGCTTTTCGCGCGGTGTTCTGGCGACGACGGCCACATCCACGGCGGCGGCCCCGGCATGTGGATCGAGCAGGGCGAGGGCGGCGCGGCGCAAGGTTGTGCCGGTCGTGTAGGTGTCGTCGACAAGCAGGATGCGCTTGCCCCGGACTTCCGGGAGGGAAAGGAACGCGCTCTTGAGGTTGGCGACGCGTTCGGCTTCGCTCAGGCCCACCTGATGCCGGGTGGGGTGCTGGCGGAGCAGCAGATCGGGCACGAGCGGCACGCCGAGGGCATCGGACAGGGGGCGGGCCAGTTCCTGGCACTGATTGAATCCGCGCTCGCGCAGCCGCGTGGAGTGCAGGGGCACGGGGACGATGGCGTCGGGCTTGGGCAGATCCTTGCAGGAGAGGGCGAGGAACCGCCCGAGCAGGTGCAGCACGGCGGGGTCGGCGCCGAACTTGCCGCGCAGGAGGAGCGTTTTCAGCGCGCCGCTGTATGCGCCGTAGAAGCGGAAATGCTCCCACGGCGGCGGCGTCTTTTGGCATGTCTCGCACAGGGCGGGCTCGGAGTCTGAGAAGGGCTGGAGTTCGCCGCACGAGGGGCAGTAGCCTCCCTTGCGTGGACGGAGCAGGGCCCGGCAGGAGGGGCAGAGGGGGATCTGCATACGCTGCTCGTTGTCGGCATCGGCTGGCAGTTCCCCCCGGTTCAGCGGGGAAAAAGGGATATGGCACAGGATACAGCGCCGCTCATCCAGCGAAGTGGCGTGGAGCAGATCCCGTAACGGTTGGAGAAAACGAAAGCTTCGTTCATTCATGATAGAAACGTGTGGCCTGTTCGGCGGCTTCGAGCCCGAATCGTTCAATCTGGGCAATGGCTTGTGAATGCAAAAGATCGGTGGGCCGCTCCACGCCGCGCAAAAGCAGCGGCTCATGCAGGCTGAATCCCAGCGTATCCAAAAAACAGCGCAGGATCAGGAGGTTGGCCTCAAAGAGCCTGTCGCCCCGCGTACGCGCCGCGCAAAGGACGGCATGGGCGGGACGGCGCGGCGTGCGCGTTCCTTCCCGGCGCTGTTCCCAAAAAATCTGTGCCCGGTCGATGAAGCCTTGAGTAGCGCCGGGGGGCCATAAAAATAGACGGGGATGTTCAGGATGAGGCTGTCCGCGTGTTCCATCCGCCGGAACAGATCCGCAACGTCGTCCCCGTCAAAGACGCAATGCCCCGGGTGTGCGGAACAATAGCCGCAGCCGATGCAGGGATGGATCGCGTATTCCCTCAGCCTGATGCGGTCCACGGTCGCGCCGCGCGACAAAAGGGCCTGTTCCAGCAGACGGGCGGCGGCGTCGGTGCTGCCGTCGGGATGCGGACTGCAGGCCAGAAGGCAAACGTGCGGCGTTTGTTCGGGAGGGTCCAGTTCGGCGCGGGAAGGGAAGGGCGATTCCATGAATCCTCCTTTTGTCGGGCGGAGAACACGTTTGTGCCGGAACGCCGGAGAAAGGCTGGTTTAAAACCATTCTCCCCGACAGGGAGGATGTCAATGATTTTGGGAAAACGCTCCGGCCCGGAGTTTGGGCCGGAGCGGCGGCTTCTAGTCGGAGAAAACCCATTCGAGGATGGCTTTCTGGGCGTGCAGGCGGTTTTCCGCTTCATCCCAGACAATGGAGGCTTCGCTTTCCATGACCTCGTCGGTCACTTCCTCGCCGCGATGGGCGGGCAGGCAGTGCAGGAACTTGACGCCGGGAGCGGCGAGGCTCATGAGTTCGCTGTCCACGCAGAAGCCCTTGAAGGCTTCCTCGCGCTTTTTCTGCTCCTCTTCCTGCCCCATGGAGGCCCACACGTCGGCATAGATGTAGTTCGCGCCGTCGACGGCGAGCTTGGGATCGTGGGTCAGGAAGATCTTCGCGCCGGACTGGAGCGCAAGGGCGAGAAGCTGCTGATCGGGCTCATAGCCGGGGGCGATGGCCATGTTGAGCTGGAACGGGAAGTACATGGCGGCTTCGATCCACGAATTGGCCATGTTGTTGCCGTCGCCCACCCAGGTTACGGTGACTTTGGAGAAGTCGGGGGTGCGCTCGTAGATGGTCAGGAGGTCCGCCATGAGCTGGCAGGGATGGCCCTGATCGGTGAGGGCGTTGACCACCGGGAGGGAGCCGTATTCGGCGAGTTCGTCGAGCTTTTCCTGCCCGAACGTGCGGACGATGAGGCAGTCCACGTAGCGGGAGAGCACGCGGGCGGTGTCGCGCAGGGGTTCGGAGCGGCCGAGCTGGCTTTCGGCGGGGGTCATGAAGATGGTCGTGCCGCCGAGCTGGCGGACGGCGACGTCGAAGGAGACGCGCGTGCGCGTGGAGGCTTTTTCAAAAATGAGCGCAGCAACCTTGCCGTCCATGCAGTGACCGCGATAGTTGGTCTCTTTCATTTCCTTGGCACGGCGGATGATTTCCCATGCCCCGCTGTGTCCGAGGTCGCGGATTCTCATGAAATGCTTTGGCATGACGTTCTCCTGTATGGACGCGTTGGAAAAAGTGAAAAGGTGATGCCCGGCGGGCGGAAATCGACTTTGCGAACACATTTTTTTAGAATCAATCGTACTAAAAGTAAAGGATGGGCAGGACTGTGAAAGGGATTCATCTTGATCCGCACCGCGGATACCGGGAACGCTGCGCCCCGCGTGACGGCGAGCACGGGTTTCAGCTCGTGATCGGGGAGACGGATCTGCGGGTGACGGCGGTGTCGCCCCTGCCGGAAGGCTTCAAGGATGCCTTGGCGGCACGCGTGCGTACGCTGCGCGGCGAGCTGGAGGCGTGGATTGTACTGCATCCCGAATTCCGGCACAGCCTTGTGCCCGTCCCGCTGTCCTGTTCCGCCCCTCCTCCCGAAATCGTCCGGCGCATGACCGAGGCTTCGGCTATCGCCGGGGTGGGGCCGTTCGCGACGGTGGCGGGGACCATCGCGCAGATGGCGGCGGAATCGCTCGTGGACCGCTCTCCGGATCTCATCATAGAGAACGGAGGTGACATTTTTATGTACTCGCGGCGCGATCGTGTGGTGGGGCTGCTGCCCGACCCCGAGTCCGGGGTGCTCATCGGGCTGAATGTGGCGGCGTCGGCGTGCCCGTTGGCGCTGTGCGCCTCTTCCGCGACCATCGGGCACTCCCTGAGCTTCGGGCAGGGCGAGCTGGTGCTTGTGCGCTCCCCGGACGGGGCGCTGGCGGACGCGCTGGCGACGGCGTTGTGCAACCGTCTGCAAGGCCCCGGCGACGTCAAAGCCGTGGTGGGCTATGCCCGGCGCTTCGTGAAGCATGGGCTCACCGGGATTTTCGCCCAGTGCGGGGGAGCCATCGGCGTCTGGGGCGACATGGAGCTGACGGCGGTGGAGCAAGATTCTTGAAGAGCGGGGGAAGCATCGGAGATAGGGGGGACGTTTCTGAAGGCAGGGGCCCCCTTCCCCTCCTTCCCCAAAACTGCCGGCGCGGAGCCCTTCCCGCCCTTTCCAAAGGGGTATATCCCTGCCCGCAGCCTTTTCCGGCACAGAGTACCTTTTGTTATGAATCTCATCTCAATGCCGAAGTGTTCCAATCATTATTATGGGAAGAGCCATGCATACCATCACGCAACTTGCACCTGACGACATCCCCGCGGCGGCGGAGGTCATTCGGCAGGCGTTCGCCACAGTCGCCGAGGCTTTTGATCTCACGGAAGAGAACTGCCCCACGAACGGAGCCTTCCTGCGGGACGCGGCACTGGCCGAGGAACAGGAGCGGGGGACCGTCCTGTACGGCCTGTCCGATGAGGACGGTTTGTCCGGTTGCATGGCCCTCAAGCGGAAAAACGAGGCGACGTTCTCTCTCGAAAAGCTGGCTGTGGCCCCGTGGAGCCGGAACCGGGGATACGGCGGGGCGCTGGTGGCGCACGCCGTGGAGGAGGTGCGGCGGGCCGGAAGCGGAACGATCTGCATCGGGGCCATGTACGAAAACAGGAAACTGGTGCGCTGGTACGAGCGGCAGGGCTTCAGCATTACGGGAACCCGGAAGTTCGCGCACCTCCCGTTCGTGGTGTGTTTCATGGAGAAGAGCGTGTGAGGGCGGGGCGTCTTGGACAGGGCGGAGCACGGGTGGGATGCGGCGTTAGAAAGATTGATCAAGCGTTCAATTTGGACGATTGACCCCCTCTCAAAGGGGACGTACAAGGTTCTCATGAGAACTGAACATCCGAATGCTTCCTGCAATGTGGAACGTCCCGTCGTCTCCCTGCGCACCGTCATTATCGCCGTGGGGGCCGCCCAATTCATGCTGCCGTTCATGCTGTCCGGCGCGGGGCCGCTGCTGCCCGCCATCGGGCGGGATCTGCACGCCAGCGCCATGCAGTTGAGCCTCATCAACGCGGCCTACACGTTGTCGCTGGCGATTTTCCATCTGGTGGCGGGCCGGGTGGGGGACATGGTCGGGCGCAAGCGGCTTTTCCTCAGCGGCCTGTTGCTGTTCGTCGTCATGTCGGCCTTGCTGCCGTTCGTGACGAACATCTGGCTGTTCCTGTGCTGCCGTTTCGTACAGGCGATGGGCACCGCCATCATGAATACCTGCGCGCTGGCGATCCTGGTGAGCTGTGCGCCGCCGGAACAGCTCGGCAGGGTGCTCGGGCTCACTTCCATCGGCGTGTACAGCGGCCTGTCGCTCGGCCCCGGCCTGTCCGGGCTTCTCGGCACAGCCCTTGGCTGGCAGTTCCTCTTTTTCAGCGTGGTCCCCATCGGGATCATCGCGTGGCTGCTCATGTACTGCAATGTCCGCTGCGACTGGAAGGACGCCCCGGACGATCCCTTCGACTGGCGGGGGAGCCTCTTCTATACGCTTGCCGTCAGCCTGCTGTCCATCGGGGCGATCTGGCTCTTTTCCGGCGCATGGGCGGGCGTCCTGTTCGCCTTGGGGGTGGTGT
>VOFJ01001438.1_pt1 | contig 23944 bp, 46 predicted proteins | sample 5384081 | NCBI WGS metagenome assembly VOFJ01 (sample SAMN12384729, study PRJNA508395) | human gut metagenome | isolation source: healthy gut I | host: Homo sapiens | reverse complement strand
TACAGCGCGCTACCGATTATATATCATACCGACCTCTGGTTCCAAACAGCTCGAATTGTCACCTGGTTTCGACCGTCTGAATCATTCCGGAAAATAATAATCGGCTTCTGACGGATGGCATAGCGATATCCATAAAGTACTGTAGGACCATGACCACCGTTTGGTTTATCCAGTGGGACAAGAAGGGGTCTTGCGGCGGCACGTTTCTGCAGAAGTTCATAGGTGTTGTCTTCGTTAATAATCCCACCAATCTGGAATTTCCTCGTCATTAATTCAATTACCAGTCTGGTTTTCTCCTCGTCGTTATGACGTTTCCACTAATAAACTGGACATACCATTTACTGATTTTTCAAACAGGCTTTTCTTTAACAGCATATCTTTAACCGTACTTTATATATCATATTGTAACTGTTCAGTACCTTCACTGCACACGCTTCGCGGTACACAGAAATCATGCTTTCAGCCCAAATTCTTCTGCTAATTTTTCCAAACTGGGGCAAAGAGTTCATAATCGTGTCATACGATACACAATAAGCCAGTCTTACATATCCAGGGCAGGCAAAGGAGCTTCCCGGCACCATAAGGATATTGTATTTTTTGCCAGCTTCGCAGAAGGCTTTTTCATCTGTAACTGGAGATTTCACGAATAAATAAAACGCTCCCTGTGGCTTGATACATTCAAATCCCAGTTCTTTCAGTCCATTGTAAAGAGCAAGGCGGTTCTTGTCGTAAGCTGCCACATCTACCTCTGCATCTACGCATTTCGCGATTACTTTCTGGATCGGGGATGGAGCATTTACGCAGCCGATAGTACGATTAGCAATGGCTGCTGCTGCGATCAGTTCCTCGCTTCCGTCTGCCTCGTCTGGAATCACCAGATAACCGATACGCTCACCCGGCAGGGAAAGGATTTGCTGTAGGAATAGCCGACGATCGTATTTGCATAATATTTTGTCAGATATGGTACCTGTACGCCGTCATAGGCCAGTTCTCTGTATGGCTCATCAGAAATCAGGTAAATAACTGTGCCAAATTCTTTTTCTGCTTCGCTTCCAGAATTGACGCAAGTTTCCTGATTGTTTCTTCTGAATAAACAACTCCAGTCGGATTGTGAGGAGTATTCACAATAACCGCACGGGTCTTTGGTGTGATTTTCTCCTCAAATTCCTTCAGATTCGGCTGGAATGTGATGGTGTCCGGTGAGATTTCCACAAGGTTGCCGTCATAATTGCGTACATATGCACCATACTCCAGAAAATAAGGTGCAAAAACGATCACTTCTTCCCCAGGATTCAGGATTGTCTTAAATGCTACGTTCAATCCGCTGGCTGCACCAACTGTCATGATCAGATTTTTTGCAAAAAAGAAGTGCCAAATCGACGGTTCAGGGAACTCTGCAATTGTCTGGCGGACATCCTCGAATCCGGCATTGCTCATATAGCCATGGAGAACTGTCGGCTCTTCCTCATTTTTACCAGATCAATGATGGCCTGACGGACACAATCCGGTGCGGGAACACTTGATTTCCAAGGCTGAAATCAAATACATTTTCCGGTCCGTAAATCGCGCGAAGACGATTTCCTTCCTCGAACATCATACGGATTGCAGAATTGTTTTTTACATATGGTTTCATTTTTTCTGCTATCATTTTATGTCACTCCTCTTTTTTCTTATTTCTTATTAAGATTTCTCTATTATTTTCGTCTTATTTTTCCCAAATATAATCCATCCTACAAGTCCCAGCACCAGCAGACTCACAATCATCCACACGGTCAGCACAACCGGTCCCTTCGGGCTGAAACATATCATAATATCCTTTCAGATAAATCACAACTACAATCGCCGGAATCACATATAGCATGTATTTCTGTACGTTTGCAGGGAATTTCAGCCCTTCTCCGGTATCCGCCTCTTTAATAAAAGTTCTTCCAGCCCCAGCCATATTTGGACACGCAGAACATTACAAATACTACAGAACCCAGTGGAAGAATATTGTTGGATACAATGAAATCTTCCAGATCCATGATGTTCGTTCCTGCTCCAAGCGGCTGTATTCCTGACAAAATGTTGAAGCCAAATACTGCCGGCAGAGAAAGAAGGATCATTGCCACCATGTTGACTATAACAGCTTTTCCACGGCTCCAGCCTTTTCTGTCCATTGAATAAGATATAATATTCTCAAAAAACCGCAATTACAGTAGACAGGGAGGCAAAGGACATAAACAGGAAAAACAGAGCTCCCCAGATTTTCCCCTCCTGTCATCTGGTTAAATACATTAGGCAATGTAATAAATACAAGTCCCGGACCTGCTCCTGGCTCCACACCAAATGCGAAGCATGCCGGAATAATGATCAATCCTGCCATCAATGCAACAAAAGTATCCAGAATCGTAATATGCAGAGATTCTCCCAGAAGGGATCTGTCCTTTCCAAGATAGCTTCCGAAAATAGTCATAGAGCCTGCACCAATACTTAATGTAAAAAATGCCTGCGACAGTGCCCCAAAGATCACATTTCCGATTCCGATCTCGGCCATAGCGGCAAAATCCGGCACCAGGTAAAATTTCACTCCCTCCATCGCTCCGTCAAGCGTAAGAGAATGAACTGCAAGCACTACGATCAGGGCCAGAAGACATATCATCATTACTTTTTGTGATTTTCTCCAGGCCACGCTGCACTCCCAAAGAGCACACTCCGAAGGATAAAAACAACTACAATGATCATCCATAAAGTCATTGTACCAGCTGAGTCCTGAAGTCCTGTAAAATAGTCCGCTACCTGTACAGAATCTTTCCCGGCCAGTTTGCCAGCTGCCATTGCGTAACAGTAGTAAAGCATCCATCCTGCAACCATAGTATAGAACATCATCAGCACATAGTTGGAAACCATGCTCATGTAGCTGAAATTATGGAAGTTGGCGCCCTCTGGCTCCAGATCATGAAATGCCCTTGCCGTACTTTTTACGGCTTGCACGTCCTACAGCAAATTCACATACCAGCACCGGAAGTCCTAACAGCACCAGAAATACCAGATAAATCAGAATAAATGCCGCTCCACCATATTTTTCCCGCCATATACGGAAACTTCCACATCGTTTCCAAGTCCAATGGCGCATCCTGCAGAGACCAGGATAAATCCCAGCCGTGATCCAAATGTTTCTCGTTCTTTCAAATCGTCCCACTTGTTTTTTTCATTTTTTTATAGTGCCTGGCAGCTGCACCTTCCAGGCTTTGTTTTTGTTGGAAAGTAATAAAAAGGACCGGTTATATCCAGCCCTTTTTTCATATTTTTCCCGATATCTTATTGTAACGCGCCCACCCATTTTATGTCAACGCTTTTATGTGATGGGAATTTTGACGTTTTAAAGTCGAAAATAAATCATTGGTGATAATTTACGATTTTTTTTCGCAGTAACAAAGACCAATGTATTGGTGTCCGCAAACTTTTTACATAAAAAGAACAGTCTCACCTTAAACACCATTTTCCAGGCAAAACTGTCCTCTTTCATTATTCCTTAACTTTTCACACTAAGTCTCACCAGCGCCCTCTGCAGCTTGGCTTCTACGATCTTGTATTCCTTATCGGAAAGTCCACCCTTGGCCAGCTTTTCCTGGGCACGCTCTTTGGCTTTTCCAGCGCGTTCGGCGTCGATGTCCTCCTGCCATTCCCAGGTGGTTGCAAGAAGACTGCAATTGCCATCCATTACGGTGAGCATGCCACCGATGCAGGCTGCACTGCGGCTGGTGCCATTCTCCAGTATCACATGGGCCTCGCCCATTCCAAGACGGTACAGAAGTTGCAGTGTCCTGCCAGGATTGCCAGATCACCGGTAATGCTGCGGCACACAATGCGCTGCACCTCTCCCTCAAAAAGCAGGCCGTCGGGGGGTAAAACCGATTCTAAGGGGAAATGTCCTCATAGGCAGCCTCCTTTACTGATTCTGGTTATTTTTTGCTTTCTCAAATACATCGTCAATAGTTCCGGCAAACAGGAAGCAGCTCTCTGGAATACTGTCGCACTCGCCATCGAGGATCATCTTAAATCCACGGAGAGTCTCTTTCAGCGGAACGTACTGTCCCGGCATACCTGTAAACTGTTCTGCTACAGAGAAGCTCTGTGACAGGAATCTCTGAACCTTTACGGGCACGGCTTACTGTCAGCTTATCCTCTTCAGACAGCTCATCCATACCCATAATTGCAATAATATCCTGCAGCTCTTTATAACGCTGGAGAACTCGCTGTACAGCACGTGCAATCTCATAATGCTCCTGTCCAACTACCTCCGGGGAAAGGATACGGCTGGTGGAATCCAGCGGATCAACTGCCGGATAAATACCCTGGCTGGAGATCTCACGGGAAAGTACGGTAGTGGCATCCAGATGGGTAAAGGTGAGTAGCCGGAGCCGGGTCTGTAAGGTCATCGGCAGGTACATAAACAGCCTGTACGGATGTGATGGAACCCTTTCTGGTAGAAGTGATACGCTCCTGAAGGGCACCCATCTCAGTAGCCAGAGTAGGCTGATATCCTACTGCGGAAGGCATACGTCCCAGCAGAGCGGATACCTCGGAACCTGCCTGGGTAAAACGGAAAATATTATCAATAAACAGAAGCACATCCTGATTCTTTCACATCACGGAAATACTCTGCCATGGTCAGGCCGGAAAGGGCAACTCTCATACGGGCTCCCCGGCGGCTCATTCATCTGACCGTAGACCAATGCGGTCTTGTCGATAACTCCACTTTCTATCATTTCATTGTATAAATCATTTCCCTCACGTGTACGCTCTCCTACACCTGTAAATACGGAAAGTCCGCCATGTGCAGTTGCTACGTTGTGGATCAGCTCCATGATAAGAACTGTTTTTCCAACACCAGCACCTCCGAACAGACCCGATCTTACCACCCTTTGCATAAGGGCAGATCAGGTCAACGACCTTGATACCGGTCTCCAGGATCTCAGTTGCCGGCATCTGCTCCTCATAGGATGGTGCCGGACGGTGGATTGCCCAGTGCTCTTTCGTCTCTGGTGCCGGAAGATTATCTACCGGATCACCAAGAAGATTAAATACTCGTCCAAGGCACTCTTCTCCAACTGGAACCTTGATGGGTTCACCAGTATCTACAGCCTTGGTTCCTCTTACCAGACCATCGGTGGAATTCATGGCGATACAGCGTACCGTATTATCCCCGATCTGCTGAGCAACCTCTGCTGTGAGCTTTGTGCCTTCATGATCAATTTCGATGGCATTGAGAAGTGCCGGCAGCTCGTCATGACCAAACCGGATATCCAGTACCGGTCCGATTACCTGCACCACCTCGCCAATGTGTTTTTCGCTCATTTAGCAGTCTCCCTTATAACATACTATCGATGGGTCATACACCCTCCTATAAAGCCTTTCCGCACCTCCAACAATCTCCGTGATTTCCTGAGTAATGCCTGCCTGGCGTTCCCGGTTATAATACAAATTCAGCTGTTCGATCATTTCTCCTCCATTTCCTTGGTCGCAGCCTCCATGGCGGTACGTCTTGCAGCCAGCTCACTGGCAACACTCTCACAAACCCGCCATAGATCAAACCGGCCAGATACTCCGGAACAATGGCATCAAATACTTCCGACGCATCCGGCTCATACAGAATCAGATTCCGGATGCTCTTTGTATCCTGTTTTCTGTCAGGTCCTTCAGAGGCAGCACCGGAATCGCTGATGGCTGCTGGGAAAGCATGGAAACAAACTTTGTATAACAAAGATCAATGTGTCCAAATTCTCCCTTCTTAAATTCCCCGCAGAGCAGATTCGCCATCTCAAAGCAGTCTGCAACAGAAACATCGGCAATTTCACCAAAAGCTTTCTGTAACACAGGCAAATCCATTTCGCTTCTGAATACTCCACGTAGCCTTTTTCCCCAATGGGAAGAACCAGGAAATCCTGTTCAAAGAGGCTGCTTCCAGACATTTAAACAAGTTGGTGTTATATCCGCCAGCCAGACCACGGTCTCCGGCGATCAGCACATAGCAGCATTTCTCATTCCCGGATTCTCTTGCATATACAGAATAAAAAATCTGTATTCCCCTTTTGCAATATCCACAAGGTGTCTGATGCATGGTCTCAAAATAAGGCCGGCAGACTTCCGCCCTTTCCTTTGCTTTTACGCAGTTTGGAGGATGCTACAAGTTCCATTGCCTTGGTAATCTGCATAGTGCTCTGCACACTTTTTTGATCCGCAGCTTTACCGCTTTCATGTTTGCAGCCATAAAAAGTCCTCCTTGTCACAATTTATTTCTCAGGTCTTGTATTTACAAAATTCTCAGTATACTGTTCCAATGCGCCCTTTCAGCTTCTCTTCTGTCTCCGCAGATAATGCACCTGTGGAACGGATTTCCTGCATTGCAGCAGCACCCTGTGCATCACTGTCAATCCAGGTATAAAGACCAGCTTCATAGGTTCTTACATCCTCTGTAGCAACCCTGGAAAGGATTCCCTTTGGTAACTGCATACAGGATCGCAACCTGTTTTTCTACCGGAACCGGTGCATTCTGGTTCTGTTTCAGAACTTCCACAATACGGGCTCCCTGTTCCAGTCTGGCCTTGGTATCTGCATCCAGATCAGAGCCAAACTGTGCAAAACTCTGCAGCTCACGGTACTGAGAATAAATCAGTTTTAGTGTACCGGCAACTTTTTTCATTGCTTTAATCTGCGCATCTCCACCAACTCGTGATACGGAAATACCAGGGTTTACAGCCGGCATAACACCGGAATGGAACAGCTCTGTCTCCAGGAAAATCTGTCCGTCTGTGATGGAAATAACGTTAGTGGGAATATATGCGGATACGTCTCCTGCCTGTGTCTCGATGATCGGCAGTGCTGTCATGGAACCGCCGCCATGTGCCTCGTCCAGCTTCGCTGCACGTTCCAGAAGTCTGGAATGCAGATAGAAAACATCACCCGGATATGCCTCACGTCCAGGCGGACGACGGATCAGCAGGGAAAGTGCACGATATGCAACTGCATGCTTACTTAAATCATCATAGATGATCAGCACATCTTTTCCCTTATTCATAAAGTATTCACCCATTGCACATCCGGAATACGGTGCGATATACTGCAGCGGGCTTGATTCTCAGACGCTGTAGCTGCCACAACGATAGTATAATCCATTGCGCCGTTTCTTGTAAGAGTTTCAACCAGTGAAGATACTGTGGAACGCTTCTGACCAATTGCAACATAGATGCAGATCACGTCCTTACCTTTCTGATTGATAATCGTATCTGCTGCCAGAGTGGTCTTACCAGTCTGACGGTCACCAATGATCAGCTCACGCTGACCTCTTCCAATGGGGAACCATGGAGTCAATTGCCTTAATACCGGTCTGCAGAGGCTGGTTAACGCCGCCTGTCTCTCGCAGATACCTGGTGCCGGGCTCTCAATCGCCCTGTATTCATTTGTCACTACAGGTCCTGCACCATCAATAGGCTGTCCAAGGGCATTTACAACTCGCCCGATCATAGCCTCACCAACCGGAACGGATACCACCTTTCCGGTGCGCTTTACGGTCTGACCTTCGCCAATACCGGAATCATCACCAAATAAAACGATAGAAACACTGTTCTCTTCCAGGTTCTGCGCCATTCCGAAGCTTCCGTCCTCAAACTCAAGAAGCTCTCCTGCCATACAGTTGATAAGACCGCTGGCTCTCTTGGCAATACCATCACCAACCATAAGAACCGTACCGGTCTCATTCTGTTTGATGGCGTTATCGTAGTATTTGATCTGACTGCGGATGACTTTTGAAATTTCTTCAGGTTTAAGCTGCATTTTCTCTATCCATCCTTATACTATAAGCTCGTTTAATTTCCTGGAAAGATCATCCAGACGGCTCTTTACTGTACCGTCCAGCTGTCTGCCCTCCAGTTCCACTTTAAGACCTGCAAGCACTGTAGGATCTGTCTTCTGGGTCAGGGTAACGGTCTTACCGCTTATCTTCTCCAGCTTGTCCTTAAGCGCTGCCATCTGCTCATCTGTCAGTGCAACCGCGCTGGTCACCACTGCAGTGGCAATGTTATGGTCCACATTGTACCGCCGTGTAAATTCCTCGCAGCATCCTGCATAATCTCCCAGGATTCCCCGATCACACAATAATTTCAGAAAGTTTACAAGATACCGTTCTGCCTCATTTCCAAATGCAGTATCAAGAAGTTTTGTCCTCTCTTCCTTCGGGATCGAAGGCTCTGACAACAATTTCACATAATCGGGATTCTCCCGGAAAAGCTGCCGGATTGTCTGCATCTGCTCCAGCACAGTGTCGGTAAGCTGTTCTTCAGCAGCAAGTTCATACATACTGCCGCCATATAATCTGGCAATCTGCGTCATGATGCCTCACCTACATTCGCAATAAACTCATCGATCAGTTTCGCGTGATCCTCTTCTTTGATCTCACGCTCGATCACCTTGCCGGCAATCTCCATTGCCATGCCGCCGATCTCATTCTTCACCTCATTGACAGCTTTTTCGTTTCTCCTGTGCAATGTCGCTCTCAGCCTTCTCTTTTCATAGCACGGGGCTTCCTGGGCTGCACTTTTTCAGGATCTCCTCACTCTGGAGGGAAGCTGTCCTCTGTGCCTCTGTGACAATATCACTGGCCTTTGCTTTGGCCTGCTGCATATTCTGTTCATACTCTGTCTTCATGGCAAGAGCTTCTTCCTTCGCCTTTGTAGCATCCTGGATTTCGGCATCTGCCATTGATCTTCTCTTCTGAAGCATTTCATTGACAGGCTTAAACAAAAATATCTTTTTATCAGATACATTTGAAGAAAAAAGATTGCAGATCTGTGCGATAAAAGTCCAGGGGACAATTCCTACCAGTTCCTGAACCTGCATGTTCTAACCTCCTGTTGTAACTGCTACCATTCATACCGTTCCAGTATCTTACCAGTATAGAAACCAGCTGCTTTGGTGCCGTCTCTATGGAGCTTCCATAACAGCGGTCTGTGAATGGTAACGCCTGTGATACTTGTCCTTAATTATCCAAGGAACTTCATGAAGGTACCAGGTGCAACAAAGATCAGAAGCAGGCCGGTTACGAAACCGTAAATACCTGTGGTCTCTGCGATCGCACAGCCAAGAAGCATCGTACTTGTAACATCACCCTTGCATTCCGGCTGACGTCCGATTGCTTCCAGAGCTTTTGCAACTGCGTTACCTTCTCCAATACCAGGTCCGATACCTGCGATCAGTGCAAGACCAGCACCAATTGCACAACCAGCCAGTGCGATACCTTTTGCCAATACTGTAAAATCCATAATCAAATCCCTCCTGTTATTTATGATTTCTCTTGTTAAAAATTCAATTTTCCGAAAACTGCAAAATATTTTCTGCATTTTTTCCGATTTTCTGCCCACTTCCGTGAACATCCGCCTTCTTTACTGCTACTCTTCTGCTGCATTCGCGATATACATAACCGTCAGCATACAGAAAATAAATGCCTGCATAATTCCTGAGAACCAGTCAAAATAAACTGACATAATTGCCGGAATACCAACGTCCAGGAATGGGATCTTCGACAAAACATCTCCCCACAATACCCGGAATCAATCCAAACAGTTTGGAGCTTGCCAGCGCCAGCGCTCATAGATCAGACCATTGATAACAACGCCGGAAAGGATGTTTCCAAAGTGACGGCACGCCATACTGATCGGGTGTGGCGATCTCAGAAAGAATATTAAATGGTGTCATAATAGGGATCGGAGTTGTAAATCCCTTCATATATCCACCGAAACCATTTGTCTTGATCTTCTGTGCCGTGATCATGGTAAATACAACAACTGCCCATGCAGCTTCTGTGGAAAGATCTGCTGTAGGGCTTCGCAGTCCTATCAAGGCTGATCGGGTTGGATACCACACTGGTGGCAAAAAGCGCCGCCACAAAAATGGAATCATATAGCTGAATTTCTCACCCATATTTCCGATGACGAACTTATTTGCTGTCTCCACCAGAAGTTCAGCCACAGCCTGTCTCCTGGATATTTTCTCCACTTTCAGATCATGTGTCAGCCAGATACAAAGTCCTGTGATCAACAGCATAACCAGCCAGCTTACAACCAGAGTCTCCGTTATCTGGAATTTCCCCAGGATGGGAATCTCGAACGGAAACGTATAGAATATCCTGCCACCGGTTATTTCGATATCCATGTACTCTCACCTCCTGTCATTATAAATTTGTAACTGTTCCGTACCACATCTGTCACACACTTCGCGGAGCAGTACCTGCTGAATAGTTACATAAAATTGTATATATCATTATGCGGCCTTCCTCCCCCCCCAATGATTCCAACTGTCTTGATCACAATGTTTGGAAAAAGCAATGGTAAGATTCCGGCTACAAACTGAAAACAAGGGAACAGCAATCGCCAGAACGCCCCAGATAAGCTGAAGCATCATTCTCTGACTATAGCTGGCCTTCATCTTCGCTGCAGCCTGTTTATCGTCCTCCATGGCAACTATCTTCTGAACGGTCAGTCCCATAAGGAAAAAGTTCAGTACTGCCACCATCCCGCCGATAAATCCGGCGAGAAGCACTGTATAATCAAACGGAATCTGCTCCGGCACTGCCAGATGTCCGATTCCAAATACAGCCCACATCAGGGACTACGCATACAAATGTACCAATCGCCACCTTCTTCGTCTCTTTCCTCACTGCCGGCTGCACATCTGCAAACATTTTGCTCATACAAATCTCCCTTCTGAAACGTGTTTGAAAAAGGTTTTCTGCAAAATGTACGTCACACTTTGCAGGAATGATTCCTCAAACACACTCTAATGATGTCTGTTAAATGAAACTTTATTCTTCTTTTTTTTCTCTTTCTCTTTCTTCTGATGTCCGGTTACGGACAGGTAAAGCTTATAGGCTACTGTAAAGGAGCCTCCCAGTCCGAAAAAAAGCCAGGAATAAAAAATCCATTCTCCTATTCCCAGGCTGGTACTCATCCACCAGCAGATCAGCAGGCACAGAAGCAGAGGAGTGATAAAGGATAAACTAAATTGACTAAGCAAAGTCATATTCTTGATAATATCTCCCCATTTTTTCATAAAAGCCTCCTGTCGCAAGTCTCATTTTATAGACAGATTTTAACACAATTCAGTGTGGATAGCAACTTTTTTTTTGTGCATATTATTTAAAAATTGGCTTCTATTTTATTGCATATCGTCAATTTTTTCACACTTCAAAAAGTAATTACATGCTACCAAATTCTTGTTATTTTGTCGTTATACAATTGTTAAACATTGACTAAAATTCAGACACTGCAGGTAGTATTGTCTAGAATGTGTTTGAAACAGGCTCTAGAGCGTGTTTGAAAAAGGCTTTCTGCAAGATGTACTTCACAATTTGTTGGGAGATTTGTCCGATTGAGGGCGGCGTAGCGGGCTACGTCGACTGAAAGAGGGCAAAATATACCGCAAAGTGGGGCGTGCAGATTGCGGGAATGATTTTTGAAACACGCTCTAGCTGCAATATCCTTTGATATGCAAAAAACCGCCTTGTATCAGCATTCCCATTCCTGGTAAATTCATGCTGTACAAAGCAGTTTCTCTTTCATAGTTTCTTATGAACCGCTCTATCTTATTTTAGAGTGTATTTGTAAAAATCATTCTCGCAATCTGCACGCCCCGGTTTGCAGCATATTTTGCCCAAATTCGTAGAGCGTGTTTGTGAAATCATTCCTGAAAATTATGACGTGCCTCTTATGAAAGCTGTTTTAATTTGCATACAAATAAGAACTGTATGTAGGATCATCAATGTTTGAGGAATCAATCCATGCCGGGTCGATACGCACATTCCGCTTGATTTCCACACTCTTCTTTGGTGCTGTAGTCAAAAAGTGCTGTCCAGGATGGTCTGATATCCCATCGCGTAAGGCTGCTGGGAAACCACGCCGACCTCTTTACTATTCCAGATAGCCTCCTGTTGTTTCGCTGTGGCATCCACACCAACCATCACAATGGAATCCTTTGTCTCATCCTTTTTCATGTCCAGATACAGATCGGCAATATCTGCATTATCGCAGAAAACACCGTCCAGCTGCGGATATTTGTCAAGAACCTCCTGCATGGCAGCTGTCATATCATCTACCTGATCCCGATAAACAATCTCCACAACTTCAATATCCGGATAATTGGTGATATAATTGGTAAAACCGCTTACACGTTCCTGAATGCTCTGCGTCTTTTCCTGCGCAGAAAAGACTGCAACCTTACCCATTTTTCCGATGGCTGTGGCTAATCTATACGCAGCGATTTCGCCCACCCTGGTATTATCCGTACCACGAAATGCACGGACCATCTTGCTGTCTGTAACACCAGAGTCAAATGCCACAACCGGGATTCCATTCTCCTTGGCAGCTTCCAGCTGCGCCTGAAGGGAATCCATATCGCTGGCAGAAACACAAAGTACATCCGGATTCTCTGCAATTACCGCATCTATGGTATTTACCTGGCTCTCCACATCTTTCTCATCGCTGGCGCCTTCAAAGGTCATGGTCACCTGATCTTCTTTCTTGAAGCCATATGCCTCGTTTACATCGGCAATTGCCTGCTCCATTCCTTTCTTAACCAGTCCCCAGAACTCTCCGCTTGTACTCTTGCTTACAACTGCCACCCGGGATCCTGCCTGGAGTTCTACAGATGTATCAATTTCAGGAATAAGAGGATCCTTTTCTTCCTGGGCTTCTTCTGTGGATTCCGTAGTCTGCCCGTCAGAAACCAGTGGCGCGATCACTTTCTCCACTTCTTCTTTCTTACAGCCTGTGAAGGTGCATAATGCAGCCAGAACAACAGCAGGTATCACTGCTACTTTTTTCATTTTATTCACTCCTCATCTGAATGTTTAAAGTTTTTTTCAAAAAAACTTTTTATAACTATTTTTCGCAGTCTTCATCTTTGTTTAATCTTGCTTTTACATTATACACAATTTCGGTTCCACGTCTATAGTTTTTATGGTTTTTTCACATTTGCGGGATAGAAATCCCCTTAAACTCAGTCCCTTCCGGCTTTGTCACGAATTTCATCACCTTTCCGGTTACCGGATGGAAAAAGGTAAGGCTTGCGGCGCACAGAGCCAGGCTGCCTGCCCCGATGGTCACATTCGTTCCGGCACCATATTTCCGGTCACCAGCCAAAGGCATTCCTGCATGAGCCATTTGTACCCGGATCTGGTGATGACGTCCGGTATCCAGATGAATTCGAAGCAGCCATTTTTCTTTCCGGAAATTGCATCCACAGCCTCACCGAGAACCTCATAGGAAAGTCTGGCCTTCTTCGCACCAGGAGTGTGCGCATTTACCACGGAAGAAGTATTGGATTTTCCATCTTTTTTCAGATAATCCTCCAGAACCCTTTTTCTTTTTTTCCCAGCCTCGGCCTGCTTTCCATATGTTACTGCCAGATAAATTTTTTCCATCTTTCCAGCTGTAATCTGTGCACTTAACGATTTCGCGGCCTCAGGTGTCTTCCCAAATACAAGAATACCTTCTACCGGCTGATCCAGCCTGTGGATTACTGCCAGATATGGAATCCTTCTCCCACCACCGTCTTGCATTGCCAGATAATTTTTCAGGCTGCTCTCCAGATCCATGGCACCGATTCTTGCATTCTGTACCGCAATTCCCGCTGGCTTACGGCAAACTATAATTTCTTTATCTTCGAAAAAGAATGTAGTCCTCTATTTTCCCACTAAACATCGTCTGCTTCCCTCATAGTTTCCAATTTTCTCCGCTCATTATAGCGGATTAAAGCCTGATTTACAAGCTCACACTTTCTATTCCGGTATGCTTTATGCTGCATATCGGTTCCTGTTCACTTCGTATCCAATACATCATCCCGCTTTTTTGTCTCTCACAGCATGGAAAAGGACGGTCATCATTTTACTTATATTTCAAATGATGACCGTCCTAAAATTCTTCAGTATTCAATGGTCTTTTTCCTCGTTTTTCAAATTGATTTACAATTTAATATTTACGTGGTCTTTATTCAGTTGTTCTATATTCAGTTTTAAGTTTTTATTTAAAATATCTTATCTTATTTCCTGCTCATAAACGATATGATGTTTATCATTCGGTTTATTTAGAAGTTTGATAGATTGAAATTATAATTCACGTTTTATAATTTCTTCTGCAGAAATATCGGATATACTTCTCAGGCTCTGAATCATTATCATAAACAATTTCAAACTTAATTCGGTTAAATCCAAAACCACTTACTGGTTCATATGCTCTCTTATATGTATTATACAAAAAAAAGTTTGAGCGGAAGTTCCTGATCTATTTCTGACTGGAATATCAATTATGATATTCTTCTAATGCAAAGTTTCGATTCATATTCTAAAGGTTCAATAGGGAATCTCAAGATATCCTGCTTATCTGTGATAAGGGGTTATATCCTCTGGAGAAATGTTTCTTTACACAAGTTCCAGATCTTTGTATTAGTGGTGGACAGTTATTCAATATAAGTAATCGCTTCTATTTACCTTGGATACGTTTATAAGTATCAGCTGAATCAAGTGATACTTTATTTTCTATTTACACGGTTCTCGTATCAGGTCTTCTTGCAGGAAATGCGATTCCTGTCTCTTTATATTGATTAGAAAAGATTTATTTTTTGGAATCACTAATTATTTTTATTTTTATTTTTTTTCTTTTAATTTGCTTATTTTTATAAAATATTTGTATTGGTTGCGTATTCGTTCGCAATATTTGCCCAAATGCCGAACATAAAACCTTCTGGCAGGATCTTTGCCTGTTCTCTTGCGGAACCGTCTCCCGGTTTTACTGCGAAGATCGTGCTTCCGATTCCAAGGTTGCCTTCTCCTGCTTCCGGATACGTCTTGCGTACTTTTTGCCATAACTGGTTTCAGTTCGTCTAATACTTCTAACGGACACTGTCCTGCCTCGATTGCTGTTGCTTTCTCAGCTTTCTGCACTTCTTTTGCACGGCCTACATAAGCAGGGTCTTTTTCTGGATAATGCAAATTCTGCAAGTCCCAGAGGATTTGATCTATAAGAAGATGTGTCTCTCCTGACGGAATCAATTCGTCTGTTGTTGTAACCGGATCGTGGATCTCGGATACTACTTTCAGGAGTAAGTTCTCCGGAAGTGCTGCCATCTTGCCGGCCAGTCTTTGATGTTCGGTCCGAAATGGATCTCAACAGATGGATCTGCCACGCCATGGCTGTCAAATACTCGGTTTTCGTAAATATTTTTATCAAAGTGAAATATTTTTGTCCTTTGTATTCCACATCCAAATCCTCTTGCAGGTGTCAGGAAGCCTTTGTTTGCTGCGGTTGCTGCAATAGATCTTGCATCCATCAGGGCAACAGAAGAAATCTGTCCGTTCTGGATTTTGGATCCCTCGCGGTTCGGGAAGTTTCTGGTGGAGTGACGGATTGAGAATGCATTGTTTGTGCCAGGTGTATCGCCTGCGCCAAAACATGGTCCGCAGAATGCGGTTTTTACGATCGCACCTGTCTCCAAGATCTGCCGAACAACCATTTTTAGCCAGTTCCATGTAGATCGGTGTACTTGCCGGATAAACACTCAATGTGAAGGCATCTGCACCAATGCTCTTGTTCCTTTAAGGATATCAGCTGCTGCACAGATATTTTCAAATCCACCACCTGCACATCCTGCGATGATTCCCTGTTCTACATAAAGTTTACCATCAACAACTTTATCCTGAGAGTATAATTAACTGCTTTTCCATCCAGGCTTACCAGAGCTTTTTTCTCAACATCGGCAAGGATGTCATCCAGATTTGCATTCAGTTCATCAATTGTATAAGTATTGCTTGGATGGAACGGCATAGCGATCATTGGTTTGATCTCGCCTAAGGTCACATCTACCACACAGCCGTCATAGTAAGCCACATCTCCAGGATTTCAGCTCTTTGTAATCTTCGCTACTTCTGCCGTGAATGTCGTAGAACTCTTGAATCTTCTCGTCGGTCTTCCAGATAGAGGACAGGCAGGTGGTCTCGGTTGTCATGACATCAATTCCGATACGGAAGTCTGCGCTTAAGGAGGCAAACTCCGGGGCCGACAAATTCCATAACCTTATTCTTTACATAGCCGTTGGCAAATACCTTCACCGATAATTGCCAGTGCAACGTCCTGCGGTCCAACGCCTTTTCACCGGTTCGCCGTCTTCAAGATAAATTCCGACAACACCCGGCATATTGATATCATAGGTCTGGCTTAAAAGCTGCTTTACTAGCTCCGGTCCCCCCTCTCCCATAGCCATGGTACCGAGAGCGCCGTAACGGGTATGGCTGTCTGAGCCTAAAATCATTCTGCCGCCGCCGGCAAGCATTTCTCTTGCAAACTGATGGATGACCGCCTGATGAGGAGGTACATAAACGCCGCCGTATTTCTTTGCACAAGTCAGTCCGAATAAATGATCGTCCTCATTGATCGTTCCGCCGACCGCACACAGGGAGTTGTGGCAGTTGGTCAGAACATAAGGAATCGGGAACTTCTCAAGTCCTGAAGCTCTTGCCGTCTGGATGATTCCGACAAAGGTAATATCATGGGACGTCAGCTTATCGAACTTGATCTGCAGACGATCCATATTTCCTGAGGTATTATGGCCTTTTAAGAATGTTATATGCCATCGTATTCTTTTGCAGCCTTCCTGTGGAGTCACATCTTTACCTGTCTTTGCAAAGAACTGCTTCTTTTCTTCCACAATCTCTGTTCCATTCAGTAAATAGACTCCCCTTGTCATATAATTTCAGCATGTTTTGTCCTCCTACTATCGTGTTATAAATATATTGAAATGTCTGAATTCAGACACTTTCTAACAAAATTACTGTTTCATATATTTCATATGATCCGCTACCATCATAGCAATCTTGAATGTCAGTGCATCATCAAATACACGAACATCCAGTCCAGTCTTCTTCTGAATCTTCTCCAGACGGTACACCAGTGTATTTCTATGCACATACAGGCGCCTTTGCCGTCTCTGATATATTCAGATTATTATCAAAAAATGTATAAACAGTCGTCAGTTCTTCTTCTTCGAAAATGTCTGCTTTGCCATCTTCGAATACTTCATTCAGGAACATCTCACAGAGTGATGCCGGAAGCTGATGGATCAGACGCCCGATCCCAAGTTCATTGTATGCAAGAATTTTTCTTCTCTACATAGAATACTCTTCCAACCTCCAGTGCCATATCTGCTTCCCTTATATGATCTGGATACATCCTTTAACTCCTCTACAATTGTTCCATATGTTTGCTCTTACACTTACCATAGCTTCCATGTTCAGTGTTGTGACCAGCTCTTTGGCGATCTGTTCTACCTGCGGATAGTCATCGGTCGACTGCAATGATTTTACCAGAATGATATGTTTTTCATCAATTGCGGTTACGAAATCCTTTGTTCCTGTCGCATACATACAGACCTTTCAGTGTTTCCTGTACCAGAATGTCTCCTTCATTCTTCGGTTCGATTACAAATACAACCCTCTTAATTTCTGCCGGAATCTTCATCTTCTTTGCCTGATTATAGATATCGACCAGAAGCAGGTTATCCAGAAGCAGATTCTGAATGAACCGGTTCTTATCCATCCGTTCTTTGTATGCATAAAGAAGATTCCTAAGCTGGCTTGCTCCCCATGCGCCCCCGCCAGTTCCATACCATCTGCATTTCCCTTCAGCATCAGTATATAAGTCGGATCACTGTCCTCATAGATGCGGAACATTCCCCATCTCATCCAGGATCATCTCATCCGGCTCTTCTTCATCATCACGGAAATCCTGAATCTGAAGCTCATACTCTGTCAGATTCTCATTCGTCCTTACAAGACAAAGTCCCTGCATATCCCATATTGCACAGTCAAATCCGGTGATCTCCCTGATATCCTGCGCTGTTTTGTGTAATATCTGATTTGATAACACTCATTGTCCTCCATTTCCTGTCCGCAATACTGTTCTTTGTGTCCTCTTGCATACTTGTATACATTTTAACACGCTAACGAACTGCATTACGAATACATTATAACAGATAATAACGCTTTGACAAAGTAAAATTTTTTATTGTCTGCATAAAAAATGCAAAAAGACCGGACGCTGTCTCACGCCCGGCCCCTCTTATATTCATCTGTTCCCCACGATTACCGCGGTCTTTATTCCTATCTGTAATTACAGACTAGTTAGTGATTGTAACCTGTGTCTCTTTATCAAATACGTGAATCTTCTCAGCATCCAGAGCAAATTTCACATGGTCACCTGTTCTTGCTGTTGTTCTAGGATCAACTCTTGCTGTCATGCTTGATCCTTCATAGTCAAAGTATAAGAATACTTCTGCACCAAGCATCTCATATACACGGATCTTAGCTTCGATCACTGTATTAGGAGAAGTTTCGATGAACATCTGCTCATCATGTACATCTTCCGGACCGGATTCCGAGAACAACTGTCTTTCCTGCATATCCACCTTCGATCAGCTTCTTAGCTTTTGCCGGTGGAAGTTCGATCTCTGAAGGTCCTGCTACTAAGTATACTTTATCTCCGACAACTTTACATGTAGCGTCAACAAAGTTCATCTGTGGTGATCCGATGAATCCGGCTACGAACTGGTTGCATGGATGATCGTACAGAGTCTGTGGTGTATCTACCTGCTGAACGATACCTGCGTTCATAACTACGATTCTGGTTCCCAGTGTCATAGCTTCTGTCTGGTCATGTGTTACGTAGATGATAGTTGTACCTAATCTCTGATGTAATTTAGAAATCTCGATACGCATCTGTCCACGAAGTTTTGCATCCAGGTTTGAAAGAGGCTCGTCCATAAGGAATACCTTCGGGTTACGAACGATTGCACGTCCCATAGCAACACGCTGTCTCTGTCCACCTGAAAGAGCTTTTGGTTTACGGTCAAGCAGTGGTTCAAGGTCAAGGGATCTTAGCTGCTTCACGAACCATTTTATCAATCTGATCTTTTGGTACTTTTTCTTAATTTCAGACCAAATGCCATGTTATCGTATACTGTCATGTGTGGGTACAGAGCGTAGTTCTGGAATACCATTGCGATATCTCTGTCTTTTGGTTCTACATCGTTTACAACTTTGTCACCGATTTTTAATTCTCCGGAAGTGATCTCTTCCAGACCTGCGATCATACGAAGTGTGGTAGATTTACCACATCCAGATGGTCCTACAAAAATGATAAATTCTTTATCTTCAATTTCAAGGTTGAAGTCTTTCACTGCTTCAAATCCATTTGGATATGTTTTGTTAATGTGTTTCAATGATAAACTTGCCATTGCTATAATTCCTCCTGATTTATAATCATTTTTATTCCAGTCGTTATCTGTTTCGTTCTGATAAAAGTATATAAAAAAAGTTCAACCCGGGTAATGCCCAAGTTGAACAATCTTTTTTCTCATTTTCTATACCAAGTTGACGAACGATCTATAAAAAGTGCCTGGTAAATATCTCTTTTTTTCCTACACCTCTGTCTTTTTGCCACCTGTTTCATCGCAGATTTTTTGTCCATTCCCTGTCCGAGATAAAGTTCCATATGTTCTTCGATACTCATCTCTTCCCATCTGGCTTTTTCCTCATTGCGGATCTCTTCTCTGCTCTTTCCTTCGATCACCATGACACATTCACCCTTCGGCTCCTGTACATCATAATATGCCAGCGCATCTTCGATCGTTGTGGCAAATACGGTCTCGTGCTTCTTCGTAAGTTCTCTGCAGATGCTGATACGTCTGTTACCGAGAGTCTCCTGAAGCGTCTTCAATGTACGGACCAGTCTCTGTGCGGTGCTTCATAGATGACCATAGTTCTCGTCTCATCTTTCAGTTCCTCCAGAACGGCCTGTCTTTCTTTTCTTATCTGTCGGAAGAAATGCCTCAAATGCGAACCTTCTCGTTCCAAGTCCGGATATTCGTAAGCGCCGTGACACATGCACAGGCTCCCGGAACAGCTGTAACCGTGATCCCTGCTTCCTGCACACATTTTCACCAGTTCTTCTCCCGGATCAGAGATTCCTGGCATCCCGGCATCCGTGATCACTGCAATGTTCTCACCGCCCTGCAGACGTTCTACAAGTTTGTGTCCTTTTTCTATCTTATTATATTCATGATAGCTGGTCATCGGTGTCTTAATCTCAAAATGATTCAAAGCTTGATACTGTTTCTGGTATCTTCTGCTGCGATCAGATCCACTTCTTTTAATATCCTCACCGCCCGGAATGTCATATCTTCCAGATTCCCTATCGGTGTTGCACATAAGTACAATGTTCCTGCCATCTCATACTCCTCCATCTTATGTTTGGTGCCTGCTCTGTATCTATCTGCCCGGTCCATCTGCTGCCATGGCTTTTGCCGTGATATTTTCCTTACTTACGACGGACTCATTCCGTAGAGTGCAAGCAGTTCCTCCGTATAACTTCCATCTTTCTGATATACAACCAACGGCGGTTCTACCTGCATCCTCGGATTGCCGCCCTTCATTCCCTCGAGCAGAACCATATTCGGTTCTTTATCTATATACGGATATACCAGCCGCATACGCTTCGGCTCAATTCCATACGCACACATCTTTGTCATGATCTCCGGAAGCCTGAACGGTCTGTGGACCATATAGAATCTTCCTTTGACTTTCAGTATCTTCGCACTCTCTCTTAAGATATCATCCAGTGTACAAAGTGCCTCATGTCTTGCAATATACAATGCTTCATTCTGATTCTTCAGTCCGTGGTCTCCGATCATATACGGGGGATTGGCTGTAATAACCCCAAAAAGGCGGCTCGAATATGGATCTTTGCCTCCTTGATATCTCCCGTTACAATGTCGATCCGTTCTTCCAGCCCGTTATAACTGACACTGCGCCTTGCCATATCTGCACTCTCTTCCTGGATCTCCAGTCCCGTATAATGCAGTCCCGGGATATTTTGCCTCCAGAAGTATCGGAAGAATTCCTGTTCCCGTTCCGAGATCCAGTGCTTTTTCATTCTTCTTTACTCTGGCAAATGCTGACAAAAGCACTGCATCCATTCCAAAACAGAAACGGCCCGGACTTTGAATGATCTCATATCCTTTGATCTGCAGATCATCCAGTCTTTCATTCGGAAGTAATTTAGTTATCATCTAATTTTGACGCTCCGTTCTTTTCTTCTAACGCCTTCAGTTCCTTCATCTCTTCTTTCGAAAGTCTTACGTCTTTCTTCTTACGTCTTGGTTTGAACTTCAGTTCTCTTTGCCGGATATTCACGGATCTCTTTCTCGTCATTATCCAGCGTCACAACAACCTTAACCAGCTGGCGGAGCACGTTAACTGACTGTACATCTCCTCTTAATCCTTCCGGTGTCGTCACATGATCTCCGTTCGCCGGAAGATGGCTGTTCAGTTCTTCATATGTCTCTTCTTCATTCGTCAGACAGCACATCAGTCTTCCGCAAACTCCGGATATCTTTGTCGGGTTCAGTGAAAGATTCTGTTCTTTTTCGCCATCTTGATCGATACCGGTGCGAACTCAGATAAATACGTGTGGCGACAAAGTGGTCTTCCACAGATACCGATCCCGCCGCGGATCTTCGTCTCATCACGCACTCCGATCTGTCTTAACTCGATTCTGGTACGGAACACACTCGCCAGATCCTTTACAAGCTCACGGAAATCAATTCGTCCGTCTGCCGTAAAGTAAAACAGCACTTTATTATTATCAAATGTATATTCCGCATCGATCAGTTTCATCTCAAGGCCGTGTTTGTGGATCTTGTCTAAACAAAATCTTGAATGCTTCTTTTTTCTTTTTTTTTATTCTTCTCTTCTTTTTTTTTCTTATCGTCCTCTGTCGCAAGACGGATCACGGATTTGAGTGGCTGTGTGATCTTGTCATCTTCCACTTCTTTCGGTCCGGTTACTACAGAACCAAATTCCACACCTCTTGCAGTCTCAACGATTACCTTATCACCGGTCTTGATCTCAAGTTTTCCCGGTGAAAAGAAATATATTTTCCCGGCAGTTCTGAATCTAACGCCTATTACCTTCGTCATATGATTAGTTCTCCTTTATCGTCAGGAACAAAAGCTCCATAACCAGATCGAAGTTAACATTCGCTTTCAGTCTGGCTTTCGCTTTCTCAAGGCTCTCCAGGATCAGTTCGATTCCTTCATAAGAGCTCTTTCTCGCCTGTTCTTTTTATACTCTGTAACTGGTCTTTGAATACGACCTTGTCAATCTCTTTTGTTGCTTTATATAACAAGACATCCCTGTACCAGATCATGATAATGTCCAGGTAGTCTGTGATCTCTAATTTATATACGGATATATTCTTAACCCGCGGCAACGATTTCATTTAATTCCATCTCACTGATATGCTTCAGGAGCTGTACCGCTTCCTCTCTGATCTCATTAAAATGCTCCGAATTCGCCAGCATGATCGCATCGTCCCATATTACCCTGTGCAAATGCCGTGCACATATCTGCTTTATAATCCGGGATCTCCAGATTCTCCATCAGATACTTTTTGATCAGTGTATCTTTGATATTACGCGCTTTTAACATTACACATCTGGAGTTGATCGTCGGAAGAAGCATCTCTGCATTCTCCGTCAGCAGTAAAGAATACCGCATATGCCGGCGGCTCCTCGATCGTCTTCAGAATTGCATTTTGTGCCTGCGGTGTCATCATATCTGCCTGTGGGATAATGTAGACTTTGTACGGTCCCTGATATGGTTTGATATCCACAGTGTTATTCACCTGTGTACGGATATCATCTACGCTGATGCTGTTCGGCTTTTCATGTGTCACACGGATAATGTCCGGATGATTGCCACTCTCTGCCTGCTTGCAGGAATGACATTTTCCACACGGTTCATTGTCCCCGGTCTCACACAAAAGCGTCATGGCGAACAGATTCGCCAGCATCTTCTTACCGGAACCTCTCTCCCCGTTCAGAATATATGCATGAGAGACCCTGTTATTCTCTACTGCACTGCTGATATATTTTAATATGTCTTTGTGGCCAACCACATCTTTAAAAGCTTCCCATCTCGTATTACCTCTACTATTTCTTCTTTGCATCGTACTTTATCATCATTCTGATATCTTCTTGTAATTCCTGCTTTCTTCAGATTATCCTCCGAAAAATCTTTCTGATCAGCCAGAAATCTTCTGCAGACTTCTTCATAGCCCGGATGATCCTGTTTGCTGTTCTCGCACGATCGCGCGCATCAGGCGTTCTTTGTCCTCCACTTCGATATAAAGCGGGATCAGGTTCTCATTTCCATAGTACTCTTTTGTCTTTATATAAGACTCCAGTGTACCGATCATGAGATAATCATTTTCATCCAGATGAATCTGTCCATCATCTATTGTAGCATATTTCCAGTCACCATACACGGTCTGATAGGTGCGAAGTTCAATTATTTTACCCTCTTTCACGGTATTTTTCAAGTATTTCATCCGTTACGAAGTAATATTCCACTCCATCTTTCTCGCCTTCACGCATCGGTCTGGTCGTATATAAAGTTAAAGTCTTAAGTTCCGGAAGATCCTTTCTGATATCTTTTGTAAATCGTATCCTTTCCCCGAAGAGCTTTTTACCCATCATGTAGTATATCTTACCCATCTATCCACACCTCTATGCCATCTTCCGATTGAAGTCCCTCAATCGAAAAATCATGTTCCTGATACCAGTGAAGTATCTCTACCGCTTCTTTTGTAATACGCTCACCCGGTACGATCAGCGGGCTTCCCGGCGGATAGAGGTATGCGTATTCCACAGAAATGCATCCGATACTGTCTTCAAAGCTTCGTTTTTTGTATCTTATCCCTGCGGTTCACTGCCTCTGCGATCGTCCACACTTTTTTCAAGTGCCGGCTGTCTGCCGGAAAGTGGGAGGTCGGTTTCAGCAACAATACGTAACTGAACGGAAGTA
>VOFJ01003309.1_pt1 | contig 23967 bp, 40 predicted proteins | sample 5384081 | NCBI WGS metagenome assembly VOFJ01 (sample SAMN12384729, study PRJNA508395) | human gut metagenome | isolation source: healthy gut I | host: Homo sapiens | reverse complement strand
TCAGTATGCGCTTCGTTCAGTTACGTGTTGCTGGGCATGTGGCTGGGGCTGCAGAAGGATCTCTTCCTCTACCGTGACCGCCAGAACCGCAGCGAATGGGCCCCCACCGGCCACTCCGTCCGCAGCGTGTACGGTTCGCGGGTGCTCTGCGTCGGCATGGGGGACATCGGTTCGAACTTTGCCCGCCGGGCGCACGCATTGGGGGCCGAGGTGGTGGGCGTCCGCCGCACGGTCCACCCGGACACCCCCTCGCCCCGATTACTGTCTGCGGGTGGTGCCCCAAAGCCAGATGGACGCTGAGCTGCCCGAAGCCGACCTTTGTGGCCCTGAGTCTGCCCGGCACGCCGGAGACGAAGCATCTGTTCCACCGGGAGCGGATCGCCAAGTGCAAGCCCGGTGCCATCCTGATGAATGTGGGCCGGGGCAGCGTGGTGGACCACATGGCGCTGTATGAAGCTGTCCACAGCGGTAGGGCTCTTCGGCGCGGCGCTGGATGTGACCGAGCCGGAACCCCTGCCCAGCGACCACCCGCTCTGGCGTGAGCCGGGGGGTGATCATCACGCCCCATGTGTCCGGCGGGTTCAGTCTGCCCAAGACGCTGGACAACATCGCGGACATCTTTGTTCACAACCTGAAGAAATACGCAGCCGGTCAGCCGCTGGATAATCAGGTCAGCCGCAAAACGCTGTACGTCAGCGGCGGGGCCGGGGAGCGGCTGCTCAGCACCTTTTAAGAAACGATCATAGGATACCACCTTCCCGCAAAGCTGGAGCTTGCAGCCAGCTTTGCGGGAATTTTTTTTGCCCGATTTTTGCGCATAAAAGCGGTCGAACGGGCATGAATGAACTGGCAAAAAACTGGCAAATGATCGAATGCTCTTGCAAAAACACACGATTTGTCGCACGATTTTCGTTGACCTGCGGTGTGATTCTGCTTATAATTGCCCTAACGGAACACCCGGACCGGAGACCGGGCGGGCCGGGGAAATTTTGGGAGGAACGCGGAGGAGCTGGAAGTGGAGATTCTATTGACCGGGAACACCTGTTTTGTGACGAAGGCATGGGTCGAGATGGCGTTCCCTGAGGACCATGTGCTCATCACCTGTGGGCGGGGGGCAGCCCCACCCGCCCAAGCTGCGGGCCATCACGCTGGACAGCAAGGGAGCGGATCAGGCAGCTGGTGGACAGCTACGAATTTGACCGCATCGTCTACTTTTCGGAATACTTGACGCCCCACAGCGAGCAGGGGAGGGCGAGCTGGATCGTTTGCGGCGGGTGCTGCAAGCCAACCGCGACCGGGAAAGCCAGTTGCTCTATCTGGCGGGGCCGGAGGCGGTGCTGACCCCGGCCATCGGCAAAACGGTGGTGGCACAGGCGGCGGAAGCACTCTGCCGCCACTACGCCGAAACGAGCAAGGTGCAGATCAAGGTGCTGCACCTGCCCTACTTATATGGCTGCGACGGCACCGGGGCCCCGGCGGGCATCGCCGGGCTGCTGACCCGGATACAGGACGGTGAGCTGCACTTCGATGAACAGGCGCTGGCCCCGGTGTTTGCCCTTTGCATGGAGGATCTCTCCGAGCTGGTGCTGCGGGTGTTCGACAATTGGACGCCGGAGTGGGGAGAGCTTCACCGCACCGGTGGTCTTTGCGCTGAACTACGAGCAGCTGGGGGAGGCGTGGAAGGCGCTGCATCCGGGCCTGAAGATGACCTACGGCACCGACCTCATCCGCACCTACCCGCCCGACGACGGGGTGCTGCGCTGCCGTTACGGGTGGTTCCCCGGTACTCGCTGGAGGAGGATCTGCCCCGGCTGTTCCGGACCGAGACCCACGCCCGCCACAGCCGGACATGGGGCCAGCGGCTCGGCGGTCTGCAGGAGCGGCACCGGCATCTGCTGGAAGCTGCCGAGATCGTGGCATCCTTCGGATTTACGGAATTGCTGGTGCAGCTGACCGGCTCACAGGCGCAGTTCCGGGTGGTGGACTTCCGGCTGGCCTTCATCGTGCTGGCGGCCAATGTCTACGGGCTGAATGCCGGGGTGGCTGCGGCACTTCTGGCGTCGGCGTCGCTGGCGGTCGGCTACTGGGAGCAGGGGGCTTCGCCGCTGCTGCTCTTCTACGAGCCTTCCAATTGGCTGGCCTTCCTCGTCTACTTTGTGGTGGGGGCGGTCTGCGGCTATGTGCAGCTGCGCAGCGCCGAAAATGTCCGCTTCGCCGAGGAGCAGTGCCGTCTGCTGGAAGAGCGGCTGCGGTTCGTGCGGCAGCTCTATCAGGACACCATGGAGGACAAGCGCTCCCTTCGGCGGCAGATCTTGGGCCGCCGGGACAGCTTCGGCAAGGTGTACGCTGTGACGCGGGCACTGAACGAGACACCGCCGGACAAGCTGCCCGCAAAGACCGTGGAGCTGCTGGAAGATGTGTTCCAAAACCGCAGCGCCGCGTTCTATTTCGTGGACGCGGCGGGCCGCACCGCCAAGCGGGCCGCGTGCAGCGAAGGGGCCGAGGCTCCGCGTTTTCTGGAAGGCCCGGCCCTCGCCGCGCTGGTGCAGACGCTGGAACAGGAAGAGGTCTGGGTCAACCGGACCCTGACGCCGGGGCTGCCGATGTTCGGCGCGGCGGTGCGGGTGGACGGAAAGCTCCGGGCCCTCGTGCTGCTGTATGATGCGGGCGGGGAGCAGCTCGCTCCACTACCAGAACCTGTTCCACATTCTGTGCGGGCTGGTGGAGACCGCGATGACACGGGCGGCTCAGCCGCTGCCCGAAAAGGCCCCGGCGGCAGGAGGTGCGGGCATGAGCCGGAGGGCGAAGAGGCCGTTCCGGATGGAACCCTTCCGGGTGGACGATGAACTGCATCGGAGCATCCGGGTGGAGAACCGGGAGGATGCGGCCTCGACCGTGCCGCTGGAAGAGGCGCTGCTGCTGGACTCTGCCGAGCAGCGGCGGAAGCTGATCCTCTCGGTCCTGACGGATGACCCGGTGCAATATTACGACCTGTTGGAACAGGCCCGCCTCAACGACGACAGCGAGGTGGTCCACTACGCGGCCACCGCCATGGCCCAGATCTCGAAACAGGCGGATGCGGCGCTGCAGCGGCACGCGGCCCGGTTCGCCGCCGACCCGAAAGGACCCGGCGGTGCTGGCGGAATACGCCGCCGCGCTGGAAGCCTCCCCTTGCGCTGGGGCTGGCGCAGGGCCGGGCGGCACAGCTGCAGCGCCAGCAGCTCGAACGTCTGCTGAAGATGCAGCTGGCCGACCAGCCGAAGGAAGAACAGTACGGGCTGGGGTGCCGCTTGGCCAAGGTGCAGTTGGAACTGGCAGAGTACGCCGCCGCCGAGCAGACCTTGGCGGAGCTGACCGCCCGCTGGCCGGTGCGGGAGACCCCGTGGCTGCTGCGGCTGCGCAGCGCCGCCGCCCGGAAGGACGGGGCCGAGCTGGCCCGCTGGCTGGCCGAGATGGAGCGCGCGCAGGTCTACCTGAGCGCCGCCGGGCGGCGGGAGGTGGATTTCTGGAAGGGAGGGGGACAGTCATGAGGCGGCTGCGAAGCTGGTTTTTGCGGTTCCGGTGGCAGAAGCTGCTGGTGGTCTGGCTCGTGTTCGGGCTGATGGCGGCGGCGTTATTTGCTGAGCGCAGCGGCGTGCAGTACACCGGCACCCATCTTCGGCTCAACCTGCTGGATACTGCGCTGACCAAGGAGGAGGCAGCCACCGGTGAGACGCCGACCTGCCTTCTCCTCTGCGACAGCACGGTGGACGGCGGGGACGAGGCGCGGGCGCAGTTCGAGCAGATGCTGCTGGACATGAAAGTTCCCACCGCCGTGGCCGACCTTGCCGAAGTGGAGGCGCTTCCGGCGTTTGAAAACTACCAGACCGTCGTGGTGCTGGCCGCAGACCTCGACACGCTGGGTCTGCGGCTGCTGGACCTGATGGACTGGGTGGAGCAGGGCGGAAACGTCCTCTTTGCCATGACGCTGGAAAAATCCGGCGCGTTCGACACCGTGGCGCAGAAACTGGGGGTGCTGTCCTCTTCGTGGAGCAACAAGGTGGCCGAGAGCATCGTCCCCGCCGCGGGCTTCATGCTGGGCGGCGGGCAGCGGTATGAACTTCAGCGACCCATTCGAATCGGCGCTGGGGGTCCGGCTGCGGGACGATGCCACGGTCTATGCCGTCACCGGGGACAAGGGCGTGCCGCTGGTGTGGAGCACGGAACTGGGCCGGCATCGTGGTGGTGGACAACATCGGTGTCTATGACAAGGTGATGCGGGGCTTTTACGCGGCCTCCTACAGTCTGCTGGGGGATGCGTGCGCCTACCCGGTGCATCAACAGCGCGGTCTTCTTTTTGGACGACTTCCCGTCCCCCGTGCCGGAGGGCGACGGCCAGTACATCCGCCAGCAATACGGGCTGAGCATCGCGGAATTTTACGCAAAGTCTGGTGGCCGGATCTTGTCCGGCTGGCGGAACGGTACGGCATCCGGTACACCGGCGCCATGATCGAAAACTACGGCGACGACACCGGAGGCCCCGTCCCACCCGCCAGCCGCAACATCCGGCAGTTCCAGTATTACGGCGGGCTGCTGCTGCGGCAGGGGCGGGGAGCTGGGCTTCCACGGCTACAACCATCAGCCGCTGGTGCTGCCGGAGACGGACTACGGCGATCGGTACGATTATCGGCAGTGGCCCAGCGCCGACGCCATCGTGGCGGCCATGGACGAGCTGACGAGCTTCCAGAAAGCCGTGCTGCCCCTATGCGTCCGGGTCGGTGTGTATGTGCCGCCGTCCAATATCCTGTCGGCGTCTGGCCGCGCGATCTTGGGCAGCCGGGTGCCGCAGGTGCGCACCATTGCCAGTTCCTATCTGGAGGATGGCACCGACCTGCCGTACGTGCAGGAGTTTGGCGTGGCCGAGGACGGCGTCGTGGGAGGAGCCGCGCATCGTTTCGGGCAGCATGGTGGGGGATACCTACATGCGGCACCGCTGCGCTGAGCGAGTTGAACCTCCACTTCGTCAGCACCCACTTCATGCACCCGGACGACCTTTTGGACGTGGACCGGGGCGCGGCGGAAGGCTGGGAAGTGTACAAGACCGGGCTGGAAGACTATCTGGAGTGGCTCACCGCCGCCGCGCCTGCCCTGCGGATGCAGACGGCGTCCGAGTGCGCCGGGGGCCATCCAGCGGTTTTCGGCCCTGACCGTCCGCTTGGAGAGTGAGGCCGATGCTTGGACGCTCCGCCTTGGCAACTTTGCGGATGAGGCGTGGCTGCTGTTCCGGGCCAACGGCGGCACCCCCGGCAGCGTGTCCGGCGGGGAGCTGACCCACCTGACCGGAAATCTCTACCTGCTGCGGGCCGACGCGCCCATCGTGACCATGGAACGAAAGGAGAAATGAAGGATGCGGGTCTGTCTGGTGCTGGAAGGGTCCTATCCTTATGTATACGGCGGCGTGTCCACATGGATGCACGGCTGCATCCGCGCGATGCCGGAGCACGAATTCATCCTCTGGGTCATCGGGGCAAAAGCGGCCGACCGCGGGAAATTCGTCTACGAGCTGCCCGCCAATGTGGCCGAGGTGCACGAAGTCTTTCTGGACGACGCGCTGCGGCTGCGCGGCGGTGCCCCAGCCGGTGCACTTCACGCCCGAAGAATGCGCGGCGCCTGCGGGAGCTGGTGCGGCTGGGGGCACCGGATTGGGACGTGCTGTTCCGCCTGTTCCACGAAAAAGCGTCCCACCCGCTTGCCGTTTTGCAGAGCCGGGAGTTTATGGCGCTGTTCACCAATATGTGCGAGGAGGAGTACCCCTACACGGCCTTTGCGGATGCGTTCCACACCGTCCGCTCCATGCTGCTGCCGGTGCTCTGGCTGATGACGGGCGAGGTGCCCGAAGCGGACTGCTACCACGCCATCTGCACCGGGTACGGCGGGCTGCTGGCGTGCCTTGGCGGCAGCGTCCACCACCGCCCCGTCCTGCTCACGGGAACACGGCATCTACACCCGTGAGCGGGAGGAGGAGATCATCCGGGCCGAGTGGGTGGCCCCGGATTTCAAGGCCCGGTGGACGCGGTTCTTCTACATGCTGTCGGAACAAATTTACCGGCAGGCGGACCGGGTCACGAGCCTGTTCCCCCGCGCCCGCAGCATCCAGATCGGGATGGGGTGCGAACCGGGAAAGTGCATCGTGATCCCGAACGGGGTGGACTACGAAAAATTCTGCGCTATCCCGCCCAAAGCCGAAGACGGCTGGGTGGACATTGGCGCGGTGGTGCGCCTGGCACCCATCAAGGACGTCAAGACCCTGCTCTACGCTTTTCTGGAACTGAGCGCCCCGGTGCAAAAAATGTCCGGCTGCACATTCTGGGCGGCGTGGACGACGAGGAATACGCGCAGGAGTGCCACGCGCTGGCCGAACAATTGGGGCTGGAGAACGTCCGCTTCACCGGGCGGGTGGACATTGCGGCCTACCTGCAAAAGCTGGACTTCACCATCCTCACCAGCATCTCGGAGGGGCAGCCACTCTCGGTGCTGGAATCCATGGCGGCCCGCCGCCCCTGCGTGACCACCGAGGTGGGCTGCTGCCGGGAGCTGCTGGAAGGGACCCCCGGCGACACCCTCGGTGCGGCAGGGTTCTGCGTGCCGCCCATGTACCGGCAGGGGCTGGCCGACGCCATGGAGAAGCTCTGCGTCAGCCGCCCGCTGCGGCAGCGGATGGGGGGGCCATCGGCCAGAAGCGGGTGGACGCCTAGCTTTTCGCCACCAGCAGATGCTGGCGCGGTATCTACGCCGAAACGGCGGCCACGGCGCAGAAGGAGAAGGAAATCGGAATCGGAGGAACTATGGCAGGAATTGGATTTGAACTGAAAAAGCTGTTCCGCCGCAAAGGGCATGTTGGCGGGGCTGCGGGCCTACGGCTACGCGGGCATCATCTGCACCGGGCCCATGCTGCTGGGCGTGGCGCTCCAAGGGGGCATCCTGCTGCTCTGCGGCTGGGCGGGGGCTCCCCCGCTGCGCAGGACCTCCTCGTTTGTATGGTGACCTACACCCTCCTCGCCTCGCTGACGGTGACGAGCTTTTTTCTCGATGCCGGTCACCCGGTTCGTGGCCGACCAGCTGTACGAAGAGCGGGCCGAGCATGCTGCCCTCCTTTGCGGGGGCGTGCGCGGTGCTTGCGCTGGGCTGTGTGGGGTACGGGGCGTTTTTTTGCTGGCATCCAGCGCGACTTTTTGCCAAGGGCTGCTCTGTCTGTGGCTTTTTGCGGAACTTGTCGTCTGCTGGACTGCCATGAGCTACCTGACCGCCCTGAAGGAGTACCGCGGCATCCTCATCGCCTTTGCGGCGGCGGTGGGCGCGGCCTTTGGGGCCGGGTGGGTGCTGGTGTTTTGGCTCGGCGTGCCGGTGGTGGAGGGTTTCCTCGCAGCCACGGCGCTGGGTTACGGCGTCATGCTGGGGCTGGATGTGCGGCTGCTGTGCCGCTTTTTCCCGGCAGGGGAGGGCAGCCCGTGGCGGTTTCTGCGCTGGGTAAAGCGCTACCGCACCTTGGCGCTGACCGGTCTTTTGCTGGATCTCGGCCTGTTTGCCCACCTTGTGATCGTCTGGCTGGGGCCCCTCGGCGTGCAGGTGAAGGGGGCTGTTCTATGGTGCCGCTTATTACGATGTGCCCGCTCTGCTGGCCTTCCTGAGCATCCTCACCACGACGGTGAACTTCGTCGTCTCGGTGGAGGTGCAGTTCTACCCGCGCTACCGCGACTACTACAGCCTGTTCAATGACGGCGGCGTGGTGGGGGATATCAAGGCGGCGGAGGAAGAAATGCTGGCCGTGCTGAACCGGGAACTGTACTATACGGCCCTCAAGCAGCTCTTTACGACGGCGGCGGTCATCTCGCTGGAAACGCTGGTGCTGGGGTATCTGCCGCTGGGCTTCAATGACCTGATGCACGGTTGTCTCCGCACCCTCTGCGCGGGGTATGGGCTGTATGCGGTGGGGAACACCGTCCTGCTCATCCTGCTCTACTTTACCGATTATAAGGGCGCGCTGGGCGCGGCGGCAGCCTTTGCGGTGCTGGCCGGGGGGCGGCACGGCGCTTTCGCTCCGGTTCGACCCGGCGTTTTACGGCTTTGGCTTTCTGGCCGGGGCGGCGGTGCTGTTTCTGGCCGCGCTGCTGCGGCTGGACTGGTTCACCCGGAACCTGCCCTACCGCATTCTGGGCCAGCAGCCCCTCGCGGCTGCGGAGGAAAAGGACAAGGAGGCTTGAAAAATGCAAGAACGGAAACTCCCCCGCCGCACGGTGCTGCTGCTGGGGGGGGCCGCGCTGGCGGGGTGGTGCGCCGGGTGCAGCGTGCTCCCGGCGGAGGAAACGGCGTCCTCCGATGAATTTTCCACCGCCAAGGCAGAACCGGTGGAAAAAACGGCGGACACCGGCTTCCATCTGCGGGATAACGACGCGCTGTACACCGTCTACGACGACAGCGGCGTGGTGACCATGTACCTCACCGTGACTCGCGGCACCGAGGCCGAAAACACCGACCACACATGGGAACAGATCAATTCCTACTCTGCCTACGATTACGAGGCCATGCAGGTGCCCCGCTATCAGGTGGAGGGGCTGCTCCAAGTGGGGGATGAAAGCGGCCCGGCGGCTTCGGAGGTGGGGTACGGCGAAACGGTCCCCAACGCCACGGTGCAGATCCGGGGCCAGACTTCCAGCCGGAATGCCCAGAAAAACTACAAGATCAAGCTGAAAAAGAATAAGGGGAGCTGGCGGGGCCAGCGGACCGTGGCGCTGAACAAGCATCAGGGCGACGGGCTGCGCTTCCGCAACAAGATGGCCTATGACCTCATCCGGGGCATCCCGCAGATGATGGGGCTGCGCACCCAGTTCGTCCACCTCTACGTCAAGGACAAGACCCAGACCGCTGGGGCCTCCTTCGTGGATCACGGGCTGTACACCCAAGTGGAGCAGCCCAACAAAACGGCCCCTCCGGGCGCACGGACTGGATGAGAACGGCCAGCTTTATAAGGTGAACTTCTTCGAGTTCCTGCGCTATGGGGATGTGATCCGGCTCAAGACCGACCCGGCCTATGACAAAACGGCCTTTGAGCAGCTTCTGGAGATCAAGGGCAGCGACGACCACCAGAAGCTCATCGAGATGCTGGACGTGCTGAACGACGAGACCTCCCCCATGGAAGACCTCTTCGAAACGACCTTCGACACCGAGAACATCGCCTACTGGATGGCGTTCCAGATTCTGCTGGGCAACACCGACACCCAGAGCCGGAACATGTACCTCTACAGCCCGCTGAACAGCAAGCGGTGGTACATCCTCGACTGGGACAACGACGCCATGCTCTCCCGCACCGAGTGGGAGTACCGCAATTACTCCGACAGCCTGAGCTGGGAGCGGGGCGTCAGCAATTACTGGGGCAATGTGCTCTTCCGCCGTTGTTTGCAGACAAAGCGCTTCCGGCAGGAGCTGGACGCCGCCATCGAAGAATTGTTCCGGTACTTCAGCGCGGACCGCATCGGGGAGATGACGGCGCGCTACCGCAGCCTTGTGGAGCCTTTCGTCTGGCAGCAGCCGGATCTTCTCCACGAGCCGCTGAGCCGGGAGGAATACGACAGGGTGGCGAAGAGCCTGCACAAGGAGATCACCGAGAACCGGGAAGCGTACCGGGAAAGCCTGAAAAAGCCCATGCCTTTTTACATCGGGGTGCCGGAGCCGCAGGGCGACGAGCTGCGCCTGATGTGGGACGCCTCCTTCGACTTTGCCGCCGAGGACATCACCTATACGGCGGAGCTGGCGAAGGACTACCGGTTCACCACGACCTTCTGGACCGAGGAGAACATCCGGCTGCCGGAAACGGTGGTCTATGCCCTCCCGGCGGGGCATTACTTTTTGCGGGTGCGGGCCGCAAACGAGTCCGGCTATACGCAGGACGCTTTCGACTACTACGTGATGGAGACCGGCAAAGCCTACGGCATGAAGAGCTTCTTCGTGGAGGCCGACGGCAGCGTGACGGAGGACTTTTACGATGAGTGAACCGCACGCAGCCGCCGTTTTTGCAGCGGGCTGCTCCGCCGAAAACACGCCGGAGCGAAGTGTACCGCCACGAGCTGAAGTACCGCATCTCGTATGCCGAAAAAGGCGGCGCTGGAACTGCGGCTGGCCCCGCTGCTGCGCCGGGGATGCCCACGCAAAGCCCGGCGGCTACCGGATCCGGAGCCTCTACTTCGACGACTGGTGGAACTCCGCCTATGGGGGAGAAGGAGGCCGGGGTCTTCCTGCGCAAAAAGTACCGCATCCGCATCTACGACGGCAGCGATGCCGTCATTAAGCTGGAGCGGAAAAAAGAAGGTGGGCAGCTACATCTATAAGGAAGATGCCGCCCTCACCCGCGAGGAAACGGAGCGCATCCTGCGGGGGAACTACGGCGTTCTCCTCGCGTCGCCCCAGAACCTCTGCCGGGAGTTCTATGTGGGAGTGCGTCTCCCATGTCCTGCGCCCCCGCGTCCTCGTGGATTACGAGCGGGAGGCGTGGGTGCTGGACGAGGGGACCGTGCGCATCACCTTTGACCAGAACGTCCGGGCCGCTGTGGGCGGCTGGGATCTGTTTGACCCAAAGCTCCCCACCCTGCCGGTGCTGGACCCCGGCACGCTGGTGCTGGAAGTAAAGTTCACCGAGTTTCTGCCGGAAGTTCTCCGCCAGCTCCCTGCCGCCCAAGGCGCAGGAGGAGGGACGGCAGTGTCCAAATATGTCCTCTGTGCGGACAAAACGGCCTACCGCCACGGGTTTTCCGGCTGGAACGACTAGAAGGGAAAAAGGAACGCAGCTATGAGTGTCAAGGACTTTATCAAGAAATCGGTGCTGGAAGGCTTCAGCCCGTACAATGTGCCCCAGATGGCGGGGGCCCTGCTGGCGGCGCTGGCCATGGGGGTGCTGATCTACTGGGTGTACCAACGGTTCTACGCGGGGGTCATCTTCTCCCGCAGCTTCGCCATGACCTTGGTGGGCATGTCCGTCCTCACCTGTATGGTCACGCTGGCCATCAGTTCCAACGTGGTCATCTCGCTGGGCATGGTGGGTGCACTGTCCATCGTGCGGTTCCGCACGGCGGTCAGAACCCGCTGGACCTGCTCTATCTGTTCTGGTCCATCACGGCGGGCATCACCACCGGCGCGGGGATGTACCTGCTGGCCGTGGCGGCGTCGGCGGTGATGATCGGGATGGTGGTCTTCCTCTCCCGCTGGCAGACGGCGGGCCGCAGCTATGTGGCGGTGCTCCACTATCAGGGCGAAAAGCCCGGCGACGATCGTCCGGGCGCTGGGGCGGAAACAAGTTCGCCGTCAAATCGAAGACCCTCCGGGCCGAGGGCACCGAGCTGGCCGTGGAGGTCTGCTGCCGGGACAACGCCAGTGAGGTCACCGACCGGCTGCGCAGCATTGAGGGCGTGGAGGACGTGACCATGATTCAGTACAATGGGGCGAGTACCATGGCTGAGCGCCGGACCGCGGCGGCCGCAGCCTGTCTGCTGCTGGCGGGGTGTCTGCTCTGGGCCGGGCGGAAGCACACGGCGGTGTACCAGCCGGACGAAACGGCTTTCCCCAATGCGCAGATCGGCTATGCGCCCGGTGTGCTGGATACAGGCCCGGACGAGCCGGCTGTGACCCTGCGCTACCTTGGCCTGACGTGGCGGGAGCTGGAGCCGGAAGAGGGCGTCTATGCGTGGGAGGCCATCCAGCAGACCTGCCACCTCGATGCCCTGCGGCAGCAGGGGGTGCATCTGGTCCTCCGCATCCTCTGCGACGAGCCGGGGGCGGAAGCCCACCTCGACATCCCGGATTGGCTCTACGAAAAACCGGGAACGGCAGCTGGTACGATCTCTCCTACGGCAAAGGCTACTCGCCCGATTACGCCGACCCGGCCTTCTTTGCGGCCCACGCGGCGCTGCTGCGGGCGGTGGGGGAGTGGTTCGGGGCCGATGGCTTTGTCAGCTATGTGGAGCTGGGCAGCCTCGGCCACTGGGGCGAGTGGCACGTAAAGTCCGGCGAGGGGCTGGTGCCCCTGCCGGAGGAAGCGGTCCGTGACCGGTATATGGCCCTGTATCGGGAAGCCTTCCCGGCGGCAAAGCTGCTGGTGCGCCGCCCCTTCCGCGGGGCGGCGGGGCAGGGCTTCGGCCTGTACAACGACATGACCGGCCACGCCGGGGACACCGCCGAGTGGCTGGGCTGGATCGAAAACGGCGGCTGGTATGAGGGCGACCCGGCGGGCCTTTCGCCCATGCCGGATGCGTGGCAGACCGCCCCCCCATCGGCGGGGAACTTACCAGCCGCATCCCGATGGAACAGCTTCTGGAGACCGGCCTTGACCAGACTCTTTCCCTCGTGAAAGGATCCCACATGAGCTTCCTCGGCCCCAAAACGGCGGATGCCGCTTACCGGACCGGGTACGACGCGGTGCTGTCGGCCCTCGGCTACCGGCTGCGGGTGACGGAAGCGGCGTGGCGGCGGGTGCCGGGCGGCACGGAGCTGACCGTTACCCTTGCGAACGAGGGCAGCGCCCCCTTTTACTGGGACTGGCCGGTGAACCTCTACGCGGAAACGGCGGAGGGTACCACGCTGGAAACGGTTCCGCTGGGCATCTCGCTGCCGGAATTGCTGCCGGGACAGACCCGGACGGCAAAGGTCAAACTCACCGCCCTGTCCGCACCCTTCTGGGAAGAGCGGGACCGGCGGGTGACCATGGGCATCGTGGACCCCATGACGGGCCGGGATGCCGTCCGCTTCGCGATGCAGACGGCGCAGGAAAACGGCCGCGCTGTCCTCTTTGCGGGGTCTGAACACAAAAAAAGCCTGAGACTTGTGAGGGCAGGTCTCCCAGGCTTTTTTTGCTGCCTTGCGGCAGCGATTCAGGAATATAGGAAACGGAGAATGTCAGAGATCAAAGGATGCGCACCCGGATGACGGCGGGGATGGCGGAAAAGCTTTTCGGCCAGCGCCGCATTCACGGCACCGGTGGCATCCAGCATGGTGTAGGCCATGTTCTTTTTTTTGCTCTTGTTCACCATGTTTTCGATGTTCAGGCCCGCTTCGGTGGTCAGCGCGGTGATCTGGCTGATCATGCCGGGCTCGTTTTTGTGGATGATGCAGATGCGCTTGCCGCCGGCGCGGGGCTGGACCACCTCCGGCAGGTTCACCGAGTGGGTGATGTTGCCGTTCTTGAGGTAATCGCTGATCTCCTGCGCTGCCATGACCGCGCAGTTGTCCTCGGATTCCTCCGTAGAAGCGCCCAGGTGAGGCGTGCAGATGACGCCCGGACGGCCCAGCAGAGCTTCCGTGGGGAAGTCGGTCATGTAGCTGGACACCTTGCCCGCCTCCATCGCGTCCAGCAGGGCGGGGGTGTTCACCAGCTCGCCGCGGGCGTAGTTCAGGATCTTGACGCCGTCCTTGCACAGGGCAAGGGTCTGGGCGTTGATGGTGTCCTTGGTGGTGGGCAGGTAGGGCACATGGATGGTGATGTAGTCGCACAGCGGGCAGCATGTCGTTCAGGTTCACGCAGTGGTGCACCTTGGCTGCTCAGGTTCCATGCGGCGTCGATGGAGATGAAGGGGTCGCAGCCGTAGACCTCCATGCCCAGCGCAATGGCGCAGTTGGCCACGCGGGAGCCGATGGCGCCCAGGCCGATGACGCCCAGCGTCTTGCCCTTGATCTCGTTGCCGACGAACTGCTTTTTTTGCCCTTTTCCACGCTCTTGGCCATGGCGGCATCCCCCGCAAGGCCCTGCGTCCACTGGGCGGCGGCGGGCACATTGCGGCTGCCCGCGATCAGCATCCCGATGACCAGTTCGGCCACGGCGTTGGCGTTGGCGCCGGGGGTGTTGAACACCACGATGCCCTGCTCACTGCACCGGTCCAGAGGAATATTGTTGACACCGGCACCGGCGCGGGCAATGGCCAGCAGGTTGTCATTGAAGGTGGTGTTCAGCAGGTCGGCACTGCGGACAAGGATGCCGTCGGGGGCGTCGGTGTCCACCGAGACGTCGAACGAGGTTTTTGTTCAGCTTTGCCAGACCCACCGGGCTGATGGCGTTCAGCGTTTTGATGGTATACATTAGGCGTTTTCCTTGCGGAACTTCTCCATGAAATCGACCAGCTTGTCAATGCCTTCGGGGGGGCATGGCGTTGTAGATGGAGGCCCGCATGCCGCCCACCAGGCGGTGGCCCTTCAGGTTCACGAAACCGGCTTCGGTCGCAGCGGCGCAGAACTTCTTATCCAGATCCGGGTTGGGGCTGGTGAAGGTCACGTTCATCATGCTGCGGTAGCGGTGCTCCACGGGGTTTTGGAAGAAGTCCTGACCGTCCAGGTAATCATACAGGACCTTGGCCTTGGCGTGGTTGATCTTCTGCATGTTGGCAAGGCCGCCAATGTCGTTTTCGAGGTACTTCAGCACCAGACCGGTCATGTAGATGCACCAGCAGGGGGGCGTGTTGTACATGCTGCCCTTCGCCAGCAGGGTGGTGTAGTTCATCATGGTGGGCACGGTGTCCGCCGCGTGGCCCAGCAGGTCGTCCCGCACGATGGCGATGGCCATGCCGGCGGGGCAACGTTCTTCTGGACACCGAAGTAGATGCAGCCGTACTTGGTCACATCCACAGGCTTCGAGAGAATCATGGAACTCATGTCCGCCACCAGCGGCACACCCTCCACCTGCGGCACCTCGACGTACTGGGTGCCAAAAATGGTGTTGTTCTGGCAGATGTGGATGTAGCTGGCGTCGGCATCGTAGTCGATGGCGTTGACATCTGGAATGTAGGTAAAGTTTTTGTCCTTGCTGGAGGCCACGATGTTGGCCTCGCCGAACTTTGCAGCTTCTTTTGCGGCCAGGTTGGAGAAGTTGCCGGTGACGATGTAGTCGGCCTTGCCGGTGGTCATGAAGTTCAGCGGCACCATGGCGAACTGCTGGGTCGCACCGCCCCTGAAAAAGAAACCGACCTTGTAGTTGTCCGGGATGTTCATGACCCGGCGCAGGGTGGCTTCCGTGTCCGTGATGATGGCATCAAACCACTTGCTGCGGTGGCTCATCTCCATCACGCTCTGGCCGCTGCCGCCGTATTCGAGCAGCTCGGCCTGTGCCTGCTTCAGAACTTTCTCGGGCAGCATGCTGGGCCCCGCGCTGAAATTATATACTCGTGCCATAATGAACTCTCCCTTTCCTATCGAGTGCCGCCCGGATGGTCGGCGGCATTGTGCTCTGGATTTGTCCGTAGTATAATGGTTTTGGGGGTGCGAAAACAAGAGCATCTTTGCACAAAGATGTGGTATCTGACCGCACCCTGAAAGCACATAACACACAAAAATGTCCTTGATGCAAATACAAAAATAAAAGACATTTGTAAAAAAGATATGCTGAAAGACCCGCATTCCGCCTGAAAATCGCGGCTTGCGGGAAACGGAAAAAACTGCTATACTGGTCAAAACAGAGACAAATGTAAAATCGAAAAGGAAGAGGTGATGGTAGTGTATGGCCTCTCGGACAGCCTGAAACCGCTCTCGGCGGCGGAGGAACAGGTGCTTCTGGCCCTGTGGGACTGCAAACCGCCCGTGTCGCGGCGGGACATCGGTGCGCGTCTGGCCGAAAAGGATGGAAACCGGCCACGGTGCTCAATTTTCTGTACCGGCTGGAAGAAAAAGGCTGGGTGAAGAGCGGCAAGGACCAGAACCGCAACACCTACACCCCCACCATCACGAAACGCGCCTACAGCGTCTGGATCATGCGGGAGCGGCTGGACGCCGTTTTCGGCGGGGATGTCGCCGCCGCCGTCCGCGCCCTCGTCAGCGAGAGCGGCTGCTCCCAAAGCCAGCTCGAACAGGCCATCGCCGTGCTCGAAGAAAAACACGCCGAGGCCGAGGAATATGATCTGTATGACCCCTACGGCTAAACCTCTCAGTCTCGCCTCTGGCGAAACCGAACACTTTGCGGGGGAATGCCAAGGCCTCCCCCTACTGGGGAGGTGGCAATGCGAAGCATTGACGGAGAGGTTGTACGAAGGAAGACGTAAGATGAGGAGAAATAGATATGACCTGCAAAAATCGCGCAAAGAACTGCGGCGGCTGCCCGCTGCTGGAAGTTCCGTACCCGGAACAACTGAAACAAAAAGAGGAAAAAGTCCGCGCCCTGCTGGGCAGATACGGCCACGTACACCCCATCCGGGGATGGAAACGCCGACCCATTACCGCAACAAAGTGATCTCCACCTTTGCAACGGGTTCTGGTGGAAAACTGGTCTCCGGCATCTACGCCGCCAAGACCCACAAAGTGCTGCCGGTAGAGCGCTGTCTGCTGGAAGACGAGGTGCTGGACACGGTCATGGAAGCCGTCCGCGCAGCGGCAGCGGCCTGCAAATACCAGCCCTACAACGAGGACCGAGGCACCGGCCTGCTCCGTCACTGTCTGCTCCGTCGGGCCGTTGCCACCGGGCAGGTGATGGTGGTACTGGTCACAGCCCAGCCGGTGCTGCCGGGCGCGAAAAACTTCGTCCGCGCCCTCCTCGCCGAGGCGGAAAAGCGCGGCGTCCCCGTGACCACCGTGGTACAGAATTACAACCCCCGCCGGACCAGCGTCGTGCTGGGCGAGGCCGAAAAAGTGCTGTACGGCAAGGGCTTCATCCTGACACCCTCTGTGGCAAGACCTACGCCCTGAGCCCCCGCAGCTTCTATCAGGTGAACCCCGTCCAGACCGCCGTGCTCTACGGGCTGGCCGTCGATGCCGCCCACCTCACCGGCAAAGAAGTCGTCCTCGACGCCTACTGCGGCATCGGCACCATCGGCCTGACCGCCGCCGACAAGGCAAAGCAGGTGGTGGGCGTGGAGCTGAACCGCGACGCGGTGCACGACGCCATCGGCAATGCCAAGCACAACGGCGTGAAGAACGCCCGCTTCTTCGCCGCCGACGCGACGGAGTGGATCAGCGCCGCCGCGGCTGCCGGGGAGCGGGCCGACGTCATCTTCATGGATCCGCCCCGCGAGGGCTCGACCCCGCAGTTCATCGAGAGCGTCGCCCGCATGGCCCCGAAGCGGGTGGTCTACGTCAGCTGCAACCCCGAGACGATGGCCCGCGACCTCGCGCTCCTGACCCAGAAAAGGCTACCGCGCCGAGGGCTTCACGCCGGTGGATATGTTCCCGAACAGTGAGCATATCGAGGTGGTCTGCGCCCTGTCCCGACAGGAACAACGGAAGCAAAGCCGCCGATGAAGCGTTCCGGGGACCTTTGGCCGCGAAAAAATGCGAGAGAACGCGGACCATGGTTGAGAAAGGCACTGCAACGTGATATACTAGAATAGCATATACGTGCCTTGATTACAGAAATCCAAAGGTGAAATGTCTTACAATGAACGGTTATTTTTATGTATTGACGGCCATTGACCTTTTTGTGCTGAGCTTCATGTGCATCCTCACAAAGTTCAGCGAGTCCCTGAACAAGAAGCAGAAACGGGGATTTTTTTTTCTGGCCTTTGCGCTGATCGCGGGGATCTCGGTGCTGGAGGTGGTGACGCTGGCGGTGGATGGCGCACCGGCGGGCTACCGTTGGCTGAACATCCTGTCCAACTATCTGGGGTTCGGCCTCTCCCCCGGCGGTGTCCCTCTGCCTAGTGTACGTCATGGACCGAAAAAAGATGGTGAACTTCTGGTTCCGGGCGGCCGTGTGCTGCGAGGGGTGCTACCTGCTGTTCCTTGCCCTGTCCATCCCTGCCGGGCTGGTGTTCTCCGTTAGCGAAGACAACGTCTATTCCCGCGGGCCTTACTTTTTTGCATTTACATCCTGATGTACCTTGCGGCCATCGTGTACCTTTCGGCGTCCACCATCGTCACGGCGCGGGAGTTTCAGAACCGCAGCCGGGCGCTGATCTACCCCTGATGCTCTTTTTTTGACCATCGAGACCATCATTCAGGTGGCCTTGCCGAGCCTCCACGTTACATGGCTGTGCGTTACCCTGCTGTCGGTGTTGTACTTTATTTATTGCAGTGAGATGTGGAACCAGCTGGACGCCCCTCACCGGGCTGCTGAACCAGAACAGCTACCTGAACCGCACCGCAGAGATGCGCCGCAGCGGCGGGGTGCTGGTGGTGTTCGATGTGGACGATTTCAAGCTGATCAACGACCGCTACGGCCACTTACAGGGGGACGTCTGCCTGGCCGAGATCGCCCGCTGCATCAAAAAAGCCTATGCCCACTGCGGCTACTGTTACCGTATCGGCGGCGACGAGTTCTGTGTGCTGCTGAAAAACGCAGACCGGGAGGCCCGGTGCGCGCAGGAATTTGAGCGTCGGCTGGCACTGCGGCGCGAGGTCGTGCATTGTCTGCCCAGAGTGTCCATGGGGTCGGCACCCATTTCGGGGAGGATCTGCTGGCTGTGAAAGATCAGGCCGACCGGGAGATGTACCGCTGCAAAAAGGCCCGGAAGGCTGCGATGGAAAGGGCCGGAAGCGGAAGGCCCTGACCCATAGGCTGTACAAAAGGGGAGAAAGCCATGAACGATTTTTCACACTTAAAAAACAAGCTTTTGGCCGAACAGGTCGAAGATCAGATCTACCACTACATTCTGGATACCCCCATCGAACCGGGGGGCAAAGCTGCCCAATGAATTCGAATTGGGCGAAAAGTTCGGCGTGGGCCGCAGCACCATCCGGGAGGCACGGAAGCATTTTAAGATGATATAAGAAAACGTGGGGAAGTATCTGTAAAAGGTACCGCCCCACGTTTTTTTTGGCTGTTGGGATTCACTTCATTCTTCGCAGGCGGCGCACAAGGTCAGATGCGCTGTACAGCACACGAGCCACCGACACAGTATCCTCTCCCACAATGTAGAACACCGAGTAGTTATCCACCAGCATCTGCCGCAACCCTTGAGTACGCTCTGGCTCACTTTCCACTAGCGCACAGCGTTCCGGCAGGATGTTCAGGGATTGAATGGCTTCTGCAATGCGGTTATACTGCCCCATGGCCGTGTCAGGCTCCAACAGACGGTCGGCAATATAGCTGTAGATCTGCTCCATATCCCTGAGGGCTACATGGGAAATTTTCACATCATACTGCTTCATCTGTGCTGTTCCCCTAAACTGTGCGAATGCACTTACAGCATCTACGGTATCATCGTTCTGAATTTCATTGATGCCTACCTGCAAGGCTGCATGAAGTTGATCATCAGTCATAGTGTCAGCATTCAAAGCCGCAGGAACTTTAGGCAGGGACAGAGAAAAGGGGATGCCGCCCGTCAGCGTGATTTGGCGTAGGTACATATCAATGGCGGTTGCCATCGGGATACCGAGCTGCTTCAACACATCCTCGGCTTGCTGCTTGACGGTAGGGTTGACACGGAGATTGAGCGTCATTGTTTTCTCCATGGTTATCACCTCGGAAACATTGTAACGCATTTTGCGTTGCAAGTCAATCAGCGTATCCTATACACAGAAAAATCTCCCAGATTGCACAAATACAAGCCAGAGATTTTTGCGGAGAGATTTCTAACGCAACCAATACTGATTCCAATCATAATCAATTTTAGATGATCTTTTATGAAAAAAGCTAAACTGCATTCCAAAACTACATAGTTTATGATTCTACTGGTGTTATCGCTATCATGCAAGTAGTTCTTAACTTCGGTCGAATGATTTTTCAACCAATCGATTGTTCTTTCCTTTATAGCGGTTCCATTAGGTTGAGGCAAGGTTTCCTTTTGCAATAAATCATATACAAAATTTTCTACTTGATCATATAGTCTCACCTTCAACTTTGCAATTAGGATTTGCGTTCTTTTGCGCGATAAATCTTGCGGTAATTTTGTAATATTGATTTCTCGTGTTGCATCCATAAAGCGTAGCTGCATTTCCCAAAAAGAATACCCTAATATGGTGTACTCCATTGATTCTTTTGTATAGTTATTGTATATTAAAGCAGCTTTTTAATGTTTCCTTTTTTCTATTTTTGCTGATTAAAGGCATCTACCATTCTAAAGAAACCTGTCACAGAGGTTTGCAAAAATGCGTCTTTTCCAGAGAGTGACTCATATGAATAATATAACGACCTCCAATCGTGATTATAAGAAATTGTTTTTCTTGGTTTCTGCAAAGAGTCATCGATATTACTTGCTGAAGAGATTGCTAAAAGTTCTATATCAATTTCTTCCATAGTGTCCATTAAAAGCCGGACTTTTTCACGTTCTTTCTCAATACGCTGCTTTTCATCTTTAACATAAATAAAATAGCCCAATTCAAATGCTCCTGAAAAAAGACAAAAATGCGCCCATCAAAGACACTGTGTCTGAGTACTGCTTTTTGACATCTGGGTATCGGCAGTTAAGCAGCCAACAAACCAACCCAATTGCCATAAACGGCACAAAAAAATCCTGCCAATTTTAGTGTTGTACCTAAAATTCTTTTCATGTATCGAACACCCAACTCTTTGCATATTCCGCATAGGAGAAAGCACTATAATCGAAAAAAGTGTGAACTGCACAATATCAAGCTGTAAAATGTTGGATATTATAATTAAGAATAATATTTCTCCGATGTATAAAGCGGTATCTTTTTTTTCTCGATATTCAAATTCCTGATTTTAGATAGATGTTTCATAATCATAGCCAATTATTTTGTTTGGATGAATATCTCACAAAGCAATCTGAACTTTAAGTTTCTCAGCTTTCTCCTGAATTGTCTTGCGTAGTTTATTTTTCTTTTTTCTTCTGCATCCTGCTCGCACTTTGCAAGTTCATCTGCAAGATTTTGCTTCACATGCTCGATATGCCTGTCCAGCACAGCAATTTCCGCATCAAGTTCCGCATCACGCTTCTTCCTAAACAGCGTAAATGCTTCCTTCTGTTTTAATAATTCGCCAATTTTCTTTTGCGCTTGAGCAATTTCATTTTGCGCTCGTTTCTCAAGTTCTTTTCTTTTTAACAGTATTTTCTGAATCTATTTTAAGGCATTTTCGGTGTTGTAGCGTTCAACTAAAGGTTGGACAATCTCTTTCTTAAGGCTGTTAATGTACGTTTTTTCTTCTTCCAACTTTTTTTTTTTTAGACCTTGAGCATATCCAAGGTAATTGTTGACTCTATAACACACATCAAAAATCAATTTCTTGTTCTTTTTATATCTTCCTCTTTGATGATACTATCCAGATTAAATCCAGTGCTTTTTATAATCACTTCCTCTTCCTCAGGTAATTTTTCCCACCATCTACGTAATTTAAGCAATGTGTTTTTTTCCGTTTCTAATCACTTGTGTTACTATGGGATTATTGATACTCCAAATTTCATCAGCATCGTCAAACACTTGAGCAAGCTCTTCATCAGAAAGACTTGCCGCAACTTGCTCTATCATTGGAACAAAAGCAACCATTTGAGAAAACGCATAAACAGCATGCCAGTAAGCCTCGTTAAACTCAACACTGTTTGCCTTTCCTTGTCCCATAGCACTTTCTTTTAATATTGCTTCAACTCTTCCAAATTGTTCCCTAATATTCTCATCAGCGTTTACACCATAGAATCTAAAAGTATCGATAAACTTGTTCAATTTATCTAAGTATGCCAACTTGCCAAGTAAAAAGGTACTTTATTCACTTGCCCTTTCATATTCGATGCAGTATGAATATAGCATTTTACAGAGCAGGTCAATTCGTACCACGGGTGTTCATGTAGTAAAAAGCCATTCATTAGCTTCCACAAAATCCCAACATTTATAGTCTTCTGCAATCTCTGCATCTTTATCATTACTTTGATTATTACATTCTATTGTCTTTTTGTATCTTCAGCGATAGTTCATGTTCCCTTTGCGTTGTATCCGAACATATTCTTCATAGCTGGTGGGGTTACTTTCTTCACTCATTGACCTTGGACATTGTATGAATGGCTTTTTATCGCTATCTTCCCTCGGAATATAATCAGCAATATTCCAAAACTTCACTCGAAGTTTTCGTGCTTCTTCATCTCTGCTTGCTTTGTCAATTCCGAATTGCTCATAATGACCGCAACATCACAGTCATAATAGGAGGCACCCGTGTAGGCTTCCTGCACCGCCTTATTGGGAATCTGCCCTTGATAGAGTTTGCACTGAATGCCAAACCGAATACCATTTTGTTCCGCAATAATATCAACACCATGGTCGCCGGAACCAGAAGTCACCTCTGCCTTGGTAAAACCTTTTTTCAGCAGACAGTCTGCACAGTAACGCTCAAAAGTCCCAACCGCTCATCGAAGAAAAAATCCATGATTGACCTCCCGAATCGTTGACATATTTTAAGTTGAGTATAGCACAATTATCCCTAGTGCGCTATACTTCCACCGTATTCTCTTGGGTTTCCAAAGGGGCCGCAGCATCCCTTTAGCACACGACTTTGCTTGCAAAGTCTAGTGTGTTACACCTTGTGTTCCGGCTGACGCGGAAAAGGGGCTGCGAGCAAATGCGGCAAGCACCTGTTCTGCGGCAGAAAGATGTGCAGATGGGCGTTGCTATTGACAGTCTCCGCCCACCCAGCGCAGGCTTGCAGAGGAACCAATGGTGTACGTTCTCCTTCCTGCCGCAGCAGTGGTGTTGTACAATAAAAAGTTGACACAGGGAACTCAAAGAGCCAATATATAGAAAAGGAGAAACAGGAGGCAAGAAGAGATGGCTCGGAATCACGAGTTGATCGTCTGGAGGAACTTGAACCATACGATGCGGGCAATATGACGCTTTCACTGGGAGGCGACCTTGGTTCATATTTTATACAGCCGGATTGGAAGTACATGGAGAACTATATGCAATCCATTATTAAAAATGCCGAACTTGATTTGAGGGCAATCCAGACGATATTCTGAGATATGGTGGAGCGGCTGCTTGCGGCTGACTGGTGTCTGCGAAATTATAGCATCAAGTGTTTATTTTCAAATTGTTCAAAAACCTCACAAAGAAACTCCATTTTTATCCGGTACAATGTAGACGTACTTAAAGAAAACACTGTCCCCCGCGAATGCGAGGCAATAGCCAGTGCGGCGGGCAGACTACCAACCATCTCCCTGACAGCCGCAAATGTTTGGGAGTTCTCATATACAGGCAGCGCCGCTTTCTCCTCCTTTCCACGGCGCTGCCTGTTTTTTAGATTCTGCGCAGCAAAAAAGCTCTCCGTTTCAACCGAAGCGGAGAGCTTTTTGCATGTTCGGGATCTGGTGTTCAGCGCAGGTCCCGCAGACGGGCGGCGGGGAGGGGTGGAACTCAAAAACGTCCACACAGCGTCCTGACTGTCGTTCACGAGGTAGGCTTGGGTCTGCTGGACATAGAGGTAAACGGCATCGGGGGTGCGGTAGGCGATGTGGAGGTCCTGCCACGGGTACTGGTGGCTGGGCTCCGGGCGGTCCTGTTCGCCCGCCATCCAGACGGCAAGGCCGGCGTCATCGAACCGGAGGCGGTAGAACGGGCGGGGGAGGCCCAGCTTTTTGATGGTGGTGCGCAGGTCGCGGAAGAAGGTGTAGAAGTACACGGCCGGGAGCCCCAGCGCCACTACGGCCAGCACCACAGCCAGCAGGGCGGCACCTTCCCGCACGCCCACCTGCGACAGGCAGATACAGGAAAACACCAGCAAGATGGCCGCAAAGGCCAGCGGGCGCCGCCAGCGCTTCTGGTGGCGGAACAAGTCGAAGGAGCGGAACTTGTGGAACGATGCGGCGTCCATGGTGATGGAAACGCTGATGGGCTGCGACATGGATAACATCTCCTTTTTCAGGCATAGTACCATATTTTTTTTTCGCGAGGCAAGCGTAATCTTGCGCAAATGGCAGAAAACGTGGTAGAATAAGACGATTCATGGTTTGAAAATTTTGCCGGGAGGGGAAGAAAGTGCATCGACAAAGTACGCTCAAGCAGCGGATGATCCTGTGTCTGGCAGCTTTTTTTTGTGGCCTTGGCGGCCCAGATCGTGCTGAGCTTTTACCAGTCCGGCACGGTGCTGCGGGA